>FWPV01000548.1_pt1 | contig 117411 bp, 95 predicted proteins | sample 2228371 | NCBI WGS metagenome assembly FWPV01 (sample SAMEA103939776, study PRJEB20133) | metagenome | reverse complement strand
TAAAAGTATATGGCAAAAAATTATGGTCCCAAGTGCTGCAGCGCTTATGTTCTTGAAAGTAAGATACGTACGGTACTCGTTGAAATTATTATAACTTATAGCAATGTCTCCAACGAATCTTGAGTCAGGAAAAGATGATAAACGAAATCGCGTTTTTGACATTTGGACTTGCGACGTGATAATATGTGCGAGTTATCCAAAGCGAAAAACCTTCTTAGAAAGGAGCCTAAATAATGCTAATCACCGTCAAGGGGAAAAACGTCGAGGTCACCGACGCCCTAAGGCGTTACGCTGAAAAGAAGATCCAGAAACTGGGCAAGTATTTAGGAAACATAAAAGAAGCGCAAGTTCTTCAAAGCGTTGAAAGAGGCAAACACATCATCGAGGTTCAGCTTGAAGGGGACGGCATAAGGATTAGAGGCGAAGAGCGATCCGAGGACATGTATGCTTCCATCGATCAGGTAGTCGAGAAACTCGAGCGCCAGGTTCTTCGTTTCAAGGGCAGGATTTACAACCGCCGAAAATATGAAGGTCCCAAAGGCAAAGAAGCATTCCAAGAGTCAGTTTTGGAAGAGGTTATCAACACTGAACCAGAAGTCCCTGAAGAAGATCTTCCGACTATTGTGCGAACAAAGCGATTCCCAATCAAGCCGATGACTGCGGAAGAAGCAGCGTTGGAAATGGAACTGCTGCATCACGATTTCTTCGTATTTTTGAACAGCGAAACCGACCAGTTCAGTGTAGTTTACAAACGGCGCGATGGCAACTATGGCTTAATCGAGCCGGAAGTCTAAACGTAAATTATAATGTTAAAAGCCGCCGGCAGCCTGATCCGGCGGTTTTTTATTTTTCCTTTTAATCTTATCCTATAACTTTTGAATACAAATCAGCCGTTCAACTTGCTGTCCAGAAAAAACAATTCAAAACATTCAAGAGCTTTGCCAAATAAGCAGCTTGTTAATATAATATGCAAGTTGGCGCAAGTTTTTAGTGCGCACGAATGACACTACACCCCCGGATTAGCCGGGTTGAATAAGAGGGATAACAGAAAGATGAGCAGAGAAATATCCGCCCTACAGAAGGCGCGCGCTTCATACCAGCCAAAACTGCCTAAAGCCCTGCGATCGGGATCTATCCGCGTGGAACTTGGAGAGCCGACGGAGCCGACTGTCGATCGCGACCAAATCAAAGCCCTATTTCCAAATACGTATGGGCAGCCCGTAGTAAAGCTAGTTGAGGAAGAATGCAACCTTAGCACAGAGCCGTTAAAAGTCGGGGTTGTCCTTTCCGGGGGCCAGGCACCGGGAGGGCATAACGTCATTGCAGGGCTTTTTGACGCCCTAAAGGCCGCAAACAAAGACACTATTGTTTATGGATTCCTTAAAGGACCTGGGGGCGTCATAAAAGGCAAATACAAAGAGCTGACTGCCGAGATTATTGAACCGTATAGGAACACCGGCGGTTTTGATATGATTATGTCTGGAAGGGATAAGATTGAAAAGCCTGATGATTTGGCCTCCTGCAAAAAGAACTTTGACGAAATGGGTTTAGATGGGCTTGTAGTTATTGGCGGTGACGATTCCAACACAAACGCCGCAGTCCTTGCGGAATACCTGAAAGCCAACGGCTCAAAAACCTGCATAATAGGCGTCCCGAAGACAATAGACGGTGATATGAAAACCGAGCTCATCGAAGCGTCATTCGGTTTCGATACTGCGTGCAAGGTCTATTCGGAGCTGATTGGCAACATTTGCCGGGATGCGACATCGGCGGTTAAATATTGGCATTTCATTCGCCTAATGGGACGCGCCGCAAGTCACGTCTCATTGGAATGCGCTCTGCAGACACATCCTAATATAAACCTAGTCTCCGAAGAGATTCAAGCAAAAGGCACGAAGCTGGAAGAGATAGTGGACTATATAGCCGATGTGATTTTCCAGCGCGCCGCGATGGGCAAAAATTATGGCATACTCATCGTCCCTGAAGGGCTTCCGGAGTTTATCACCGACATCAAAACGATGATCGACGAACTCAGCCGAATCCTCGGTGAAAATGAGGAATATATCAAGGATCTGCCGGACCACTACGAGCGAGTTCAGTATTTGGAAAGCCAGCTAAGCGACCACAGCGCCAAAGTGTATGGTTCGCTGCCGATGGACATACAGCAGGTTCTGTTAAAAAGAGACAGCCACGGTAACGTTCCGCTTTCACAAGTAGAAACAGAAAGGCTTCTAATAGACCTGGTTTCGGATAAAATCCGATTGATGATTTCCAAAGGCAAGCCAGATCCCAAGTTCAGCCCGCTCTCGCATTTCTTCGGGTACGAGGGACGATGCGCAGCTCCAACGAATTTCGATGCGGACTATACTTACACACTTGGTTACACGGCCGCCCAGATCGTTCGCGCTGGGCTGACAGGCTACACTGTGTTCGTTCAAAACCTAGTCAAACCCGCGGATGAATGGATTGCTGGCGGGGCGCCGGTGACTATGATGCTAAATATGGAAGAGCGCAAAGGGAAAAAGATACCTGTTATAAAGAAGGCGCTTGTCGATTTGGACGCCGCGCCGTTCAAAACCTTTGCTGCAAACCGTGAAAAATGGGCTTTGGAAGACGACTACGTTTTCCCGGGACCTATACAATATTTCGGCCCATCCGAGGTATGCGACGCACCCACAAAGACTCTTCAATTGGAAAGAGGTTGATTTCTGTTAATTAAAAAATTTAATTCCTTAAACCGGGGAAGCCCGGTTTTTTTCTATCGGAGTCTTGAAAATGACCAATAAAGCCAAAAATGCCACGCTGATTGTATTTACGCTTTTGGCAATAGGAATGAGCGGTGAATGCAAAACCTTTTACGTCGCAAAAAACGGAAACGATGGAAATTCGGGTAGTTTCGAAAAGCCGTTTTTAACGATCAGAAAGGCTGCGGAATCGATGAGTGCCGGGGATGTTTGCTTAGTGCGGCAAGGCATATACAGGGAGACTGTTAGGCCGGCGCAATCGGGAACAGCAAACAAGCTTATCGTTTTTAGGACTTATGGCAAAGAAAAAGTAATTATAACGGGTACGGAACCAGTTACCAATTGGACAAGGCATAAGGGAATTATTTACAAAACAAAAGTCGACTGGGATATTGATCAGTTATTTGAAAACAGCCGAATGATGAATGAGGCTAGATGGCCAAACACAGGGCCAAACCTTCTCTATCCTAGATTGGGAGTTGCGAGAAAAGGAACCGGATCCGACAGAATAGTTGATCCAGCTTTATCTAGGGCTGGAATCGACTGGACCGGGGACAAAATAAATCTAATTCCGGGATGGCGATGGGTTGCTTGGACAAGAATAATAAAGAGTTGCGATCCTAATAAAGGAGAAATTATTTTGGATCCAATAGATAACAGTGAGCCACACGCGATCAGAGAAAGGACGACTTATTATATTTACGGCACCTTAAAAGCATTGGATTCGCCAGGAGAATGGTTTTTCGACAAAGGAACAAAGACGCTTTACTTTTATCCGTCGACTGGAAGAAACCCGAACGCGTTAAAAATAGAGGCAAAAAAGCGGCAATTTGCTTTCGATTTAAGCAAGCTTTCATATATTCAGGTAAAAGGCTTTTGTGTTTTCGGCTCAAGCATGAACCTTTCGGATTCTCGGAACTGCCTCATTGAAGACTGCCACTTCAAGTATATAGACCATTTCACGCAATGCGACGGCTGGAACACAAAGATGGACGATAGCGGATTGGTAGTAAGCGGAAAAAACAATGAGATCCGCAAGTGTTCTATAGCATACAGCGCAGGTAACGGAATATCACTACTGGGTGAAAAGAACAAGGTCGTGAACTGTATCATCCACGATGTTAACTATGCGGCAGTAGATTGCAGTTGCATACGAGCTATAGGCAATGGCCATTTTATATCCAGAAATACATTATTCAATGCTGGCAGAAGCTGCCTAGTTCATAGATACCTTACAGCATCCCGCATTGAATACAACCATATCTATAACCCAGGACTATTGACGACTGATTTGGGAGGGACTTACTGCTTTCAAACAGATGGAAAAGGCACTGTGATTTGCTACAACTGGGTTCACGACAATAAAACCTCTCATGGCATAGGGATTTATATTGACAACTGGTCGCCTAATCATATTGTCCACCACAATGTTTGCTGGGGCAATCAGGATTGCGGAATTCGAATCAACACTCCAAGCGAGAACGGGCAATTTTATAACAATACGTTAATTCATAACGGACACAGCTTCGGGAGATGGGGACCTGATCAGAATTATAATCAAAAAGGCACCAAGATTATCAATAACATCGCTACGGACGAGTTGATTCCTGGAGACGAGGCAACGGTTTATAATAACTTTATAGAAAAAGACCCTCAACTTGAAGACCCAAAAAACCGCAATTTTATGCCCAAAAATGGTTCTCCGTGCATAGACGCTGGAGTAGAGATCAAAGGCATAACAGACGGTTTCAAAGGAAAAGCTCCGGATATTGGGGCATATGAATATGGCGGGAAATATTGGATACCGGGGCACGACTGGGGCAGCCCTCCAGAAATAAAAATATGAGAACTGGACTCGGCAATCCTCAGAAAAGAATCAATTTATTGAAGCTGACTCGTACAGATTGAATACAAGTTTCTAAAATACGGAGGGTTTGTTTACCCTGAAATCTAAATATTAAGTCGTGCGCCGTTACAAATCTGCGCATTCCAAGAGCAAATCAAAGCGCGGCGAGCGCGAAAATCATTCTGTGCAACGCCACAGAAAGGAGGAGCTTCCCTTCTGACAGGGACAGCGCAAAATATGCCTTTAGTTACTAGTAAAGAAATGCTGATTAAAGCGACCGAAGGCGGTTATGCAGTCGGCGCATTCAATGCCAACAACATGGAGTTGGTCCAAGCCGTAATAGAGACCGCCGATGAAATGAAGTCGCCAGTTATTCTCCAGGTAAGCCAGGGAGCGATTAAGTATGCGGGGCTGGAGTTTGCCACCCTTTTGGTAAAAACTGCGGCTGAACTGGCATCCGTGCCGGTAGTATTGCATTTAGACCACGGCACAGACTTCGAACAAAATGTCCTTTGTTTGCGCGCAGGCTTCACCAGCCTAATGTATGATGGGTCTGCCAATCCGTTGGATGAAAACATTAGAATAACACGTAAAATCACAGAAATCGCCCATGCTTGCGGTATCCCGGTTGAGGCCGAGTTAGGGAAAATACCCAAAATCGAAGACAACCTTTCGGAAGAAGAAGTGGTCAAATTGATGGCCAATCCAAACGATGCTGCGAGATTCGTGGAAGAGACACAATGCGATTCGCTGGCAGCTGCCATTGGAAGCGTGCACGGCATGAAAGAAGACATCCAGCCTTTGAACATTCAGAGGTTGGATGAAATACGATCCAAAACACACATTCCCATAGTTTTGCACGGTTCATCCGGTGTGCTCAAGACCCGTAAAGACGCTGAAGAAAAGGGTATTCGCCTTAAAGACTATGAAGGAACGGTGGAAGACGCAATAAAGCACGGAGTAGCGAAAATTAACGTGGCGACCGAGTTAAGCCTTACATTCATCAGGGCTATGAAAGCCGAGCTCGAAAAGAATCCGGGGGAGAAGGACATGCGCAAGATTCTTCTTCCCGCGAAGAACGCAGTCAAAGCGGCGGTGCGCGGTTATATTGAACTCTTCGGTTCCGCCGGAAAAGCGGAGGTTTCGAGCGCTTCTGGTCTGACAGCTAGCGAGATAAAATATCACGAGTAAAACCAAGCAAATTGTAATAAGCATAACGGATGGCCGCTTTTTCGGCGGCCATCCATTTTATTAGGTTTGAGAAAATGATTACCACAGTAACGCTGAATCCTGCTTTGGACAAAACAATTTATGTAAAAAAACTTTTGCCAAACGATACGAACAGGATTGAAAAGATAGAAATCGACGCAGGCGGGAAAGGAATCAATACTGCTAGAGTTTTGAAAGAACTGGAGGTTGAGGCGGTCACCACGGGTTTTCTTGGCGGCAAAACAGGCCGGTATATAAGGCAAGTGCTGGAAGAAGAAGGCGTATCCTGCGATTTCGTAACGGTTGCGACTGAAACCCGCACAAACTTAGCAATCCAAGATGCGGATGGATCGCCCCCAACTACATTGAATGACCGCGGTGCGCCAGTGACACCGGAAAACCTCGAAAAGCTGAAGGAAAAAACGCTTCGATACGCTGCCAAAAGCCAATTCCTCCTTTTAGCTGGAAGCCTACCTCCGCAAGTTCCTGTAGATATTTATAAAACTTTCTGCGAATCTATATCCGAATTGCCTGTTAGGGTTGTCGTAGATGCCGATGGAGCGCCGCTTGCAGAGGCGTTGAAAGCGCGCCCTTTTATGGCAAAACCGAATACCGATGAGATCAAGCGGCTTTTTGGAATTGAAATCACAGATGAGGATAGCGCCGTATTCGCAGTAAAGAAGCTCGCCGAGCAAGTGGAATTAGCAGTTATCTCTATGGGGAAACGGGGCGCCATCGCCAGCCGCGGCGGAGAAATCTGGAGGGCGCTGGCGCCGCAGGTTAAGCCTGCCAGCACTATAGGTTCCGGCGATTCTATGATCGCCGGGATGCTATCGCAGTTAACGCTTGGAAAGGATTTGGATGAAGCATTGGTGTGGGGATGCGCGGCGGGAGCGGCGACAGCTATGACAAATGGGGCTGAAATAGGCAGAAAAAAAGATATATTGAACCTTTTGGGCGAAGTCATAGTCAAAAGAATGTAAAATGATCACATTGAATGAGTTCAGAAATCTGGTAAGGACTGAGTTTGGAAAGGATTTGTGCCACGCAACCCCGGCAAATGTGCGTGAGTTTCTTGACCGCCTCAACAGCGACATTTTGCAAGCAAAGATAGACGGGCGAATCGTATTGAACGAATCCTATAAGACCTACGAAGAAATAATCAAAGAGTTTTTTGCCCGCATCCTAGACGAACCCAGTGACGAAGCTTTCATAATGTTATGGACAATGGCATTGGACTTATCTTTTTCAGCTATAGAGTCGCATTATGCCGATCGATTAACCAACCTTTTCAAGGACCTCGAATAGGGCCACAAGCCAGACCCCCAGTTACCTAACTGTTAAAAATACCGGTTTATTAAAATGTTCGCTTGCCAAATACAAATACTGTGGCATAATACATATTGAAAGTACAATGGGCTTGCAGTATTTTGCCCTGGTTCTGGGGAGGAGAGCGTGGGCTGGTTAATAATAGCTGCATGCTTAATAGTGAGCGCAGTATTTTGGCTGTCGAGTGAGTTGGTTTTCAGCCACGTTAGTGTTGACGATAATCAAGAATAAGAAGGCAGCCTAATAGCAGACAAATAGATTTCGGGTGGCGAACTGTGACGCCTATTAAACGAAAGGCTGTTCTGTCAATAAGCCAACGTTCCGAACGATGTTTCGGAGCGTTTTTGTTATTTATGCCTAAGGAAATAATAAAAATTGATTTTCTAGGTATTCTGCAGGAAAAAAGGTCCTCCTGAAATAAGTAGGTATGTTGGTACCTAAAGATTGAATAAATAGCCCAGGAGGACCACTAATGGCTGACAAGAAACGCGTATACCTTTTTGAAGAGGGTAACGCGACAATGCGCGACCTGCTTGGCGGCAAAGGCGCTAACCTTGCGGAAATGACGAACATTGGCCTGCCCGTACCGCCCGGTTTTACAATCACGACCGAGACTTGTATCGAATATATCAAGAACGGCAAAAAGATGCCGGAAGGGTTGATGGATGAAGTCAAAGTAGCCCTTGCAAAAGTAGAAGAAAAGATGGGGCGAAAGTTTGGCGATCCTGCAAAACCGCTACTTGTTTCGGTGCGTTCCGGCGCCAAGTTTTCAATGCCCGGAATGATGGATACCATATTGAACCTCGGGCTGAACAAAGAGACCATAGAGGGAATGATCAAAGAAACCAACAACCCAAGGTTTGTATGGGATGCTTACCGTCGCTTTGTTATGATGTTTTCCGACGTGGCGATGGGGCTCGAAAAAGAAAAGTTCGAGCACAAGTTTTCCGCTTTGAAGGAAAAACTTGGAGTTCAGCAAGACACTGAAGTTGACGCCGACAACCTCAAGAAGTTAGTAACTGAAGAGTTCCTGCCTATGGTAAAACAGGAACTTGGCCGCGAGTTTCCCCAAGACCCAATGGAGCAGCTGGAAATTGCCATTCAGGCTGTATTCAACTCTTGGGATAACCCGCGCGCCATCCTTTACCGGAACAAAGAGAAAATCTCCCACGATCTCGGCACTGCCGTCAACGTGCAAACCATGGTGTTCGGAAATATGGGCGATGACTCCGGCACTGGCGTTGCATTCACACGCAATGCGGCGACTGGCGAGAAGAAGCTCTACGGCGAGTACTTGATGAACGCCCAAGGCGAAGACGTCGTAGCTGGAGTCCGCACACCGATGGACATCCAAACTCTTGCTGAACAGAACCCCGATATATACAAGCAGTTTGCGGAGATTGCCACTCTGTTGGAAAACCACTACCGCGAAATGCAGGACATCGAGTTCACGATCCAGCAGGGGCGGCTGTTCATTCTTCAGTGCCGAGCCGGCAAACGCACAGGAATCGCCGCAGTTAAAATTGCGGTTGACATGGCTCACGAAGGGCTCATCACCCGGGAAGAAGCCATAAAGGCGCGCGTTTCTCCTGAACAGCTCGAACAAACGATGCACCCGCGATTCAAAAACACTTCAGGCGCAAAAGTATTCGTCAAAGGAATGAATGCGGGACCCGGAGCTGCCGTAGGTAAGATAGTTTTAGACTCTGAGACAGCTGTTGCCCAGAGCAAAGCGGACCCGACCGTCCCAATGATCCTTGTCCGTGAAGAGACAAATCCGGACGACCTTGGTGGAATGCTGGCCAGCAAAGGCGTATTGACCAGCCGAGGGGGCCGCACCTCGCACGCGGCATTGGTTGCGCGGCAATATGGCATACCGACCATCTGCGGAGCTGGCGACCTCAAGATCGACCATGCCGCAAAAACGATATTCAGCAACGGTGTTGTATTAAAAGAAGGCGATTGGATTTCTATCGACGGATCAGCCGGAGTTGTATATATTGGCCAGCTCGAAACTGAACCTCCGAGCGAGACAGGAGAAGTTGGCGAACTGATGAAATGGGCGGATGAGTTCCGCAAGTTGGATGTTCGAGCTAACGCTGACACTCCTGAACAAGCTGCTGAGGCTGTTGCTCTTGGCGCTCAAGGGATCGGACTATGTCGAACAGAGCATATGTTCCTCGGCGACCGAGTGCCTCTTGTCCAAAAGATGATTCTCGCGGAAAACGAAGCCGAGCGGCAGGCCGCGCTGGATGCGCTGCTTCCACTTCAGAGGGAAGATTTCGTTGGCATCTTCAAGGCTATGGGAGGCCGCCCAGTAACTATAAGGCTGATCGACCCGCCTTTGCACGAGTTCCTGCCGAATGAAGGCGAGCTACTCGTGGAAGTCACCGAGCTAAAATGCAAGGATCCGAACTCTCCAAAACTGCCTGAACTCGAGAAGATGCTCACTGCAGTTCGGCAAATGCACGAAGCGAACCCGATGCTTGGGCTTCGTGGATGCCGGCTCTCAATTTACATGCCGGGCATTGTCCAGATGCAGGTTGCCGCTATCATCGGAGCTGCTTGCGAACTGAAGAAAGCCAACATAGATGTCCATCCCGAGATTATGATCCCGTTAGTTGGCCACGTAAACGAGCTAACTTGGATTAAAGAACGGCTTGAGGCCACTGCGAAGGAAACGATGGCCAAAGAAGGCGTCGAAGTTGATTATAAATTCGGCACTATGATAGAGATTCCCAGGGCTGCGCTCACAGCCGACGAAATCGCTAAGGAAGCCGCTTTCTTCAGCTTTGGCACAAATGACTTAACTCAGATGACCTATGGAATAAGCCGTGATGACGCGGCAAAGTTTATGGGCCTCTATCTGGAAGAGAAAATACTGCCTGGCGATCCAACTGAATCAATCGACCGCAAGGGTGTTGGCAAGCTAATGAGAATGTGCGTCGAGGACGCGCGCAAAGTCAACCCGGATATCAAGCTCGGCATTTGCGGTGAACACGGCGGAGATCCTAACTCGATCGAGTTTTGCCACGAACTGGGCTTGAACTATGTAAGCTGCTCGCCAAAGCGTGTTCCTATCGCCCGTTTCGCGGCGGCGCAGGCTAATATAGACCTTGTCGTAAACAAAGATAAATAGTTAGAAGACCATAATACAGAGCTCGAAGCCCGGCTGAAAAATATCAGCCGGGCTTTTATTCATTAGATTTTGACAATTAAATATTTTGAAATCAAGGATATTCATTTTTAATGACAGGACCTAGCCAAAAATATCGCGCGCCAACGGAAGTTATTGGTTTTTTCTCAGCTTTATAATTGATGAAGTTCCCTAATGGTTATTTTCCTTTTGCCAAGCGATTGACTTTGGCTATTGGATCAACATACCACTCATTATTTTCATCAAGAGGTGGAAAGTGGTTTTTGGTGTCGGAGTATTTTTCCGGCTTGCGTGAACGGATGTGGCCATCACAATAGAGGTAGTTGTTGAAAGGCCCGTGCCAAGGGTGGTTGGCTAGATAATAGGATTTGGCGGGCTTGTCGTACCATCCCCTAACCCATTCCCAGTTAGCGCAGCGCTTTATGTAGTCAATACGGTTGTTTTTCAGTTCTGGAAGGCCTTCATAGAGCAAGATCGTTCGGGAAGCCCTTAGTATGTCAGTTGTTTTAATGCCTTTTAATATGCCGGTGCAAGCAGGATAGTCTACATCCATTGGCGTGCGCAAATAACTGTTCATTCCGTAGCTGCGCGGCGGGTATATGCTGTTCCAATCGTCCAAGTTTGGGCAACACCATACGGATTGCAGATTACGCGGGCTTGGACCGACATACCTTGCCAAACCTCCTAAGCCGGTCTGCGACCAATATCCCCAATCGCCTTTCAAACCTCCTGGTGAAGGAAAAGTATCGTTCCAGTCACTGGCGTAAATCAAAAACGCCTTGCCGAGGGACATAAGGTTCTGAGAGCATTTGCTGCGGCGCGCAGTTTCACGCACAACCGTTAAAATGGGCAGTAAAATTCCTGTAAGAATTGCGAGGACCGAAAATACGACAAGAATTTCGATTAGCGTAATGCCCCTCTTAATTCGGCAGACCGGCCAGTGATCCAGCGGGCTGCGAAAACGGGTAAGGCTGCATCCTTGCATCCTTTATTAACCCTTTCCGCACTATTTAATATTTTTTACTGCCCTTGAAATAATAATTGCTTTTTCGGAATGATCAGCTTTTCGCTTCTACAGGTGTTTTTGTTTCGGCAGTTTCTTTGCTGTCCTTACTAGTGGATTTTTTTCCGTATTTTCCGTAGTCGTTGACGTGGAAACCGGAACCTTTGAAAACGATTCCCACAGGGAAAATAAGCCTCTTTACGGGTCCTCCGCATTTCTCGCAGGCACTGATTGGATCTTCAGTTATGCGCTGAAAAGCTTCGAATGTGTGATCGCAATTTTCACATTTATACCCGTATGTGGGCATGGTTCATCCCTCACTATATTAATATTATTATTATCAAATTAGCTGAGTTATTATACCATAAGTCTGGGATATTGCTCAAGTCAATATAAAGATATTTTCCAAAAAGCGCAAATGCAAAAGCTATAATGCAACTGAGTTTGAAGCTTTGCGCAGAAAAACCGATTATCTTGCAGTTGTTTTAGTCCGAAGTTATACGTCCTTTCAGGTTTTCGGGAGAGAACGGCCCAGGTTCGGCGATCACATTTCGAGCTTCATCTATGCGGTCCCAAACATTCCAAAGAAGTACGCCGCGAACACGGTTATTTTGGAGATAATAAACAACCCCTTCCTCATAAGGAGTTTTCCAATCGGCAAATATCTCCAGATTGGGGTCGAGTTCGCCTACGGCTTCATAGCCTACCTCGAAAAGGTCCGAATAGAAAAATGGAATATGATGGTAGAGGATTTTCTCTCCGGCCATATTTTTTCCCGCGATCTCACCCATTTTCAGGGCATTGTCTTCGTGTTCGGGGCGCATTCGTTTATTTAGCACTGGGTTATAGAACGATGCAACATCGCCCGCGGAAAAGATATCTGGATGCTCCGCATTCAAGTATTCGTCAACTAAAATGCCATTTTCGACTGGCAATCCGGCGCCATAGGCGATCTCAGTATTCAGTTTCAAGCCTATTCCTGCGATCACTCCATCAGCTTCGATCTGTTTGCCGGATTGTGTTTTAACAACAGTTTTGTTGCCTTTATTTTCGATATCCGCCAACATTTCGCCGCAGAGGACATCAACTCCGTTTTTGCGAAAGTAGTTGACTAAGAACTCGGCTATGTCTAACGGATAAATGCGCACTCCGATTGCCTGTTCGGGGAATATTATAGTTACTTTTTTCCCGTTCATTGCGAGGGCCGCAGCGATTTCCGTGCCAATAAACCCGCCACCAATGACCGCAAAATCGTTTCCGCTCTCGCACATTTCACGCAATTTGAGGTAATCATCGACAAACCTATAGTAAATTAGCTTCTCAGAGTGGTATTCGAGTTTACGAGGGTCGCCGCCTGTCGCTATCAGAAGCTTTTCATAAGAATAGCTTTGATCGGCATTGTCATAAACCGTTTTCGACTGGGGATTCAATGAGACTGCAACGCTTTGGAGATGGATTTGAACGCCTTTTTCCTCGGTTTTCAAGAATATGCTTTCGAACGGGCGGTTTTTCCAAAGCCCTTTACTTAACGGGGGTCGTTTATATGGATTGGATTTTTCCGCAGAAATAATCCCGATGGTGCCATTTTGGTCAATTGAACGAATGCCTTTTACTGCCGCATCCGCTGCCATACCACCGCCAATGATGAGATATTTATATTCCGTCATTTTCTTAACCCCCACTGTGTAGTCATGCATATGGTTGACAAAAACTAATTACGCGTCATTTTATCAAAATATTTCCTGAGCAATTGGATTTCCTTTTTTTGGGTAACAGTTGCGAAGCCGTCGCAATTGTAATCGCTGTAAATAATTCCCGGAGTTCCTCCTTCCTCATAACTGGCTTTCCACCAAGGGTAAGCAGCCAAAAGGCAGTGGATCATTATTCCTTTGCGAGGCGAATCCAGATTATAATGCATTTTATACTCTCGCCCATAATGGTCATTCAGCAAGATATCGCGCATGTGGTCAAATTGCGGGAGGAAACCCGGAATTATGCCATCGGAGACCATTTGGCGCATTGCTTGGCGCCATTCTTCTTCGGTATAGGGCAACGTTGTGTAATCGCTATAAAAATGCAAGATGCCAGCTTCTTTTACCTTTTCGTAAACCAAGGCGTTTCGGCGCTGGGAATAATAAACGTGCCGCCAATGCATATTATCGCCTTTTGGTTCGCCACGGACTACTAAATTGCTGCCCTCGCACCGAAGCGCCAATTCCGCTCCCGGGATAGTCTTTTGGATTATTTCATTTGCTTTCTTATAAATTGACAAACGCAGCTCAGTTCGGAAAGAATCCCAATCCTCCACTGCAGGGCTCCAGTCGTGAAAAATGTTGTCGGGATTGTTGAAAACTGGGCCATGAGTGAGACCGTCGCCTTCTACTCCTTGGTTGGCATTGGGATCTATTTCATCCAAAGTTTTGAAGTCTGAACCCCAAGCTGCGTTGATATATTCAATGGAGCCATATTTTTTTATGAGCCATTCCCTAAACTTTTTTAATGCTAGCGGACCGGGAGGGTAACGTAAGTTAATATCGTCCCTCATCCATCCCCAAGTGTCTTCGATATCGATTGGTACGCGGCCGTCTTTAGTTTTGAACCATAAGTCGCCCCATCTAGAGTAGTTGAAGCGCACCCATGCGGCTATGACTTCCGGGACGATCGGGGCTCCCATATCGACGCCTTTATGGAACCCGTAAGTATTGTCCACAGTGGAAAACTGAAGCTGTTTTCCATCAAATAGAGGCGCAGCGTGAACATACCAACCAATTCCGGAAGGCGGATACACACTCCAACCTTTAAGCTTAAGCCCTTCTTGCCTAACAAGCGTGTCGTAAAAGTGTTTATAACAAGCGCTGTGCAATTCCACCCCTTTTCTGCCGTTTATTTCTGGAATAAACCAACCCCCGGCTGTATTTGCAATAAGGTTCACCCCTATTTTTTTCATCTCCCGGATTTCTTCGAGCATATGTTTTTCTGGGAATGGCCCCAATTGAAAACCGGTTCTCATGCCGGGCATAGCCTGGACTTCAATTACCGGCTCTTCTTTTCCATTTTTTAAGATGACCATTTGGTTGGAGGGGTTGTATTTAATATAAAGGGTTTCATCGGTAACTTTGACGGGGATGCGCGCAATGGCGATTTCCATTGGGTTAGAAAGGATTAGCTTTAATGTTATATGGCGTGTCCAAGGAGCAACTTGCAGGTAAATCACGCCGTTTGACTGTTTCTCTGTCGTTGCAGGCGGGAAAATTTGGAATGAAGTCATAAACTCTTCAAAAGAATCTATATAGCCCGGAATCTTCTCCTTTTCGTCCAGAAGCAACATTTTGCTCGTCACTGGAGATTTTACGCCTTTTTTAGCAACGGTTATTGGCACTTCGAGCCTCGCGAACTCTGCGCCGCTCCATATATTGATCCACCAATTAAAATCCCGATGGTAACGATAGAGCATTCGAAACTCTATTCGGTATTGGCCTTCTTTGAGCCCTCGGCACCAATCCAGCCCCAAATCGGGGGTGTAAAAATTGACCCAAGTTTCAAAGGATTCGCCCGGATACATATAATCCAAATGCCTTTCATAAACGTTGGTAGTGCCAGCAATCCATTCAGCGGAACCATCGCTTTTCAGCTTCACGATCTTAGGCTCGGCTAAAGAAGCGCCAAAACCTTCGGGGTCCAGGATCGTGTTCCCTGTGTTTGTGATTTTGAACTTAAACCAAATAGCGCGAGCCTCGCGAATTGTTGAACTTCTGACCATTTTATCTCGCGTGAAAGGTGGGAAAGGACTGACGGGAGATTTGCCGTCGGGAGTAAGTGGAATATATGCATCGTCATTCAGATCAGCGCTAATGCTGCCCAGATATTCGATATTCACCCTCAAGTCTCCGGGAATTGCCAAGTCGTAGAGGGGCTTGGAACGTGAGCGTTTAGCGTCTTCGAATGCAGTAGCTTCCAAGACAAGTTTTCGAGATGCAACGCCTTGCTTGAGCGAATAGCGGATAGGCACCACGTCATATGCCCTGACGGTTTTTGGAGCATAAAAAATCGCTTCGCTAGACCCGAGTTTCACGGAGGTTGAAACGGTTTTAGCATTCTCATAAAAGGCCAGCTGGCCGGATTTTCCAGCCGCGTCCGAAAGCGCCATGTATTGTACCGTTGGCAAAGAAACTTCTTCCGCCAAACACGAACAAGAAAAAAACCACATAAATAGATTCGCAATGATAAAAAAGGTTTTCAAGGCATTCCCTATAAGAAGATAAAAATGATGTAACTGTGCAATATTTCTTCTAATAATACGCTCAAGAAATTTTCATTCATTATACCCTAATTTGAAATTCGTTCTTGCACTCGAGAAAATCGGTGTTCTTTTATCTTTTGAATATTGTGAAGACAAAACTAGGATAACAACTGTTTAATTCTGTATTTCATCGGTTCCTTTATTTTTCAACTTGCCCGCGGAATAAGTTTTTGGAGTACTGCAAATGAATTTAAAAGTTAAACGCAAACCTGACTATGAACAATTTATTAAAGTGTTGTGGCGGAAAGAGAAGCCTGACCACTTGCCATTTTACGAGCATTTGGCGACGCCTAATTTCATTGCCCGAAGGATGGGAAATGACTTTGACAAATGGTCGTCGGACCATCCGGAATATTGGAAAACCTATGTAGATTTTTGGATAGGAATGGGTTTCGACATCGTGCCAATGGAAGTTCCTCTTTATTGCCCGTTGGGAGAAGGGCACGGAGGCGTCTCTGAAACAAGCGAAGGACGCGCGATGATCAGCAATATGAGTGATTTCGAGAAATATCCCTGGCCCGATGAATCGAATCCGCTTGACTTTTCGATATTCGAAAAAGTGGCCCGCCTTTTGCCAGAAGGAGCGAAAATAGTAGGCGGAGTTTGTATGGGTCCTTATGAATGGGTGTCTCAACTTATGGGAGTAATGGGTTTATCGTTTGCTATGGCCGATGAACCAGAATTGGTGGAGATGATGTTCGACCGTATAGGGAGGCTTATCCATTCCGCAGACCGCCAACTAGCTACGATGGAAGATATTTGCGCATTAAGGCAGGGGGACGATCTCGGTTTTAAAACTTCCACGTTTTTAAGCCCTGACATTCTTCGAAAATATGTATTCCCCGTTTATAAAAAAATGGCAGAAGAGGCTCACAAAAACGGGAAACCTTTTATTCTTCATTCTTGTGGAAACTTGGCGGAAGTATATGAAGACCTTATTGAGTATTGCAAAATAGACGCGAAGCATTCATTTGAAGACACGATCTTGCCAGTTTCGGAGTTCAAAAAGCAATATGGAAACCGAATCACTCCTCTCGGCGGTTTGGACGTAGACACAATATGCAGGTCAAACGAAGAAGACCTTCGCAAATATGCGAAAAAGCAGATAGAAGGATGTTTTTACGACGGATTTTGGGCACTGGGCACCGGAAATTCATTGACTGACTATATGCCGGTTGAGAATTATCTGGTAGTTTTGGAAGAAGGAATCAAAGTCGCGGGTTAAGCCCTTGAAAAGAAAAAAGATGTCCTTTTTTTCGTTATTTGAGCAATCCCTTGGTTGCAACCGATAAACAACGATGTAAACTGCCGGGATAATTATCCTCAGATGGCTGATTTGACACGATCCATACAAGCCGTTATACTAATATGTCTTGCAGCACGCTTTTATTCACGTTGCATGGACCAAACTGAGACACGAGCTGTGAAGCCGCATAGTGACGGGATGGCCCCACACCCAATTCGGGTGCGGTGTTATCTCGATTTTAATTGTTTGTATGGTTGGTGAATTGCCAGCCATTGACTAAAGCTGATGTTCGACTCCCTTAGCGACAAACTGCAGAATGTTTTTAAGAAGCTGCGCGGAAAGGCGGCGCTTTCGGACCGCGATGTTGACGAGGCGTTGCGTGAAGTTCGTTTGGCGTTGCTCGAAGCGGACGTCAATTTTCGGGTTGTAAAAGACTTCATCAACCGAGTCAAGGAAAAATCCATCGGACAGGAAGTCTTGCAGAGCTTGACGCCTGCACAGCACGTTATAAAAGTTGTCCACGAAGAGCTTGTGGAACTTTTGGGAGGCGAGCAAGCGAAGTTAGGTACTGCTTCCAAACCGCCAACAGTCATTATGGTCTCGGGGCTGCACGGCGCCGGAAAAACCACTACAGTGGCGAAATTGGCGGCTTTATTGAAAAAGCAAGGAAAGAAGCCTTTGCTAGTTGCGGCGGATGTGTATAGGCCTGCCGCCATAAAGCAATTGGAAACGCTCGGCAACCAAATTGGAGTGAGAGTGTTTTCTCTTGGCGATAAAAAGGATCCGGTCGAAGTGTGCAGCGCGGCAGTCAAGTTTGCTGAGTCCGAGGGTTTGGACTACGTTTTGCTTGACGTAGCAGGACGGCTTCACATCGACGAAGAGATGATGGAAGAACTGCGGCGTATACGCCGGGCTGTTCCAATAACCGAAATTTTGTTGGTAGTGGATGCTATGACCGGCCAAGACGCTGTGAACGTGGCACAGCAGTTCAACGAAGCGTTAGAGCTGGATGGCATAGTGCTTACGAAATTAGATACCGATACGCGCGGAGGCGCGGCGCTCTCGTGCAGGAGCGTTACCGGCAAACCAATAAAGTTCGTCGGCACCAGTGAAAAAATGGACGGCTTGGAGCCGTTTTATCCGGACAGGATGGCGTCGCGAATACTCGGCATGGGCGATGTATTGAGCTTAATAGAAAAGGCGCAGACCGCCATAGACGAGACGCAAGCCAAAGAACTTGAGAAAAAACTGCGGAAGAATGAACTCGATTTGGATGACTATCTCAACCAGCTGGAGCAAATGCGGAAAATGGGCCCGCTGGACCAAATTTTGGGGATGATTCCGGGATTCAGCAAAATCCGGCAGCTTCGCGACGCTGATATAGACGAAAAAGAAATGGACCGGGTTATGGCAATTATTAGGTCTATGACCAAAGAAGAACGACGCGATCCGGATATTCTAAATGCAAGCCGCCGTCGCAGAATCGCATTGGGAAGCGGCACAAGTGTGCAAGAAGTCAACAAACTTATAAAGCAGTTCGATGAAATGCGCAAAATGATGAAAAGCTTAACTTCCGCGGAACAAACAGGCAGGATGGGACGCGGAAACAGGATACCCTTTTTTGGCAACTGAAATAACTCGACCAGGAGGAATGCAATTTGTCGGTCAAGATCAGACTACGCAGAATGGGTGCGAAAAAGCACCCCTTCTATAGGATTGTTGTAGCAGACAGCCGTTCACCGAGGAATGGCAGGTTCATTGAAAGTTTGGGTTATTATAACCCGTGCACTGAACCGCCCAGCGTGAAAGTGGATGAAGAAAAAGTAAAAGACTGGGTAGGCAAAGGGGCCCAGGCTACGGACACTACGCGCTCAATTTTGTCAAAAATAATGGGACCCGAGATTTTTGCTAAGAAGCCGAAAAAGAAAAAGGCAGATGCTAAGGCATCCCAAGAAGGAGAAGCCTCCGAATAATGGGCAACGTGATTGAAGTGCTAGTCAAGGCGATGGTAGATTCGCCGGAACAGGCGCAAGTCAATGTCATCGAGGATGAAGAAGCAATCACTTATGAAGTGAGGGTTGCGGACGAAGACTTGGGCAAAGTCATAGGAAGAAGCGGAAAAATAGCCAATGCGCTGCGAACCGTCGCCAAAGCTGCAGCGCTTAAGCACAAAAAGAAAGCATTTGTCGAAATATTATCAGACTAATGCTTTTAATTAAAGCCACCAGTGTTTGTGAAACGTGGCCGGGAAATGAAGCGGTCGCGTTTCTGTTGGTGCGTATCTGAGGAGATCAATTATGTTACTTAAGAGAGTCGTTGCCCTGAAGGTCGTAGTGACCGAAAAATTCAAGACAGAGCTGACTAGCGGTCTTCGCCGCGCAATCGAGCGGATAGACGCCAGCCAAGGCCAGATACAGTTTCAGCTTGACCGATACGTAAATGAGATAGCCAAGACGGACCTAAACCAGGCATCACAGATACGCGCCCGCTTGAATGAAGAAAAAGAGCGGCTTTCGGAAGCCAGATCGGAAATGGAAGCTCGGCTTAGGGAAGTGGAAACACTGGCCATAGGCTCTGAATATGAGCGGGGGCAGCTTGAAGGCTTGGTCGAGGTCAATGTTGGTGACAATTTATTCGATAAACTAGGCGGCACTGAAATCATTCTTAAAGATGGCATAGTTGTCGAAATACGGCAAAAGACTAATATCAACGAAATCGAAGAAGTTGGCAGCGAGGTTGTCGAGACCTGAATCTGAAGCTGATATTGTTGTGGGGACAGTAGCCGGAGCTTTTGGGATTCGCGGGGAAGTAAAAGTCCGCTTAGAAACTGATTTTCCGGAGCGCCTGGCAAAAAAAGGCGAGCTTGTGCTGGAATGGCCAGACGGAAAAATAGAAAAACGGCGGTTGGTTTCCGTTCGAATAGACGAAACCCAATATGGAATAGGTTTTTTGAAGTTCGAGGGCATAGATGACCGCGACACAGCCAGTTCAATGCGAGGCACTGTCCTTCGAATATACCGGGAACAGTGCGAAAAGCTGCCAGAGGGACATTATTATTTGCACGAATTAGTAGGGCTGGCGGTAGAGACGACAGACGGGCGCAAATTGGGGAAAATATCCGAAGTGCAGCAGCACCCCGCGAATGACGTCTACGTAGTTGGAAACATAATGATACCGGCGCTAAAAAGCGTGGTTAAAGAAATAGACATCGCCGGCGGCAGGATGGTCATTAATCCTGTTCCGGGTCTACTTGAAGAGGAAAGATAGACATTTGGCCCGGATAAGAATCGATGTCCTGACCGTATTCCCAGACATGGTGAGGGACGCGGTCGGTTATAGCATATTGAAAAGAGCTTGTGAAAGCGGCTTGGCGGACATTAGGGTGCACGACATTCGTGATTATACCCACGATAAGCACCGCACCACCGATGACGCTCCATTTGGAGGCGGGCCGGGAATGGTTATGAAGCCGGCACCGGTTTTCGAAGCTGTGGAGACCATCACTGCCGAGAAATCCAAGGTTGGCGTCGAACCATTAGTCATATTAATGACGCCGCAGGGCAAGAGGTTCGAGCAAGCAGAGGCAAAAAGGCTCGCAAAAATGCCTTGGATTATCTTTATTTGTGGGCATTATGAAGGTGTTGATGAGCGGATACGCGAGCACCTTGCCGATGAAGAGCTGTCAATAGGCGACTATGTCTTGACGGGAGGAGAACTTCCCGCGCTAGTTGTCATTGACGCGGTTGTAAGGCTGGTGCCAGGAGTTCTGGGAGACGAAGAATCCGCCTCAAAAGATTCGTTTTGGAACGGGCTTTTGGAGTATCCGCACTACACCCGGCCCGCAGATTTTCGGGGGTATAAAGTGCCGGAGGTTTTGCTTTCGGGGCATCACGCTGAAATAGAAAAATGGCGGCGTAAGGAGTCGTTACGCCGAACTTATTTGCGAAGACCTGACTTGCTGGAAACAGCAAACCTTAGCGAGCAAGATAAGAAAACCTTAGAAGAAATTAAACGAGAGGCGGAGCAGTCAGAGGATTAGCAACGCCGGGAGGACTAAATTGGACATTATAAGAGAACTCGAGAAAGAACAGCTTCGGAACGATATTCCGGATTTTGGGCCTGGCGACACGATGCGTGTTCACGTCAGAGTCATCGAAGGCGGAAAAGAGCGCATCCAGGTGTTCGAAGGAACTTGTATTGGCCGGCAGCATGGAGGCATTCGCGAGACTTTTGCAGTGAGAAAGCTTTCTCACGGAGTCGGGGTGGAGAGGACATTCCCGGTTCATTCTCCTCGTATTGCCAAGATAGAAGTAACACGGAAGGGCGATGTCCGGAGGGCGAAACTTTTCTACCTACGCGGAAAAGTTGGTAAAGCTGCGAGAATAAAGGAACAGCAGACTGTAAGATGACGGAGTGGCTGGCCAACTTGAGTTGGCAAGTCATTTTAGCCGTTGTAGTGGTCCTGGTGGCGGCCAGGTTGGCTTTAAGCAAAAGTTCATCTTGGCCGGCCAGGGCCGGAGCCGAAATAACAGAGTCTTTAGCAATCGCGCTGACGGTTGTTTACCTCGTTATTAAACCCTTCATTTTTCAAGCCTTTTTTATACCGACAGCTTCGATGCACCCCACTCTTTTAGAGCGGGATCACTTGGTGGTAAACAAAATCACCTATCGATTCAATGAGCCCGAGTATGGCGACATAATTGTTTTTCGGGCGCCGCCAAACGCCAGCGAAGACGGCAAAGAAAGGGATTTTATCAAGAGGCTTATAGGAAAACCGGGAGATACCATTGAAGTCCGGCCGGGCTATGTAAACATCAACTACAATATTTTAGGCCATCGTGAAATAGAGCAATTGCTATTGGGGGGATTTGAGGCAAACAATTCAGTAAAGTTCACCAAAGACGGGGTAGTTTGCAATGGCAGGCGTTACAGCAAGGCAGACATAGCCGCAGCCGCAGGATATCCAACGGCAATTGTGGAAATCTATCCAGGGATAGTTCTCAGAAACAACAAGGTTCTCAATGAACCCTACATTGCTGAAGATCCCGATGAACAAATGGCGCCTTACCGCGTTCCTGAAGGATCGTATTTTGTAATGGGCGATAACCGAAACAAAAGCAGTGATAGCCGGCATTGGGGTGCGGTTAAAAGGGAAAGGATTTTAGGCAAAGCCGCTTTCATCTTTTGGCCAAAGGAAAGAATAGGATGGATACGTTGAATCTAGAGCCGGTTTCGTATTGCAGCAAGCCGGAAGACCCGTGGCATTTCGAAAAAATGATGGCAGAGAGGATAGAAAACGGCGAAAATTGCTTGGTTGCCGGCATAGACGAAGCTGGACGTGGGCCTTTGGCTGGACCGGTATATGCAGCGGCAGTGATTCTGCCTGCTAGTTTCAGTGCTGAAGGAATTGCAGACTCTAAAAAGTTGACAGAAGAGCAGAGAAACAGAGCTTACGAAAAAATTGTTTCCGAGGCAATTGCCTACGGCATCGCTTGTGTTGAAGCCCATACCATAGATAAAATCAACATATTGCAGGCTGCAAGGCTTGCTATGTTGAAAGCCCTTGAAAATATGCGCATTACCCCACAAGCTATTCTTATTGATGGGCGCGATATGATAGACTGCCAAATCCCCCAGCTAACGGTTATCGAAGGCGACTCTTTAAGCATATCCATAAGCGCCGCGTCTATACTGGCAAAAGTTGAGCGCGACCGGCGAATGGCCGAATTGGACAAAGTTTATCCGGGCTATGCATTCGCAAAACATAAAGGCTATGGGACGCCAGACCATTTAGAAGCCATAGAACGCCTTGGGATTTGTCCGGAGCACCGCAGAAGTTTCGCTCCTATTGCAAAATTGTTGGATGAACAATGCCGACTGCCCGGTCTAATTTAGGGAAAATAGCCGAAGGGTTAGCTGCCGAATATTTAGAATCGCTCGGCATGAGGGTTTTGGCGCGCAACTACCGAGTTCGAAAAGGTGAGATAGACATCATTGCAATGGATGGTGAGACTGTCGTTTTTGTCGAGGTTCGCAGCCATTCCAGCCAAAATTTTGGTTTTCCGGCGGAATCGATAACCCTATCGAAACTGCGAAAGCTTTTAGATGCCGCCACTGAATATCTCTTCATTAATGGAATCAGTGAAGTTCCCAGCAGGTTTGACTGCATCGAAGTAATCTTCAAGAATAAATTATTCGAACGAATCCACCACATACCAAACATAACTGGATAGTATATGTTAGTTGGGTGTAGTAGCGGCGCAGACGATTTTAAAAGCGCAAACTGAATTGGATGATAAGCTCAGGAAAAGTAATTAAAAGCCGGGACCCGAGCCCGTCCCGGCTTAGAGGTTACTTTTCTAGCAAGATTCTGAGGACGCGAGCTTTAAGCTTTAGGCTTTCCTGCGGAGAACCAAGCCTCCGAGAGCGCCCAAACCGCTGACCATCGCTAGGAGGCTGGACGGCTCAGGCACAGCAGGCACCTCAGCTATTACAGCATGGCTGACACCGAAATCGCCGAAAATGTCAACATAGTTCCTGCTTACGCCAGGAAGGTCGGTCAGGAAGCTGACTTCCAGCATTCGGTATTCGCCCTGATTGAAGTTACCAATATCCCATACGCCAGTGTGGACTGAACCGGTCAGGATTTCGTTGATTCCGGTTATCGGCATCCAGTCGTTGTTCCATACATAATCGCCTGGATTGGTTCCCGGACCTGAACCAGTCTGCCAACGGCCTTTGTAGTCCCAATAATTTTCGCTTCCGATGCGAGTTGAGCTAGCGTTGCCGTTATCCAGCGTCAAGAAACGAACGGAAGCCCGATAAACTGGGTCCTGCGGAACATTTTCGTTTCCGTGCCAGAATGTATATGTCCACCTGTAGTATGAGCCTTCAACTGTCCTAGTGACGAGGACGTGCCCATCTAGGTTGCTGTAAATTCCCCAAGTCTGAGCCATTGCAATGCTGGAAACAGCAAGGAGACTTACAGCGAGTACGGTGACCCAGAACTTCTTCATCGTACTTTCATTTCCCCTTTCTAACTTTATCTAACGTCGCCTATCTTGTTCGTTACGGCTCGATAACATAACAGGCGATAAGATAGTTATAAGAGGCAAATTGCAATTTTGCTTTCGAACGAAAGCAAGAATTGCAAAACGGCGTTCAAACAGAATGCCGCGCCTCCAACCCTCCCCTTTGATATCATTATCACCTGAAAAAGACAGGCTGTCAATAAGTATCCTGCCAAAAACGTGCCAATGTTAATGTTTTTTTAAGACACGGTATTTTTCGGGAGATTGTCGAGAAAAGAAGTTTATATTTTAAAGGGAATTATGCCTCGAAGAAAAATTATCTGCCATAACCGCCAAAAGCAATGTTGCGCCCAAAACGAAGTCAATCCAGTTCAATTCAACACCGAGCAGGTTTATGGAACTGGTTATGATTGCCATTAGAAGAGCGCCGAGGAATGAGCCGGCTATGGTTCCAACGCCGCCTTTGAGGCTGGCACCCCCAATAATGACGGCGGATATGACTCGGAGTTCCAGCCCTTTACCCGCCGTAGTGGAGGCCGAGCCAAGCCTAGCAGTGATGATAATGCCGGCCAGAGCGGCGAGCAAGCCTGTGAGGACGTAGTTGAATATTTTAAGCTTTCGAACATTTATTCCTGAAAGCGCTGCTGCTTTCTCGTTGCTGCCTAAATAGTAGTTCTGCCTGAAAAAACGGCTACGCCGCAACAAATAGTCGCCGATCAAAATAAGTACGACAGATATCATAATCGGATATTGTATCCCGAGTAATTTGCCTTGACCAATCCAAGTAAAAGTTTCTGGCAGCCCTGAAATGTTTTTACCGCCGGTTACAACGAGAAGCAAGCCACGGACAAGGCTCATCATTCCGAGCGTAGTGATAAAAGGGTTAATGCCGATTTCCGCTATTATAATGCCATTAATCAAGCCAATAAGCACCCCGACTATTAGGCCAAAAAGAATAGCGAAAGGCACTGGGATGCCGTAGTTCAGCCAAATGGCTGTTGACGCGCCGGCAAGGGCCATTGTCGAACCGACAGAGAGATCGAAACCCCCGGAGACGAGCAACAGTGTCATTCCTATAGCAATGATGCTTTGGTCGGCGAGAGCTAGAAGTATTGCAGAAATGTTGTCTTTGCTGGCAAACGCGGGAACAGCATAAACCATTCCGATGGTTCCCAAGACGATGATATATGCGATCATAAACTCGCGCTGGTCTATTATTCTGTTGACTTTTGCGATAAATCCCGGTCTTGTACTTTTTTCATCCATTGCCAATTTGCCTTTCATGATGTAGCTAGGCGGTGACAACAGCGCCAACGCCGCTAGCGCAAGCGATTATGTTTTCTTCGGTAGCATTCTCTCTCGAAAACTCTCCGGCAATCTTTCCGTTTCGCATAACCAGCACACGATCGCTGAGCCCAAGTATCTCAAGCAGGTCCGAAGAAATCATAATTATGCCAATTCCCGAGTTTGTGAGTTCGCGCATTTGGCAGTAGATTTCGCTTTTAGCTCCAACGTCCACGCCGCGTGTGGGCTCATCGGCTATGAGAAGCCTAGGATGGATACCCAACCACATTGCCAAAAGGACTTTCTGCTGGTTACCGCCCGAAAGATTTGCTACTTTCTGGTTTATATGGGGAGTTACAATATTAAACCTTGCACAGTTTTCTTCAGCAAAATCCGCGATGGCCTGGTCATCCATCAGACCTAGGCCGCTAGCGAACTTGGCAAGGCTGGGAGCCACGCAATTATTCTTGATTGACATCTCCAAAAAGAGGCCGTCGTATTTACGGTCTTCGCTCATGTAGGCAATTCCGTGAGAAATGGCGTCTTGTGGGGAGCGAATTTTGAGTATGCGGCCGTCCAAAATGATATTGCCGCTGTCAAGCGGTTCAACGCCAAAAATTGCGCGCCCCAACTCAGTCCTTCCGGCGCCTGCGAGGCCGGCCAGTCCTAAAATTTCGCCTTTTCGGACTTGCAGATTTATGTTTTCGAAGGCTCCCTTGCGGCTTGCGTTTTCAAGTTTGAATAAAGCGTCTCCAATTTTGGCGCACCTGCTGCCATACATATCAACCAATTCGCGGCCCACCATTTTCTGAATGAGGGTTTCTTCATCGACGTCGGAAGTTTTAAAAGTATCTACCACTTTTCCGTCCCTAAGGACCGTAACACGGTCTGCTATTTCAAAAACTTCCGGCAGGTGATGAGATATATAGATAAAAGACACGCCTTTTTCCTTCAGCGCCCGGATGTTTCTGAAGAGAAGAGAAGTTTCGATTGTTGTGAGCGAAGATGTCGGTTCGTCAAGGATTAGCACTTTCGGCTGCTGGGAAATAGCCTTCAATATTTCAACAACCTGTTGTTTTGCCGCTGGCAAATTGGATACTGGAGTGCGTGGATCTATGTCCCATTCAAAAAGCTTGAGCATTTTTTCCGTTTCGGAATACAAAGCTTTCCAGTTTATGAGACCTGAAAATGCCAGAGGCTGACGGTTTGCGAAAATGTTTTCCGCAATGGAAAGTTCATCCGAAAGGCTGAGTTCTTGAAATACCACGCTGATGCCTTTAAGGGAGGCTGTGTGAGGCTCGGTAAGTCTGGTTTTTTCGCCTTCAAGGAAAATCTCGCCTGCATCAGGCTGATGAACGCCGCCGAGTATGTGCATTAGAGTGCTTTTTCCGGCGCCGTTTTCTCCGACAAGCGCGTGCACTTCGCCTTTTTTTAAAGAGAAGGAAACGTCATCCAGTGCTCGCACACCGGGAAAGGTTTTAACTATACCGCGGGTTTCCAGCGCATAATTAGCTGTTTTGCTGTCTGGGTGCATTTATTTTCTCATAAAATATTTGCAATTCGATTTGTCGACAATGACCACTCCGGTATCTATGATCTCGGGAACACCTGTTACACCAGCTTTTGCATTGTCGGAAGTTATAGGGACGTTGTTATTTGCAAGGTTGTAGAGTATCTGGACGCCGTAAATTGGCATCAAAGCGGTTTGCTGGACGACTGTAGCGCTTATGACGCCTTTTTCGATTTGTTCAAGGATGTCGTTGCCGCGGTCCATAGCCACTATTTTCAGTTTGTCGGCAACTCCAGCCTCGGAAGCGGCAACGGCAGCGCCAATTCCTCCGGCTGCTTCGACGCAAGCGATGCCGGCCAAGTCGGGATTTTTGCGCAGGACAGCGGTAGCCACTTGAGCCGCGATTACCGGGTCCGACTGTGTATCCACGATTTGGATTATTCGGATGCCATTGTATTTGGACAGGGCTTCTTGATAGCCGCGAATGCGTTCTTCCAAGTTTGACTGTCCGGCTCGGGTCATAATGGCAACTTTTCCACGCCTGCCAATAAGTTCGGCGAGCTTTTCCCCGCCTTTATACCCGGCATTGAAGTTGCCAGTGCCCACAAATGCCAATCTTTTGGAGTTCGGCAGGTCGGCGTCCAGCGTTACAACTGGCACACCTTGGTCCACTGCTTTGTTTATAATTGGGATGAGAGTGTCTTCAAAGCCGACGACCAAGATGCCTTTGAGGTTGGGTTTTGCTAGTGCCTGCTCGAAGGCGGTTATCATCGCTGGAATGTCGTATTCCGCCGGTCCCACATACTCCGTTTTGACGCCCATAATTTCACCGGCTGTTTTCAAGCCCAATTTATGGTCGTAAAAGTAGTCCAAATTGCCCAAGGCCGAGACTTCGACGTAAAGTTGGTTGGAACGGCCTGCGAAAGCCTTTCTAGGGTCCATTGAACATTCGCCTTTTTCGCAGGATCTTTTGGCCATACTTGTGGCAAACATCACCGCCGCCAAGATAATCAACGGTATGAGAAGTTTTTTCATCTAAACGCCTTCTTGCCTATTTATTATTTGTAGACGCCGTATTCTTTCAGAGTTTCATACATTGCCAAAAGGTTTTCAACCGGGGTGTTGGCCTGGACATTATGGATGGTATTAAATACAAAGCCGCCGCCTTTGCCAAAGATTTCGATGCGCTCTTTTACCTCAGCTCGCACTTCATCCGGCGTTCCAAAAGGCAAAGTTCTTTGGGTGTCCACTGCGCCGCCCCAAAATACGAGCCTATCACCAAACCGAGCCTTGAGTTCACGGGGATCCATACATTCTGCGGAACACTGAACTGGATTGATGATATCGAAACCAGCTTCGATGAAATCTTCTATGAGGGCAAAAACAGAACCACAAGAATGGATAAAGCATTTCCATTCCGTGTTTTTGTGTATCCAATCGTTAAGAGCTTTATGGTAGGGTTTAAACATTTCTCGGTAAGTTTCAGGGGAAATGAAAGGCCCTCTTTGAGTTCCGAAGTCGGTGCCGGTCAGAAAAACGGCTGTCACTTTATTGCCGACGGCTTTATAAAAAGCCTCTAGATTTTGTAGAGATATTTCACACTGTTTTTCAAAAACTTTATGTATGTAGTCCTTGCGGATATTCACGCTAATATACCACTCTTCGATGTCGCGGATGCCCTTGGGATGTTTGAGCCAAGGCGCTGGAACCAAAGCGATATCGCCGAACATAGTGCCACCAACGTTAGCCAATATAGCTTTATCGGTAGCGAAAAGCTGATCAGCTTTTGTCGCAAAATAATCCAACATATCTTGGCTTAGAGGGCCAAATTCTTCCAAGTTGTCTTCGGGGTTGAGGTTGTTTTCATCTATCGGATCCTGGCGGACTATAGTGTCGAAGTAAAAGCCATTTTTGGGAAGGTGGCCGCTTGGCTTTGCAGTTTTATCGTCTTCAGGATATTGGTAAATCGAACCGTCGGGTTCTGGATCGGTGTTAAATCCGCCCGGAACGAGAAGAGGAGTGCCGTCCCAAAAGGTCCATTCCTTCCAATCTTGCAAAGGGTATCCAAAAAGCGTGAAGGGACGAGATAGCGGCACAACGTCGACGCCCAAAGCTTCCATCAAGTCAGGCGCTATTTCACCCAACATTTGGTAAGGCTCCACAACTTTGACAGGGGTGCCCGGTTCATCCAGACCCAAAGCTTGGCGAAGTTTATACACTGTAGTCACGTGCATACCAGTTACAGAACTAGCGCCTAAATCGAGTGGAATGCGATCCGGCTCTTTGTGGTTCAATGCCATGACCATACGTTCTCTTGACGTCAATGGTAGAATCTCCTTTTGTTGTTAAGTTATTATGACTTCGTTTCGCCGGCGGGCGTATCTATTTTTGCGACTGAATTAAAAAACTTTAATCTTTGGTTCGAGCGACAGCTGTTTAATGGATTTATCCCCCGCCAGTTCTTCAAAAATTATTTGGACCGCTTTAGAGCCGATTTCCTCTGATGGCTGCGATACTATGGCGAGGTTCTTCGTCTGCTGGACTTCTGGTGGAATCCAGTCGAAACAAGCGAGGAAAGTATTTTCGGGAGATCTCCCGCTTTCCTGAATGGCCAAAGCCGCCCCTGCCAACGTTCCCGAAGTGGAACCGATAAGCGCAGCCTTTTCGGGGGCAGTTTTCAGCCATTCCTGAGCGGCGTTGTAAGCGGATTCTATAACCCCGCTCATATTTGGAGCTAATACATCGAAGCGCCTGACTTTAATTCCGAAAGATTCCGCCATTTTTATGCCTTCGGCGCGATCTTCCAAAGCGGTAGTTTGGAGCGCCAGTGAAAGATAGGAGATATCATCGAATCCGAGTTCCTTCACTGTCCTTACGATCTCGAAAGCGCCTTTGATGTTGTCGGTGACAACATAATGGGATTGGAAAGTCCTGATGTATCTATCCACCAAAACAAGCGGAATTCCTGCCTTGTGCACTTTGCGCAGGTAGTTCGCGGCCCTTTCCCTGCCGATAGGAAAAACGATAATACCGTCGACTTCCTGGCCAATAATGTCGAGGACGTTCTTTTCTTCTAGGTCCTGGTCATCGTTGCTGATGCGGAGGACTATATTGGCATTGTTTTCGCGGGCTTCATTTTCTATTGCAGAAAGAATAGGGACTGTAACTTCGTGTCCGCGGTAACCGCCTTGAGGGTTTCTTATGTAGAGGTGGGGCAGCACGACTCCGATGACCGCTCTTTTGGTTATTCTTTCAGCGACAAAAGTGCCGCGGCCTTGCTCACGGACTATTAGCCCTTCGTGCACGAGCGAGCCAACAGCTTCCCGGATTGTATTATGGCTGGCGCCATATATTTTTTCCATTTCAGCCTGGGTAGGGAGCCTGTCGCCCGGCTTGAGTTTTCCCGAAATAATGGCATCCCTAATGAAAGCCTTAATTTGCTCATGCTTCAGTGATTGGTTCGGCATTTTTTCTTACTCTAAGTGAGAAGCTAATTTGGGAATTTATTCACGACCTCGGCATATTATACCATTAGTAGATAGTTCTTTGCAACAACCCAACTCGAAATGATATTCATAGGATGAATATGCTGTGTCAACAGTTTTATTCAGCCTATTTGTATAAATTTATTCAATGATAGGACATATATTTATTATAAAGATAGTTCAAATCAAATATGTTGCAAGCACATTTTGCATTTTTTGGAAAATTTATCTTGACATATCATCTCTAAGATGGTAAATTCATCCTAGGACTACAAAAAAGCATCATCCTATGATATGCATTTGCGATGCACCAAAAAGACGGTACTATCATCGGAGCGCAAAATATGCATATCTCAGAATGCTTGTCCGGTGGCCGGTTTGTTTTAGCGAGCCCGACAATAAAAGCGGGTAGATTAAAAATAATTTTATCGCATTTTTGCGATGCAGGTAGCGAAAAGGAGGAGATTTACCTTGCAAAAAACCTTTTATCAACTTTTAGCCGTCTTTTGTTGCTTACTGCTTTTTACGGCGCCAAGCAGTCAAGCCGCAAATTACAATATCAGCGGCGGCGGAAACATTTTGCAGACAACACTAACGACGTGCAACAGCACTCCTGAAGACGATGTCATAACCATAATGGACAGCCTGACTTATACTGTCAACTCGGTAGGCACGACTGTAGGGGCCGCAAACCTGAAATCGGCGGGCGGTTCAATCACCATTCAGGCAGCCCCGGGGACTACGCCGGTGATACGGCGGGCTCCGCAGGGAACGCCAAACAGCAATAAAATGTTCAGCGCGAACGGCAGCTCCTCGCAAACCAATCCTCAAATAATAGTGTTCAAAGGCGCTTCGGCAACAGAACGTTTGAAGTTGCTTGACGACACTTCAACTGACCAATCAGGGCTTTCTCAATTCTTCATAACGGTTAACGATGCCACAAAGTTTGTAAAAGCGACATTTGAGAATGTTATTTTTGAACGTCCAGAAACCGGCCTTGGCTGCAGAGGCGGAGGCATACTCATCCAGAATATGACTGCCGATTTGGTTTTCAAAAACTGTAGTTTCGTTGGTGGCAACTCAAGGCTTTCTGGCGGCTCCAACAGCGAAGTGATCAGGCACCAAGGAGCTGGAAGCGTTTATGCCGAGAATTGTGATTTCACTGTACCGACAGGCAATGGGAGGAATAGCCTTTTCACCTGCATTCCACCAGCTGCGAATACCAATACGGCCGCCAATTGGACATTCATTAATTGCAGTTTCGAGCCCTCAAGCACACAGTTGGAAAGCACAGATGCGTCGGCTGCTTCTGTTATAATGCGGAATGTAGACGTCGGAGACTCTAGCAACTACGCTCCCAATAACACAGTAAAGTTCATTGACTGCCGTTTCAGGGTAGATGACGGTTATATTGGCGACCCAACAAACCCCAAGACCCCAGTGTGGGGCGGCACAGGGAGTGAATATTTCTTTTGGAAGGTTGCATTCCGTGTGAAGGGCGCGAGCAATTTCCAGTTCATAAGGCCCAAGTTCACGGGTCGCTGCGGCACTAATTTCTTCGAAGGTTATGCCGATTTGAACAGCAGCAGTCCTTACTACAATAAGGGGCCGCAGATTCTCGTCGAAGGCACTCCTCTGAACAAGATAGACCTATCGCCGTTAACCAGCACGGAAGACGGCACATACCGGTTCATTTACCTGAGCAATGCAGGTTCTGCAACGTTGAAGTATGCAAAAAATAGCGCGAACAATATCAAATACTTGCGCTTGTCCAGTGTTTGGCCAGACGATTACCAAACTTACGTTTTCTACACCGGGGAGACACCGAGCCCATCTGACAACAAACTACGGGACAATGTTTCTTATACCGCAATTGGTTGTGAGTTCTTCAATGGCACCGGCGCGATGTTCTTCAAACCCGGCATAAGCATATACACAGACCCCAATTTCGAATGGGTATATGCTGCGGACAACAAAACCATCTCGCTATATTGCGAGAACACCATCTTTCAAGCTGGGGCGGAAAGCAACCCGAACGGCCGGCGTAGGCTGATCGACTGCGGACCGTTCTTTACAAAATACAATACATACACTCCTTGGAACAGAGGCGCAGATTTCCCGTTTAGTCTTAGTTTCAAACACTGCACATTCTATGGCATACCTGGTTCCAAGACTGTTGACCGCTATGTCCAAGGCCTCAGCACTGGCGATGGTGATCTGGTCACCGACAACCTAACAGCAGAATACTGCATATTCGATAGCCAAGGTTCACCGACGACAAACGCCAACTCTAATTTGCCGCTTAATGGAGTAAAGAACATCGCCTACCAGTCTTCTGGAGATGACGGATTCCCATCCGTTCCGTCGGGAACCATTGTGGCAAATGCGAATGTTGACTCCAATGGCAGGCTGACAGCATCCAGCACGGCGGCTTTGGGAGCGGCAACAGGCTCGGCACTCGCAATGGATTTCGAAGGTGATTCGAGGCTTTATCCGACTGGCTCGACCCCGGATATTGGCGCTGACGAGAGAGTCTCCTACGCCACTGTTGCTAACATCGCGGAAGCGCGCGCTTCCAGCAACGAAGCATTTATCAGCTTCAATGGAATTATCACTGACAGCTTCGCTTACGGCAGTGAGAACCTTGTTTATGTCGAAGAGTCTGACAGATTCGCTGGAATCCAGTGCTCGCTGCCGTACTTGCCGGGGCTACCAATCGGCAAAACAGTAAACGTGAAAGGTGTCATCCTTACGAGAGGTTATGATAGCAATTCCGTTCGCGGCGAGAAGTATATTCTTGCGGCCGATATAGTTCCAACTGCGGATCCGTTGAATCCTTTGGCTGCCCTGTTTGCGAACGACAGAGCAGTCGTTGGACCGATAAGCGGCATTGGAACTGAAATGGAAGGATTGCTGGTGGGAATCACTGGCAAAGTCACATTCGTGGATAGCGTCAATCGGATTTTCTGGGTGGATGATGGCAGCGCGTTTGATGAAGGAAGTGGGCTGCTCGACGGCAACGGTGAACCGGTTCTTGGCGTTCGCGTTATTTCCTACAATCCCTCCGCTCAACTTCCCAATAGCGGCGATTATGTGATTGTGAAAGGCAACGCCGGCAGGGCTGTGGTAAGCAAAGCTGGCGGTGGAACGGTCACAGTGCCTATAGTGTGGCAACGCGATTAATACCCGGCCTTAGCGAATTATAACGAAGGCAATAAGCCGCTAAAATCTTGGCCCGGATCTCGAGCAGATCCGGGTTTTCTTTTTTGAAATGCTACTGTTAATAACCAACGCGTCAATGGCTTCTAAACATCCGAAAAAATAATCCAAGGAAGTGCATTCCATCATCCGAAGGCAGAAAGAAGGAGGGTTGTGGAAAATTTTGTCCCAAAGGCCTAAACAGAGGAAATTATTTCGGTAAGAAGCCAATCCCGCGTTAAAAAGAAAAGCAGCTAAACACGCACCACTTTAGACTCTAACGAGCTTTTCCTTTCTTGAAATGGCATTTTCGCCCGCATAAAAGCAAAAGAAGCATCCTTATCGAATTAGGAAAAATTGTATCGTTATGTTGTGTAAGAAGTATGCTGTATTGGCCGCACGCCTAACAAACAATTCAATTTAGCTACCCATTTTAACCGATACATTTTATCAGGAAATTATCACTTGAAAAAAGTTAAACAGCAAGTAGATTCGTCTAAAACTTGCCAATCTCCGAGAAGGTTTGAAGTTTGGAAACCTGCCGTTCAATAGTGTCGTTTAACCAGTGCCATTTCAAAAAGAGAAGAGATATATGAATTAATAATCGTAGAACAATTAGGTGTGGAATATTGCTCATTATTTCTTAGATTTTATTTATTAAAGCCTCAAAAAACAGTGAGAAATGCTGTATGTATAAAAATATAGCCGGGTGGTTTTTTATTTTGGTTCCCGGCTGGTCGGTGTTTTAGAGAGTTTCGGTTTTTGAGATTTAATTAGTAGGCAATTATATCCGACTGGTCGCGGACAAGCACGACTCGGTGTAACAGGCCATTTGCATCCTTTCTCGTTGAGCTTATTCCCGTCACAATCGCATATACCCAATTGGGGTTGATAGAGACACTGGGAGGAACTATTACCGCCACGCTGTAAGAGCCATCGAACAAATTGAACTCCGAACCGTTAACGAAGCTAAAAATGCCCGCAGTTTGGATAAGGGTTCCGATATTGTTTAGCCCTAATCCGCCGACGACGCCTTTTTGTCCGGGCGGAACTTCTTCGTAAAGCATTATTGAATCGGAAAATACGGCAGATTCGTTTCCAGCTTCATCCCTGAGCTTGCAGTAAACAGTCTTTATTTCATTGAAGTTACCTGCCAATTCCCAGTTCTTGTTGGAAGCGAAGTTTTCCCAAGCGCTCCAAAAGACCGCGTCGTTGGAAAACCGCATCTCTTTAACGCCGGAGCCTTGATCAGATGAACTAATAGAAAGCGCAACGTTCCTGCTCAGGGTGCTTTCATCTCCGTTGTTAATCAGCAATGAGCCTGATGGAGCGGTTACATCGAATAAAACGCTGCAGCTGCCATTTCCAGTAGGATTCGGTGTTGAATTGCCGGCCTTGTCTGTTGTCTGGCAGGCGAAATAGTAGCGCCCTTCACCAATTGGCGTGAAAGAAAAAGAGCCACTTCCTGTTGTCTTTTTCTGGCCAGTGTTAATCCACTGGCCGTTATCTTTTTTGTACCATAGATATACGCCGTCAATGCCGCTGTGGGCATCTGAGGCACCGCTATATGAGACTGTTATGGGGCTTGTTCTAGCAAAAGCCGGGCAAGATGCGGAGGCGTTAACCGGCGCTAGTTTATCTACGAGACAGCCGTTGCCCCAGCTGTGGTACCCCCAATTGCCCGCGTTGTCAATCCCATAAACCCATGCTCGGTAAGTTATGCCGGTCTGCCCGCCAGTGAAGGTATAGCTTGTATTGTTGGACAGCAGGCCCGGCCCAACATCGCACCCCGGCTGTTCCCACGGGATATCGGTGCGCCAAATATGCAGATAATATTGTTTCATTCCGCTTCCGCCCTGATCTACGGCAGCTGGCCAAGTGAAAGTGATATTTCCTGTGTTGCTATATGCCGAAGTGGGGTTTGCAGGAGCGGAAAGCACTGGCGGCTGGTTATCGAAAAGGGTTGGATCACCCCATTGGGACCACGTAGATTCGAATACGGCTCCATTGTGCCCTATTCCAATTGCCCGAATTTGGCCGCTGTACCAGTAGCCTGACGCTGGGACGTCGAAGCTATAAAAAGTATTCGAAGTGCTTCCGGAATGGACATTTGCCGAACCATTGCTGATGTTGATATCGTATCTTAAAATTCCTGTACCGAAATCCGTTGGAGCGTTCCATTGCCAAGTGAAAGGATTGGAGTTTCTGTATGTGAATCCGGTTGCCGGCTCGGACACGTTCGTTCCGGTGTAAATGGCGATATCGTCTATGGCAGTCTGGCCGTGGTTGCCCAAAGTCCCTCCATCGCCGCCCCAGTTAAACTTCCAGTTAAGCTCCGGGTCGAGGCTCACAACTTGGTCGAAGCGGATCGTGCCGCCGTAGCTCCTAATTGTAAGACGGCCGGTGCTTCTAACCCAGGATACGCGACAAATTCTAAAAGTATCGCCAGTATCTGGGTCGAAATTGATTGCAGCCACCATCTCGCCATTGACCATTACATATAAAATATCGTTTGCCTGTCGCCAAATGATTTTCAATCCAGGATTAGGCGATCCTCCATAGTTCGTAGGCGTGCCGATATCCGGATTGTTGCCAAACGGTCCGAATGCGAAACAAACACCCTTGCCAACACCAGTATAAGGAGAAAGGCACTGAGTCCACCTTACGTCGAACCAATCCAATTCTCCGGATTGGCCGCAAGGTTGGCTGACCATAAACCACCCTTCTTGGTCTGGAATGTTTTGGGTTAGCCTAACGCACCTGCTACCGTTTATGGTTTGATAGCTCGCGTTTCCCGCAAGAATGACGGGACTGGGATTTGTCGTAAAATCAGATGCCCAGTAAACGGCCAACAAAGGCGTGGAAACAATGATTGCTAATGATGTAATAAGAGTTTTTAAAAATAAAGACCTCATATCAAAACCCTCACAGTCCGACACAGTCGGGCCGGTTTATTCTGTCTCCTCCCATTGCCAGTTTGAGCCGCCAATATGCTTCACTGGCATATAAACTGGCTTGATGTTGGCTTGATTGCCGGATTTATATTCCACGAGGCTGATTGCCTTTTCGTGATCAATCATTGTGATGAAGCCCACCAAATCGATGCATGCTCCCTTTTCAGGAAGATTTGCTCCTAGAACTTTGATACCAAACGGGCTGGTTTCTCCTTGGACATAAATGAAGCCATTGAAACTGCCTGTCACTAATACGTCATCCAAAAAGACCAAGCCGCCGGTTAAAAGTTTTGCTTGGGCAATCGATGATGCCGTTCCAATCCAAACACTATCGCTAGACACGTTAGAAACGTTGCCGACTGTATCCCTAATTTGTCCCCAAACAGTCGCCTGAGACTGTATCGGGATGACAATCCATTGTTTTGTGGTAGAATACGGCTCCCAATCCGACCAATCCGTTTGGTTATTTGAGAACCGCATTTCCGCCACCGGGCTTGAACCAGCAATAGCGTTTACGTGCAACGTTACCGAAGTGTTCGAGGTGAACAAGCTATCGTCATTGATTAGAAGCGTAAGTTCTGGAGGGACGCCATATTTAACGAAGCAATCGCCGTTGCCAGTGGGCGCAGGTGAAACATTCCCGGCATTGTCTTCAGCAGTCTGGGCGAAATAGTATGTGCCGATTCCGCTGGGGAACGTGAAAATGTAACTGCCGGAACCTCCTTGTAGCGACAATCCGCTGTTGGTCCAAGTGCCGGAGTTCTTTTTATAGTAAAGGTAAGTAGCTTTTATTCCACTCAACGCATCCGACGCGCCAGTTTGCGTAAGCGTGATAGTAGGTTCCGTGGTAGCTGATGGACCCGAAACCACGCCTGGCGAAGGAGCGGTAGTGTCAAGCCCGATTTGGTCAGCGACCCAACTGGACCAATTCCCTGCATTGTCCCTGAATTGCGCGTAAACAGTTTTCGTTCCATCTCCGGAGCTCAAAGTCCAAGATTTAACTCCTGCATAAGATTCCCAAGCGCTCCAATCGCTCCCATCGTTTGAGAACCGCATTTGGCTCACGCCGGACAACGCGTCTGATGCCGATACGGTTATGGCTACCGCCGCTGTCTTGGTGAAAGCGGCCCCTGAATTAATAATTATGCTTCCTGTCGGGGCGGTGGCATCGTAAACAGTTGAACTGCTGCCATTTCCGGAAGGAGAGGCGGAAGAGTTCCCTGCTTTGTCTGTTGCCACACATGCGAAATAATATATGCCATCTCCAATTGCCGAGAAATTGAATGTTCCGCTGGAGCCGGTTTGCGAAAAACCGGAATTGACCCAGCCGCCGGTGTCTTTCCTATACCACAAGGCAACAGACTGAAGCCCGCTAAGATTGTCAACTGCGCCTGTGTAACTCACGGTTATCGTTCCCGCATTCAGCATTGCGGGCGATGTTACGGACGATATCGCCGGCGCTGTTGAATCCAGAATGATGTTATCAAGGAAATTGCCTGAAACGTTTCCGGAATTGTCTTTATAACGCACATACACAGTTTTTGGGCCGTCTCCGGCGGAGAGGTTCCAAATTTTGCTGGTTGAGTAATTCTCCCAAGCGCTCCAATTGACATTGTCGTTTGAAAACCTCATTTGCGCAATTCCGCTGGAAGAGGACGCTGCAAGCGAAAGGGTAACGGTTTGCGAAGATGTGTAGTTGGCATCATTGTTGATTTTTATGGTGCCGGATATTCCGGGCCCGGTAATGTTTATGTCATCGACGAGCAGGATGCTATTTCCGTCGCTGTCGTCCGCGCATTCTATATAAAATGTGGGAGTAGTACCTGCCAATGAAGAAATATCATAGGTTCTAGTGGAATAGGTGGTTGAAGTGATTAGAGTACTTGGCTGAAGGATTATCGAATAACCTGCGACGTCCTTCACGGATACGCTAAGCTTGGCGTCGGACGATGAGGATGCTGCTTTTACCTTAAACGAGAATGTAGTAGCACCAGGGCTAACAGGGTTCTTTTTGAAATACCTGATGTGCCAATCTGAACCACCGCCGGTAGCAGATAGCTTCAATGCGCCGCTGCTATCCCAGTCCCAAGAACCAGTTGCGCCGCTGTTGGCTTCACCGCTCCATCCTTCTTCATCGTCTTCAAAAGTCCAAGGCGGGGTACTGAGCGCTTTGTTGTAAATTTCAATCATTTCGTGAGGAGTGACTACTTTGCGGGAACTGCTCAAGCGGTCAATCACATATTTTATATCATCAAGGCTGCTGGACCACCACTGCGGGACGATATAAGAATATCCCTTTTTTGAGTTTGGCTTTGCCGGGCACTGGGTGGTGTCATTGAGCAGAGTGACCATGGCTTCTTTTGTAATGCCGATCCCGTCACTGCCCATTTTTTCTCTGGCGTTTATTATTGGTTTGCCATTGCTCCAACGCACGTTCGCCCCAACATTCGCGGAATTATAAAAAATCGCTTTTATTTGGTCGTATGCGGTAAATGGCGATAAACGGGCGGGGTTAATCCCCGGACTGTCTCCATCGAGAATTAGAAGCTCGGTGAGATCCGCTTTTTCCATCGTTTCAGCTGTCATTTTAGCCAATGTAGCGAGCGAACCGCCGTATTTGTTGGGATAAATATAACCAAATCCCGATGAGCCCGCTACCCAGTAGTCTTTGTACATACCGTTCGATGAATTATCGTAGAGATATTTGATGATATGGGGAGCGTATTCGGACATTGTGCAAGATAGAGACCATCCGATGTTCATCGTTCCCCGGAGAGGGCTAGCAAACCAGCTGGGGTTAGTTGGCAGGTCGAACATCGTCACTTTTGGGCACCCTCCATCAGAAGGTATGAAAGTGACATAATGTTTGGTATTGTCTACAGTGACTGAAGTTCGGGTGTTCTGTTTGAGCTGGATGTTCCTATCCACAAGGCCGGAGTAAGTGGTGATATTCCTGCTTTGGCCCCAAGGAAGTTGCGTAACTTTATTTTGGGAAGTATTATTGCAGTAGTCTCGTTCAGAATATGGGCCGTCCACTCTTGGCCAGAACCCGGCAGATATGCCGTGGTCATCCAGCAGCTGCGTCCATACGTTTGTGCGCAGAGCGAGATCATAGTCTTTAAAGAAAGTGTAGACGCGGGCGAATGTGGAGACATCTCGAGCTGAGGTAAACCCTTCCTGGAACTCCTGAGCGATCTTGCTGTTTAGTTCCGGAGCATAGTTATCCAATACCAGCTGCTCAGTCAGGCCTGTGCGAACATCCATAAACTTGATAAGCCCTTCCGATTGAGCGACTGATTCTATGCTGGCATCAATCACCACCGCTCCGAAACGGCCAGCCAAGGAAGTCGCCACATTTACCGAATCCGGATTACTGTTTATATCGCATAGAATATAGCGATTGTTTATGAGGTTGTCCCTAAAATTATGAAGATACCACTGATAGTTGCTGTTTTTGAAGTATTTAATGCCGTAAACATCCCGCATAAGATCTCGCCAAGTTGCGTCATTTGCCGAGCTTATATAATTTATATGTATTTCGGGGCGTACTTGAGCGACGATTCCCTGCAAGGTCGTTACGGCGAGCAACTGCGCCTGGCTACTCCATTTGGTGGCGCTAATTAGCCTGACTGGCTCTTTCGCGCAAGGCACATAGGTTTTAGTTTTACTGTAACCCACGGAATCGAGTTGAATGAACTCGACGTCATCAACCCAGACAGTTCCAGATCCGGCGTCACCGCCAAGGATCATAACATCGGCGAACTTTGCGCCTTCTGGCGGAATCACGCTTTGGATGTTATAAGTAAATGCAGTGTTTGTTCCAACAGGGCTATAAAAGTCCTGTGCGGAAATATTTGTCCCAGCGCACCAGCCTCTGTCCGTCATATCGGTCCACCATCGGACGCGCACTATCATACCCTGACCTGTGACATTTTGGTATGCCCACTTCCAGCATAAAAACGTTGGAAGGCCTTGAATTATGGGAATCGCGCGGCTATGCCAGTATTCAACATCAGAGAACGCGGGATCTATTACTTTCAATGAGCGGCTGCCGCTTAATTTAAGGTCGGTTGCCCAAACGGCATTTGTGGAAGAAGCGCGCCAAGAATCCGGATCTGTACCATTAGCGAACTCCATATCGTCATTCAATATAAGATTGGGAGCGGACCGAACAATGATGTTGTCAAAATAAACAGTGCCTGTACCGGAAGCGCTGGTGGAAAGCACGACATCGAGAGAAACTGTGTTTGGAGGGGTATGAAATAGCTCGATTCCGTGAATAAACTTATTATTGGTAGAACCCGTCCCGGAATAAAACTCTGTTGTGGAAATTATCTGGTTACTAGAGTTATAGAAGCGCACTTGCACAAAAAATGGGGTTGTGACATTTGAATAGCGCCAGTCCCACTCGATGATATATTTACGGTTCTGCAAAGCCGGTTGTTTGGCGCTAAGCCAGTGATAGGAATCAGTTCCAGATGAATCTGTGAGCTTTAATGAACGGCTTTCACTGACGTATGCCTCTGTAGACCAAGAGCCTGAAGCATTGTTTGTCCAATTAAACGGCAGGGAGCCGCTGGCTATTTCCACTGCCCCATTGCTCAAAAGGTTTGATACAGTGAGGTCTGCCGCTTGAGCGTTAAACAACGGATAAAATATTAATGCTGCAATTATCGTAAACCGCTTAATTTTTGGACATATTATCTTCATACATTCCTCTCGTTCGCGTGAAATATCGTTTTTAGAGAAATCAACTTTTAAAAAGCGATAGCATATGCGATAAAAATTGACACACATTTCCCGCCAAAAAAACGGGACACCAGTTTTAGCTCTTCTTTTGTCATTTAAAGTCTCAAGTTGGCCTCAATCCGGATAATCAGCCAAGAGACTGTCTTAATCATCCTATGTTTCCTCTACATTGAGTATATGCCTCAATTCATAGGATGTCAATAGGTTTATTTTCAGTTATTTTCAACAAAATTTATATGTTCGATGGATTTTACATTTAAATAAGGAAAAATTGAGATCGATTTCTTTGCTTTTTAGTCAAAGTGGAGATGCCGCGCATTTGATATTGACATCCCACCCATATTAGATTCACTGTCCAAAAACAGTTGAATAAAAAATTTATTCATAGGTTGAATAATATCATATGGTATCAGTATATCTATAAGAAAAACCGGCTGGCATTGCGCATAGCCGGTTTTAAGACCTGCTTAATTTTAAATGTGTGCGGCTTAGAACTTTCTTTTAAGAATTAATCCGCCGAGGCCAATCGCAGCTGCGGCGAATGCAAAAAGCCCGCTGGGCTCTGGTATGGTGATCCTTAGATCGTCGATAAGCCAATATCCCGGTTCACTTCGGATAATGACATACTTCGTATCAAAATCGGGCCTTATGACATTTAAGTAAACCAATCCAGTGCCCGGTGAACCTTCGGGCTGGGTGAGCGTATTCGGGCTGCCGAAAATTGTGTCTAGCAGAGTGCCGTTCTCATCGTAGCAATCCAGGAAAATGTCGAAGAAACTTGAATAACCGATTCGGATTTGCCTAGCCGGCCTTTCGAAAGTTATCTTCCCGTAACCGTCGAGGCAGTAGGCCGCCACTTGCCCCTGAATAAAATACTCGCCATTCCCTGAAACTTGCTGAGTGTCCACGGAAGTTATACTATACCAGTCTCTGTTGCCGAGCACTTTGGCGTTCATATCGGCGAAATATATTGGCGTTCCGGCTGTTGTTTCGAATATGAACCCCGTTATTTTCATTTCTATCGGTTGATAGTTATATCCAACCCAATCCTCGAAATTGGTCCATATATCATATTCAGCTGCCATAGTTGCAGCCGGAACCATCAATATGGTCGCCGACAGGATTAACCACAGCCTTTTTATCATCTTTTCATCTCCTTCCTGCAGCGTTATGAATGCGCTGTCTGATCGAAGTATTATGAGGCTGGCCTGCAAAACAGGCCTTATCCGAAGGCCAGCCATTTGAAACTCAATTAACTGCGATGTCCGATTGGAATCTCGGCTTTATAATTCGGAAAAGCTTCCCGCCAAGAGGTCTTATGGAGCTTATTCCCTTAACAGTTACATAATCGCCGGTTGATGGTTTATTCAGGCCGGGGCATACCACTCTTACGCCCATAAAGATGGAGCCATCGGCCGCATTGGTGCCGTCGTTTATATAGAAGTAGTCTGAACCCACTCCGGTAACCTCGCCTGATGTCTGCACCAGCAATCCGATGTTGTTCAACCCGGTGCCGTCGTAAACTCCCGCCTGGCCGGCTCCCGTGATTGGATCATAGTTATAGTCGGCGCCGCCGAGAGCTTTATTGGTCAACATAACCGCATCGACTGAAGACGCTCCAGTTACGATTACGGAAGATGCGTTGACCGCCCGTTCTTTGTTGGTTTCGGTAACTAATGAACCTTCGACCCTAACGACATCACCAATATTCACAGAGGCCGTCGATTGGACCTTAATGCCAGCGGACCTATCGGCTTCCTCCATATAGAAACCGCCGCTGACTACCGCGGTGACCACTTTATTCGCTAAGAGAACGGAGTCGTTATCGGGGAAGAGTTTTGCCTCTCCGATAGTCATATCGGCGGTTGCCGCCTGGATTGCGCCGCATTGCGCGCTTTCGTTGTCCGCATTGTCTATTGCAGATACGGAGTAGGAGTAGGTCGTGCTGAGAGTGAGATCTTGGTCAATATAGTTGTTGCTAGAAGTCGTTCCCACAAAAACGCCGTTCCTGAATACCTTGTATCCAAACAGCCCAAGATTGTCTGTCGAGTGGGTCCAAGACAAACTGATTGACGTCTTGGTAGCTCCTGTCTGTGTCAACCCCGTAGGAACTGACGGAGGCGTTGTGTCGTAAGTTGTCTGGCTATCGGCGCTGCCTGAAGGGATTGCCGAAAAGTTTCCGGCTTTATCTTTTGCACGCAATTTAAATCCGTAAACCCCATCCCCTGCGGGAGGATTGAAGGAAAACGAACCGCTTCCTCCGGGGTTGTCGATAGCGTAACCCAAACTTTCACCACTTGTCCAAGCTCCAGCATCCTTTTTGTAGAAAAGTATTATTTGGCTAAGACCGGAGAGCGTGTCCGAAGCGCCGCTGAAGCTTACGGTAAACGGCGCGGTGTTCTTTATTGCAGGCGATGAAGTTGTTCCAGCTGTGGGAGGCGTAGTGTCGAGAATGATGCCGTCGCTAACGCTAGCCGAAACATTGCCGGCATTGTCTTTGAACTGCGCATATACCGTTTTAGAACCATCGCCAGAAGATAGTGTCCAGGATTTGCTCGTAGTGTAAGTCTCCCATGCGCTCCAGTTGGTATTGTCGTTGCTGAAGCGCATTTGGGCAACTCCACTATGGGCATCACTTGCGGACAATGTCAGCGTTACTGCCGTGGTGTTGGCGTATTGAGCATTCGAGTTTATGACAACAGAACCAGAAGGCGCCACAGTGTCGACAAGGCAACCGCTGCCCCAGCTGTGAGATCCCCAGTTATTGGCGTTGTCGATCGCATATACCCAAGCCCTGTAGGTTATCCCGTTTTGGCCGCCGGTGAAATTATAGCTCGTGACATTGCCGATTTGCCCCGGCCCAACATCGCTGCCGGGATTTCCCCAAGGAATGTCTGTTCTCCAAATGTGGAGATAATAGTTCTTGACTCCGCTGCCGCCTGAATCGGTTGCCGCTGGCCAAGTGAATGTTATGTTACCGTTCGTACTGTATGCTGACGTCGGATTCGCCGGCCCAGAAAGAGTCGGCGCTATATTGTCAAACAACGTTCCCGGTCCCCAATCGGTAAATCTGGTCTCAATGACTTGATTGTTCACGGCAAGGCTAGCGACTTTGACCTGCGCGCTATACCAATAGCCAGCGCTGGGGACGCTGTATGCGAATGAAGGAGTCGTTGAGGAACCAGTATGGATAATCTCAGAACCATTGCTAATTTTAACTGTATAGCTTTGCAACGTATGTCCATAGTCTGAAGGCGCTGCCCAAGACCAAGTCAGCGGGTTAGTATTTGCGTAAGTCAGTCCTGTAGAAGGGATGCCCGGGCTGGTGCCAGTGTATATTTCAATATCATCTATTGCCATTTGGCCATAGTTTGAAGAGGCGCCGTCAGCGCCCCAATCAAAACGCCAACTCAGTTGAGGATCAAGGCCTGTGATTGTCTGGTCTATCTGAGTGGTTCCGCCATAGCAGTTAACCCGCAGCCTGCCGGTGCTTCTCCACCAAGTCACGCGGCAAATCCTAAATTGGGCTCCAGTATCAGGATTGAAGTCTTTTTCAATGACTTTCGTTCCATTTACTATGACATATATTTTGTCATTTCCCTGGTGCCAGACAATTTTCAATCCTGGATTCGGGCCGCTATTTCCGGTGGGTACGCCGAAATCAGGATTAGTGCCCAGGTCTGCGAATGCGAAGCACAACCCCTTTCCTGTCCCAGTGATAGGGTCTAGGCACTGAGTCCATCTCACATCAAACCATTCCAATGTGCCGGAGCCGCCACAGTTCTGGTTGACCATAAACCAACCTTCCTGGTTGGGGCTATTCGGAGTGAGTCTCATACATCGGCTGCCGTAGATGGTTTGATAGCTCGCGTTTCCCGCAAGAATGACGGGACTGGGATTTGTTGTAAAATCGGTAGTCCAGGCTACAGCAGCTGCAGGGCCTACAGATACTGTGGCGATGAATCCAGCTGCTGCAAGAACGAACCAAGAAAACTTCATTTCACTTTCCTCCTCTACTGAGCGATCCCTCAAAAGATTCAGCTCATTTCCATCTTTTGTTGGTGATTGCGCGATAAGCAGCCTTTTATAAAACTTCCGGCGCTTATTTATTATGCTGACATACCGCTAAAGAAGATAAAAGAAGATACTAAAAAGCCTCAATTCTTGCAGGCTTACTGGAAAGAGATTTCAAGCAAGTCTGCCGAAACCAGCAGTATTTCCCTACCACGGAAATGAGGAAATAATTTGCATTTTTCATTTTGCGTATCTGCAGAAAGACTAGATAATACGCAAAACGTAAACTGCGGAGGCTTGAAATCTTCTCCTATTCTCCCCCTTTATTTGCGCACTCTAATTCAGGTCTGCCAAGCGAAATTATATGATTTTTACGCTTTCGATTTCAGTATAGACAGGAATTCATTATTTGTCAATACTATTTTAATTTATGTACGTAACAATATTAAATTTAGGTATTTTATGCTTGATGCGTGCGATAAAAAGCCTAAAAAGTAGGATCTATATTACCGAGTGATATGAAAGATGTCATCATTTATTAGGGGATTTTTGCGCAGAAAAACAATAGCCCGTTATTTTGCCGGCATATTCATAGGATGTTTTAATGCCGAACGGAGGTTTGCTAGTGGCAAGAACGCAGACTAATACCTTATCAATGCTTCAACAGCTTTGCCTTCCAATTTTTCTCTGCCGTTCAAAAACGTGAGTTCCACAAGAAAAACCAGACCTTGGACGCTACCGCCAAGCTGTTCCGCTAATTTTACTGCGGCGCAAGCGGTGCCTCCGGTCGCAAGCAAGTCATCTATAATGACTACTTTATCGCCGGGGCTGATAGCATCTTTGTGGATCTCGACGGTATTGGTGCCGTATTCCAAGTCGTATTCGCAGCAGATGGTTTCGGAGGGCAATTTGCCGACTTTCCGCACCGGCACAAATCCCGCGCCTAGTTCCAAAGCGACTGGCGCGCCAAGAATGAAACCGCGCGATTCTATTCCGACTATTACATCCGGCTCCATAGCTTTTGCCGCATTAGCCATTGCGTCGATGACTTTTTTAAAAGCTGTAGGGTCTTGCAGAACGGGGGTTATGTCCTTGAATATTATGCCTTCTGTCGGGAAGTCTGGCACATCGCGAATAAGTTCCCTGATAAGACTCTCATCTAGCATTAATCTAACCTCTGAGTTTTAAAAATTGCGCGATTTAGCACATCCGAATAAGGAGGGCGTAAAATTCCGTGTTCAGTAATTATCGCCGTTATATTACCAGCGGGAGTTACATCGAAAGAAGGGTTGATGACCTGCACTCCATTTGGAGCGATTTGCAACCCGTCAATACTCGTAACTTCAATGGAAGGCCTTTCTTCAATAGGTATTTCAGCGCCGGTGGCGATTGCTATATCAACTGTGGAAAGCGGAGCCGCGACGTAAAACGGCACTTGGTGGGTTTTTGCTAAAACGGACAAAGAGTAAGTTCCAATTTTGTTTGCAGTGTCGCCGTTGGCGGCAATACGGTCAGCTCCTACAATTACGCACGATATTTTGCTTTGAAGCATCAGCCAGCCGGCCATATTGTCTGTTATTACTGTCACAGGTATGGAATCCCGCATTAGTTCCCAAGCGGTTAGTTTCATGCCTTGCAACCGCGGGCGAGTTTCATCTGCATAGACGTGGATTTTTTTGCCTTTCATTATAGCGGCTCGGACCACACCCAAAGCCGTGCCGAAGCCGACAGTAGCCAGGGCGCCCGCATTGCAATGTGTTAGCACACTACCCTCGACTGGGAGCAGTTCGGCTCCGAAATCTCCAATCATCCTGTTGGCACGCTCGTCTTCATCTAAAATCTTCAAGCCTTCGGCTTCCAGGATTGATTTTATTTCATTGACGGATTTGTCCAAATTGTTTTTTACTGTGCCGAGGATTCTGTCTATGCCCCAAAACAGGTTGATTGCGGTAGGCCGGGTTTGACGGATAATTTCGGAGGCTTTCAAAAGTTCGGATAGAAAGTCATTTGTATTGTTTTTATCTATTTTCTGGGCGGCTAGGACCATTCCAAGAGCCGCGGCAGCGCCAATTGCGGGAGCGCCTCGGACTTTCATTTCTTTTATGCAACGAGCGATATCGCGATAGTCGTCAACAAAAATGAACTCGAACTTTTCGGGCAAAAGAGTTTGGTCAATCAGCCTTATTTTGCCGCCAACCCAATCGACAGTCCTCTCCATAACATTATCACTCAATCAAAACGAGCAGATTTGAGGGCTGAGCCGCAATTGCAAGCGCGTTCTTGAGGCATTTGCTCAATCATTAATGCAATGACTTTTTTAACGCGCTCGACGTTTGTGTGTAAAACGTCCAAAACGCCTTCCGCGCTTACTGGTTCGGTTCCTGGAGCCCCCACAAGGCCGGTATCGTAGTCGGTGCACAGCGCGATGGAGGCGTAACATATTTCAAGTTCACGTGCGAGGACGCACTCGGGGTACTGAGTCATACCGACCACGTCCCAACCCATTGCAGTGAACCATCTGCTCTCGGCTTTTGTGGAGAATCTTGGTCCTTGGATTACGACATTGGCGCCGGTTTCGTGGCAGGTAATTCCAAGGGATTTGATTGCGGAAATCGCCAAGGATCGCAACTGCGGGCAATATGGATCGGCTGTTGAGATATGGGTGACGATTGGGCCGTCGTAAAATGTATCTTTTCTGCCCCAAGTGCGGTCGACAAACTGGTCAATAACCACAAAATCGCCGGGTTTTATTTTTGCCTGAAGGCTTCCCACAGCGCTGGGTGCAATTATACGGGTGACTCCCAACTCACGCATTGCCCACAAATTAGCTCTGAAATTGATCTTGTGCGGGGGAATGGAATGAGTTTTGCCGTGCCTAGGAATGAAAGCCACGGTTTTTCCGCTTATTTTTCCGATTGCGGCCAAATCGCTGGGGGCGCCGAAAGGCGTATCGACCTTGAACTCTTCGGCGTTTTCCAACAGAGAGTAGAAACCCGAACCGCCGAATATACCTATTTCGGCTTGCTTATTATTCATTTGAAAGCCTCTTTTCCCTTTCGAGTTTTTGCAGAGCCATTAAAGCTGCAGCCTGTTCTGCTTGTTTTTTGCGTTTGCCAGTTCCCTCGCCCAGTTTTTCTTTGTCCAACGACACTTCCACCTTGAATGTTTTATCGTGGTCGGCTCCTACTTCTTGAACGACTCGGTATTTCGGAGGTCGTTTGTGCAGGCTTTGACATAGTTCCTGGAGCATAGATTTATAGTCGCGGATATGTTCTTTGCGGTCTATGTCTATGAGTATATTTTCCAAAGCCCGCAAAACGAACTGGCGTGCAGTTTCCAGGCCGCAATCGAGATAGATGACCGCAACAAGGGCTTCAAATGCATCCGAAAGGATCGAAAGGCGTTGGCGTCCTCCTGACGACTCTTCGCCGGAGCTGAGGAGAATCATTTGGTCCAGCCCTAAGTTTTTTGCGGCGTTTGCAAGTATCGGCTCACTGACTGCCACCGCTTTGGCTTTGGCAAGTTCTCCTTCGCTTCGATCAGGGTATTTGCTAAAAAGGTATTCAGCGACAACGATTCCGATGACCGAATCGCCTAAGAACTCCAATCGTTCATTACTGCGTGCGTTTGAGACTTCTCCAAGGTACGAGCGGTGCGTGAGGGCATCGCGCAACAAGTCTAAATCATTTATATCGCATTGCAGTTTTCTAATGATTTTGCGCAGCTGCTTGCTGTCGAAAATTTCCATAAGGCATCTTGCCGCCGGCAGATTCAAGAGTTACCGCCGGCGGCGCCCTTCCACGGGAGGCTATGCGTTGAACTTCTTCAAGATTATGGTAGCGTTGTGGCCTCCGAATCCGAAAGAGTTTGACAGCGCCACGTTCACATTCGCTTCTCTAGCTTCGTTAGGAACGTAGTCTAGGTCGCACTCGGGATCTGGATATTCGTAATTGATAGTAGGATGAATGATGCCCTCGGTAATGGTCATTGCGCAGGCTATCGCTTCGACTGCGCCGGCGGCGCCCAAAAGGTGGCCCACCATAGATTTGCTGGAGCTGACAGCGAGTTTTTTTGCGTGGCTGCCGAAAGTGCGCTTGATAGCTATTGTTTCGGCTATGTCGCCATCGGGAGTGCTGGTGCCGTGGGCGTTTATGTAGTCTACATCTTCCGGCTGTATTTCCGCCGATTCGAGAGCAGCCTTCATTGACAGGTAACCGCCTGCGCCTTCGGGTTCTGGAGCGAACTGGCTGAATGCATCCGCCGACATACCGAACCCTGCGATTTCGGCGTATATTCTCGCGCCGCGTTTCTTGGCGTGGTCCAAATCTTCGAGCACCAAAACGCCTGCGCCTTCACCAATAAGGAAACCATCCCGTTCTTTGTCGAATGGGCGGCTTGCGCGCTGTGGGTCGTCATTGCGGCGGGTCATCGCTTTCATATTGCAAAACCCTGCCATAGCAAGAGAGGTTACCGAAGCTTCGGTGCCGCCGGTGAGCATTACGTCGGCGGCACCCAAAGCAATGATCATTGCGGCGTCGCTTATGCAATGGCTTCCAGTGGCACAAGCTGTGACTACGGCTGTATTAGGGCCCCTCAGCTGATGTAGTATTGAAATATGGCCTGATGCCATATTTGCAATAAGCATTGGGACGAACATGGGACTTACTCGAGAAGGACCTTTTTCCAACAGGATACTATGCTGCAGTTCCCAAGTTTTGGTGCCGCCGATGCCTGAGCCTACGCACACGCCTATGCGATCGCGATCCGCTTTTTCCAAATCCAAACCGGAATCATCCAGCGCGAGTTTAGCTGCGGCGACGGCCAATTGGACAAAACGATCCATTCTACGCAATTCTTTGGCGTCGGCATATAAGGAAGGATCGAAATCCTTCACTTCAGCGGCTATTCTTGTAGAATGGTCCGAAGCATCGAATTGAGTTATCGGACCAGCACCGCTTTTGCCTTCTTTCAGAGCGTTCCAAAAATTGTCCAGGCCAATGCCAACAGGCGTTACCGGACCCATTCCGGTTATGACTACTCTTCTGCCGTTTTTCATAATTTAAGGTTTCCCGCTTGGGGCCGATCGGCCCCGCTATGGTCCCTAGCTTAACTTGCTTTCTATATATTCTACTGCAGCGCCGACAGTGGTAATTTTTTCAGAATCCTCGTCAGGTATTTCGAGATTGAACTCTTCCTCGAGTCCCATAACGAGTTCCATTTGGTCTATGGAATCCGCTCCAAGGTCTTCGACAAAGGACGCTTCCATTGTTACCTGGTCAGCTCCGACTTGGAGCTTGTCGGCCACTATTTTTTTTACTCGTTCGAATGTTGTCATAATTGCCTCCTCCATCAAAGGCGGTTTTTAATACTGCTTTTTGATCCGCCTTTAGTACATTAACATCCCGCCGTCTACATTGAGCGTTTGCCCCGTGATATAACTAGCGGCATCTGAACAGAAGAACAGTACCGCCCCCGCCACATCCTCTGGGGTGCCCAATCTAGAAAGCGGAATCTGTTTCCCGATATTTTCGCGTATTTGCTCCGGTAATTCCTCCGTCATTGCAGTTTGAATGAACCCGGGAGCAATAGCATTTACAGTGATGCCTCGCGAACCAAGTTCGCGGGCGGTCGTTTTGGTTAGGGCGATCACTCCGCCTTTGGATGCGGAATAATTCGCTTGCCCGATATTTCCCATAATGCCCATAACAGAAGCAATGTTCACTATGCGGCCCGATCGCTGGCGTAACATATGTCTCGAAACAGCCCTGATGCAGTTGAACGTTCCTTTTAAATTGGTATCTAATACGGAATCCCATTGTTCATCTGTCATTTTCATTAGCAAGGCATCCCGTGTTATTCCGGCGTTATTTACAAGGATGTCAATTTTGCCGAATGTGTCCAGTGTCGCTTGAATCAGCGCGTCTGCTTCCGCCGACTGGCTTACATCAGTTTTCACGCTAAGGGCTTTTATTCCCAAAGCTTCAACCTCGGCGGCGACTGCGTCAGCGGCATCCTTTACGAAGTCTGCAATGACAATATTCGCGCCTTCTTTCGCCAAAGCTAGGCTGATGAACCTGCCTATGCCTTTTCCTTCTCGGCCGGCTCCAGTGATGATAGCTACTTTATCTTTCAGAAGCAAGATACCGCTCCTTTCGATTTAGTGTAAAAGTCAGATTTCAAGATTTTTAAAGGCTGATAGGCCAGCCAAACCGTCTGGGCTTCCAACGCTGAGCACTTCAACCGATGCGTCTATGCGCTTAATAAGGCCTTGGAGAACTTGACCTGCCCCACACTCGATGAAGGTCGCCACTCCATTTGCAACAATTTTGCGTATGCTTTCCTCCCAACGGACAGCGCCGACTATTTGGGCAACAAGGTTATTTTTTATTTCCTCAGCTTTTGTCTCATAATCCGCTGTAGCGTTTGCTACGATGGGAAACTCCGCGTCTTTTATGGGCACTTTCTCCAGTTCATCCTTTATGGCTTCTGCCGCAGCTGCCATAAGCCTTGAATGAAAAGCTCCGCTGACGTTCAATCTGATGCATCTTTTGGCGCCCTTTTCAGATGCTATTTCACACGCCTTCTCCACAGCCGCTATTTCACCGGAGATGACTGTCTGGCCGGGACCGTTAAGGGTGGCAATGTCAACAATTCCGGCATCTTGAGCAAGTGAGACAACTTCCGCGGCTTGTTCGGCGTTTAATCCCATCAGAGCGGCCATCGCCCCTCCGCCTTTTTCTTCTGCCTGCTGCATTAGTTCTCCGCGTTTTCTGACCAGCCTCAATGCATGTTCGAAATCCAACGCGCCCGCTGCTACCAGAGCTGCGTATTCGCCGACGCTATGGCCAGCAGCTACTGAAGGTTTTATGCCCTCGAGCTGAACAGCGATGAATGCCGCAATACTATTAGTGAGCAGGGCCGGCTGTGTATTTGAGGTAAGGCGCAGCTGTTCTTCTGGACCATCAAAACACAGCTTACTGATGGAAAAACCAAGGATGTCGTCCGCTTTATCGAAAATATCTTTACATTCTTTGATGCTGTCGTAGAGTTGGCGGCCCATTCCGACAGCTTGCGAGCCCTGTCCGGGAAAAACAAAAGCTATTTTCATTTTGGAGTATCCAGCCCCCAACGAAGAATGCTTGCGCCCCAAGTCAGCCCGGCGCCGAAACCTACGGCGGCAACCAAGTGATTTTTTTTGATTACACCCGACCGGTATGCTTCATCGAGGGCGAGAGGAATAGAAGCGGCTGAAGTATTGCCGTATTTGTTTACATTAACGAAAACTTTCTCGGCGGGCATTCCGAGCCGTTCCGCTGCCGCATTTATTATCCTGATATTCGCCTGGTGGGGAACTAAAATATCCAAGTCTTCAGGCTTGAAGCCGGCTCTATTCAGGGCTTCGACCGCGGCATCGCCCATTATCCTGACGGCAAATTTGAAAACCTCGCGACCGCTCATTTTGAGGAAATGCATATGGTTCTCGACGGTTGAAAAGGAGGCTGGCATCCTTGATCCGCCTGCCGGAGTCATTAAAAGTTCCGCCCCTGAGCCGTCCGAGCCGAGATAAAAGCTGAAAATACCAGTGCCGTCTTCAACTGGCGAAACAATTGCCGCTCCCGCTGCATCCCCGAACAAGATGCAGGTATTCCGGTCGGTCCAGTCAGTCAATCGCGAAAGGAGGTCCACGCCGATAACAAGTATATTTTTAAACGCGCCGCTACGGACAAAAGAGTCGGCGACTTGAAGCGCATATATGAATCCCGAGCATCCTGCCTGCAGGTCAAAAGCAGGCGATTGCGGAATGCCCAATCTGTGTTGAACTATTGAAGATGTTGCAGGAAGCGGCATATCTCCAGTTATGGTCGCGCAAATTACGAAATCGATGTCTTCGGGTTTTTTGCCGGCAGTTTCAAGGGCGTGAATTGACGCTTTCACCGCGAAATCGGAGGCGGTTTCATTATCCGCCGCTATTCGTCGTTCTGATATGCCTGTGCGAGTAACGATCCATTCATCGTTGGTATCGACCATTTTTTCGAGTTCTGCGTTTGTAAGAACTTTTTCGGGAACATAGGACCCTATGCCCACTATTCCTGCCCTTCGAGCTTCCTGACTCATTGCGTTATCCCAATTGCCAATTTAGATTGGGCTTCTTCCATGTATGCACAAATGTCACCCAATATGTCGTGCGAAACGGCTTCTGCTGCCGCTTTTACTGCGTTAGATATTGCCTTAGCCGATGATTTTCCGTGAGAAATAATACAAACGCCGCTCACTCCGAGCAGTGGAGCGCCGCCGTATTCAGAGTAGTCGACTCTTTTATTGATATGTTTGAGAACTGGGGCAAGCATCGCCAGTGGAATGTAAATCCAAGGCTTGCCCGATATTTCCTGTTTTACCAAAGTTTTAAGAAACTCGCTTACGCCTTCACTGCATTTTAGGACGACATTCCCGACAAATCCGTCGCACACAACGACATCCACAGTGTCTTTGAAAATATCGTTGCCTTCCACATTGCCAATGAAATTGATAGGCAGCATTTTGAGTAGCTCGTGAGCTTTTTTGGTTAACTCGTTGCCTTTGCAGGATTCTTCACCAATGCTTAAGAGGCCGATTTTGGGATTTTCCACCTGTAGAACACTTTTTGAATAGATGCTTCCCATTATGGCAAACTGCCCTAGGTTTTCAACTGTGCAGTCGGCATTGGCGCCGGCATCCAGAAGGAGTGTTTTGCCATTAACGCTAGGGAAAACTGTAGCGATTGCAGGCCTGTCTATGCCTGCAATCCGACCTAGGTGAAGCGTAGCCGCCGCCATTGCAGCTGCGGTGCTGCCGGCGCTGACCATAGCATCGGCCTCGCCTTTTTTTACCAGCTGGGCGCAAACTACTATTGAAGAGTCCTTCTTTGTGCGGACTGCAGCCGGGTTTTCGTCCATTGCAATAATTTCCGTGCAATGGTGAATGATTACTCCCGGGTCGGAAAAATCCTTGGGAAGGCACTCTTTAATGCTCTTTTCATTTCCAACTAGCACAATATCTGTGCCTAAAGAGTGGCGCGCAAGCAATGCTCCGGCGACTATTTCTCGCGGGGCATTGTCGCCACCCATCGCATCAATGGCGATTTTCATAAGGTTTTATGCCGAAATAGCGCTTCAACAAAAATGTTGGCCCTCATAAAAGTGATAAGGACCAGTCTAAGCTCTTTGAAGCGTTGGCGCATATTTTATTCGGCCTTTTTCTCCTTCTTGTCGGTGCGTGAAATGACCAGTCGTCCGTTATAGAAGCCGCATTCCAAGCATACGTGGTGCGGCAATTTAGGTGCGTGGCACCGCGGGCATTCCGAAATGTTTGGCGCTTTTAGAATATAATGGGTCCGGCGCTTTGCCTGGCGCGTTTTTGAATGTTTTCTTTTTGGCAGAGCCATTTATTTATCTCCTATTTCAGCTTATGTTTTGTTAAGATAATTTATGACTTTGAATAGCAACCGCAGCTCTCCTCATTTGTCTAGAGGCAACTGCAGGCGTGAAATACGCTTTTGTTTTTATTAAGTATTTAGGCAGTACCGTCCTGAAAAATTAAACACTATTTCTCTAAAAAACCTGCCTGAAGATCGCCTATTCAAGGGTTGATGAAAAAAACCTGTTAGCTGTGTCGCGTATTGGATTAGGCAGGGCCTACTTTTCGGTTTCCTTTTTCTTCAGCAAATCGCCCAGAGCCGTGAACGGTGTATCTGCATTATCGTGAATGCAGTTGCACTGCCCCTCATTATAATTTAAACCGCATTTTGGGCAAAGGCCCTTACACTGTTCGTCACAAAGCGGCCGAATCGGCAGTTCTGCCAGGATGGTTTGCCTAATCAATTCACCCAAATCGAACAAATTGCCTTCCCAAAGCTCTGGGGTTTCCTGCTCCATTTCAACGGGATCTTCTTCCAATTCGCCTTCATCTACTGAAAAGTGCGACAGCCGATATTTATGTTGTTCGGCAATTTCGGCTTTCAGTTCAATTGCGAAATGGCGCAGGCAACGGCCACATTCGACATCCAATGTAGCGAAAAGGCTGCCCCTGACTATAATCAGCCTTCCTGTGTTTGTAAACTCTATGTGGCCGGTTACAGGCTTTAGGCAGACAAAATCTTCGATATCATCGCAATTTTCATTGATATCGTAGCCAAACCGAGTGCCAACACGGTTCATAATCTCCGAAATATCAAGTTTCATCATCGCCCCTGCTTTCCGAGGCTATTAAGCCTTCTAGCTTGCCGCGCCGGTTAATTCACCTGAGACCAGTTCGGCTGTTTCCCGGGCGATCATCAATTCTTCGTTAGTCGGTATCACCAAAACCCTTACACTGCCTTTACCGCCAGAGATGTCGCATTCGCCTTTCGCGGAGGCGTTGATACTTGGGTCTATTTGCACACCAATGTAGTCCAAGCCGCTGCAAATTCGCAAGCGAACGTTAGGGCAGTTTTCGCCGATACCTCCGGTCAACACGACGGCATCCAATCCATTCATCGCGGCTGCGTAGGCACCGATGTATTTCTTGAGTCTGTAAACAAATATTTGAAGAGCGAGTTCGGCGCGATGATTACCATCGGCAATCGCCGCTTCAATATCTCGCATATCGTTGCTAATACCAGAAACACCCAACAGGCCGCTTTTTTTGTTGATGAGATCGTCAACTTCATCCGGCGACCAGCCTTGCTGGCGCATAAGGAAAAGCAAGATAGCCGGATCTAGGTCGCCGCTTCGAGTGCCCATAACCAAGCCTTCAGCTGGAGTAAGTCCCATGCTGGTATCGATGACTTTTCCTGCTTTGATAGCTGCTATGCTGCAACCGTTTCCGAGATGGCAAGTAATGATTTTGGTGTTAGACGGTTCAAATCCATTGCTTGCGAGAATCTTTTGCGCCCTTCCTGACACATATTTGTGGGAAGTGCCGTGAAAACCGTACCGCCTAATACCGAATTTTTGGTAGATTTCGTAGGGCAGGGCGTATATATACGCGTGCTCTGGAATGGTGGCGTGGAAAGCGGTATCGAATACCGCGATCTGCGGAGTGCCCGGCATTAGCCGCATGCAAGCTCTTATGCCTGTAAGGTTCGGCGGATTGTGAAGCGGAGCCAATTCCGACATTCTCTCAATTTCAGCAAGAATTTCATCGTCTATAACTGTTGGTGCGCTAAAACGCTCTCCGCCGTGTACTACCCTGTGCCCGACTGCGCTTATTTCGCTTATATCCCGAATTGCACCGTTTTCCGCTTTTACAATGGTGTGGAAAACCAAGTCCATTGCCGCGTCGTGGTCGGCCAAGTCCTGTTCAATTACGTGCTTTCCAGAATCGCCAATTTGGTATTGGAGTGAGCTGCCTTCACTTCCAATCCTCTGCGCCAAACCAGATGCAAGCGGCACGTCGTTGTCGGTATCGAAAAGTTGGAATTTGAGGGAAGAGCTCCCGCTATTGATAACAAGAATAATCATTGTATTGCCTGAATTGCTGTAATAGCAGTGACGTTAATTATATCCTCCACATCGCAACCGCGTGAGAGATCGTTAACAGGTTTTCGCACACCTTGCAAGATGGGACCGTATGCTTCGGCTTTTGCAAGGCGTTCGGTCAATTTGTAACAAATATTTCCTGCATTAAGGTCGGGAAATATAAGAACGTTCGCTTTTCCCGCGACTGGGCTTCCGGGAGATTTCTTTTCGCCGATCCAAGGCACAAGCGCAGCGTCTGCCTGCAGTTCTCCGTCTATCATCAAGTCAGGATCACGCTGTTTCGCTATATTGGTTGCTTCGATAACTTTATCTGCCAATGGGTCGGACGCGCTGCCTTTAGTGGAGAAACAGAGCATAGCGACCCTAGGTTCGGCTTCGAGAAGCATTTTGCAGCTTTTTGCGCTGGTAATGGCTATTTCTGCCAACTCTTCCGGATTCGGGTTGATAACAAGCCCGCAGTCGGCATAAATGAATGCGCCGTTTTCGCCGTATTCGCAATCCGGGACTATCATTAAGAAGAAGCTTGAAACGAGGGATACACCCGGCGAGGTTTTAAGGATTTGTAGCGCAGGCCTGACAGTGTCTGCCGTTGCATGTATAGCTCCAGAAACCAGGCCATCCGCCTCGCCTGCATAGACCATCATTGTGCCGTAGTATTGGGGGTCGCACATAGCGGCTCTGGCATCTTCCAATGTCACGCCTTTGTGCTTACGCAGTTCGTAAAACTGTTGGGCGTATTCCTCGGATTTTTTGCTGGTGCCCGGGTCTATAAATGGAACGCCGTCAAGGCTCACTCCCGCTTCTGCGGCTGCCGATTCGACTTCTTCTTTGCAACCTAGAAGTATCGTTTGCGCCAGCCCCATTTGGCGAGCTTTAACAGCTCCGGCAACGCTGCGCGGGTCGGAGCCTTCAGGAAGAACAATAGTCTTGTTAGCTGAAATTGCCTTGGAATGTATGCGGTTTCTAATATCGGACATATTTGTACACGCAAGAAAACGCGCGGCCGTTCCGCGCGTTTTGCAGGCTTAGCTTTAGTTTTGCGCCCGGCCGCGGCACCGCCTCGCAAGCTAACCTGTATTAAATATTTATTTTTATTCCAGAGATTCCTTTTCCGCGTCCAATCCCTTTCGGGCGGTTAGCCGATCTTCGAGTTTTTCACGGCCTCTCTGGATTGTTTGCATGATTCGAGCGGTATAGTTTTCTAAGTTTGCAAGCACTTCGCGAGCATATTCATCCGCGCCTGCGCGCACTTCACGCGCTGTTGACTCGGCAGCCGCAATTATTTCTTTTGCCTGGACCGTGGCCAGCCTTTTGATTTCGCTTGAATCCACAAGCACTGCTGCTTGGGCGCGTGCTTCTTCTACTATTGCCGCCGCCTCGGCTTTAGCGTGCTCAAAAATCTGCAGGGCATCCTCCCGGGCGGCTTGAACTATACGGTCGCCGTCACTAGCAAGTCTGCTCGCTCTTTTAACTTCATCAGGAAGGGAAGCCCGGATTTTATTTGTAAGCACGAAGAATTCGTCCAAATCAACAAACATTGCTTTGTTGAAAATATGAATTGCACTTTCGACTTGTTCTTCTAGCCTATCGAGCAGTTTCAGTATGTCAACTTCCGCGTCTCGCGCAGAAAGGAACGGCGATTTTTTGATCGTTTGTTGCTCTTGGTTCATCCTGAACTTCAGCTTCCTTTCTTTTGCAATTTTTTTAGCATTGATTTTAAAACGATGTCTGGCACTAAGCCCTCTACATTTCCGCCTAACGCCGCGACTTCCTTAACCAAGCTGGAGCTGAGATAGGAATGTTCAGCGCCGGTCATCAAGAATACTGTTTCTATCGATGGCGCCTGCCGCCGGTTCATAAGCGCCATCTGAAATTCAAACTCGAAATCCGATACAAACCGCAAACCTCGTATGATGATGTTTGCGCCTTTTCCAATAGCATACTCTACCAGCAGACCGGTAAAAGAGTCAACCTCTACGTTGGTCCATTTTGAACAAACTTCGTTAAGAAATGATATTCTTTCCTCAACGGAGAAAAGTTCGGAACGTTTGAGCGGATTTGGGGCTACCGCTACGATGACTTTGCTGAAAATGCCGGCGGCGCGCTCGATGATATCGAGATGCCCATTAGTGACCGGATCGAAACTTCCGGGATATATTGCGAGTGCTCCCATAAATAGATTGCTCCGCTTAAGGACGCTATCATGCCAAAAGGCAAGCTTGGCAAAACTTACCTATTTATTATACATGCCTCGTCAATATGCCTTCTTAGACTAGGCAGACCGGGGCTATATTTATTCCTCCTGGCAAAATGCTCGCTATAATACCCCGCAGTTTTACTGTTGACCGGTATTATTCCGTGGAATATACTTGTAGTGTTGGTTTATTTCGGAACGAACAACTGACACCACACGTATTGAATAAAAAATGTGAGAGGCAAATGCTATGCTAAATAGGAAGCTTTGGATGGTATTTATTGCGGCATTGTTGTTGTGTGCAGTATCGACGTTTGCTGCGCCAACAATAAGTTTCGAAAAGACGGAGATTGACTACGGCAAAATCGTGCAAGGGCAAAAAATAAACCTCTCATTCCCTTTTAAAAACACTGGCGACTCGGAACTGGAAATATTGAATGTCACTGCCACTTGCGGATGCACTGAAGCAAAAGCTAGTTCAACCAAAATTGCGCCGGGGGCTTCAGCCACAATAGAGGCTGTTTTTAATTCAACTGGTTTTAGAGGCAAAGTTCAGAAAGGCATTGGAGTGCAAACCAACGACCCGGAACGGCAACACGTGCGTCTGAATATGATAGCCGAGATAGTGCCTATAGCCACCGTTTCTCCGGAACGTGTGAACTTCAATCAATTGAAGAGCGGAGAAGTCTATGAAGCGAATATAGTAATTCAGCCTACAGATCCAGAATCGTTTAGGATCATAAAGATAGAAAACAATAACAAGCTCGTGTCAATTCCGGAGCTTAGAAGGGCGCGTGATGGGAAAGGAACTTACTATATGAAAGTGCGCGTCCAAGGAGGAGAGACACCGGGGCGGATATTCGAACAGTTAAAAATAATAACGGACATTCAAGGCAATCCGGCGATATCATTAATGGTATACGGGAATGTTTTGTCGAAAACCGAAGGTTAGAAGTTAGGTGTGAAAAGTTTCTTCAAAGTAGTTTGGGGTTCGTTTTATTTACTTGCGGCGGCGGCGGCGCTTGGCATAACTGTGAATGCAGTTAGGCCAGATGGTATTTCGCTCATTCGTAAACCCTTGCGCGAGACCCGCCGGACTGTAAATGTGGCTGAGATTGTTCCCTCGTTCCAAGATTCTCAGCCGCAGGAGGTTCATATTTCCCCCACTGAAATCAAGCCTGAAACTGAACCGAAAAAATTAGAATTTGAAGAAAAAACTGAATCAAAAGAGCCGAAGCCGACACCGCAAACACAATCTAAACAGCAAACATTGCCGGCGACAGCTCCTCCTACCCCTATGAAGCCGGAAGCGAAGCCAATTAAGCCTTTGACAAGCGCGAAGCCGAAACAGCAGACGGCTCCGGTTAAAAAGGAAGCTTTGTTCACGAACCTTGCCGACGCAAAAAAACTATTCGATTCAAAAAGCGCTATATTTGTCGATGCAAGGCCGCCTGAAGATTATGAAGCCGAACATATTGTAGGCGCACTATCCCTTTACAACGAGCGGTTGAATGAATTATATGATTCTGTTTTGGGAAACGTGCCAAAAGACAAGATCATAATCACATACTGCAGTGATCCTGAATGCCTTTCGGCGCTAAAACTCGCAGATGCGCTTTTGGCAAAAGGACATAAAAATGTATTCATAATGCTGGAAGGCATTCCCGGTTGGAAAGAAGCCGGTTATCCGACTGCGGGAAAAGCGCACGGAGGTTAATAGATGGATTCTGTGCGCAAGGCTATAATAAGCAAATCGTTTGTCTTATTTTGCCGCATCCTTCTGGCGGCGGTATTTATTTACGCATCCATCGGAAAAATTCGCAATCCCGAAGAGTTCGCTGTGCTGGTAAACGGATATCGTATACTGCCGCTTTGGGCCGTCAATATCGTTGCCATCATATTGCCTTGGCTCGAGTTACTGTGCGCGGTTTCGCTTCTGACTGGCATAATGTACCGAAATAGCGCGCTTATTTTAGCTGCTGTGAACCTCATATTTTTCGCGGCAGTTGCTTCGGCAATGGCAAGGGGCCTGGATATAGAATGCGGTTGCTTTACACTTTCGAAAGCCAGTTCAAAAGTGGGATGGACGCATCTTGCAATAGACTTGGGACTATTCCTCGCTTGCTTGCCTATACTTTTTTCTGAATCAGAAGGTACCAAAGCCAATCAGAAAGCTGTCAGCCCAGGCAGAGTTTTGGATCCCCAATCCGACATCTCAGCATAGCGTTTGCCAATTTTCATTTCGATTGCACTAGATTATTCCGACCGACTGCTGATATAATTCGGCACGAGGATTCACTGTATGGTAAAAAGGCTGCTTAGCGGATTAGTGGGCATACCACTTTTATTTGGGGTTGCATTCCTGCCTGAATATTCATTTATTTCAAGGGGCCTGCCATTTATGGTAGTCGTCCTTTTGCTGGCAATTCTTGCGATGCACGAATATTGCAAGAATGTCAGGCGGTTGGGAGCCCGACCTCTCGAGTGGTTAGCATATGGCGCTGCCACACTGTTTATCGTCACCGCTTTTCTAAATGGCCCGGAAGGGCATAACCTGAATCTCCAGCCGGCTTTGAGTTTATTAGTGATCCTCGGCCTTGTTGCAGAACTGCCAAGAAAACATCGCGCTCCTGTAAAAAACCTTGGGGCTACGGCGCTTGGCGTAGTATACATTGGATGGCTATTCAGCTTTTTAGTGCTACTCAGGCTGGTTCCGGGCACAGTGCAGTTCAACGGCTTGACATTAGACAAAGGCTCGAGTCTGGCGGTTTATGGCATAATTTTGGCTTGGGCGTGCGACATCGGGGCTTATTTCGTCGGGCTTCGTTTTGGTCGGCACAAACTAGCCCCTATACTCAGTCCCGGAAAAACCGTTGAAGGGGCTATTGCCGGAATATTTTTCGCTGCTTTAGCTTCAGTTTTTGTAGGTCGAATGCTCGGTTTCAATCTGACGAATAGCCTTGTGCTTGGATTTTCAATGAGCATTGTGTCGCAAATAGGCGATCTTTGCAAATCTTCAATCAAACGGGAAATAGGCATAAAGGACTTTGGCTCGTTGGTTCCCGGTCATGGAGGCATTTTGGACAGGTTTGATGGTTTACTGTTTGTTTCTCCCGCGCTATTTTACTACTATACTTGGTTCATAAAATAAGTCTAATAAAAAAAGAGGGCCTTATTCGAACGGACGAGCCCTCTTTTTGCTATTCATTCCTTTTGAGATTATTACGTTAGCTTAAGCGTAACGATTTCCGCTTCTCGAAAGTCCAGCTTGAGTTCGCCATTAGCGGCCTCAAGATTCTCGATAATTTCAGCTTCATCCATCCTGACTTTCGATACGGATTTAACAGGAAGGTTCAACTTCAGATTAACTTTGGCCGGTTCCTCGGAACTGTTCCAAAGGCGAAGTATAAAGCCTTTGCCATCTTGGCTCTGGCAAAGCGCCGACATAGCTATGCTGTCATTATCCCAAGACACGAAAGAAGTTGTGGGGGCCAATTCGCCTTTTTTAACCACTCCTTGGATGATTCTGTAGGGGATTTTGAAATCGTAGCTTTCCTGAAGCACTTTCCCCGCTTTCCAGTCTCCCGAATGTGGATAGACAGCATATTTGAACTCGTGTTCGCCGAAACAATGCAAGCCGGTGTATTTTTCGAACTCCTCGGGAATCATATTTTCGTTGGCAACCATATACGCCCTATGAGTTTTTATGAGAGTAATGGCTATTGTCCGATTGGGGTCGTCGTTTATCTCATATTCTCGGAGGCCTTGATTCAGGATTGCAAGCCCCTGTTTGCCATCTGACAAGTCGATGAAGTTTTGCATTGGCTGGGTTGGATAGAAGCGTTCCATATTGTCGCCGGTATCCCACCACAGTATTCCTCTTTTCTCAACTGCGAAAGCGCTTTCCACTGCGACTTCATTGGTTTTTACATAGGATGGGAACATTGCCCGTATTCTGTGGTCTCTGGCTTTGTTGTCCAGTTTGGTGCGAAGTTCCACTCTTTTTGCGCCTTTTTTGAGAGTGATCCAAGTAGTGATTGGCAAATCTATCATTTCTGAGAGGCGGTCGCGCTTATCGAGAGTTGCCGCTGCGGGAATTCGCATGACAATCTCAATTTTAATGGTCGCCCGCATTGAATTGTTTTCGACCACACTTATCCGCGCATTGCAGCCAAGGCTAGTCACGGTTACGTCGCGAACCGGATAGGCTTCTATATGGGCGGAACCGCAGGATCCTTTGTCTTCAAAGAAGTGCATATTTTTGAAAACCCTGCCGGTGGCTTTATCTAGCATTTCGAATGTGCCGTTAGGCTGAACTGTAACCTTCAGGTATTCATTTTCCAGAATGCCGCCTGGTTGGGCGATTAAGCCTCGCTCGCCAACAGCCTTAGGTTCATAAACATATCTCGGGGGTCTTGGACGCAGCACATAGGTTTTGTATCCGAGCGGGTCGACATCCACGTTGAAAAGAAGCCGTAGCCGCACTGCGGGAAATCCGACAGCAGTATCCAGCTCGCGTTCAATGCGCATATTGATGCTTTCTCGTGAAAGGAGTTCATAAGGAACTAAATTGCCTTGGTCATCCAATATATCGAAGTATTGGTAACTGACCGCTTTGTTAGTTTGGTCTTTTTTCGAAGAGGCGGCCCCCACTCCAGTGACCGGATCGACGCCACCGCCAATTTCTACTTGGCAAGGAATATCCACAATGACTTGCTGGACGCCCGACCTCTTGAAGCCAGAAGGATTGAATACAGTTATAGTGAGGTCCGTGGGTTCGAAAATGGAAAAATCAATCTTTTTCCAAAGTGCTTCACAGGCTTTTCGGGTTACTTCCCTGGCAGTAGATCTGGCGGCGGTGAACCTAGGTATCATGTCTTCGTGGGCCTGGTCGACGGCCGCTCCGCAGAGGGAATCGTGAGGATGGTTCCAAAGAAGATTCTTCCAGGCGTTTTCCAAGATAGGCCTCGGGTATTCCCAGCCAAACATCGCAGCTAAGCTTGAAAGCGGTTCCGCTACCGAAATAAGCTCCGTTTCGGTCCTTTCATTCAAGACTTTCAGCTTCATTCGGTTTGACTGAGTCATTCCGAGAAGCCCGTTAAAACCGGGTTCAATTGCGGTAAACCGCCATTCGCCTTTATGGACAAACTGGTCTTTCTGTTTTTCGAAAGTTTCGATGACCGCATCCATATATTCGTCTAGGGTGCTTTGCTTAATTTCCGCTTCATCGATTACTTTGTTCATTTCATCAATCATTTTAGGAAGAAGCGCATAAGGAAGGGCGTTATCCTCCATATTCAATGCCAACACGTGTTCGCCTATGGCTTGAGGATAAGCCTGTTCCTTAAGAGCTTGAAATCCTTTTTTGAGTATTTCGGGGTCGGAAATGAACTGCGGGTCTTCCTTGGTGATTTGGAAGTCCATCTCGTATAGTTCGTCATCAGCCATATGGAGAGGCTGGTCTTCAAAGCGGAAATTATATGACAAATCGCGAGGTTTCTTTCCTAAAACGATTGGATAATGAACATAAAAGAACCAGTTGGTGCGCGTGACTTCATCGAAACCACGTACAAGGAATATTTCGGATCCGTCTTTGCCTTGCCATCGGCAAATAGGAGGAGTTTGATGCTTGTTGGTCCCTCTATAGAACATAATGTTTTTTATGCCGAAGCCGCGGTATATTTGAGGTATTTGGGAGTTTTGTCCATAAGAAGTAGCTGTGTAACCGGACTTCATAGCTCCGCCCCATTCTTCAGAAGTCCTCTTGCCCCAAATGAGGTTGCGGATAATGGCTTCTGGGCAGACCAAGAAGTTATCGGGTAGCGTGTACCAAGGCACCAGTTGAATCCGGCCATTTTTTACGTGATTAACAAGCCTATCCTTGTTTTCTGGCCGGACGCTGAAGTAGTCTTCGAGAACGACGGTTCCGCCGTCAAGAATGAAACTTTTATATTCCGGCACGTTATCTAGAATATCGAGGAGACCATCAATGAGATGCGTCAGGCGAAGTTTTGATTGCTCGACGGTATATCGCCATTCGCGGTCCCAATGGGTTCCGGACACGACGTGTATAATTTTCTTATCTTTATTCGGCACGAATAATCCTCCCGTTTTTTGTATAGAGTATAGCTGCTTTCCATTGCAGTGAAATGAAAGTGCTGAAACAGATTAGCAGCTTTGGAATGATGTTGTCCAGTGCTTTCAGATATATGTTAGTACAATTACTACAAATTACCTTCAAGCATTGGACAGTTTTTATTAAAATTGGTTGGTATAGGAAGGTTCATCGAATACGGGCAGGTATTCGCGCCAAGCAGCGTTGCGAGTGCTTTCGAGGTATTTATTCAGGCTGATGAATGGGACATATCTGGGGCGCTTAGGTTCTTTTTTTAGTTGAAAGCCAACTTGACGAAGGCTTTTATCACCCTTTTTTGCATTGCATTTTTTGCAGCAACACACTAAATTGTCCCAAGTGGTGGGACCGCCCAAACGTTTTGGGATAACGTGGTCGACGGTCAAGTCTTTTGCGTGCGCTCCACAGTATTGGCAGGTATAGTTATCACGCGCCAAGATGCTCCGCCGCGAGAGCCTCAAGGACGGTCTTGGCCTTTTGACGTGGTATTTCAGCCGCAATATGGATGGTGATTCGTATGAACCGTTGACGGTGTGGATTGTTATTGTGTCGGTTTTTAGAATGTCCGCTTTCCCTAAGAAAACGAGCGCGAAGGCCCGCTTGAGTGTGCACACATTAAGAGGTTCGTAGTCGCTATTCAACAATAATACTTCGTGGTTCATAGTCTCCTGTCGTTTTTGGCAGGTGTAAAAAAACCCGCCACGACAATGCGTCATGGCGGGTTTAGTCTGCCTCTTGTTTACGTATGTAGTGCTGAGGCTGCGGTTCGGCAGGGCGCGGCTTTTGCAGGCGGCCCCTGAAAAAAACCTTTATATTTATATTTGTACTTGGCCAAATTATGCTTAGAGATTTTTTCCGCATATTGCCTTCAGCGCTTTTCTCAAATATTTCACCGAAAATATGTTACCAGCAAAGCTGTAGAGATGTCAACGCGCAAGGCGGAAAAATTATTTTTAACTTAATATTGACCTGAAAACCCTTCGGGTCCCGTCGGCGAGCAAAGCGGCAGCGGCGGCTTTAAGAAGGTCGATAAGTATAAACGGCAAAGATCCGAGCGCCCAAGCATTTGAAATCGCGGTGAAAAAGTCCATTTTTGAGCCTGCTGAAAGCCAAACACTGAAAATAGAGACGCCGATACTGTGTATAGCAATAACTGCCGCAATAGCACCCAAGGCCATTCCCAATGTTAAGTTGGCCGTAAACTTTTCCTTAAAGAAACCGGCAAGGTATGCTCCTAAAATGAAACTTAAAATATAGCCGCTGGTTGGTCCCAGAAGCGCCGCAGTAGATTTACCTTCGGCAAAAACGGGGAGTCCAGCAGCGCCCATAGCGACATATAACATTTGGGAAGCCGCTCCCATTCTGCTTCCCAATATAAAGCCTGCAGAAATGACGGCTACTACCTGCAAGGTGATTGGTATTGGAGTAAATGGCAGGCGAATAGAAATTCGAGCGCACGCTGCCGTGAACAGCGCCGCGGACAGGCAAATAGCTGCATACTTGGCAAGATCCAAATATATGGTCTTGCCTTCTGAATGCGAAACAACTTTCATTAAAGCCTCCAAAACACGGGGTTTGGAGAATTTGTTTTACCAAAAGGCACAGTTTTTCCTTCATATATGGAACATTGTTAGTATCTTTTGAGGGCCGCTAACCTTAATTGAAAATTAAGGTTGTGCAGTTTGTTTTAGTATATTATAATGTTGGGACAATTCTCACGGTGCTTTTGCGTGATCAATTTGCCCATTTTATTTTATAGGAGGACCTCGAATGGAGGAACGCCAGTTTACTCTCAGGCAGAGTGACCTGCCACGACAATGGTATAATATAGCCGCAGATTTGAAAGAGCCACTTCCGCCGCCTTTGCATCCAGGGACAAAACAACCTGTTGGGCCAGAAGACCTTAAGCCAATTTTCCCGATGCGCCTGATTGAGCAAGAGGTCAGCACTGAGCGTTGGATAGATATTCCCGATGAAATACTCGATATTCTAAGCCTTTGGCGCCCAACTCCCTTATACAGGGCTCGGCGCTGGGAAAAAGCGATCGGAACTCCCGCTAAAATCTACTATAAATACGAAGGCACAAGTCCTGTCGGCAGCCACAAGCCAAATACAGCTGTTGCACAAGCTTATTACAATAAGCTGGAAGGCGTAAAAAAAATCACCACAGAAACTGGAGCGGGACAATGGGGTTGCGCCCTTTCAATGGCTTGCAATTTCTTTGGAATTGAATGCAAAGTTTACATGGTGCGCGTCAGTTTCCAGCAAAAGCCTTACCGCAAATCTTTGATGCAAGCATTTGGAGCTACTATATTTCCGAGTCCGAGCGATCAAACAGCGTTTGGGCGCAAGATGTTGGAACAGAACCCGGACCATCCGGGAAGTCTTGGCATAGCGATAAGCGAAGCGCTTGAAGACGCCGTATCCGCCGATGACACTAAATACTCTCTTGGCAGTGTCCTAAACCACGTTCTGATGCATCAGACTGTGATAGGGCTCGAGGCAAAGAAGCAGATGGAGATGGCTGGCGATTACCCGGATGTCATAATAGGTTGCGTCGGTGGCGGAAGCAATTTTGCTGGGCTGGCATTTCCATTTATAGCAGACAAAATGGCAGGCAAGAACCTTCGTTTTGTGGCGGTGGAACCAAGCGCTTGCCCGACAATTACGCAAGGCAAGTATGATTATGATTTTGGCGACAGCGCAGGCATGACTCCTCTGTTAAAAATGCACACTCTTGGGCACGATTTCGTTCCTCCGGGAATACACGCTGGTGGCCTTAGGTATCACGGAATGGCTCCGCTTGTAAGCCATTTGGTTGAAAGCGGATACATTGAAGCGGCAACTTGCGGCCAACTGGATGTCTTCGAATCAGCCATCAACTTTACTAGAGCGGAAGGAATCATACCGGCGCCCGAGTCGGCGCACGCCATCAGGGTGGCACATGAAGAAGCCCTCAATGCCAAATTGGAAGGCAAAGAGCGGGTGATCCTTTTCAATCTTAGCGGCAATGGTTATCTCGATCTAGGCGCTTACGATAGCTATTTCGCAGGACAATTGCAAAAAACATAGCCTCCGCGTGCATTACAATCGGGGCAGTTTGGATTATTTTCAAATGCCGGACTGCCCCGCTGAATATAATATCGAACCCCTAAATAACCTGCTGTTTGACATCACCGCTTTGGGCATAGTAAACTTCGCCAAAACGATGCAATTTTGGGAATGTAAATTGTCTTCCGATATGGTCATTGAAAAAATGACTTTGGGCGATCTGCAAAGGGTGATGGAAATAGAGCGCGAAAGTTTTTCTTCTCCTTGGAGTGAGAGTGCGTATATCACCGAGATAAGCAACCAGTCGGCCTATTATATAGTTGGAAAAATTGAAGGCTTATTGATAGGCTACGCTGGGATGTGGACTATTATGGATGAAGCCCATATAACGACCATAGCGGTTGATAAAAATTACAGGGGCCGCAAATATGGCGAAAGGCTTTTGGTGGCGCTGCTCGATGAAGCCGTTCGGCGAAAGATGCGGCGTGTAACACTTGAAGTGCGCGTGAGCAACAGGGCCGCCCAAAGGCTATACCTAAAATACGGATTTTCAGGTGTGGCTATACGCAAAGGTTATTATAGCGATAACAGAGAAGATGCCCTTATTATGTGGGCAGATGACATTTTATCCGATGCCTATCAAGAGCATTTCAGCGCATTGAAAGAGAAATTGGGCAGCTGAAGCGTCCTTCGGTTATCATTTTTTTCTTATGTTGATATTGGGCATAGAAACAAGCTGTGATGAAACTTCCGCCGCGGTGGTTGAGGATGGCGTGAAAGCGCTGTCCAATATTGTCTCTTCACAGATTGACCTTCACGGCAAATATGGCGGTGTGGTTCCGGAGGTTGCATCCAGAAAACACGTCGAGCTTATATTGCCCACAATCAATGAAGCTTTAGAACACGCCAATTGCGACTTGGGCGATCTTGACGCTATAGCGGTAATAAATAGGCCAGGCCTGATTGGAGCGTTGATTGTGGGAGTGGCGGCCGCAAAAGCCATTTCGTTAGCCCAAAACAAACCGCTAATTGGAGTCCATCACCTCGAAGCGCATATGTATGCTAATTTCATTGCTTTTCCCGACCTACAATTTCCGTTTGTTTGCCTGATAGTTTCCGGTGGCCATTCCGATATTGTTTATGCCGCTGGGCACGGGCAATATGAAATCCTTGCGAGAACTCGAGATGATGCCGCAGGCGAGTGTTTTGACAAGTGCGCACGGGCTATGGGTTTGGGATATCCGGGTGGGCCCATAATTGATCGAATAGCAAAAGAAGGGAATGCTAATTCCGTTGCATTTCCAAGGGCAAGCGTTGGCGATTCTTTGGATTTCAGTTTCAGCGGGCTGAAAACCGCAGTCATTCGTTTTGCGCAAAAAAATGAAAGTTTTCCTATAAGCGATCTTGCGGCAGCTTTTCAGGAAGCCGTTGTTGACGTGCTAGTTGACCATACTATACAAGCGGCTCGCCAGAAAGGCGTCAGAAAAATCTTAATGGCAGGCGGAGTGGCGGCTAACAGCAGGTTGAGGGCGGTGATGGTGGATCGCGCCAAGGCTAACGGATTTGAAGCGGCATATCCGCCTATGGCTTTATGCACCGACAATGCCGCTATGGCCGCGGCTGCGGGCTACTACAGGTTCATTACGAAAGGCGCCGACAACCTTTTGTTGGATACATATGCAACTGAACCGCTAACCGGTGAAAATTGATGCCAAGAAGCGGTTTTTTGGATAAGATTTGTCATTCCGTCATTTCATATTTGGCCCGGGCAAAATGCAATATTATAGCCGTTTATGCGGCATTCAGCGCGGATAAAGGCCCTATGCTCGCCGCAGCCTTGTCGTTCTATGCGCTTTTGTCTTTAGCCCCAATTCTCCTATTGAGCGTCGCCGTTTTCGCATATATTTTGGGTTCGCCTGAAAAGGCATATTCGCAAATTATTGGGTACGTTAGGGAGTTTTCCCCTGTTATTGCGGAGCAACAAGGCGCCGGCATAAGGAGTTTGCTGGAAGACCTCATTCGCGGCAGGCGTGTCGCTTGGGGATTGGGCGTGATTTCATTGTTGTGGTCCGCCGGACAAATATTTATAACTTTGCAGACTGCTATGAACACCGTCTGGGGAACACAACCTCGGCGTGGATTTTTGAGGCAGCGTTTGATAGCATTTTTATTGATGATAATTTTAACAGTGCTGTTTATTGCAGCTTTTGGAATATCGGCTGCCGCGGCAGTTGTAAAGGGCTTTCAGATACCTGTTTTTAAAATGATCGCTGGCGATATACCATTCGCTTGGGATATTATGGCTGCAGTTTTGCCATTTGCCCTTGTTTATGCGGTTTTCCTAATTGTCTATAAGTTCGTTCCCAACATAAAAGTAGGCCTCAGACCTGCCGCGACTGGGGCTGGGATCGCTACAGCATTATGGTCTGCGGCTAGGTGGGCTTTCGGTTTTTATGCGGCAAACTTTGCGGATTTTAGCGCAGTATACGGACCTATTGCGGGAGTTATCTTTCTTGCCCTGTGGATTTACTATTCGGCGATAGTCACTGTGATAGGGGCAGAATCCACAGCAATATGCCAAGGGCGCAAAGGATTTTAACCGCCGAAAAGCATTATTGCCGCCGACGCTACGCCCCAAAGTACGACATTTATCAAAAGTGGTTTATCGGAGAGAAGCGCGTTTTCGGGCGCATCGCCAACTTGTTTTGAATGGATCAGATAGAAGTATCGGAAAAAGCCATAAATGACAAAAGGAATTGTGGCCATCATTGCCGGGTAACGCTCAGCAGTTTTGGAGAATGGCGCAAAAGTATACAAAGAATAGGCGATCAAGCCGGCAGCGGCTGTTACCGTTATCATCTGATCCAGCATTTCCGGAGAATAATGTTCTAGATTTGCACGGTGCCCTTGAGCGGCATCTGCCATAAGAAGCAGTTCACCACGGCGTTTCGAGAAACCCAAAAATAGAGTCAAAAGAACCGTGCAGAGAATGAGCCAAGGAGAGATCAGGACGTTGATGACCAGCGCGCCTGCAACTGCCCTGAGGACAAAACCCGCTGAAATCGTTAGAACGTCAATTATGACGAAACGCTTTAAAAATCGGGAATAGACTACCATCAGGGCGGCGTATGCGGCAGCCGCGCAACTGAATCCATAATCCAGGAGCCACGCTCCTAGCAGGGCTGAAGTTAAAATTATCAGTGCCGCCGAGGTTGCTTGGGACACAGGAAGCTCGCCTGAAGCTATAGGACGATTTTTTTTTGCTGGATGAAGGCGGTCTTCTTTAATATCTATAATGTCGTTTATGATATAGCAGCCGCCTGAAACTGCGCAAAAGATAACGAACGCCAAGAATGATCTGGCGTAGTCCGACGAAGTGTGGCCATCGCCGATAGTGAAAAGCAATCCAGCAAGGACAAAGAGATTCTTGGTCCATTGCTTGGGGCGCATTGACCGAATAACGCCCGATAGCATTTTGCATTAATCTCCGACGCTTATAAGAACGGTGGCTGTAGCTGGCTCTTTGAGGCCGTAGTAGTCTTTAACTGTGAGAGTGACCGTGTATTCCCCGCGTTTATTGTATTGTGCGGTCACAATTTCACCAATAGCATCCTCTTGAATGCCGTCAGATTTATCGAAATCCCAGAAGTATTCCAAAGTGCTTGCTCCGCCCTCTGCATTTGCTCTGAGAGTGACTATATCACGGGCAGCCACGACCTGCTCTTCACCCGCGTCTGCGGTTATTGGCGTATTATCGGAAATAATTTTTATTTCGCCAATGTAGATGGTATCCGGTACATCGGTGCAAAATACCAAGCGCTTGAGCTTGAAATCTTTTGGATTGCTCGGCCATTTCAGTGCTGCTAGCGGAATGCTGGTTTTTCCCCAGCCCGAGCCATCGGTTCTAAATGTTGTAACTGGCTGCAAAACTTCAATCGTGACGCCCTGGCTATCCTGCAAAAGCAAGCGTATTCTGGTAACTTTTGGCCTGAAGGAAGTTTCTTCGCCCATATAATCGGTTTGCGGAACGCCGGGAAAAGCTTGCGCCATCCCAGGCAAAGGCGTATAAGTTGCGCCTGCACCTGCCGTGAGAGCGGTAACGGCTGTGTAGTTGAGCGTAAACTGCAGGTATTCGCTTTTGTCCAGCTCTTCGGGCACTAATTGTATGGGTTCGGAAAACTCTATGTATCCTCCCTTAAAAAGCCCCTGTGTAACTACCTTGATGGAAGCTGGTCCGGCATAGGATTTTTCACTGACATCGCTTGCGCTTCCGCTCCCCCAACTGCCAAGTTTTATGCCGGCTGCAGAAGCCGATTGCCCGGAGTAAATTTCGAGTGGGCGGGCTATAACGCAAGTTGCCAAAGCCAAGGCAAGAAACACAACAGCCAAATAAATGCTTTTTTTCATATGACTTCTCCTACTGAGAATGCCGATTTTCTGTTTCTTCTTGTATAAGGATTCTTTTTATTGAAAGCGCAGAGCCTGTTTCATAATCGGCAATTATTGCCACTGCGTTGAAAATATAAGGGCCGCCGGCTACATCGAAATTGGAACGCATAAAGGTCAAAAATCGCTCGATCGCATGTTCTTTTTTCATTCCAAGCACAGAATCTCTAGGACCCAGCATTCCTACATCGGTTATGTAAGCAGTGCCTTGTGGCAGCACCCTTTCGTCGGACGTCTGGACATGGGTGTGTGTTCCAACGACAGCTGTCGCGCGCCCGTCCAAATACCACCCCAAAGCCGCTTTTTCGGATGTAGCCTCGGCGTGAATGTCTACCAGAGCAATTCTAGTTTCTGCGTGTATTTCCTGCAAAACCGCGTCTGCTTTTCGAAACGGGTCATCCGCAGGCATCATAAAGGTGCGGCCAACAAGGTTTAACAAGCCAATTTTTCGGCCGCCAGAACCGCTGAAGACCCCAAAGCCGCGGCCTGGCGTTTGCGGCGCGAAGTTTGCGGGGCGAATTATTCTCGGTTCGGTTTTCAGCAAGTCCGCCAGTTCCCGCTTAGCCCAAGAATGGTTGCCCAAAGTTAATGCATCTATTCCGGCATCGAAGAGCTCGCGAGCGGTTTCTGGGGTTAGGCCGAACCCTCCGGCTGCGTTTTCGGCATTGGCGGATACGAAATCAGGATTATATTGGTCACGCAAATAAGGGACGAGGTCGGCGGCCGCCTTACGGCCTGGTTTGCCGACCACATCTCCCAACATAATAATTGTTATTTCATTTGAAGGTGCTATTTCGCGTATTCCACCGTGCGGGTTTCACGGATTACCGTAACCTTTATTTGGCCCGGATATTCCATTTCTTCTTCTATTTTCTTTGCAGTGTCGCGCGCCAACTTGGCTGCGGACAGGTCATCTATTTCGGAAGGTTTCACAATAACGCGGATTTCCCTTCCGGCCTGAACGGCGTATGTTTTTTCGACTCCGTCGAACGAGTCGGCAATAGTTTCAAGCTTTTGCAGGCGTTTCACGTAAGTTTCGAGAGTTTCGCGGCGCGCGCCGGGTCTGGAAGCGGAAATTGCATCCGCCGTGAGCACTAGAACGGCTTCAACGGAATGGGGTTCCACGTCATTGTGATGTGCGCCGGCGGCGTGGACCACAGCGGGCGATTCGTTGTATTTTCGCAAAAGGTCCATGCCGATGACTGCGTGCGGACCTTCAATCTCGAAATCCACAGCTTTTCCAATGTCATGCAAAAGGCCTGCTCTTTTTGCGAGCGCTGAATTGGCGCCCAAGTCAGCGGCTATCATACCTGCCAAGTGGGCGACCTCAACAGAATGGGCTAGCACATTCTGGCCGTAACTGGTTCGATATTTTAGCCTGCCGAGAAGTTTGACGAGTTCCGCATCGAGGCCTGTGACGCCGCATTCGAATAGGGCTTTTTCAGCGGCTTCGCGCATTATTTCTTCAACTTCTTCCTGGGCTTTAGCGATTGTTTCTTCGATTCGGCCCGGATGTATCCGTCCATCCATTATAAGGTTGCTCAGCGCGATTCTGGCTACTTCTCGCCGGACGGGGTCGAACGCTGAAAGCACCACAGCTTCGGGAGTATCATCAATTATCAAATCCACTCCCGTTAAGGTTTCGAATGAGCGTATATTCCTGCCTTCGCGGCCGATGATGCGGCCTTTCATATCGTCGCTGGGAAGCGGCACTACAGAAACGGTAGTTTCGGCCGCTTGGTCAACTGCGCACCGTTGAATAGCCAATGTGACTATGTCTCGCGCTCGCCGATCCGCTTCCTGCCTGGCTTGTTCTTCGGAATCGCGAATAATTTTAGCGGCTTCGCGTTCGCATTCGCGTTCTATTTGCTTCAGGAAGATTTCACGAGCCTCTTCCGCTGTCAAGCCAGAGATTTGCTGCAGTTTTTGTCTTTGTTCATTGACGAGCGCGTCAAGTTCTTCGCGCAGTTTCTGCGCTTCTTGTTCGCGTTGCGCAATGTTGCGTTCCTTTTTATCGAGATTGTCGAGGCGGCGGTCGAGATTTTCTTCTTTTTGAGCCAGCCTTCGTTCGAGGCGTTGTATTTCAGCCCTTTTTTCGCGATGTTCTTGTTCGACCTCTTTGCGGATGCGATAAGCCTCTTCTTTGGCTTCAAGCAGCATTTCTTTACGTTTTGCATCCGCTTCTTTTTTAACGTTTTCGCGCTCTTTTTGCAAATCAGCCAGCTGTTGTTTTAGCTGGGCGCTAAGAGGCCGCAATTTTGAATTGTAAATAAAGAACAAAACAGCGAACCCGGCAATTGCCAAGCCGAGCAATATATAGGCAAGTATGTTCAAATCGCTCTCACCTCCGTTGTAATTAGGTGAGAGGTTGAGCTAACAAGCAACCTATGGCCCGTATATCTATATATGAGACGGACGCTCCTTTTTTCAAGGCCCGAACAGGTGATCTTAGTCCATACCTTGTGTAAAGAAGCACCCACTTCTCTTATTTTATATTACTTGAATGCGGATAAAGCGGTCCGCATTCGCGCCTTTTAAGGTTAGTTGTTTGAGCTTCCCTCTCAGTTGGAAACGTCTTCGCCTTCTTCGAGGATTTTTTCTATGACTGATGAAATGGTATCCCAGTTAAATCCTCTGCGGCGAAGGAAAGATGCAAGCCTTTGTTTTTCCGCTTGTACATCGGAAACTTTTCGGTTAAGCTTGCGTTTGGCAGCGTTAAGGGCTGCCTCGAACTCGTCATGATCGTCAATATTTTTTAGAGTTTCTTCTATAAAAGTTTCGGGAATGCCTTTATTGCGCAGTTCCCAAGTTAGCCCGCGCTTGCCCATTGGTTTGTTCAGAAGCCTAGAGCGGACCCATTGTTTTGAAAATTGTTCGTCGTCCAGAAGTCCTAACCGCTCTAATTGGTTCAAAACTTCTTGAATAACATCCTGCTCGTAACCTTTTTGGGCAAGTCGCCTCGAAATCTCGTTTTTACTGCGTTGGCGGTAGTCGAGAAGCCTCAATGCTTGTTCTTTAGCCTTATGGACGTTTTCTGCCCATAACATTTTTTCAAGCTCGGCGGCGTCGACTTCCTGACCAGGCTTTAGCCCTAGAGATGCGATTACCGTTTCGTTAGCTCCGAACGCGAAAACGCCGTCAATAAAAACCGAGTAACGGTCTTTTTTTCGTGCTTGCCGTTCGATTGACGTTATTTTACTCAATTTGCACGGTATCGGAAGCCGGTGCGGCTATAGCGATTTCAGTCCCCCGAATTTTGGATTCAAGTTCATTATATATATCGGCATTTTCTTCGAGGAACTCTTTGGCATTTTCACGGCCTTGTCCCAGCCGTATATCGCCGTAGTTAAACCAAGCTCCTGTTTTGGTTATAAGCCCCAATTCTGTGGCCAAGTCCAGAACACCTCCAGTTTTGGAAATGCCTTTGCCGAATACGATATCGAACTCGGCTTGTTTGAATGGCGGGGCTACTTTATTTTTTACGACCTTTACCCTAACTCTAGTTCCAATAGTTTCCGTTCCAACCTTTACGTTATCGACCCTGCGAACTTCCAGTCGAACGGAAGCCCAGAACTTGAGCGCGCGGCCTCCGGGAGTTGTTTCGGGATTTCCGAACATTACCCCGATTTTTTCTCTTATTTGGTTTATGAAAATAGCCGCCGTATTAGTTTTGGACACAGACCCGCCTATTTTCCGCAAGGCTTGCGACATAAGCCGCGCCTGAAGCCCGACGTGCGAATCGCCCATGTCGCCTTCTATTTCGGCTTTGGGAACGAGCGCCGCGACGGAGTCCACTACCACAACATCCACCGCTCCGCTTCGCGCAAGCGCGTCGACTATTTCCAGAGCTTCTTCTCCGGTGTCGGGCTGTGAAACCAGCAGCGCATCTACGTCCACGCCTAGATTGCGGGCATATTCCGCATCAACGGCGTGCTCGGCATCCACAATCGCCGCAATGCCTCCCATTTTTTGGGCTTCGGCAATAATGTGATACGCCAAAGTTGTCTTTCCAGAAGATTCCTGCCCGTATATTTCAGTGATTCGTCCTCGGGGGATGCCGCCCACTCCCAGAGCCATATCCAAAGCTATAGCTCCGGTGGGAATTACTTCAACTTGCATTCGGGGCTTTTCGCCAAGCCTGACAACCGCCCCTCTTCCAAACTGCTTTTCGATTTGGCTTAGAGCCAAATCCAGTGCTCTTTCTTTTTCCATTTTCTAGCTTCCTTGCCTCCACCCTGTAATGGTAGGGAAAATACAGTTCAGTTGCCGCATTCAGCAGAGTTTTATTTCCTTAACCGCGGTGTAAATTGGACCTGTTGGGCGGAGATCGCTTGTCATTATCGCCGCAGATTCAACTCGCTGGATGCCAAAATCGAGTTCGCCTGCTTTTTGTATGGCGCGGCTCAGATCTTCGAATCCCTTGGAAGACCTTGCCCTGCCAATTGTTATGTGAGCGCTAAAGCGCTTCCTTTCTCTTTCAAAGCCGAGCCGACAAAGTTCGTCTTCAATGGAAGCCGCAAGTTTTGCCAGCGTTTCACTGCCGGATTTGGCTCCTATCCAGATAATCTGGGGCTTTTTCGTGTTGGGAAAAGCCCCCACGCCCCCTATGCAAAGGTCAAATGGGTCAAACTTACCCACGGCGGCATTTTCTACTGCAGAACATACCTCACCCATTCTGTTTTCTTTTACTTCACCCAGAAACTTCAAGGTGATGTGCAGGTTTTCTTCGGCTGTCCATTTCACGTCGCAGTGAATCTGCCGTAAATCCTGTTGAACCACATTTATTCTACTCTTAAGCTCCGGCGAAAGCAATACCGCAACAAAAGTCCTTAAGGACCGCATAGTGCAAAGTTTACCTTTTCAAAAATTCCCAAAGCATTGTGAGAGCAGCTTGCGCCGCGCGAGTTTTGATGTCAACTCTCGAACCGTTAAAATGATGTTCTCTAACCTCGGGAGTTTCTTCACCTGCGTGTGAAATGCTCATATAAACCAGTCCGACCGGCTTTTCTTTTGTGCCTCCCGAGGGTCCGGCGATTCCGGTTATGCCTATTCCGATATGGCTGCCTAGAGCATTTCTCGCGCCTTCTGCCATTTCAGCGGCAACGGGAGCGCTGACCGCTCCATATTCAGCAAGAATAGCCTCGGGGACTGCTAACAGGCTGTTTTTTATTGCATTAGAGTATGCGACAATTCCACCTAAAAATACTTCCGAACTTCCCGGGACATTTGTTATGCGATTTGAGACTAGCCCTCCCGTACAGCTTTCAGCAGTGCCTAGAGTAAGTTTTTTTGCCGCCATCAAGTTGACGACCGCCTGCTCGAGAGTGGTGTCGTTCACGCCAAAGACGTATTCGCCAATCCTTTCCATAAGCTTTGACTGCATCCCCGATATCAGTTCTTTGGCTTCAGCTTCATTGGAAACCTTCGCAGTAATTCTGAGGTGGACCTCACCCATTTTCGCATAAGGGGCTACAGTAGGATTGTCTGAATGAATGATGTCGCGTATCAATTCTTCCGCTTGGCTTTCCCCTATTCCGCATAGCTTGAGGGTTTGGGAAACAATCATTTTTGCCGATGGGCCCTGTATTTCGCGAAGATAAGGCTTGACCGTGTTTTCGAACATCGGGATTAATTCGAAAGGTGGGCCCGGGAGGCAAATTACGACTTTGCCGTCTTTCTCGAATATGGCGCCGGGAGCCGTGCCGACGTCATTTGGAATAATACGTCCGGACTCAGGGCGAACGGCTTGCTTCAAGTTGCGTTCCGGAAGCTTGATTTTGCGTTTTTTGAAATAGTTTCTTATGTATTCCGCAGATTCTTCGTCTGGGAGCAAAGACACGCCAATTGCGGCAGAACAAGCTTCTTTGGTTATGTCATCTTCAGTCGGGCCTAGTCCGCCTATTGTGATGGCGATATCGGCTCGCGATAGGGCTTCCCTGACTGCGCGGATAATGCGTTCTTCGTTATCGCCTACTGTAACACGCCTTTTCAGGTCTATGCCTAATTCGGAAAGCGCGCGTGAAATGTATGCTGCATTTGTATCAATTGTATCGCCAAGCAACAGTTCTGTGCCCACAGAAATAATTTCGGCTTGCATCATTCCTCCATAAAAGCAGGATGATTATAACTTAACTAAAAATGTTGAAAAAGGCTTCCGAACAATCGAATCGAAAAGGCTCGGAAGCCGAAAATCACCAAAAATGATAATAGGCTGAAGCTATTGACTCGGCTGAAGCAGTGAGCCTCCGCCTTTATCGGGCGTTATTGCCCAATCAGCCTTAATGTCGTAAGTGCTGCGGATTTTTGCCAATTCTTCATTGGCTCGAATAAGCAGTTTGTCCAAGTCGTCTTGCATTGCCCCCACGCGCTGGGCGGTCGCGATATCTCCTTTAATCACAGCCACGAAAAGACTGGACATAGCGTTAGAGTATTGTCCAAGTGCGGTCCGATAAACTCCGGCCAAATCGCGGCACTGGGGCGGAGGTTCTCGCGAGTCAAAAATGCGGATAAGCTGTTCCCAAGCGGCGGCAACTTTTTTCAAGTCTTCCATTGGGGCGTGGGTTGGAGGAGGCGGATCTTCGGGTGATGCAAGTTGCCCTATCATATCCGCCAAAAGTTTTCCTATGTTTCCTGATACATATTTTTTGAGCAAGTATGCAGCTTGGGCGTCGCGCATTGCGACTCTGCTGTTTTCGACCTTTCTTACAAAGTCAAGATATTCCAGTACTTCCGGAGGGGCGGGTTGTTTTTTTGGTAGTTCCAACGGCGGGCTGGTTGGAGCTTGGGTAATAGGCGGGCCGGGGTTGATGGGCTTCACTTCTGTGCCGGTAATCGGCGGCCCCGGCTTTACAGGAGCGACTTCAGGCGTGACTACCACTCTTTCCGGTTTGCGCAAAACAAAGGCTAAAACCAAGGCCAAGATAGCAACTAGAACGACTGCCCCGCAGATAACGAGAATAGTTTTGGGGGCGTTGGTCTTACTCTGCTCCGGCGTGCGTTGGGTGGCGGGAGGCGGATTCAATGGTTGAGCCGACGTGGTATCAGACGTAGCTCCGCACTGAGGGCAGAAGTTAGACCCTGTTTGGATTTCCGCATTGCACTTGGAACATTTCATTTTGGGTAACCTCCAGGTAAATATAACATCAGGAATGCGGGAGGTCAACGAGCAAATCATTTTTTTCCGTTTTATGCAGGTAACGTTTTCCTATCGATGGAAAATCATAAAAAGAAACATTTGGAGGCATCGAAATGATGAAGCTTTACCAAGCAGAATGGTGCCCTTACTGCCAGCGAGTTAGGTCGAAAATGACTGAACTCGGCATCAGCTATATCAACATAAACGTTCCAAGAAGCAAGACTGAAAGGACGGAGCTTTTTGAGGTTTCAGGGCAGTATGGGATCCCGACATTGGTTGATGGCGACGTAATTATCGCCGACAACGATGAGGCCATAATTCAATATTTGGAAAACAATTACAGAGTAAAATAAGCGGGGTTTTATCGCTTCGGCTCTTCAATCGATATAGGAGTTTCTCCAGGGCGGACGTATCCCAGTTCGCGCGCGCCGGCCAATGCTCCGGACTTGGTTTGATAAAAGCGTATCTCTCGTTTGAGCCTTTCGTTCTCATTCAGCGCCGCAATATATTCCTGCTCCAATCGCTTTAAAGCGGCTTTTTCACAAATATTGAGTTTTAAGGGGCGGTAGGTCTTTTGGGCAATTGCGCAGCCTATCATTATGAAGACAGCAATGACAATAACTCCGAGTATGTCACCACGCCTTTTTCTAAAAAGCTGGGGCTTCGGTGGTTTGCTTGCTGATTTTGCAATGAAATCGTGTTTCATTCCGCTTTATTCCCGTTTGGGAATGTTATTCCATTCAGGATTTACTGTCAATAGTTCAGGAAGCAGATTTAGTATTTCCGGTGATTTTTTATTGATGGAGTTCCTTAAGCTCGCCGGTTTCCATATAGTATACGCGTTCGCCTATATTTGTGATATGGTCAGCGATTCTTTCAAGGAAGCGGGTTATCAGTAGCAAGCGAATTGCCTGGCGTGTTACGCTGGGGTCTTTTTCTATTATATCAATCAATTCCTCGTGCAAATCGTGGGCCATGTGGTCTACTTCGTCATCGTGCTTGATCATATTTTCCACACTTTTTAGGTCCCTATTCACGAATGCCTCGAGGACTTCGCGAAGCATTGCCTGAACGAGTTCAGCCATTTTGGGTATATCGATGTATTCTTTGAAAGGGGTCTGGCTGGCAAGAATCTTTGCAGTTTTGGCTATATCCACGGTGTAGTCGCCCATTCTCTCTACATCGGTGACTATTTTCATTGCGGCGGCGATGACTCGCAAGTCTCGCGCCATAGGCTGTTGCAGGGCCAAAAGCCTTAGGCAATGTGTTTCTATGCTGAGGTTATAACGGTCGGCGATATCGTCCATAGCGATTGCCTCGTCTGCGAGAGAGGTATCGCGCTTTACGAGGGCTTGAATGGCTTTACTAAGCATTTCATCTACGACGGCGCCCATGCTCAGTAGCTCTTGTTGAAGCTCTTTTAACTGCTGCTCAAATGATAATCTCAAGTGTGTGTCTGTCATATCGAATATTCACCAGGGAAAGAATAAATAGGCAACCAGACCTTTTGCTGCAAAAATTGCAATGTATCTGCTGCAACGGCTGCTTTAGCCGAAGCGGCCAGTAACGTATTCTTCTGTGCGTTTGTCGGCAGGGTTGGTGAAAATCTTAGTCGAGAGATCGTATTCGATCATTTCGCCGTGCAGGAAGAACCCTGTCCAAGATGAAACCCTAGCGGCCTGCTGCATATTATGGGTTACAATGACAATGGTGTATTCGTTCTTCAAATCTAGCATTAAATCCTCGATTTTTTGCGTTGAAATCGGGTCGAGAGCTGAACAAGGCTCATCCATAAGCAGGACTTCCGGCTCCACTGCCAATACTCTCGCGATACAAAGCCTTTGCTGCTGGCCACCGGATAGATCCATTGCCGATTTATTGAGGTCTTTTTTAACTTCATCCCATAGGGCGGCTTTTTTTAAGCTTTCTTCAACAATATCGGCAAGTCTGTCCCTGCTTTTTATCCCGTGGACCCTAGGTCCATAGGCAATATTCTCGAAGATTGATTTTGGGAACGGGTTCGGCCTCTGGAATACCATTCCCACTTTTTTACGAAGTTCGACTACATCGTAGTTTGGATCGCAAATATTTTCGCCGTCGAGAATGATTTCACCTTGAGTGACAGTTCCGGGAATTAGGTCATTCATTCTGTTAAGTGTTCGTAGGAATGTGGATTTGCCGCAGCCGGAAGGGCCGATCAAAGCTGTGATATCCCTTCTGGGGATGCTGACATTAATATTTTTCAGTGCCTGAAGATCGCTGTAAAAGAAATTCAGGTTTCGAATGACTATAGGCTCTTCAACCCTGCTTTGAGCCGTTTTTTCTTCCATTCGGATTTCCACCTTTGGCGTTTTCAATTGTTCTTCTTGCATTTTTGTTACCATTTCCGCGCCCGTCTATATCTTACTCGAATAATTGAGGCCACTGTATTCATTCCCAAAACTAGTATCAACAGTACAAGGGCCGTACCCCATTGGATTTTTGGGGGAGCATCGGGAACCTGAGTGGCCATAACATATAGATGATAAGGAAGCGCCATGCATTGTTCGAATATTGATTTTGGGAGTTTCGGCAAGTAAAAAGCAGCAACCGTGAAAAGAATTGGAGCTGTTTCGCCGGCAGCCCTGCTTATTGCCAAAACCAATCCCGTGATTATTCCCGGTATCGCGTTCGGCAGCACTACCCGCCAAATGGTCTGAAGCTTTGTAGCGCCAAGGGCAAGGCTAGCTTCCCTGAAACTGATTGGCACTGAAACTAAAGCTTCTTCCGAGGCTGTTATAACAACTGGCAACGCCATGAGCGCAAGGGTCAATGAACCGGACAAAATAGAGACTCCGAACTTCAGAACCGAAACAAAGACCGCTAAGCCGAACAAGCCAAAAACCACAGAGGGCACGCCCGAAAGATTTACGATTGCTAGCCTCGCCAGGCGAATGAACGTCCCCGGTTTTGCGTATTCGTTCAAATAGATTGCTGCAAGCACGCCGACCGGAAGTGAGAATACAGCCGTGCCAATCATAAGATAAACTGTGCCCACAATTGCAGGCATAATTCCGCCTTCGCGCATTTGGTTGACGGGAGGTTGCGTTAAGAACTCCCAACTTAGAGCGCCGCCGCCGCGCGTTATAAGGAAATAGACTACCATTAACACAGGCAAAACAACCACTGCGCCTGCAGCCCATAGTATTGAAAAAATGATTTTTTGTTTTCTGCGTTGGTTTTTCATTCTTCAGGTTATTTCCGCACCCGTTGCAAGGCTAAATCGGCGATGAGGTTTATGACAAAGGTAATGAAAAATAGCGCCGCGCCAACGGCAAACAAGGCGTAGTAGTGATCTGAATGGTGCACCGTTTCACCCATTTCCAAGGCTATAGTAGCAGTCATTGTCCTGATTGGTTGTAGGAAGAACCAGTTTTTTAGCTCTGGGAAAACGGCGGCATTGCCGGTGACCATTAACACGGTCATCGTCTCGCCGACTGCCCTGCCTACTCCCAGCATAGCGGCGGCAAGGATTCCGCTTTTGGCAGCCGGCACTATCACTCCGCTAATTGTTTGCCAATGGGTTGCGCCCATGGCGAAAGATGCTTCCCTGTAACTATGCGGAACCGCTACGATTGCGTCCTCCGAGATTGAAATAATAGTTGGCATTGCCATAAAAGCGAGCATAATAGAGCCTGCAAGCGCTGTTTGGCCCGTTGATAGTTGAAACGCGTGTTGAATGATGGGAGTTAGAATCACAAGCCCAATGAAACCTATAACAACCGATGGAATGCCAGCCAATATTTCTACTGTCGGTTTCAAGATATCTCTAATGCGCTGCGGCGCGACTTCTGCTATGTAAATAGCGCAAGCGACTCCAATCGGCACCGCAACGATAATAGCTCCCAAAGTAACAATCAAGGAAGCCATTATCAATGGCAGAATCTCGAACTCGCCCTCCAAAGGGAACCAATGCTTCCCAAAGAAGAAATCTCTCACCGATTCATACTTAAATAAAGGGAGTCCGTCTTTAAGCAGGAAAATCATTATAAGCGTAACTGCCACTATAGCAGTAGCGCCACAAGCGTGTATTATTCCTTCAACAACTTTTTCTATTATGTAAAACGATCGTTTTCGCTTCAAATTGCTTAACGCTCCAAAGACTGCTCTGAAAAAGTTTTATTGCAGACTGATTAATCCTAACTTGTTAGTCTTACAGCATTCTTACATATTGCTTGCTTAATACTTGCAGTCTTGTAAGAACAATAATTATGAAAAGAACCCGCCAACACAAAGAACGGCGGGTTCTTTTTGCTGAAGATTGAAAAAGAGTATTTACTTCACTGCAACGTAGCCGATCTTTTCGACGATCTTCTGGCCTTCGGGGCCTTTGACAAAATCAAGGAAAGCCTTGGCTAGACCGGTAGGTTTGCCTGCAGTATAGCAGTATAGGTATCTGAAAATAGGATATTTTTCGGATGCGACTGCTTCGTCGGAAGCTGGGATAGCTTCTTCTCCAGCTTTTCTGGAGACGGCGACGATATGAATCGTGCCTTCCTTCGCAGCGCGCTTGGCATATGCAAGGCCGACATAACCGATTCCGCCTTTGCTTTGTTTTACGATCTGCATAATCGCATTGTTTGTAGGCTGGGAAAGCATGTCCGGCCTATACTTCTGTCCGCCTAGGACGAAGTCCTGGAAGAACACGAAAGTTCCGGAGCTGCTATCTCGTCCAACAGCTATGACTTTCTGGTTGTCGCCGCCTAAATCTTTCCAGTTGTCAATCTTGCCAGTATAGATGGCTTTTATTTGGGCCATTGTCAATTTTTTGACTGGGTTGTCGGGATTGACAATGATGGCAATACCATCTTTAGCTACTCTATGGGCCACGAGAGTCATATTTCTGGATCGGGCCGTAGATATCTCTTTTGGCTTGGCTTCGCGCGAAGAATTGGCTACGTCGCAAGAGCCGTTCAAAAGTCCTGCAAGGCCAACACCGCTTCCGCCACCAGCGACCGCAATTGCGGCGTTCGGGTTCTTTTTCATAAATTCTTCAGCCCAGGCTTGAGAAAGAGGAAGCACAGTGTCGGAACCCTTGATTTGAAGACTGCCTTTAGCCTGCGCAAAAGCCACACCAGCCAGGACTACGCCAACTAGAGTGGTAATCGCCGTTAACTTAAAGAATGCTTTAAAACGAAGCATTGAACGACCTCCTTTTGAGGATTGATTGGGGCGGCGGACTTATTTAGAACTATACCGCCACCCCAATTTGTTTCAACTGTTAGAATGAGCTAACCCATTCAACCCGAGTAACATTGTTCCTGATTCGATTCCGCTGTTCTTTGTTAAACTCGTAGAAGACTTTAACTTTGGTAGCGTCATCGAGGTGATGGATCAAACCTACGTTCCAAGCGCTGAGTTTACCGTATGTGGAAGCCGGATCGTCTGGATCATAAGTGTCGTAGCGGGCAACAATGGTATCGCGCTTTCCAAGGTTCCGCGCAATCTGGGCCCACCATCCGCTGACGTTGTATTCGACTTCGGCAGCGGGAGTTCCGGCGATCCTGTTTTCCTTACCTGCAATATACTCGGCTTTGATTGTAGTGTCCGGAAGGTAGATTTGAAGGTCTGCGCCGTAACGGGTCTTGTCAGCCTTCAGATAAGGCGATGCATAATCCGCTTGGTTGTGCTTGCCATAATAACCCGATATTCCCAAGTCTGCAACTTTGCCAAGCGCAAATCGGATATTGCCGACAACATCTTTGTGCTGGTTCTTTTCACCGTTGCCGGATTTGACGCCGGAACCGTTCATCAGAGCGATTTCCCAAGTCGGATTTGCGGTTGTAGCGCTGGCAATCTTGATGCCTCTATCCCGCTCGCCGTCAAACAGCGCTCGGGAAACTCTCGCGCGCTCGGGACACTCGCGAAGCGAACTGGAGTAAGGGACGTCGTAACCAAACGGCCAGTTGAACTGTCCAATCCAAATGCTAGGACCGATAGCAGCATCACCCATGAAGTTATACTGGATATAGTAGTCTTTTTCAGCATCGGTACCCTGAATGGCGATGCCGTCTGTCCGGTTCCTATAACCACTAGACCCGAAGTTCGGGTTAAGGACGATCTGGGTATTGCCCTTGGTGGCTGCCAACTTGAACCGGGCGCGCCTCAGGAAGAAACCGTTGTAGTTATCATTGGCAGTGGCGGAAGTGGCCTTGCCAGATTCCCACCGAGCCTGAATGTAGCCGGAGAATTTGACGGACTTCAATCCCTTGATATCTGCGACGGCGGTTTGAAGAGCGCCTTCAGGGTCGCTGACAGTCGCCTTTACGGTCTCCATGTCGTCCTTCATTGCGCTTACGTCTTCTTTTAGTTTGCTGAGATCAGTTCCGATAACTGTAAGTTCAACCTTGAACTCATCGATGAGCTTACGCAATGCGGCAACATCCTCGGGAGTTGCTGCCGGAACGACTTTGCCGTCTTCAGTCTTAACCGTTGTTCCCTTAGTTGCGGCAGCTTGGATGCGGCTGTTCATATCGGCGTGCTCGCTCTCTATCATTTCGATGATTCGAGCGATTATGGTAGCCATCTCGTATCTGCTGAGTGAACGTCCGCCCAAAAACTTACCGTCGGGGTAACCCAAAACCAAGCCTTTCTCAGCAAGCTTTTCAACCGACTCGTATGCCCAATGATCAGGCTTTATGTCATCGAAACGCTGTGCTTGAACTGCAATGGCCAGGGTGCAAAGGAAAAGGCTGATAAGTAAAATAGCTTTTGTTCGCATGCGCCTTTCCATGCCTCCATTTTCCTATTTTTTATTTTGCGCAGAGCATCTTCTATCCAGATAAGACCGGCAATTATTTAGCTTGCCTGCTTACAGTTTGCTTAAATACCCTCCTTTCAAGCGCAGGCATCGCTTGCCTAAGTTTATCTGCTGACTCTACCGAAGTGATTTTATCTGTGGTTGCTTTCAGGAATCTTACAAAATTTTTGCATCGAGGCTAATTTTTCTCTTCTTAGTAGCTTGTTCAATTTTGATTGGGGAAATAGACCGTGAAAACGCTGCCGGAGCCGAGTTCGCTTTCAACCGTTATCTTGCCTTCGTGGGACTCTACTAGGTGTTTTACGATCGAAAGACCCAAACCTGTGCCGCCGGTCGCTCTGGAGCGGTCTTGGTCTACCCTGTAAAAACGCTCGAAAATTCTTTTCTGATCTTCCGAGGATATTCCGATGCCGGTGTCGGCAATGCTTATTGAAGTGCCAAACGGTTTCTCGTCGGCCGTTATGGTTACGCTTCCGCCCGGCTCGGTGTATTTGACTGCGTTGTCCAAAAGGTTGACGAGTATTTGCTTCAATCCGTCCGGGTCTGCCAAAACTTTAGTTTCAGGCTCTACATTAATATATATGGATATATTTTTTTTAGCCGCCATTGCCGCAACAGATTGAACAGCGTCTTCCACAGCGCTTTTTGCGATCAAAGGAACTTTTCTGATGTTGCGGCGTCCGGCTTCTATTTCGGCGAGGTCTAAAAGTTCGTCTGTCATAAGCGCCAAACGATCTATTTCCGCAACCATCTTTTCCGCGAAATCGGCGGCAAGCGCGGGATTTTCTTTTCCCCGCAAGCATATAGTTTCAGCCATCGCTTTCATCGATGCAAGCGGCGTGCGAAGTTCGTGGCTGACATTGGCCACGAAATCCCGCCTCACTTGGTCGGTATACCGCTCTCGCGTCAGGTCGTGCAGGACAAGCACGGCGCCTTTACGCCTAGGCACACTGCTAGCGTCTTCGATTGGCGCGGCATAAACGGCGAGATTGCGCTTGTGCGGGATGTTTATCTCCACTTCAAGGCTGCTCGGTTCGCCGGATTTGAGCGTCCTACCCACAAGTTCCGAAAGGTCCGGGTTGAAAGTCGCTTCTATCAATGTCCTGCCTGTGAGTTTTTCGGAACTTGCCCCCAATATGACTTCCGCGGCGGGGTTTGCCAGCCTTATCCTGCCTTCGATGTCCACTACAATAATGCCGTCATTCATTTTCCAAAGAACGGTCTCGGCAAGGCTTTTCTCTTCTGCAAGCTGGCCGAGGGTTTCCTGCAAGTGCTGCGCCATTCCGTTTAGGGATTCCGCTAGCCTTGCCAGTTCCAAAGGGGTGGATTTTCCTATGTAAATCCTGCCGCGCAAGTTGCCGTGGGCAATATCCTCGGCAAAAGCGCTCATCCTGCCCAATGGAACGCTAATGGCCCTCGATGTGACATATCCCAGCCACAAAGCCAACGCAGTTGAAATGGCCGCCAGCAAAATGAACGCTCGGCGCAATCTGCTTTCAATTCGCTCCATTTCCGCGAGGGGGACCGCAAGCCGAACCACTGTTTTGCCGTCCTTCGTGCGGGCTGCCGAATAAACCATTTTTTTGCCGAGGGTTTTGCTGTGCCGCACAGAGTTGCCCGAACCTTCGCGGAACGCTTGCAGTATCTCGGGCCGCAAGCCGTGATTTTCCATCTTTTTGGGGTCGCTTTGGTTGTCGGCGAGGACCGCGCCTTCGTAATCTACGATTGTCACGCGGACGCCTAAGGCTTCGCCTGCTTGTTCGGCCATTTCTTGAAAGTGTTTTTCATCCAACGAGCCGATGGCGCGAGCAAGATAGCGAGATTCCGCTGAGAGTTTGCCAATGGTTTGATCTTGGCCAAACGAGCCGACCCAGCGGGTTATTGAAAAAACGAGGAAGGAAATCGCGCCCAGAAGGATAGCGACATACGCGGCGGTCAAGCGCCATTTCAAAGTGGCAAATGGTGAACCACTGGTCATTTGCAAGCAGCTTTCTGTTATTAAGATGTAATTATTATATCGCTAATCAGCGAATTTATAGCCTATGCCGCGGACTGTGAGCACATATTTTGGCTTGCTGGGGTTTTCTTCGATTTTTTCGCGCAATCGGCGGATGTGGACGTCCAGAGTGCCGGGGTCGATGAACTCGTCTTCGCCCCAAACGCGGTCGAGCAGAATGTTTCTTTTCATAACACGGCCCTTGTTGGCAATGAGGGCGTGCAAAAGGTCGAATTCGCGCGGGCGGAGTTCTATTTCGCGGCCGTGGACGGTAACCTTGTGGCGGTCAATATCCATAACCAGTCCGTCGGCTTCGAGGACTTCGCCTTTTTCTTCGTTTTGGATACCCTCGGCTCGCCGCAGGGACGCTTTTACGCGGGCTATCAGTTCCAGCATTCCGAACGGCTTTGTGATATAGTCGTCCGCGCCGATTTCCAGCCCGATGACTTTGTCCACTTCGCGCGATTTCGCTGTGAGCATTATGATCGGGCAGGAAGATTCGCGCCTCATAAGCCTGCAGAGCTCTTGGCCGCCGATTCCCGGAAGCATAAGATCCAATAAAACCAGGTCGGGTTTGTCTTTGCGGAAAGATTCCAGCCCACTTATTCCGTCCGACGCAGTGAAAGCCGCAAAACCTTCTTCCCGCAAGTTAAAGGCGATGGTCTCCGCCAACGCTTCTTCGTCTTCGATAATAAGAATTTTCTTAGCCATAATAAGCCGCACTCACGCAATGTCAGTCGTTCCAACCCAGCATACGGCTGATATTTTACCATAAACTTACAGTTTGCTTTCCTTGTGATTATAAATGCCGTTTAGGGGTCGGCTCGCAGCCAATTTGGGCGGAACGGCTTTAGGCGGGAGCCGACGAGCGCGAAAAAACAACAAAATTCCGCCCCGAAATATTGACAGGGCGCCCAATTGGGGATATATTCAAAATTGAAAGGTGACGGCGCGCTAATATAATAAAATATGTTAAGCGGCTGTTCATCTTCAATCTATTGCGCTGTAAGTTTACGTGTGTAAAATACGGCTGAAAAGAAAAGTTCACTGGTAATATTACCAGTTTTCGGAAATTCTATTGACAAGCTCAAGAAGCCGGTGATATACTCCGATTGATGGCCAAGCATGGCTGCGGCAATGATGAACAAGCGGGTAGCTGGCTGGCCAGAGGAATAGACCGGCGGCAAGAGCGCCGGCAGTGGCAATTTAGTGAGATTGTCAAGGAGGCAGGAGAAAAAGATCGATTATCTTCGGCATAGGTTTTAAGGCTTGTGCTCTTCCCCGGCATGCAAAGTTTCCTTTCACGATTTTCCAAAGCATTCCAACCCAATTGGCACGGAACTTGCACAAGAAATAAGTGAGACGGAAAATGCAGCGAAAGGGGGACACGAGTTGCAGAGCACAAGGATAAATAGCCGGGAATCCTCGGCAAAACATCTAAATCTAATTCAAAAATCCTCTTTTTGGAGAGGAGGAGGTGAAAGAGTGAAGAAAACATTAGTAGTATTAGTTCTTGCCTTGTTTGTGGCAGGAAGCGCGTTGGCTGCGAACCACAACTGGACCATACAACTTTGCACCGATAACGGTAATAACGGTCAGCTACAGGGTCCGTTAAATACGTGGGGTGTAGATCCGGCCTGTGTCGACGGCAAAGACAACTATGATGTCGTTCTGGGTGCTACAACAAATGCTCAAGCAAAGATGGCGGTCCCGCATCCTGAGTTTCCGAGCCCGCCGACTCCGCCTTACTACAAGAACGATAGGCGTGCACCGTTCACTAGTGAAACGAAGGTATGGAACTTCATAATCTGGCTGGGAACGAATTATACTCAATCCGCTTTGCGATTGAAATGGGGAATACCAAACCCTGCCAACGCATTGGATCCTAATCTTGTATACAAGCTCGTGATGATAAACGATCCAACGGGCACGTATGAGCCAGGCGTAATCTATACCTTCCCGCAGGGCGCAGCTGGTCCTACTTATTCCAACGGATCAGGTCTCGGATACATAATGTGGACACAGAATCTCGGTGTGCTTAAGATGGCCGATGCCGACGCAATTAATAACGGCATTAAGATGGCTTTGGTTGTCGAGCCGATTCCGGAGCCGTCTAGCCTGCTAGCGCTCACCAGCGGACTCGCCGGACTTGCCGGTTTCGCTATCCGCCGCAGGGCGTAAGCTGACCGAAGAAGCTTATCGATTCGACTGACAAATCTTGGTGCACCAGTTCAGCCGCCCCGGCCGAGGGGTTGGGGCGGCTCATTTCAAAAAGTCGTCCTTTGAAAAGTGAAGAATGTAGTTGCTTGAATAGACGATAGGGTGTAAGAAGGTTAGAATGCAATTATAATATTTTTATTAAGTCACAGAACGCAGGATGTGATATAATCGAGTGTGTTGTTATTGCGGGCTCGATCTGGAAACTGGAAAACAAAAAGGGCTGTGAGCAAAAAATAACGGAGTTACGGCCCACTTGAATTAAGAAAAACAAGTTTCCCTAAAGCATTAAAATGCAAAAGGGAGAACATAAAAAGACCCTCAGGGGGGAGGTGACTGCAGAAATGTTTTCTAAAAAACTAGTTTCAAAAAAACTTATGACGGAAGGAGGTGAAAAGATGAAGAAACTGGGCTTGGCATTAATTGCCATTGCGGTTTTGAGCACTGCAGTTTATTCTGAAGCAGTGAATGTAGTCCTATGGCCTGGTGATAACTGGATGTGCGCTCCACTTATCCCGTTTAACCCGGATCCAGCTAGCGTTTTCGTTGATGCTGGTTCGAATCCTTTCCCTATTGACTACAATATTTCTCGACTGGACCCGACAACTGGAGGTTCTATCACCTACGACCCGTTCGAAGATCCGCCTGGAGCAAGCTTTGGCGGCGTTCTTCTTGGTGATGGTATTTATACCTATAACGGTGACGTGCAGGCTTTCACGATCGAGTACAACGGTGTGCCGCAAAGCTATTTGTCCGACGTGTGGATTTCCCTACCGGGTCTTCAGGTAGATGAATATGTCGACTTACCTGACGGTGGCGGCGTCCACTGGGTTGGCAATCCTTTCAATAGTCCCGTGTTGACCGATAGCATATTGGTCACCGACGGCACTCAAACGATTTCTCTCCAGGATGCCGTTGATGCAGGATGGGTTGAAGCCCTTTGGAACGGTTTGGATGCTGAGTTTGGAGGCTCTATTACCGTTGGACCTTCCAGCCAATTTCCAAGTGATGACAGCCTCCGTCCTGGACACTACTATGAGGTAATTAGTCACAAAGACAACATAGCGCTGATTATTCCGAAGCCTGCTGAGTAGGTTTCAAAAATAGTTTAGCGCTATTTCATCCGGCCACTACGAAGATTTTTAGGGTAAATTCCCTTAAGGGGCGCCAGTTGAAAAACCGGCGCCCTTTTTATTGTACGCTTTTTTGCAACCGATCCACTTTCCCAACCGCAGAGTTCCGCTAACCGCCTAACAATAGTGAAATATAAAAACTGCCAGCTTGCAATTGTAACTTCAGGCAGGAGCGATTACCTCTTATTGATAATAGTAATCATTATCATTAAAAGGAGGGTGGCGCATGGTTTTGCATTTCAACATGTGGCGGAAGCAAAAGCTTTTCGGATTGATTGCCGCGTTGTTGTTACAGCCTTTGGCGGGCTTATCCGCGGTGGGAATATACAACTGGTCGGCCCAGACTTCTGAAGGCGGAACTGCCCCGGTTACAATTTCTTACCGGTTGAATACCGCGGCGGAGGTGGCGGTCGAAATACTCGACTCGTCTAATCAAACAGTTCGGACTCTTGGTCCTTTTTCCGCTGGCAAAGGCTTGAACCAAGCAGTGTGGGACGGATCTGGCGCGACAGGTGGCGGATTGTATAGGGCTAAAATAACCGCTGTCGCGGAACCAGTTGGCGCGTCGCAGGGGCAATTGGTCAAGCTTTCTGGGGAAAACTATGTCTCTTCTGGATTTTACGGTTTGGCAGTTGATAACAATCCGGAAAGCCCCGGATATGGGACAGTGTATGTGACGTTCGCAGGCGGCGGCAAGAGCCTTATGGCATATTATCCAGATGGCGAGATGAAATGGGAAATCAAGAATGTATTTAGCCCGGATAAAGCTCCGTGGGGCGTGGGAGTCGATCGGCAAGGTTATATTTACACCGCATCGAAGCAGAACGGCGTGGCTTCGGGCATAAAAATCTTTTCGCCGGATGGAACGATAGTTGGGGAAATGCAGCCGGGCGTTGGGCAAAACAACAACTGGTTTGGCGGGTATATTGATGGCGGGACTCCTTTTGCCGTAAAATCGGATGACAGCGGGGGTTTGTTTTTCCTGCCTTTGAGCCCGGACCGAAGTTCGGCAACCGGCGAGTGGAGCCAAACGATTGCCCCACCAGTGGCAGATGCTCGCTTGATGCAGTTTGCGTTTTCCGATGATGGACAAGCTTGCTATTTGGCTTATCACCGCAAGTCCAATACGATTACGAATCCTGAAAATCGCGGCGTATTCCGTTATGTTAAAAACTCGAGTGGAAACTGGGTATTGGACGCTGGTTTTGACCCGTTATTGAGGCAGTTTCCCTTACCTCTTGGCGCGAGCGCAGCGGATTTGGCGGCTGGAATTGGAATTGGGCCGGGGGTTTTGTGGATAGGCATAGACTACCCCAACGGCGGCGTTGAAGGCAACGTCAAGCGACTGCGGCTTTCGGATATGCAGGTGGATTCGTTCATTGGGCCATCGAAAGTTGGGCGGTTTATGGCGCCGGATGCTGTGGGCAACGTGGCGATGGACCACGATGTGAATTATAATTTGGACGACAAATGGCGCGGATGGGGGATATTTGCCCCGGCAGACAATGGATCTTCCGATGAGCGCATAACAGAGGGCTTTACGCTCAATATGGGCGGAAACAGCGCTCCGCAAGTTACCAGCTTGGCGCTGTCGCCTGAGATAATCGCTCGAGATGGAGAGGACGCTTCGATTTTATCCGCCTTGGTTAAAGATATTGACGGCGAAGCGGACATAGAGTCTGTAACGATAGATTTAACTTCCATAGGAGGCGGGGTTCGTGAGCTTACGCAATATATTTCGTTGGGCGACGGCCTTACACGGGAATATTCCTGCGCAATTACCGCTGGAATAGGCGCGCAAATCGGAACCGCGGTGCTGCCAATAACCGTCAAAGATAAAGGGATGCTGGAAGGAAACGGCAGTGTGAATATTGTTGTGGCAGAGGTGTTTTCGTCTATAAGCGAGGCGAAAGCGAAGCCAAATGGGCATCCGGCAGCTTTTTCGGGTGAAAAAATCGTGTCTGCAGTTTTCGCCGACTGTTTCTATGTGGTAGATAATGGCGGTGTATGCGGCATAAAAATAATATCGGGAATGTTGCCGGAGTTGGGCTCGCAAATAAAAGTGAAGGGCATAGTTGGGCTGGTAGATGGCGAAAGAGTGCTGTCGCCGGCTGTGGTATTGCCTTGAGGGAATTGTCCCGGTAATTTTACCGTTGACAACGTGTGATTTTCAAGGCATTATGAAGATAGGCTAAATGTTTGGAATTGACATTCAAGAGCGCGTGACGGCCTATTCACCAAACGGAGGTTTGAATCATAGTGAGAAACAGGACAATTTTAGCAGTGATAGCGCTTTCGGTATTAGCGTCGTGCGTCGCCGTGGCGCAGGTGCCTGAGCCCTTGGCGCTGCCCAACCGAAGTGTTGGCGGCGGTGCGCTGAACCAGTATACGCCGGGTGTGGAAGGCGGCCAAGGACTAAACAACATAGGGTTGCTAATAAAGACTTGGGGCAAAGTCACATACCGAGATCCGGGCGGAGCGTTCTTCTATATTGACGACGGGTCTAAACTATTTGACGGCTCGGGCTATGTGGGATTGAGAGTTGCGTGCACGAATTTGGCGCCGGGCAACACGATAACACCGCCGCTTGAGAACCGATATGTAGTGGTTGTGGGCATTAGCAGCACCACCAACATCGGCGGCTTTATTGCCCCTACCCTTCGACCGCGGCGACAGGCAGATATAATTGCCGACTTGCCTTTGCCGTAAATTGGCTTCAATAAATGGAACAGGGCGACAGCGCTTGAAGAAGCTTGGTGCCGAAAGGGCGCTGAGCCCTGTTTTTTGCCTTCTTAGTAGCGGCTCCTGACATAGTGGAGGGACTGGTTCTGGATGAAGTCCGCGTATGCAACCACAGTTTTAATAGGATGCCTCCTGTATATGCTGCCGGTTGCGAGCGCTGCAACGCCGGTGGTAAACGACCCGGGGTTTGAGATTCTTCAGCCTTGGGATTCGGGGACGGCAAGCTCTGTGGCAGTTTTGAAGGAGCAGGGCACAATTACCTCTATTTTAACCCAGTATAGTCTTCAGGATTCTTCAAAAGGCTGGGATGCCGGCCAGTGGGAGAACTACGGTCTGTATGAAGGGTATTATTTGAAAGTGGCGACTCAGGGTGGGCCGCGCTGGTATTTAATCACAGGCAATAATTCTACAGACCTGACTATTCAAGAAGACAGCCTTTTGACGGACGGATGCAAGCCGGGCGACGCTTATGAGATTTGGCAGTTTGTGGGCAGGCTTTGCGACAGTTCGAAATCGTGGGTTAGCGCGCCGGAAAGTGGAGCCGTGCATATTACGTCCGGCCCGGGCGCTGGAAATTATTTTGGGCTTGCGGAACCGGCTGCCCATTCGCTGCCAAGCTGTTTGACGGTTTTGGGTAATTTGGTCCAGAAAGGCGTTTCAAGCGGCAGCGGTTATTCCATAAGCAGCGCGATGGCTGACTGGAACAGCTACACCGGCCCTGGATACACTACGCTAAAATGGGCAAACTCGTTGCCGGGGGGCATAACACCTTACAGCGGAATAGGAATGGCAGGCGATTACAGCGCTGGGATATCCGTCAAGGCGTGCAGATACACCACGATAACCGGACTCACGCCGATGTTGATTTACTATGCTGTCTGCAAAGCAACGACGAACTCGGTTCTTCCGGGGTTAGGCGACCGCAAAAATGCGGAGGCGCAAATTGGCATAGACACTGGCGGTGGCGTTGACCCGGAATCGCCAAGCGTGTATTGGGGAAAACTCAAGACTCCTCCGGGGAATGTATGGAGGACGTTATTTGTGCGTTTTATTCCCACACAGACAAGCGCGACACTATTCCTGAGGGCGGTTTTGGGAAACAGCGCGCTGAACACGGTGGCTTTTGATGATGTGGAGATAACTCGAACACCGCCGTTATTTATAGAATCGGAGTCTAAGGCTTTCACTCGCGCCGATGGCGACACCAAAATGGACATCAAATGGGAAACCAATGGCGGCACCCAAGCGTCTATGGTCTTTTACAGGAAGGCGGGAAGCAGCGATCCTTGGATTACTACATGGGTAACAGAGGCTGGCGATCCAGTTACCCATCAAGTAACTTTAACGGGACTTCAGCCCAAAACCAGCTATGAATACATTGTAAAATCGAACAGCAATGCTGACAATCACGCTGTTATTGATTCTTGCCAAGTGAGCTCGATATCCGGGGGAGGCAAGACTTTTACCGACAGTAGCAAAAATTGGCAGTTTGCGGACCAGCACGCGCGGCTTTATGTGAAGTTCACTACTGGGGCGGCCGCATCCAAAGGTTTCTTGCCAATCATCGCCTCAACTTCCAATTCGGTAACGGTAGATTATTCAGGGACTTTGGACGCCGCGCCGGGCGATTTATTTGAAATACGCGGCGCGACTGTAACCAGCGGCTTGAACCAATTCACGACCCCCATTCATTTCAGCGATTTTTCTCTTGCACTTGATTTCAGCAGCGCTTCAAATATCGTGCTTAAGTTCAAAACGGATGCGCCGGTGCGTTGCTCGGTGGAATATGGATTGACAACCGCTTATGGCTTGGAAACGGCAGTGGAGGCGTCTGCGGCAGAAAATCACAGCATAACGCTTACCAATCTGGCTAATGGGCAATTATACCACGTTAGAGTAAAGGTGGACCCCGCCAACAACCCTGGGTTCAGTCTTGCGTTTTCTTTGGACCAAACATTCCATTCCCTGCCCCCGCCGAGCAACGAGCCTTCAACAGTGATAAAAAATGGAGGCTTCGAGCTAACAGCCTCGGACCAAGGCGTAACTCTTACCGATTTGGACAAGGCATTTTATCCGGATGTTGTGACATATGGAAACAATTCAACGGAATCCAGGCATTACCCGTGGGTAAAGTTCAGCGTGGATGTGAGGAGTTTCCCGCCGGATTGCCAAAAAGAGACGTGCCAAGACGCCATACAGCGGTGCTGGTGCAATGGGATGGATTTGGGAAACATCGTAGGTGTAGTCGGGCCGTATCCGGCAAATGGTCCTGAGTATTGGCCTGGCGGCGAAGAGATTCGCGCCCCGGAAGGCAGTTATTTCCTAGCGGATGCTACCGAATATTGGTGGCATAACGGCGGAGTTTTTCAGCGTATTGCTGCAACACCCGGTGAACCGATAATGGTGGCGGCCAAAAGCTTCGTATTGCAATCGCCGCCGCCTGAATACTACCACATAGACAGCAACAATTTCATAGGAATCGATCCTTATGGCGGAATAGACCCCATGAGCCCTAATGTAATCTGGCAGCCTTACTATCTGCCCCAAGGCGAATGGGCCGACATAGGGCTTACGACAACGGCCAAATCCTCCAATGTGACAGTATTCTTATATATTCAACAGAGATGGGCGCTAAACTTGCACTCGCACGGGATTGACAACGTGAGGATAGAGCCACCCGCTAATGTGCCTATTGGGCAGTTGAAGTCTATGCCTTACGGAACTGGAGTAGATTTTTCTGGAAAGGTGATAACGGCGAAACTCGACAATTATAACATTTACGTGCAAGAAGAAGATCGAAGCGCAGGCATAAGGGTTATAAGCTTGGAACCGGTTACAGCAAGCCGCGGAAGCAGAGTAAGGATAATAGGCACTTTAGATGGCATCAACGGCGAGGCTGTCATAAACCGAGCGACTGTCTCAAATGCTGTCCCCGGCAATGAACCAGAGCCTATTTTCATCAACAATATTTTGTTGGGAGGAAGAGCTGTAGGTACCATTCAAAAAGGTATGACTGACAATGGATTTGGAGTGAATAATGTCGGCCTTTTAGTTAAAGTGTGGGGTGTTGTGCTTCCGAACCCAAACCCAGCCCTTAGGTGGAATCCTGTTGAAGCCGAGTTCCCCGCAAGCAACGATCCAAACGCTCCAAACAACTATGACCAGTTTGGAAGGCCTCATATGTTCATTTCCGACGGCCTATTTGGAGAATGGACTGGCGGAACCGGAGTAAACGACCCGATAGTTTGGACTGGAACCGGAGTAACTTCAGCATATTATCTCGTTTACAACAATACTACGCGGAAATGGGAGAACTGGGGAAACTTCAGGGGCATCAAAGTATACTATCCGGATGGCTACGATACTTACCACGCATATGCAGGAGACCAGCTATTTGTGACTGGCGTAGCAGGGATTGAACTCAGCGACAGCAACTTTACAGATTCGGGTGGAACTCAAATATTCATTCGGACTCTACACGTGAGAGATGCAACTTACCTTGGGCCTGAAGGTTTGTTCTACAACTACACGGATATTTTGGCGAAATACTAAATGTTTGTGGTTTTAGATAATTATCTCTTCACAAATATGACAGCCCGGTCGTCGTAGACATTGAACCTGATTTTTGGCACAGTTCCCTGAGGGTCCCAATCGAGCATTTGGTCATTTGTGACTAAGGGACAATTTCGCTCTGCGGCTGTTTTTAGCAGTAATTCATCCGCGTCCGTTCCCGGATCTGCAAGAAGCACCTCTCCGGCGTCCACGAGTTTTGAAAACTCGGTTGCCGGGACTATTTGATGGACAAGCGCGGAATCGGCGATAACGATTATCGGCCAAAAACGCATTTCGCGAAGCGCCCTACGGACCATATTGATGCAACGCAGCCTGGGGCGCCCGGCTTGGTTCTGAAGCATATACGCAACATTGCTTCCGTCAACAACGACGGGAGTGGTTTCACTGCACAGGATAGACTCATAACTTGGGTCGAAACCTTCCAATGTTTCTCGAACTTGAGTCCATAGGTCGGGCCGAGCTTTGCGCATACTAGCAACTCCTTGGCGGATGAGGGCAACTTCGCGCTCTTTGTTGCAGTTTATGCAATCGATAATTTTTTGAATAGTTATTTGCCGAGACTTCCCGCCGACGTCAATAGCTATTGCCTTGTTCATTGTAAATCCCGGTGTTTGTATTTCAAGAGCTTTTTGGTAGTCTCGGCCGGCGTCTTTTAACAGTCGCTGTATAACGGCATAAGCTTCGGTTTGGTTACGCAGACGCACAAACAAATGTCGCAATTCCGAAACGTGATAAGGGTTATCCAAGTTGATGTTTTGGAGTATGAATTTTAGGTCCTCGCGCGCAGGGATGAACTCGTGATTTTCGGCAAGCGCAAGGCAACAATAATATGCAGCTTTCTCCAAGCGATTTTCGTCGATATAATATTTACTCAACCAACGGCAATAGTCCAGCACCCTTTGAATGTCGCCTAGCGCGCGGGCGGCTTTAACCCCATAATCGCGCAATCGGGGATCTGGATTTTCTGGCGAAGCGGCTGCCATTTCTTCGCAAAACAGAATAACCTCGTCATAGCGCTTTTTCTTCAAAAGGCTTACAAGGGCGACAGGCCAAACATCCTCTTGTTTTCGCGGCATTGGAATTTCTTCAGTAGTTTTCACTGATGGCTTCGCCTTTTTGAGCAACCTGTTTTCGTGAAGGAGTTCAGCTTTTTCATTTTCGAGGTCATCGCGTCGTTTTTCTGCACGCTCTGCGCGCCTAGTGAGGGATTCTATATTTTTTCTTAGCTCTGCTATTTCTTTCCTCGCCGCCGAGAGTTCATTTCTCAGTTTATTGTCAGCATTTTTCGAACTCTCGATTTGCGCTTTCAAGGAAGCCAATTCATTTTGCAAGTTGGCGTTCTTTTCTTCCAAATGCGATATTTGGCGTTTCAGCCGGTTCACCAGCTCTGTATCGGCTGCGGGAGCGGCGGGTTCCTTCGATGGTTTTTGCTTTGAGGTTGAGGTTTCTGCAGATTCAGTGGTAACCGAACTATTTTCCAGCAAGAGGGCCAATTTTCGCACCGACACCCTTTTATCCAATGAGAGAATCAGTTTGACCTTTTCAGCCCCGAAATCTGCTGCTATACTGGGGAGGTCTGCTTTCAATTTCGATACTGAAAGGCTGCTAATATAATCTGCCAGTTCCTTATTTTGCTGATGCCAGAGATTGAAAAGCGCTTCCATCGCTGGAGTGTTCCGTTCAATCTCGTGAATCAGGCGCTGAAGTACGACTGGGGATTTTACCGTTTTTGCATTAGGACGGAAGCCGTGCAGGACTACTTGGCCGATTTTGTCCCAAATCCTGAGAAAATCCAGAAGCAAATCGCTGGACAAATCGTTTATGATGAAAGATGGTTTAAGAGTTACGGCTTTTTTTTTCGATTGACTACCCTCTTGCATTAACCTTCGCACCCCGACGCAGCTGCCCACAGGCAGCGGATATGTAATGCCCGCGTTCCAATCGCTGAGTTACATTAATTGCGTTTTTTTCCAAGACTCGGCGAAAATCAGCAATTGTTTCCTTTGAAGGCTTTTCGAAATCGAAGCCTTCAACAGGATTGTAAGGAATGAGGTTTACACTGCACAATATTCCCCGCAAAAGAGCGGCAAGCCTAGCGGCATCCTCTTTTGAATCGTTTATTCTGCCCAGCAGCAAATACTCGAAGGTAACCCGCCTGCCGGTTTTGGATGCATATTCTCTACAAGATTCAAGCAGGGGTTTGAGCGGATATTTTTTGGATATAGGCATAATTAGGTTTCGGGTTTCATCGTCTGCTGCGTGCAGTGATACCGCCAATGTTAGCTGAAGGTTTTCTTCCGCTAATTTATTTATCATAGGCACTATACCTACAGTAGAAACCGTTATGTGGCGCATTGCGATGCCAACTTCCCGGTTCAAAAGGCGAATACTCTTCAGCACGGCAGAGTAGTTGAATAGAGGTTCGCCCATGCCCATATAAACCACGTTGGTAATTCTTCTGCCTATGCGACCTTGAAGGGTCAAAACTTGGTCTACTATTTCTCCGGGTGTAAGGTTCCTGACAAACCCTTCCGAACCTGTAGCACAGAAGATGCATCCGGCGGCACAACCGACCTGCGAAGAAATGCAAGCGGTGAGCCTGTCTTCGTATGGTAAAAGCACGCATTCAATCGTATTGCCGTCTGCTAGTTCAAGCAGGGCTTTGGCGGTGCCATCTGGGCTTTCGGCAAAAGCGGCAATATTTGATCTCGTTATCCGAGCCTGGACTGAAAGCTGAGCGCGAAGATTTTTGGGCAAGTCGGTCATTTCGGCAAAATCCGACACGCCGCGAACATAAATCCAACGCGCCAGCTGGTCTCCGCGGTATGCCGGTAGTCCAAGCTTTTCACAATAGTCTCTAAGCTCTTCGCTTGAGGCGCCGAGCAGTTCCATTTGCGAACCTCCGAACTTTTAAGATACCTTTTTCGGCGAGTAAATGCAATTAGTCTTTTTAACTATTGTTGCAAAGGCAAGCCAGAGTGGATTAAACTTTTAATGTGGAAAACGGCAGGAAAAACTTTATTAGGGTTACGGAGAACTTCGTTTGCGAAAATTGCGGAAAAACGGTCATCGGCGGTGGGTACACCAACCATTGCCCGAAATGCCTTTTCAGCAAGCACGTCGACGAGAATATTCCCGGAGACAGGCTGTCGGTTTGCGGCGGGCTGATGCGTCCGGTTTCCATCGACCAAAAGCACGGTAAATTCATAATTGAACATCAGTGTGAGAAATGCGGCAAGACTTCGAGAAACAAAGCTTCAGAATGTGACAGCATTGAAGCACTTATGGAGATATCAAGCAAGATAGCCGGAAAGTGATTAGTCCGCTGAACTGCGGGTTTCACGGATAGCGGCAATATAAATGATTGCGCTACTTAACTTTCTCCAATTAGGCCGAGTAAGCCTCAGACCCATCCAAAGCCCAGCTCCGAGCCAACCAGCCGGGCCCAAAGAGAAAGCTATTGTGCTTGCCATTCCTTTATAAACCACGAAAGGCAGTGTTATTCCGGCAGCGTGAGTAACGAACCCCAAAGCTGTTGAAGCAGTAGCCGCCAATCCTGCGCCTGAAGCCTGTGCCCGCGCCATAAGAGCTAACGGGCCGACTGTTTCCTTAGCATCTCTCAGAAAGTTTGAAGGAACAGCAATCTTCGAGTTGTCTATTTCGCCTGTGAAGAACCTGCATCGCTGCTCGGGGGTCATTCTATCCAATGCGGTAACGATAACTCTCTGTGATATATAAAGTTCAAGGCGCCGTTTGTCTTCGGGAATTTCAGGATTGAGGGCAGGATCGTCAACTTTGAGCGCCCTTGCGGTAGCTTTGACAAGGAACGGGTAGTCCACACGTTTCCCGAGCAAATGAGCCTTGGTATACGGGATTTTGCGGTATTCGGGCGATTTGGAAAATTTTGCTTTGGCGGCGCGGAAAATATTGCGCAATCCAATACCCAAGTTTTTCAGTCCTGCGGCGATCGTGAGCCTCAGTGTATGATTATAGGAGTAATGGAAATGGTCTTGTATTTGAGCTTTAAGCTCATCGGGGTCGAGCTTCGCAGGCGGCATCCCTTTAGAAAAAGCGGCAACCAAGTTTGCGAGTTCCTCAACAGACCAGCCGTCCAATATTCGAAGCAGCTCATGCATCAAGTAACCACATTTGGGCATTACAGGTTTAGGTTTTAGCGCGCCAAAACTGAGTTGGTTTTTTTCCAAAGTTTCCATAAAATCGCCTCTGAAGCGAAACTAACACAACTTAGTAATTCCCTCTATTTCAGCGCCTATCCTGCTTTGCAAAATAATTTGGAAAAAACCTTTTTAAATTAAACACAGTGCAATAATCCTATTTGTCGCGGACTTATTTGGGAAGGTCAATGACTTTTTTCTGTGTTTACTCCAAACATTTGCCGATAATTTTTTTGTAAGATTTTTCTCTTCATTAGGCCAATGACGCTACGCTGTAAAACTTTATTAATAATTAGCATTATACTTTGTAGCTCCGTTGTCGGGATTTACTTAAGTCTCTCCAAAATTATGTTAAAAGGATTTTCTACCCTCGACAATTATCGCGCAATGAAAAACGCGATGCGACTTGAAGAGGCAGTTAATCAGGATTTAGATCAATTAAAAGCCTTTGCCGTCGACTACGGAGCTTGGGATGCGACATACGAGTATATCGTTACCAGATACGATTATTGGGAGCGAGAAAACGCGGAACTGCCTACCTTTGAAAACTTAGGCATTTCCAACCTAATATTAGTGGATGCCAACAAGAAAATAATACTTAATAAATCATATGATTTAAAAACAGGAAAAGAGATATTTATTCGTGAAAGTAAAATATATAGTTTTCTTGAAAACAATCCACTTGTAGAGCACAAAAACGAGAGGGATGCAAAGTCGGGTATTATTATTTTGCCCGAAGGCGTTCTTTTGGCTGCATCCTCTCCAATAGTGACCAGCGTAAAGAATGGCCCAATTAGAGGGACCCTAATATTTGGCAGGTGGCTTGATAAAGAAAAAAGAAAAGAAATTTCCATAAGAGCTCAGTTTCCCACCAATTTTTATCCTTACTTCAACCATACTGCCCCAAAAGACGTAAACGAAGCAAACTTGAAGCTTTCCAATGAAATGCCTTATGTCATTCAAACATTAAGTGAATCAGTTATTGCAGGATATGTCCTATTTAAAGATATTTATGGCCATCCCGCATTAATAGGTCGAATAAAATTAGATCGTGGAGGTTACGAGCAAGGCCTGCGCAGTTTAAGGATGTTGGCTTTTGCGCTCATTACAATAAGCCTTATTGCGGGAACAGCAGTTATTTTAACTTTGGAGAAAATGGTATTATCGCGCATAGGCAAGCTAAACCGCGATGTGATAAAGATCAGTGAAAATGCGGATGATGTCCAAAGAGTCAGAGTTATAGGCAACGATGAACTTGCCACTTTGGCAGTTTGCATCAACAATATGTTGGAAAGCCTGGAACTTTCAAAAGCCGAACTTGAGGCAAATGAAATCCGCTTGCGCACCATATTCAATTCGGTGCAGACTGGCGTATTGGCGGTAGACGCGGAAACAGGCTTTATTACGCTCGCAAATCCTGCCGCTGCAGAGATGATAGGACTACCAGCCGATGAAATTATCGGCAAGGAGTTTAGGCACTTTATTCGCTCTTCTAAAAACCCTGAACAGGCTGCCGGTGTTGCCCTTGGAGAAGTCCACAGTGCAGAGTTCGTGCTTCATTGCTCTGACGGCCAAAAACGGAACGTAGTGAAGACAGTAATTCCCATACAGCTAAATGGCCGCAGGCATTTCCTCGAAAACTTTACCGACATTACCGAACGCAAAAAGATGGAAGAAGCCATCCGCGACCAGAAAGAATGGTTTAGGACTACCCTGAACAGTATCGGCGATGCAGTCATTGCCACAGACAAATTTGGCAAAGTCAACTTTATCAACAAAGTAGCTGAGTTAATGACTGGCTGGAGATCTGATGCGGCGATAGGCAGGCACATACAAGAAGTTCTCGACATAAGAAACGAAAAAACGGGAAATCCAGTTGAAAATCCTCTCCAAAAAGCGCTCAAAGCAGGGACTATTGTTGGGCTTGCTAACCATACGATTCTAATCTCACGCGATGGTAAGCGAATACCGATAGATGACAGCGCCGCTCCAATTAAAGGCGAAGACGGCGTGATTCGTGGCGCGGTAATGGTTTTCCGAGACATATCTGAACGGAAAAAAGCGGAAAGCTTACTTCGAATGCAGACTTCGGCAATCAACGCCGCAGGCGACCAAATAGTAATAACAGACAGTGAAGGTAAAATAATTTTTGTCAACCCAGCATTTGAACGGGAAACCGGTTATACCGCCTCAGAGGTCAAAGGGCAACCTTTGGATTTCCTTGGTGGTGGGCTTGACAATGAATCGATTTACTGTGAGATGTGGCGAACGGTTCGCAGTGGTAAAGCATGGAATGGCGAGCTGACTAACAGGCGAAAGAACGGCACTATATACACGGAAGACGTGACAATGACGCCTGTAAAAGACGACGATGGGAACATCAGGCATTTCATTTCAATTAAACGCAATGTGACAGAAAAGAAAGCTATCCAAAACCAGCTCGACCATCTCGCCCATCATGACCCGTTAACCGGCCTGCCAAACCGCTTGCTTTTCGGAGAGAAGCTGTCGGAAAAGCTCAAATATTCCCGGAAAAACGACAAGCAGCTTGCTGTTATGTTCCTGGATTTAGACAGGTTTAAATTTGTAAACGACTCCTTGGGGCACGATGCAGGCGACGAACTGCTGATTGAGGTCTCCAAGAGAATTCGAAAAGCTGTTCGGGAGACTGACATCGTGGCGCGAATGGGCGGTGACGAGTTTACATTTATTTTAAGCAGCATACAGTCAAAGAACGATGCTGCAGTCGTGGCAAAGAAAATACTGGATGCATTTTCGGAGCCGTTTTACCTAAAAGGGCAAGAGCTTTTTTGCGGAGGTAGCATAGGTATAAGTATTTACCCTTCAGATGGAGAGGATGTCCAAACTCTAATAAGAAACGCGGACAGCGCAATGTATAAAGCGAAAGAAGAGAACAATAGCAGTTTTTGTTTTGCCGGTGACCTGTTAAGCCCTACAACAATAGAGCGAATAACTATCGAGGCTGGTTTGCGCAGGGCTATTGAAAAAGATGATTTCATTATCCACTACCAGCCGCAGGTCGACCTAAAGACGGGAGAGTTCAGCGGCACAGAAGCGCTGGTCAGATGGCAACGTGCGGAGCAGGGGCTTGTGATGCCAGACCAATTTATTCCCATCGCTGAAGAAACAGGCCTTATAGCGCAAATAGGTGAGCTTGTTTTGCGGAAAGCTTGCGCACAGAATGCCGCATGGCAACAAGCCGGATATACACCTATGGAAGTAGCGGTAAACATTTCGGCACAACAGATTGAAAATAAGACAATCATATCGACAGTTCAGGCCGCATTAAAAGAGACTGGCCTCGATGCGCAGTATTTGCATTTAGAAGTCACGGAAAGCACCATTATCCGCAATCTGGACGCCGCACTGGAATCGCTTCAAGAATTGAAGGACATGGGCGTAAAGATTTCGGTTGACGACTTTGGAACTGGGCAGACTGCCCTTAGCCAAATAAAGCGGCTTCCGCTGGATGCGGTAAAGATCGACAAATCGTTTATCAAAGAACTCGGCGTGGATCAAGACGATACCACTATTGTCAGAGCGGTAATTGCGATGGCGCACAGCTTGAACTTGAAAGTAATGGCAGAGGGAGTCGAAACACTTCAGCAATTGCAGTTGCTTCGAGAGATGGAATGCGACCAAATACAAGGTTATTTCATAAGCCGGCCAATGACAGCGGAAGAGCACACCCGTATGCTCGAGGAATCTGGGTGCAGAATCGACAGCATAGTTGCAATGGAGTTCCAAGAAGCAGCGTGATACCGAACATCATAAGGCGGATTATCGCAGGATGGCGGATACTTGACCTCTAAGAAATATTTGTAACACAACCTGCATTGGAGGTTATTTTGAAGTACCGAGTATTCGTCACCCGCAGGCTGCCTGAGCCCGCTTTGGACAAACTGCGCACCGTTGCAGACGTCGAAGTATGGCCAGAGCAGCTCCCCCCGACCAAAGAAGAAATTATAAATCACACAAAGGACAAGGACGGCCTTTTGAGCTTGTTGACCGACCAAATCGACGCTGAAGTAATGGATGCGGCGCCCAACCTCAAGGTGATTGCGAACTACGCAGTCGGCTATGACAACATAGACGTCAAAGCAGCTTCGGAACGCGGCATCAAAGTTGGCAACACGCCAGGAGTCCTGACTGAAACGACAGCAGACTTGGCTTTTGCGCTTTTGCTATCCTCGGCAAGAAGAATAGTTGAAGCCGACAAATACACTCGAGAAGGCAAATGGAAATCTTGGGAGCCTATGCTCTTCCTTGGTCAGGATATCCATCACGCCACAATTGGAATAGTTGGATTGGGCCGCATCGGAGCTGAAGTTGCAAGAAGGGCGGCTGGTTTTTCGATGAGAATCCTTTACTATGATTTTGTGCGACGGCCCGATGTTGAAGAGTCTTTGGGCGCACAGTTTGCAGAGTTGGAAACATTGCTGCGTGAATCGGATTTTATCACGCTTCACGTACCTCTTACCCCTGAAACAAAGCAGATGATTGGAAAACGGGAGTTCGAGATGATGAAGCCAAACGCTGTTTTCATCAATACAGCGCGAGGCGGTGTGGTTGACCAACAGGCTTTGTATGAGGCGCTTAAAAACAAAACAATAACAGCCGCCGGCCTTGACGTCTTCGAAATCGAGCCTATACCAGCTGATGACCCGCTTTTGCAGCTAGAGAACGTCACAGTAGTCCCGCACATAGCTTCAGCATCTGTGGCAACTCGCACAAAGATGGCTTTTATGGCTGTAGAGAACTTGATCGCTGGGCTTGAAGGCAAACCGATGCCCAATGAAGTGAAAGAATGATTATTTCCTATTGAAACCAGCGGCCCGAAATCTGATAGGGCCGCTTTTATTTTTGTCAATAATTCAGATTAGCGGCGTCATTATCAAAAACTGCAATGACGAATCGAGCTTTCCATCGGAAGATTGCGTTATCTCGATTGTTTGGCTTGAATGATGGACTTTCAGGTTATCGCAAAAGCAACGGCGCTATAGTACGCTCGTAAGTCGGGAAGATTTGCTCCGCGCCATCTTTCTCACAAATAAACCTCGAGATACTAGACAAAACCGACAAGGCTTTTTGATTAATCGTGCGCGCGCTTTTTCGAGAATTTCTCATAATTTTTAAAACATGCTTTTCTTGAATCAGGGTTGTTAACTGTTTTTCTTCTGGCACGCGAGTAAATCTCTCTTGAAAAAGGTATTGACAATCTAAAGATAAGGAAGGTATAATTCAGTTAGTAAAGCGCTTGCAGTACTCAAAATAAAATGAAAAGTGGGTATAAAATGCGAGTTACACAGCGTGACATTGCAGAGAAATTAAATATCTCAATCTCGACGGTGTCGAGGGTTTTAAACGATTTAGGCGACCCTTATATTTCAGAAGCGACTAAGCGAAACGTAATAAATACCGCCAAAGAGTTGGGATATCAGCCAAATAAGTTCGCACGGGCTTTAGCAACCGGGAAAACACAGATAATTTCTTTACTGACATACGACGTATATCCGCTTTATTATGCTAAAGTTATACACCACGTTTGGCGAGTAACAAGCCTATCTAATTACGAACTGCATATAATCGAAACCCCGCGTGAGTATTCCCAAAAGACTATATCACTGGATTTTGCGGTCGATGGAATTATTTGCTTTGATAACGCAGAGTATCTTGAAACCATATACGATTCAATAGCCACATCCGAAAAGCCGATAGTCAGCATGGGGGGGGGATCTTACACTACCCTAACTGACTATGTGGGAATTGAAATCGGAGAAGCCGCAAGGCAAGCCGTCCATCATTTGGCGTCATTGGGGCGAGATCGGGTTGGTTATCTGGCGCCTGCGATGTGGATAAAGGAATCCGACACCCGGTATCAGGCTTATATGCAGGCTATTAACGAATGCGGGCTTGAACCGGAAATCATAGCGGTGCCGCCTGGATTGAATGACAGGCACCGAAGCGGCGGCAGGTCGGCTTTGAGTGAATACTTATCAAATGGCAAGGGATGTCCTGGCGCCATATTCTGTTACAACGATGAACTAGCCTTAGGCGCGTTGAGAGCGCTGTACGACCACGGGAAACGCGTCCCTGAAGATATAGCATTAGTAGGTTGCGACGGCATAGAAGAAACGGAATATCACGAGCCGCCGATTAGTTCCATAGTTATGCCGCTAAGAGAAATGTGCGAGCTGGCTTGGCAGTTTTTGCAAAATCGAATTGAAAATCCCGATTTACCGCAACAAAAAACCATTTTGAAACCGAAATTAGTGATAAGAAAGTCATCGGCCGTAAAATGAGCGATTATTAGAACGAGGAGAAGTTTGCTATGAAAAGAAGAGGTTTTACCCTAATAGAACTATTGGTTGTGATAGCTATAATCGCAATTCTTGCCGCGATTTTGTTCCCTGTTTTCAGCCGTGCGAGGCAAACCGCCCATCAAGCCAATTGCGCGAGCAATATTAAACAGTACGCTATTGGCATTCTTTTGTATGCCGACGATAACGGTGGGAAGTTTCCCGAAGCTCACAATCAAAATAACAAGACATTTTGGTTTGATTGCATCCAGCCTTATGTTAAAAACTACAAAATGGGCAAATGTCCCTCCAACCCTGCAAAAATAAGCCTCAATGCTGCAAAATACGGGGGTATGTCCACATATGGTGTAAATGCAAGCCTCTTGGACTATAATGGGGCGCGTGGACTATGTGAGGTAAAGGTTCCAACTAGGACAGTTTTGCTTTGTGACGGCTCTTATTTGGACCAAAGGCACGCCGCTCTCAATACCGATTGCTCGCAGTGGGAGCAGCTAATTATAACAGACCCCAAATTTGCAGGCATTTATTTACTGTATGGTCCTTATTATTGGGGGCCGACAAACAGCTATTGGCTGACCTATCCATACACCTATAGACATTCGTGGGCATGTTACCGGCCGGTGCCAGTTCACAACGGTTCCGTGAACGTTGGGTTTGTGGACGGCCACGTCAAATTGATACCGATCAAGCAATTGATAGGCCCCATGCCGAAAGGCCACCCATTAGGAGCTCCTGAAAACTATTGGGATAACATGTAATCCGCCAGAATTATATTATTTTGGCGCGAGAAAGGAGAGTGATTTTTGCAGGAATCAAGACAATCAAACACGCGCATAAATAGCAATGCCTATAAAAAGGGTTTTTGAGAAAGGAGAAGCAAATGCGAATATCATTTAAATTAATTATTTTAGCGGCGATTTGCCTTGCGGCAGTAGCATCTGAGGGAGCAATCGAGCGACATTACTGGGACGGGAACGATAATGCTTGGAAAATGCAAGTTATTTCACCAAGCGATAACTACATAGCCATTAGCACTATGTGGGACTGTCCATATCAAATACTGGCGGCCAGAAAAGACGCCGGGGTTGACAGATTTATCTATATTGAAGGCGAATGGGTTTTGGTGGATTCCCCGGCAACAGGCGTAAAATATGTCGCTCTTGCTTGGAATTACAGCCGTCAGAACCAGTTTTACGCTGCCCGAGCTAATGGCGGCATTGACCGTTACTATTGGGATGGCAACTGGACAAACGATGTAGTTACGGCTTCGGGGAACTACGTCGCCCTTGCTGGCAGCATGGGATTCCCAGAACAAGGATATGCGGCAAAAGCCGACGGCGGAATTGATAGGATTGCTTGGGATGGAGCATCGTGGCTTTTGCTTCCGGTTACTGAAACAGGCTCTTACAAAGCCCTGTGCCCAATTTATGACAATAACTACCCGAATCTTGGAGAGGTTCTTCAAGTTGCCGCTGTGACAGCGAATGGCGGCATAGGTAGGTGGTGGGCATATATTTATCCAAATTATATTTGGCTTGATTTGATAACATCAGGTGACTATGTGGCGATTTCGCCCGAGTTCAGCACGGATCCTTTTGCTTATACTGACTACCAGATTTATGCCGCGAAGGGCGGAGGCGGAATCGACCGCGCAGGCTTCTGGCCACAAAATGGCGTTTATGACTTTGTGCCCACGGCTGTGGGAAAAAAGTATATAGCCCTGTGCGAAATGTTTGGCGGGACTTATGAAGTTGTTGGAATAACCGAACCCGGGCCAGCGACGCAAGTATCAAAGATTTCTGAAATCAGGAGTCTGCCGGCTAATACGGCAATCACGCTTACCGCTCCTGTAATTGCCAGCGCTTCATCAGACACATTCTCTGATGGCAGTTTTTACATTTTGGATGACCAAACCAGCGTAGGCATAAATGGAGGTTGTTCAGGTATTAAAATTATGCCGGAAGGCCTTGTCAACGTAGCTTTGGGCGACAGAATAAAGTTTGATGGCGTGGTAAAAGTAGACGCCAATACCGAAAAATACGTAGAAATATCGTCCATAACTACGTCGGTTTCTGGAAATCCGCCTTCCCCATTCACTATGGCCCAGAAATCGACAACTTTCACCGGTCCTGAAACCGAAGGTTTGTTGGTAAAAATTTCCGGCGTAGTCAAGTATCGGACGCTGGGTTACGCGGTTGTGGATGACGGTTCTGGAATCAGCGATCCTAGCGGCTACAATGGGATTCGCGTGGTGTTGGCGGGATTGGTTTCGCCAATTACGAAGTCCATCAGTGAGAATGATTATGTAGTGATAACTGGACTGGTTGGGAAAGCCACAGATGGCCAAAACATCGTAACGGTGATACGACCAAGGTCTAATGACGACGTTGAAAATCTTACGCCACAGTAGCATTTTATTAATATAATAGGCATTTTTTGAGGCGCTGAAATCCCAAAGCAATAAAGTTATGTCGTAGTGGCTGGAAACATAATTGGTGATTTTTAGCGCCTCATTTTTAAGATAATCCAAGAAAACCTATATCTATTTTAACTTCTGATCGGCGCATAAATGCAATTCCTTGAACTATTCGAAAAACCAACAGAGGCATTTGTCAGGGGCGAGGCCGTTTTGGGGAGGCGCACTGGCGAGGTTTTAATCGAACCATATTCGAACTTCAACACCGCAACACTTTCGCCTACAGTAGTTAACCCAAAAAACCTTAAGGACTTTGCATGCGAAATTGTTTGGAGTTCGCCTGAAGAGGGGCAAATCGGCCTTACTATTTATTTGGGCAGGGAATATGAATGGTCTATTCTTGAAGATTCACCATTCAAAATTTCAATAGAAAAAGACGGAAGCATTGTTGTAAGCGGCTGTGGGTTGAAGAGCATAGAGTTGGATGAGAAAGTTGAATCGAGAAATGGCGAAAGGTTCATTCGATTTGGCAAGAAGGACAGCCGCTTGACAGTAAGCGTTTCAGGCAAGAATTACGAGTTTGATTGGGCCAGTGAAACTGGCAAAGAAGGCGGCTTTTTGACTTTCCAATCCAGCGGAACCTTCGTCAGGCTGAAAAGGTTTGAGATTTCGTCTCCGCACGATTTTCCTCCATTAACGATTTTCGAGAGAAAAAAAGCTATCGAAGAGTATTTAAAAGCGCGCTCGGCGCAAAATAAAGTAGATTTCGAAAAAATAGCCGTTTTTATTAAAAACCAAAAAGAGAATGGCGATTGGGGTTATTCGACTGACATTGCCGTTTATCCGGGATTGGTCAAACCTGGCGAGCCGGTTAAAGTGATTTTCAGGCGTTCTGACAGGGCATCCAATCAAGACCGAGTTTGGATAGAAGGAAACTACTTGAGCGATGGCTCGAGAAATATAAGTCTTGCCAAACTAGAATGGAATTTATGTGACGGATGGTGGGAAGCGAGCTTCGATTTTACGCCTGAAAAGCCTGGAAATTATAAAGTTGTTTGGCAAACCCCGGACGAGACCTTGACGCGTGTTTTTGCGGCCGTTGAAAGCGGATATGCGGTTTGCACTTTATGGGTTGGCAGCAATTTTCCTATTTTCGATAAAGAATTGCACAAGTATAGCCTGCCGGGCGACTACTGGATCGGTGACTGGTGGTCGCCTTTCGGAACAACTCCCGAGGCGGTATTAGATTATATGCGGCCTTACGCCGAGATGAGGCACAAGTATGGCGACAGGCTCGTGCCGTTTGTAAACGCCCAATTTATAGCTCCCGGTTCAATGGATTTCAATCTTCAAGACCTAGACGAAGAAACACAAGCGAAAGGGCTTTCTTTAATAAAAGAGCTTTGGAATGCGCTGGAGATTGGGCCGCTTGAAATCGTGGGAAGTTATACTTTGGGGCACGACACTGCGAGAATCCTCAAGAAACTGGATGTAAAAGCGATCAACTCGCTTTGCACTTGGCAAAACTGGATTGACGGCCATCCTGAAAGTGGATGGAAAATCAACCACATGGGTGCGCCAAACGTTCCGTACTACGTAGCCGATGATGATTTTCGGAAGGTCTCGGCTAAGAAGTCGATTGTAGCATCGAGCATGGGGACGGCAACTTCGGTGAGACAATATTGCATATTTACCATGGAAGGTGCTCCAACGCTCACGTGCCCTATGCAACGCTATACCGATAATACTGCGCAATCTGTGAATATGACAAGGTTTTACGACGCAGTAGAGGGATGGCTGAGGGACGCGGATTATCAGGATGAACCTGTATTTTTTACGGTAGGGCTGGAAAACTTCTTAGGCAAAGCTGATTGGCGAGAAGCGAATGCCAAGGCGATTGAGTATTTAGTGGAGCAAGCCAAGACCCGCAAGCTGGTATTTGCTTCATTAGCAGATATTGCAGAATACTATCATACGCACTATGAACAGCAACCCGAGAACATATTTTACCAGCCTGACATATACTGCGGATACAGGTGCGAGAATAAACCAGCCCAACTGCCAGACCGCATAGAAATTAGCAACAGCCTTTTTCATTCTCTTCACAACGATGGCCAAGCGCTCCCTCAATTCATTTGGAATTTCACAGAGGCTTGGGACAATCCGGAATGGAGAACGGATTATCATTTACGCGACAGTTTTGGATTAATCGCTCCTGAACGATACGAATGGCATTCAACAGTGCCAAGGCAAATGAACTTGGACGGCGTGAAGGTTGACGTAGAAGGTTCTTGGAACGGGGATACTTATAAAATAATCATTAATATCGAGACAGACAAGAAATTGAAGTTCTTGCCTATCGCAATATGGAAGATTCCTATAGATTTTTCGTCTCTTAAAATAGTGGATATTGAAGAAAATTGCAGGTTAATTAAAGTCAAGGATTGGACAACTGGCAACACCCACGTTGTGGCCGTAGTCGAAAACCTGCCTGACGGCATTTTGTTACGGCAAATTATGCTAGGTGGAAAAATCCGGCAGCCGAAAAGTGCGGAGAAATTTCTTTTTGGCTGTCTTCGGTGCCGAACGATTGAATATCTGAATGGCAGTGTGCACACTTACATATGGAGGGCGGATGGTGTTGACGAGGCGCGGATGAAATTGGAGGTTCCTTCTGGAAAACAGTTTGAAGCCCGCTACAACGACGGTTCTGTCGTTATACCCGATAAATATGGGGCAGCCATAATAGAGATCTGCAAAGACTGGCGAAAAGAGGTTCCTGTTATATGCGGGCTGACCGGCGAGGACATATTAAAGTACGGTAAGCTTTTGCATTCAAAGTAGTTATTAAAGAAAGATGGAGACAAAAAATATGCTAACAATTTTTATGTTAATGGCGTTGCTACTACTTTTAGTGGTGGCTGCAGTGGAAGGAGATAACATTCTGCCAATATATATCGAACCGGACGATGTAGACGGGACATTGGGGGTGCTGGTTCCCGGTCCGACGGGATTTGGGTTCCCGACGGATTATGGATACCGAGGAATGCCGAATGGTTGGTTTTTGTGGGCGGAATATTTACTGGACGAAAAGAGCCGTGTATGGATTGGGCGCAATCCTGTCCCGCATATCGCGTACCGCAGTGGATTTGCCGGCGCTTGGTCAATGAATTATAACTATAACTATGCGGTGCAGCCTGGACAAAGATGGACATTCACAGCGGTTATAGCGGCGAGAAAATGGAGCTGGGTTGGTAACAATTATGTCGCTACTGCAATAGTGGGAAAAGATGCCAACGGGAACGTGGTAAATTGGTCTTTAGCGGAACAGAGCGACAGCGGAACCTTTGCGTGGAAGAGAGTGAGCGTAACTGTGATGGTTCCACCACAGCTTTACTATTTGCAGCCGAGGTTTCACGGGACGGGTGGCGGTGAGTTTTTTGTGTCAGCGGCAGATTTTTCCAGAAGCAGTTCGCCAGCGAACTTGCCGGTCCCATCGGAAGGCTTGCCACCAAGTTTGTCCCATCTAAAATACATAACAGCCAATAAAGCAGACGGCATTTACAATATTAACGAAACGATAACGTGGAGAGTGGGCGTTTGGGGAACAAGTTCGGAGCAGTTTCAATATAGTGTGGTTGATGCTTATGGCAAGCCGTTATCCTCCGGTTTGGTCCAAACCGGGGGTTACGTTCAATATACGCCTCAAGCGCCTGGCTATTATGAACTGCGGGTAGGAAGTGATTTCAAGCCTGATGTTTCTCCGCGTTATTGTTCGGCAATAGATTCCGCGGTTGCATTGCCCCAGCCAAGTAATTGGTTTGCGGGATGCAACCCATTTGGAGCCCAAGCTGGAGACGCTCTTTATTCAAACAAGTTTGAAAGATTGGGATTGTCTTGGGATAGATTCGTAGCTTACAACCTGCTGAATGGTTCCCACAGCCAACTTCCTACGGATTTTGAGGCTTTTGCGAATGCCTATGAAAACCTTGTAAGTCAAGGCCTTGATAGCATTTTTATAAATACCATCGAGGTTTGGAACGAACCTAACAACGAACTAGGTTCCGACTGGACAATTCAACAATTCGTCCAAACTGTAAGTGCCGCCCGAACAGGGGCTAAGCGAGCCGACCCGAACGTCAAATTGGCTGTCAACTTTGAACACGTTCGGAATATGCCCCCCAACGTAAAGACTTTCGACACCTTTTTTAGCAACGGAGGCAAAGACCTTTGCGAAGTGATGACATTGCATCCATACATGCCTGGCACTTGGTCTACCCCGCCGTGGCCACAAAGCCCTGAGGCCGGCAACACTATTTGGTGGGTAAGCGAAGCGAGGAGCCTTTTGGCAAGCAAAGGAATCAACAATATGGAAATTTGGTCTAGTGAATATGGCTGGCCAATCATTCCTGATTCTCCAAAACCTTGCGCGGAAATCGACCAAGCGCGGTATATCGTGAGGTGCACTATTTTACAGCTGGCTTGCGGAGTTAAACGCGTCAATATGTTCAGGATAACGGACGTGCCAAACTGGGATTCTGTGAACGGTACTTATGGATTGGTTCGAGCTATGGGCGGCCCTCGCCCATCATTGGCTGCTTACAGCATTCTGGCGCAGACTGTTAACGACCTTCCTTACAAAGGCTGGCTGGATTTTGGTGCGAATAACGCAGTTTTTGTTTTTGGAAACACAAATAAAACAGTTATGGCTCTTTGGAGGCCGTGCTCTGAAAAAGAAATTTCGCTGAACTTGCCGAATGTAAATGTCACAGTGACTGAAATGTTCGGGGTGAGCGAAAATGCGCCTTCAATTCCGCTGAAAATAAAAGTGGGACCTTCTCCAAAATATTTGACAATTGCCGCTTCACCTCAGACAGTAGCAAGTTCACTTGGCAAAAGTCTTAGGATGGATCTGCCCTGGGCGGTATTTCCATATTCAGATACCATCGAGATTTCCGAGGTCAAAAAGCTGCCTGACTATAATACTATCAACACTTCTGGAACAGTTACCGCCGTTTTCGGCGATGTATTTTACATTCAGGCTCCCAACCGAAAGAGCGGAATAAGGGTTTATATGCCAGGACATTCTGCACAGCGAAATAAAAAGGTAATTGTCACAGGGGCGCCGAGGACGAACGTAAATGGCGAAAGGGAACTATACGGCTATGCGCTTTGGGTGCAAGAGAGTCAAACCGCCAAACCTCTATCTTTGAATAACCGCGCTGTTGGAGGAGGCGCATTTCATTATCAGCAAGGCGTAGTTGCAGGAGAGCCTGCCGTCCCGGTTCAAGGATTGAACAACATCGGGTTGCTGATAAAAACTTGCGGGAAAGTGATTTCTGTCGATACCGGCTCCAATACTTTCATAATCGATGACGGTTCAGAGGTGTTTTTAAAATGCGCGGCGCCAACGAGCGTGCAAGTTGGCAACCTTTATGACCGTTATCTATGCGTGACAGGCATTTCTAGCTGTGAGAAATTCGGAAACCTGATTCGCAGCCTTATACTTTTAAGGGATGCGGCAGATGTATCTATTATTTCGCAGTAGCAAAAATTGAAGCGATAGCCGGTCGATATCAAAATAGCTTTCATTGCAGGGGGTACATTTTAATAGGTTTCCAGATTTTTAAGGACTGGCAGGAGTTTTCAAGGGCATAACATACATCAAGTTATGCCCATTATTTTTGCCTTAGCAATAAGGATTCCGCCCGTAAAATAGCGCGGCTTTTATATCAGGAATTAGTGCGGCTTAACTGTTAAGGCCAATAAGCAAAAACAGAAAGATTGGGGGGCGTTCAAATAATATTGGATCATTGTTCAAGCTTTTAAGTTGTTTAGCTATAATTCGATTCGTTTTCTGGCAAAATAAACCAGATTGGTTGAGCATTAGCACAAAAATAGGGCGCGCTAATTGAGCGCGCCCTCCAATTATTTTGGAAAGTGAGATGGAAATTATTTCCTTCTTATTCTAATCTTCAAAGCTGCCAAACCTGCAAGGCCGCTTAACAGGCCGGCTATGGAAGAAGGTTCGGGAATAGTAATGGCCACCACTTCATTCGGCGCTCCATACACATCTGTGAGGGCGATGTACTGTGTTCCAGCGGCGGAATCCACTTGCGCCAAAACACCGCCAGGTATCCATACGCGGTCAATACCGCCTTCAGCTTTTGCGGCAAAGAGCTGATAATCATTCGCGCCTGTGCTGTAATTTCCCGCCAGGGCAACATAGTTGCCGGTAGGTTGTATCCCATACCAGTTGAAAGGCGGATAAACCATAGTATGCCATCGGCCAATTCCACCGGTATCAGGAGCGGCGGCAACTTGGAGAACCTGACCTATCCAAGTATTGTCATAAATTGCAGATAAAGCGTTATAGTTGCCAGAAGCAGTTACCGGTGCCATCCCCCAACCGCCGCTGTAGTAAATCCTGTCTATGCCGCCATCGGCTTTTGCAGCATAGCCGGCTTCGTTAAATCCGTAAGAACCGGCCAAAGCTGTGTACTTGC
>FWPV01000546.1_pt1 | contig 117653 bp, 100 predicted proteins | sample 2228371 | NCBI WGS metagenome assembly FWPV01 (sample SAMEA103939776, study PRJEB20133) | metagenome | reverse complement strand
GCACCTCATCCCCATCGGCGAACGGGCCGAGGAGATTCGCCGCCGCTTCGAGGAGCGGCTGATTTCCACCCAGCAGGCGCTGCAGGAACTGGATGGTCTGGTCGCCAGTCTGCGCCAGGCCGAGGCGGAGCGGACGGAAAGTCAACTCTCGCCCGAAGCCTTTGCCGTCGAGTGGTGGCTGCGCACGCGGCAGGTCGAACCTGAGCGCGCCCGGAGCATAGCCGGGCAGATGGAAGCGGCTTTCCGCGCCTATCCCCACTGGGCCAGCAGCGCCGGCCACGAGCGCGAACTGCGCAAACATCTGTACAAAGTCTTGATCCATCACCAGGTAGAAACCGTGGTCGAATGGGCCGAACAGATTCTCAACCTGTTGCGGAGGGCTGCCGAATGAACGGCGCCGAAAAACAGCCTGATGCCTGGCAGCCTCTGGAAGAAACCGTGCCGGCGGATCTCTTCCGCGCCGAAGTGCGCGCCTGGGCGCAGCGCATCGGCGTGGAGCCGCGCGAGGTCCACATCCGGCCAATGAAGCGCAAATGGGCGAGCTGCTCCGCGCGCGGTCGGTTGACCTTCGACGTGGATCTTTTGCGCCAACCGGCCGACAAACGCGCCGAAGTCATCGTCCACGAATTGCTCCATTTGAAGGTCCCGAATCACGGCAGGCTGTTCCGCACGCTTCTAAAGGCGCACTTGAGCACAAGAGAACCGTTCCAAGAATGATCTGCCTTTCGATTAATCCGGCGAAGCAGACTTGGTAAAAGCCGGTTGCCGGAGAGCCTGAGAGATGCGGCAATGGGGCTGCACTGCTAATTCAGCAGCTGCCCCCTGCTCTCACAGCCCGCTGTCGCGGTCGAAAAGGCCGTCGAACAGGGCCGTGGAGAGGTAGCGCTCGCCGGAGTCCGGCAGAATGACGACCAGCGTTTTGCCTTCCATCTGCGGCTCGTGGGCCAGGCGCACGGCCGCGGCGACCGCCGCCCCGCTCGAAATGCCGCACAGGATGCCCTCTTCTCGGGCCAGGCGACGCGCGTACTCGATCGCCTCCTCGTTGCTCACCCGCTCCACACGGTCGATCAGCGAAAGATCGAGATTGCGCGGAATAAAGCCCGCGCCGATGCCCTGAATCTTGTGCGGCGCGGGCTTGACCTCGGCGCCGGACAGTGTCTGCGAAATCACCGGACTGTCCGCCGGCTCCACCGCCACGCTGATGATCTTTTTCCCCGCAACGTTCTTGATGTAGCGCGAGGCGCCGCTGATGGTGCCGCCGGTGCCGACGCCCGCCACCAACACATCGACGGCGCCGTCGGTGTCGTGCCAAATCTCCGGTCCGGTGGTCTGCTCGTGAATACGGGGGTTGGCCGGGTTGTCGAACTGCTGCAGCATGAGGCGGTGCTGCGGATCCTCGGCCACGATCTCTTCGGCGCGGGCGATCGCCCCCCGCATTCCTTTGGCGCCTTCGGTGAGCACCACCTGCGCCCCGAAAATCTTGAGCAGCTTGCGCCGCTCGATGCTCATGGTTTCGGGCATGGTAAGAATGAGCTTGTAGCCGCGCGCCGCCGCCACAAAGGCCAAGGCGATGCCGGTGTTGCCGCTGGTGGGTTCCACGAGCGTGGTGTCGGGTTTCAGCACGCCGCGCTGTTCGGCGTCCCACACCATCGCCGCCCCGATGCGGCATTTGACGGAATAGGCGGGATTGCGTCCTTCGATTTTCGCCAGCACGGCGGCCTTGGCGCCGTCGGTGACGCGGTTGAGCTTGACCAGCGGCGTCCTGCCGATGGAAAGACTGTTGTCTGCAAAAACAGCAGCCATTCTTTTACCCTTTCGTTTGATCAGGCGGCTGCCGAAACAGCCGCCCTCGTTCAGCAGCCCGCCAACGCCTGATCGATGTCGGCGAGGATGTCGTCGATGTGTTCGAGTCCCACCGAAAGCCGCACCAGCTCCGGCGGCAGACCGGCTTCGCGCTGCTGCTGCTCCGTAAGCTGGGAATGGGTGGTGCCGGCCGGATGAATGGCCAGGCTCTTGGCGTCGCCCACGTTGGCCAGATGCGAGAACAGCTTCAGCCGATTGATGAACGTTTCGCCCGCTTTGGCGCCTCCTTTGGGGCCGAACACCACCATGGCGCCGAAGCCCTTTTTCAAATACGTTTCGGCGACCTTGTAGGTGGAGTGGCTTTCCAGGCCCGGGTACTTGACCCAGGCGACCTTGGGGTGATTCTGCAGAAAGCGCGCGACCGCCAGCGCATTCTGCGAGTGGCGTTCCATGCGCAGCGGCAGCGTTTCGATCCCCTGCAGGAAGAACCAGGCGTTGTCCGGCGAAATGCAGGCGCCGAGGTTGCGCAGCGGCACCAGCCGCATTCTCATGATGAAGGCCAGGTGATTGAGCTCGCCCAAGTCGTGGGCATAGCGAAGGCCGTGGTAGCTGGGATCGGGTTCGTTGTAGAGCGGAAACTTGGGATCGCTCCAATCGAAGCGGCCGGCATCCACCACGATGCCGCCGATGCCGGCGCCGTGGCCGCCGAGCCACTTGGTGAGCGAGTGGATGACAATGTCGGCCCCGTACTCGATCGGCCGCAAAAGATAGGGCGTCGTAAAAGTGGAATCGACCACCAGCGGCAGATGATGCTTCTGCGCCACGCGCGCGATCGCTTCGATGTCCGCCACGTCCAGTCCCGGGTTGCCGATGGTTTCAATAAAGATCAGCTTGGTCTTTTCGGTAATCGCCGCTTCGATCGCTTCGGGCGTGGGCGCGGCAAAGTTGGTTTTGATGCCGAGCTGCGGGTGAATGACGTCGAACATGGTGTAGGTGCCGCCGTAGAGGTTGTTGGCCGACACGATCTCGTCGCCCGCTCGGCAGATGTTGATCACGGTGTAATGAACGGCCGAAGTGCCCGAGGCCAACGCCAGGGCGGCGGCGCCGCCGTCCAATGCGGCCACGCGTTTTTCCAGCACGTCTTGGGTAGGATTCATGATGCGGGTGTAGATGTTGCCGGGTTCGCGCAGCGCAAAGAGATCGGCGGCGTGTTTGGTGTCGCGAAAAACGTAGGAACTGGTGCGGTAAACCGGCACGCCGCGGGCGCCGGTGGTCGGATCGGGCGTCTGTCCCGCGTGAAGCGCCAGCGTTTCGAAACGAAAGGATGAATCGCTCATAATGTTCTCCGAAAGTTTTAAATGATAAAGTTGAATTCCTTGTGCGTGTCCAGCTCCTCGATTCGGCGCATGATGTCGGCAAAGGTGACGCGGTCGATAATGTCCGAAACGGCTTGCGTCACCTGTTGCCAGATCTCCTCAATGGCCTGATCGGCGGCAAAATTGGTCTCGTGTTTCTCCGCAGAGCGCAATGAACCGTTGCCCTCGACCGTCCGAATGACGCTGCCGAGCGTCATTTCCTCCGGTTTTTTCTTGAGCGAAAATCCGCCGCCCAAGCCGCGTCGGCTTTCAATCAGGCCGGCTTTTTTGATCACCAGCATGATCTGTTCGAGGTATTTGAGCGGAATGCCGCGCCGTGCCGCAATGTCTGTCAACGGCACCGCCTCGTCGTCGCGGTGATAGCAGAGCTCCAAGACGGCTTTCAGGGCGTACTCGGATTTGTTGGAAAGCGTGAACATTTTATTTCCTATATTATGATCATCTAATAGGAATATAAGTGCGCCTGATCATAATTGCAAGCACTTTTTTCGATCCTCATCGGCGTTCTTTGGTCGTTTTTCGGCATACACGAAAATATTTTCGCTTGCTCACAAGCGGCGCTTTCGATACCTTGTGCTGAACAGCGATAGTCGAAAAATAGGCGTGATGGATTCATTTGCAGGTGCGGCACAACGGTTCGAGGTGACCTTGAATGGCGCCGCCCTTTACCAAGTCGGTCGGCGGCATCGGACGGTTTCTGATGGGCATGGTGCTGAACGACGGCCTCAAGGCGTACACCGGCGCAGCGTATCGCGAGCTTGAACGCATCGGTCATCATACCTGGCGTCTTTGCAACTATTTGAGCGCAAACCATTCGATTTCGCCCCCCGCCGTTAAGGACGGAGAATAGGAGAACGCCGCCCAAAGGCAAGCAAAGTCGAATTCTTTACCCCATAAAGTTTGCGCCTTGCGAATAGATATTTAATTTCCTACTTTTGCCGCAAATTAACAGGCTCTTCAAAACAAACGCCCGGAGGCCCCATGAAAGAGACAAACGACGAGGTTCGCTTTATCGAAAAGGTCGGCTACGGTCTCGGTGACACCGCGTCCAACCTCTATTGGCAGATGTTCGTCAACTTTTTGATGTTCTTTTACACCGACATTTTCGGCATTTCGGCGGCAGCCGTCGGAACGATGCTCATGATCTCCCGCTTTTGGGATGCCGTCAACGACCCGCTGATGGGCATCATCGCCGATCGTACCCACACCCGCTGGGGGCGCTTCCGGCCCTACCTCATCTGGATGTCCGGGCCGTTGGCGATTCTGGGTGTTTTGACCTTCCTGACGCCCAATTTCGGCCCGACCGGCAAACTGGTCTATGCCTACATCACCTACACCCTCATCATGATGGCCTACACCGCCATCAACATCCCCTATTCGGCGCTCATGGGCGTTCTTTCGCCCAGCCATCAGGTCAGAACCGGCGTGTCCACCTATCGCTTCGTGCTGGCGTTCGTCGGCGCCTTTATCGTCCAAGGGCTCACCCTGCCGCTGGTCAACTTTTTCGGCCGCGGCAATCAGGCCGTCGGCTTTCCGATGGCCATGGTGGTTTACGGCGTGCTGGCCATGGCCTTGTTCTACATTACCTTTGCCACCACCAAAGAAAGGGTTCAACCGATCAGCAGCGAAAAAACGCCGCTGAAGAAGGACATTTCCGACCTGCTTCACAACCGGCCGTGGATGATTCTGCTGGTCATGGGCATTTTTACCCTGGGTTATGTCATCGTTCGCAGCGGAACCGTCCTCTATTATTTCAAATATGTTTTGAAAAATGAAGCCTTGGCCTCCTTGTTCATGGTGCTGGGCACGGTTGCCGTCATCGCCGGCGTCGCCTGCACACAGTTCTTTGCCAAGCTCATCGGCAAAAAGAGGTTCTACTTGATCGTCATGAGCCTTACGACGATCTTGACGGCGCTCTTTTATTTCGTTCCCACCGATCAAATCGTCTTGATCTTTGCGCTTCACATCCTCATTTCCTTCGTCATGGCGCCGCAGGCGCCGTTGCTCTGGTCGATGTACGCCGACACGGCCGATTACTCCGAATGGAAGAACGGCCGCCGTGCCACCGGGCTGGTCTTTTCGGCCGCCACCTTTGCGCAAAAATTCGGCGTAGCCTTGGGCGGCGGCTTGGCCGGCTGGCTGTTGGCGGCGTTCGGATTCGTCGCCAATCAGGATCAGGCGCCGGAAACCCTTCGGGGCATCCGCATGATGATGAGCTTCATTCCGGCGATCGGCACCGGCATTGCCACTATTGCAGCGTTTTTCTACGAGTTGGATGATAAAACGATGAACAAAATCGAATCGGAACTGAAACAAAGAAGAGGCAGCGAGGCGTGATATGAAAGCATTCCTTTTTTCTCTGCTCACGGCCCTTATCCTGTGCTCGAACGGGGTCTTCGGCATCGAGCTGGTCAATGCCGACACCGAAAAAAAGATCGACGCGCTGTTGGCGCAGATGACCCTGGAGGAAAAAATCGGCCAAATGACGCAGAAGAACTATTGGAGAGGCGCGACGCACTTTGAGAAGATGATTCGCGAGGGCAAACTCGGCTCTCTGCTCAATTTGGTCGATGCGGAACTGGCCAACAAATATCAAAAGGTCGCCCTCGAAGAAAGCCGACTCGGCATTCCGCTGATCATAGGCCGCGACGTCATCCACGGCTTCCGCACCATCTTTCCCATACCGCTGGGGCTCTCCTGCACGTGGAATCCCGAGCTGGTGGAAGAGGGAACGCGCATTTCCGCCGTTGAGGCGCGCTCGACGGGCATCAACTGGACCTTTGCGCCGATGATGGACATCGCCCGCGACCCGCGCTGGGGCCGCATCGCCGAGGGGTACGGCGAAGACCCCTTCCTGGCGAGCGCTATGGCCGCCGCCATGGTGCGCGGCTTTCAGGGAAATGACCTCGCCGACCCCTTCTCGCTTGCCGCCTGCATGAAGCATTACGTCGGCTACGGCGCCGCAGAGGGCGGCCGCGACTACAACACCACCTACATTCCCGAACAGCTCCTGCGCGAAGTTTACCTTCCGCCGTTCAAGGCTGCAGTCGACGCCGGCGTGGCCACCGTAATGACGGCATTCAACGACCTCAACGGCATTCCCGCAAGCGGAAACGAGTTCACCGTGCGCAACATTCTCAAAGGCGAATGGGGCTTTAAAGGGTTCGTGGTCAGCGACTGGGCGTCGATCACGCAAATGGTGCCGCACGGCTATTGCGCCGATCACAAAGAGGCGGCGGAAAAGGCCGTCCGAGCAGGCGTGGACATGGAGATGGAAACGCCCTCCTACGCCGATCACATTGCCGAGCTGCTGGAAGAAGGCAAGCTGACCATGGAGATGATCGACGACGCCGTGCGCCGCATTCTGCGCGTCAAGTTCGCCCTCGGCCTGTTCGAAAATCCCTACACCGATCCCTCGAAATACCCGCCGCTGGTCAACGAGAAGCACCTGGCCGCGGCCAAAGAGGCCGCCGTACAGAGCACGGTGCTGCTCAAGAATAGGAACGGCGTGCTGCCGCTGTCGAAGGACATCAAACGCGTAGCGGTGATCGGCCCGCTGGCCGATGCGCCCTATGAGCAGCTCGGCACCTGGTCGGTGGACGGAAACGCGCAGGACACGCGCACGCCGCTGGCGGCTTTGCGCGAGTTTCTCGCCGCGGAAAAAATCCTTTACGTTGCCGGCTTGTCCTATTCCCGCTCCCGCGACACGCGAGAGTTCCCCAAGGCCGTCAAGGCGGCCAAAAAGGCGGACGCGGTTTTGCTGTTCATGGGTGAAGAAGCCATTCTTTCGGGCGAAGCGCACTGCCGCGCCAACATCGATCTGCCCGGCGCGCAGGAGCAGCTCATCAAGGCGGTGGCGGCGACCGGCAAGCCGATCGTGCTCGTGGTCATGGCCGGCCGGCCGTTGACGCTGGGCCATATATTGAACGACGTCGATGCGGTGCTTTACGCCTGGCACCCGGGAACCATGGGCGGCCCGGCGCTGGTCGATCTCATTTTCGGCCAAGTCTCGCCTTCCGGAAAACTCACCGTCACCTTCCCCAAAGTGGTCGGCCAAATTCCCATGTATTACAACCACAAAAACACCGGCCGACCGCCGCAGGCGAGCACTTGGGTGCACATCGACAGCATCAAGATCGGCGCGCCGCAAACTTCGCTGGGCAACGAGTCGCACTATCTCGACGCCGGCTTTTTGCCGCAGTTCCCCTTCGGCTACGGCTTGAGCTACACGACCTTCGAGTACAAAGATCTCAAGCTCTCGTCGACCACCGTCAAGCGCGGCGAGACGCTAAAAGTTTCCGCGGTCGTCAAAAACACCGGTCCCTTCGCTGCGGATGAGATCGTGCAGCTCTACATCCGCGACATTGCGGCGAGCATCACGCGGCCTGTGCGCGAGCTCAAGGGCTTCAAACGGATTTCTCTCAAGCCGGGCGAAGCGAAAACGGTCGAATTCACCCTGACCGAAAAGGATCTGGCGTTCCCGGGCCCGGACATGAAGATGATCACCGAACCGGGAAAATTCCACGTTTGGATCGCGCCTTCATCCGACAGCGGCTTGATGGGCGAGTTCACCCTCGTGGAATAGGGCCGCAAGGCCGAGCTTTCATCTTTTGGAGGAGGTTTCCAATGAAATTCAAAGCGTTCGTGATCAGCATTGTCCTTTGCGGCGCCTGCCTTCACATGACGGTCGGATGCCGTCGCGCAGCGCAGGAGCCGGCCTACAAAACCTTCGACCTGACCCAACAAAAGTGGTACGGCCGCTGCATCAGCTACTCCGGCTACCGCGAGGGGCAGAATCCGCAGAAATTCATCTACCCCAGTCAGGAGCAAGTGACCGAGGATCTCAAGATCCTCGAGAAGAACTGGGTGATGATCCGCACCTACGGTTCCGACCGCCACAGCGAGGACGTGCTGGAGGTCATTCGCCGCGAAAAGATCAACCTCAAAGTCATGCTCGGCATTTGGTTGGACGGCGAGCCCGGTCATGAAGAGGACAATGCCAAACAGATCGAGACCGCCGTTCGGCTGGCGAACGAATACAAGGACATTGTCGTGGCCGTGAACGTGGGCAATGAAATCCTGGTGCACTGGTCGGATCACAAGGTGCCGGAAGAAAAGGTGATCGAGTACGTGAAGAGGGTGCAGGCGGCCATCGAGCAGCCGGTGACCGTTGCCGACGATTTTCTCTACTGGCGCGAGCACGGGCAAAAGCTGGCGGAGGTCGTCGATTTCGTCACCATGCACACCTACCCCATGTGGGGCGGCCGGGACATCGACACCGCCATGCCGGTGACCATCGAGCATTTCGAAAGCGTCCGAAAGGCGCTGCCGGGCAAAACGATCGTCATCGGCGAGGCCGGGTGGGCCACCTATACCGTCGGCGAACTTCATGCGCCCCGTGCCGGCGACGAGACCAAGCAGACCCGCTATTTCAACGAGCTGATGGCGTGGTCGAAGGAAAACAACGTCAACGTCTTTTTCTTCGAAGCGTTCGACGAGCCGTGGAAAGGCACCGGCACCGAGGGTCACTGGGGGCTCTTTACCGTAGATCGCAAGGCCAAGCCGGCCGTGCAGCCGTGGTACCCCGAGCTGATGCCCGACGGACCAACGTCCCCAAGCTACGACGAGGCGCAGTAAAACCGCAACTTCTGCGACTATCAGTAAACATGCGAACGGGAGAAGTCGAATTCTCCCGTTTTTCTTTAAAAGCGACGTGAGAGAGGTTCTATGAAGGAAGAAAAAATCTATCTCGGCGGCGCCGAATGCCGCGGCAGCAAGAAAGCCGTGGAAGGCGGCTATCTCGATGTGGAGGGCGAGCGCTTTTACCGCATCAAGAACTATGACCTGATGCCGCCCTTTTTCATGAGCATCGTCAGCGATTCAGATCACTGGATGTTCATTTCCAGCAACGGCGCCCTGACCGCCGGCCGCATCAACCCGGACAACGCTCTTTTTCCCTATTACACCGACGACCGCATTCATGATTCACAGGACGTCACCGGCAGCAAAACGGTCGTTTTCGTCGTTAAGGACGGCAAACGGTATTTGTGGGAACCCTTTTCGCCGCACTGCAACGGCCTCTATGCCGTCGAGCGTTCGATCTATAAAAACTGCTACGGCAACAAGCTTCTGTTCGAAGAGATCAATGTTGATCTCGGCGTCACGTTCCGCTACGCCTGGCTGAACAGCGAAACGTTCGGCTTTGTCAGGCGGTCTGCGGTCAAAAACAACAGCGACAGCGAGCTCCGCATCGCCCTGCTCGACGGCATTCAAAACATTCTGCCGTACGGCATCGATCGGCGCTTTCAGCTCGAATACAGCACCCTGGCGGACGGCTATAAGAGGAACGAGCTGCTGCCCGACACCGGCTTGGGGATTTTCCGCCTGAGCTCGATTCCCACCGACAAGGCCGAGCCGAGCGAAGCGCTGAAAGCCACGACGGTCTGGTCGATCGGCGCCGAGGGCGCGAAAAAGTTGTTGTCCGCCAAACAACTCGCGGCGTTTCGCCAAGGCCTGCCCGTCGAGCAGGAGATCGACGTCAAGGGGATGCGCGGCGCCTATTTCGTCAACCTCGATTTTTTTCTGCCCGCCGGCGCCGAAAAGGAGTGGTTCATCGTCGCCGACATCAACAAGGACTCGGCGGCCGTGGCCGATCTGCAGAGTTTTCTGAAAAAAGCTCAAGACCTGCGTGCGATCGTGCTCGAGGACGTGCAGCGCGGCTGCGACAATCTGGTAAAGATCGTCGCCGCCGCCGACGGCCTGCAGGCAACCGGAGACGAGCTCTCCGCCAAGCGCCATTTCTCCAACGTGCTGTTCAACGTCATGCGCGGCGGCATTTTCGACGATGGCTACTGGGTGTCCAAGAACGATTTCACGGCCTTTGTGAAAAAGGTCAACAAGGCGGCGGTTTTACAACACGCCGCTTTTCTCGCAAATCTGCCGGAGCGCCTGCGCTATTCGGAGCTCCGGGCCAAGGTCGCCGAACAAAACGACCCGATCCTGAGAAAACTGTGCAGCGAGTACATGCCGTTGACCTTCGGACGGCGGCACGGCGACCCAAGCCGGCCGTGGAACATCTTTTCGATCAACATCAAGGACGAGCAAGGGAACAAGATCCTCGACTATCAGGGCAACTGGCGCGACATTTTCCAAAACTGGGAGGCGCTGGCGCTCTCGTTTCCGGAGTTCATCGAGAGCAAAATCACCAAATTCGTCAACGCCTCGACGCCTGACGGCTACAACCCCTACCGCGTAACGCGCGACGGCTTTGAATGGGAAGAGCTCGATCCCAACGACGCCTGGTCGTACATCGGCTATTGGGGCGACCACCAGATCATCTATCTGCTCAAGCTCCTCGAGCTCTCGGCGCGCTATCACCCCGGCAGGCTGGAGGGGCTTTTGGCGGAAAAGATCTTTGCTTACGCCAATGTGCCGTACCGCATCAAACCCTACGAGGAGCTGCTGCGCGATCCGCACAACACCATCGTTTTCGACCACGAGCTGGATGGCGAGATCAAAAGGCGGGTGCAGCAGATCGGCACGGACGGCAAGTTCGTTTTCGACAAAAGCGGCAAGCTCTACCAAGTGAACTTGACCGAAAAGCTGCTGGTGCCGCTGCTCGCCAAGCTGAGCAACTTTATTCCCGAAGCGGGCATTTGGATGAACACCCAGCGGCCCGAGTGGAACGACGCCAACAACGCGCTGGTGGGCTACGGCGTCTCCATGGTCACGCTCTACTACATGCGCCGTTATCTGGCCTTTTGTCGTAAGCTCTTCGGCGGGGTGGGGAAGCAATCCTTCCCCCTTTCCGCCGAGGTGTTCGAACTGTTGCAGTCGATACGCAAGGTTCTGGAAAAGCATCTCAGCCTGCTGAGCGGCCGCATCTCGGACCGCGACCGCAAGACCGTGCTCGACGGGCTGGGCACCGCCGGGTCGCTTTACCGCCGGGCGGTTTACGGCGGCTTTTCGGAAAAAGAGGCCGAGGTTTCGGCGCAAGCGCTGGTCGAATTCTTCGACCTTGCGCTCAAACACGTCGACCACTCCATCAGAGCGAACAAGCGCGACGATCGACTCTATCACGCCTACAATCTCATCAAGATCAAAAAAGACGAAATCGCCGTGCGCACGCTGTACGAGATGCTCGAAGGTCAAACGGCGGTGCTGAGTTCCGGCTGCCTGTCGCCGGCCGAAGCGGCCGATCTGTTGGACGCCCTGCGCCGCAGCCCGCTCTATCGCGCGGATCAAAACAGCTATATCCTTTACCCGAACCGGCAATTGCCGAGGTTCATCGAAAAGAACACGCTGCCCGCCGATTTCGTCGAATCGTCGCCGCTGCTGCAGACCATGCTGCGCGACGGATTTACGGCCATCGTCAAGCGGGACGGCGAAGGCCGCGTGCACTTTAACGGTGCCTTCCGCAATGCGCGGCTGTTACGGCAGGCGCTCGATGCGCTGCAGGACACCCCCTATGCGGCGGCGGCTGAGCGGGAAAAACAGTCGCTGTTGGACCTGTACGAGGCCATGTTCGACCATCAATCCTTTACCGGCCGCTCGGGCACGTTTTACAAGTACGAGGGGCTGGGCTCGATCTATTGGCACATGGTCTCCAAGCTGCAACTGGCCGCCGCGGAACTCTTTCAGCAGGCGGTTGAAAGCGGCGAAGACCAATCGCTGCTTCGGCGACTGGCGGCGCACTATTACGACATCCGCGAGGGCGTCGGCGTGCACAAGCCGCCGGAACTGTACGGCGCTTTCCCCACCGATCCCTACTCGCACACACCCGAGTTTGCCGGTGCGCAGCAGCCGGGTATGACCGGCCAGGTGAAGGAGGACATCCTTTCGCGCTTTATGGAGCTCGGCGTCACGGTCGAGGACGGATGCGTGAATTTCTCCGGCGCGCTGTTAAAGGCCTCCGAGTTCATCAGCCGGCCGGCGACCTTTGAATATTATGACGTGTTCGGCGAGCGGTGCCGCATCGAGCTGGAGCCGGGGAGCCTGGCGTTTACGCTGTGCGGCGTGCCGGTGGTGTACCACAACTCAAAGGAGAGCCGCCTCGAGCTTCGGCTGGACGGCCAAAAGGAGGTTCTGCGCAGTGATTCGCTCCGGCTGGATCAAGCCGTCGGCCGGGCGATATTCGAGCGCCGAGGAGAGGTTCGGCGAATCGATGTATTTCTGACGCCTTCGCTTTGATTTTTTTCGGCGAAAAGGCCGCCGCAGTGGAAATAGGGGAAAAGACGCTGCCCCGATCGCTTTTCGTCGATCGGGGCATTGCTTTTTAAAACGTCACGCCCAGCGTAAAGGTCGAAGTGTAGCCCAAAATACCGACGTCCTTATAGGCGTAATCGAGCATGAGCAGGTTGTTGTGCAGGAGGGTCAAATGGGCGCCGCCGCCGAAGGTGAGACCGAACTCGGACTTGTCCATGTATAAGCCGCGATAGCCCAGCCGCACCATAAAGCGCCCGCGACCGGGGATGAGATAGGCATACTCGGCTCCCAGGTTGATCGACTCGCTGTTGTTGTTCGGATGCAGGGCATCGGCCGCCACCGTTAGGCGCTGCCTTTCGCCTACGATGGGGTAAAAGGCGATGCCGAGCCGCAGGATCAGCGGCAGTTCCCACTGCTGCAGGCGAAACTGTCCCTCTACGTCCTTATAGTTACCGTTTTGGTTCGGCAGAATGTCGATCGGCCGCAGCAGGTCGATGCCGTCGTAGCGCATGCGGGTGCCGTAGTTCGATATGCTCATACCGATGGCGAGTCCGTTCTCACGATCCCCGTTTGGGGCCAAAAAGTGAGTGTTGACCATTACGCCGAGGTCGATGGCCGCAGCCGTTGCCTTCAAATGCCAAATGTTCGAGGAAATAAATTTCGCCGAAGCGCCGAAGGCGAACCACTGCGCAAGCTTGCGCGAATAGGAAAAGGAGGCCGCATATTCGGCGGCGGAATAGGTCTCGCCGGTGCCCTCCTGCATTTCGAGCGAGGTGACGCCGGTTTTTCCGTAATTCATGCCCGTCACGCCCAGCGCCAACGTGCCGATGCGCGGCAGAACCACCCCGCAGCCCACAAAGGACACGTCAATGTCGGCAATCCACGGCTGATAGGAGAACTGCAGCTCGTTGCGTTCCAGGTAGGCCAAACCCGCGGCGTTCCAATAGATGGATGACAGGTCGCGCACGGCGGCGACCTGCGCTTCGCCCATGGCATTGGCGGCGCTGCCGATGCCCATTTCTAAAAAGTTGGCTGCGGTGGTGCCGACGCGAAAAGGCCGGTTCTGAGCAGCCGCCTGGCCCATAATCACGGCACCCGTAATGATCCATTTTATGAATTTCATCGAAGGTCTCCTCAATTACCGTTGTCCTTGAAGGTACGCCGGCTCACTTGATCACCGCAAACTTGCCCACTTTTTCGTCGCCGGTAGCGTTGGATTTGACGTGATAAATGTACATGCCTGCCGCAATCTCCAGCCCTTCGCGCGACAGCAAGTCCCAATGCACGGCACCGTTCGGCGGCTCGTTGCGAACGTCGATCTCGCTCACCAAAACACCGGAGGAGGTGAAAATGCGGATGCGGCAATCGGCAGGAATGTGAGTGAACATGATGCGCCGTCGCTGGTTGAGGTACTTGTTGGCCACTGCAGGCTCCATTTCGTTCGTGGCGATGTACGGGTTGGGCACAACCTTGATGGAATCCATCGTCGCTCTGATATCGCGGGCATTTTGCGGCTCTTCTGGATTCACGGTGAAGACCAGCTTGTCGCGCTGCGACAGCGGCCGATTCAGCTTTACGCGGTAGACGTCATTCGGCTTGGGCAGATTGTCGGCCGTTCCGGCATCCCGCAGATCGATGGAGAGGATCGTTCCCGCCCAATAGGTTCGCCCGGAATAGTTCACGCAATGACCGGCCAGAACCACATCCTGGTCCCAGTCATACACGCCGTTCGCGTTCAAATCGCGGCAAATGAGGTCGAGCTGTTCATAAGCGCCGGTCGAATCAACCGCCTCGGTGTTGACGATGTAAAAGTTGTAGGTTACGTCAAGAAGGACGTCCCCCTTTTTCATCGCCGTTCCATAGATGTCTTTGATCTGCGACACCAATGAGGTTCTCGTCCGATAGGTAGGCCCGCCGGTGAAGACAATATCGTAGCTGTAGGGGAAATAGGGCGTTTCCGGCCCCAATTCGACCACGATGGGCGCCCGGCCGGTGACCCAGCCGGAGTTCTGCCAATCCATGGTCACCGACGTTTCGGCCTTGGCCATATTCAACGTTAATTGAATGCCGTCGAAAATATCGGTCAGCAACGGCCGTTCGGTGTCGAAGGTCCAAGCCGACAGGGCCTCGTTATAGAACATGTGATTCTCGGGGAAGCTTTTCGGATTTTCCTCATAAACCGGCAGTCGACGTCCGCCGGTAATATCGTAGACTCTGATGCCGTTGGTCATCAGCTTGCCGTCCAAAGGATGGCGGTAGCGTTCGCTGCGCAGATAATCGACGATGCCGCCGTCGAACGTGACCTCATAAGTGTGGTTCTTTCGAACCGTGCCGATGTCCGCGACCGCCGGAACGATAAGGTCAAGGGGCACGGTCGGCGAAGTGGCCGTTTTGTCGATTTGGATCTGCGGAGCAATGTAGCCCGCGGCGCGCGCACGCGGGGTCACCACGGCGACGTTCTGGCCCATGCGCACGATCTCTTCCGCTTCATCCAGTTCAATGACGACATTGTTTTCGGTCGGCGACACACCGAGATCAGGAACGCCGTAATCATAAGCGACGATCGCATAGTAGTAGGTGACGCCGTTCTTCACGTCTTCGTCGATGTAGTAGTGGCGGATGCCGGTATCGTCGCCCAGGTAAAAGGCCACGCCTTCGACCAGCCCGTAATTGGCATAGCCTTGGATGTGGTTCTTGAGGTCGCATTGGTAGAGGGGTTTTTTGGCGAACTTGTCGCCCTGGCCGGTGGTGATCACCTCGGCGTCGGAGAACATCTTGTCGGTCGCACGGTAGAGCTTGTAACCTTCAAAGTCGTTGACGTTGCCGAGAAAGGGTTCGTGAGTGCGCTTGTCGGCCAGATCGTCCCAGGTCAGAATCACCTTGCCGTCGCCGGCGGTGGCGCGGAGGGTGGGGAGCAGCGGCGGCTGGGCGAATCGGTAGTCGCGCTCGTAGATGATCTGCGCCGTTTCTTTCAGGCGGAACATCTTGGGCGCATAATGACCCGGAGCGCGGAGCGTGGCCAGGTCGTCGCGCGTGAACATGATGCACATGGAGATGCGCTCGGTGCGGCCGCGATAGAAGGGGAAGGCCGTGGATGCAAAGACCTCATAGACCGAGCCGGGGCCGCCGGAGTAGATGTAGGAGTCCAGATTGAAGGAATCCATCAGCTTCCACATGGTGCGGTCCTGGCCGATAAAGTAGTTGAGGTTCTGCCACTGCGGCCAGTCAAAGAGGGCGAAGGAGGTCAGACCGATCATATCGGCCTCGGAGACGTCGGTGGCGGCGAAGTTGGGTTCGCAGCCGACGCCCTCGATAAAGTCGGGCCGATGGTTGCACTCGCCTTCGTCGGGGCCGTTATAGTTGATGTCGCTGGGGCCCACGCCGTCGAGTCCCACGTCATCGCCGGCCCATTCGCCTTCCTCAGGATACCAGAGGCCGTCGTCTCCTTGATAGGCGTAGATGCCGTTGCCGTTCTTGTCGTAACCGTCCTGCCAATCCTGGTCTTCATCGCCGGTGTAGTGGGGATGCAGATCCTCGCGCTTCAAATGGTAGAATTGAAGAAAATTTTCCAGATTGTTGATGCCGTCGGTGGGGCCGATCAATTCGCCGGCCGGGTTGTCGCGTTTTTCGTCGATCAGGCCGTCGTCGTCGTTGTCGTCGCCGTCCCAGGCGCGGCCGGGACTTTCGAGATAGGCTATGCCGACGACGCCCGGGGTCAGCCCGCCTTCGCCGACGCCGATCGATTCCCACACGTAACACAAATCAAGCAGATCGTTAAAGGCGCCTTCCTCCTTGTCGCCGCCGGTGTCGCCGCCGATGCTGTTGTCGATGAAATAGCCGAATCCGCAGGTGATCAGGTCATAGTCGGAAATGTTGGTGATATTGTATTCCCAAAAGATCATATCTTTGGCTTCGGGGTTGTTCCACTGGAAGCCGCGAACCGCCACCCGCAACCCCAGTCCGCCCCACGGGTAGCCGCGCTGGATGGTCACGTCCGGATCGTTATGCCCGATCAGCACGCCCGGCCGCGGCAGATAACGCAGGCCTTCGGTGATAAGCCTCTCCTGAGGATCGTTGCGGCGGATGATGTATTCCATATCCTGGGCGTCATTGGCAACAAAATAGGTCTCCAGGTCGGCGTATTTGATGCCGCGTCCGAAGCGTCCGTCCCATTCTCCCGGCCATTTCTTCTCTCTTCCGGCCGAAGGCCATCCCTGTGTGGGCCAGGAGTCGGGCTTGTTGCTCATCGCCGGATAGTCCTGCAGCGGATTCATATAGCCCGGCACAGGGTAAAAGCCCCATTCTACGGTGCCGTCGTAATTGCGGTCCATGCCTGCCGCGTCGAAACTGCTGGACTGGATATAGAAGAGCGTATCGACTTCTCCGCGGGCGGACAATTGCGCCACCAGCACCGGGTCGGTCACCGGCTCGTGCTGATTCTTCAGATAGACTTCGCCGCCGATCATTACCGAAACCACGTCGAGCATGCGGGTGCCGCTGTAGTCGTTCGGCCATTTTGAAGTGTTGATACGCGGATAGTCGGCGATTTGGGTGTTGTTTTCAAAATAGAGGAGGACGCGGTTGCCGTTCATATAGCCGGCGCGCTCGGCGGCAATATCGCCCGCCGGGTCATCGGGACCTTCGTAGATTTTTCCCTGCGCCCGCAGCACATTTGCGGAAAGCAAGGTCAAAGTGAAAATAACGATCGCTCTCTTCATGCCGTTTCTCCTGTTCCTCTCGGCGCCGATTCGCCTTTAGAAAAGAATTCCCAATCCCAACTTGACCTGCCTCGGTGCGGAAAAGGCCGTGGGGTTGTGGACGCGGTCTTCATAGGTGTTAAAGTCGCTGCGGTGATTGCGGCGGTCCGATTCGAAAATGATGGTGGTGTAGGGCTGACCGGTGTCGCTGTAGACCCATATCGGGTTCTTGCGGTCGAACAGATTGTAGACATTGAGCAACAGCTGCCCCTTAACGCCGGCGAACAGCGGAAAAGTATAGTTGGCGGAAAGATCGACACTGTAGCCGGAGGGTTTGTAGGCGTTGTTTTCGTAAAGATTGATCAGTGAAAGCGGGCTGATTTCCAGAGGCCTATAGGTGTAAGGCGTGCCGGAATTGTAATAGCCGATCAACGCCGCACCAAAGTTCTTCGAGTTGTAGCGTGCCGTGACATTAAAGGTCTGGCGTTGATCCCAGGACATGGGGATGAGCCGACGAATCGGATCCATGCTGCTGCCGGCGCGGGTAAAGGTCTGCAGCGGATTGTCGGCATTGCCGCGCGTGTACGCCAGCGTATAGTTGATGCCCACATAATATCGGCCGAAGCTGTAATCCCATTTCACCTCCAAGCCGCGGGCGTTTCCATAGTCTTTGTTGGTGTAAAGGCCGTATTCGATCTGGTTGTAGGTGGAAATGATCTGCGTGCTCAGCAGGGCGTAAATGTCGCGATAGTAGAGCGCCAGCTCCAGTCCCATGCCTTTGATCAACTGCTGCCAAATGCCGATTTCATACTGGATGGTCTTTTGCGGTTTCAGCAGCGCATTACCCATGGTCACGCCGTAATCGGTCACCGGCACGCGGAAAATGTTGTTGGCATACAGGGCGTACATGGGCGGCATCTGAAAGAAATGGCCGTAGCTGATGTGCAGCACCGCCTGATCGCTGAGCCGATAAGCGAGGCCGAATCGCGGGCTCGTCTGCGTCTGCGGCGGCGCATAGGGATAGGTCGACATCATACTGTCCGGCAAAGCCAGTTGATTGGCGGGATTGCGGCGGTCCGAAGGATAGACCTGGCGCGAGTTGAAATAGTCATACCTCACGCCGAGGTTGATGACCATTTCGTCGAATTCCATCTTGTCCTGCAGGTACGAGGAGAACTCGATCGGCCTTACGGTATAGACGTCCATGGTTCGATGGGTGACCGGCATGATTTCCAATTGATAAAAGGGAAAGGAAATTTTGCCGGTCTCAAAGTCCTGCACCCAGTCGTTTTCCATCGACAAACCCTCGTAAACATTCCGCACGTCCACGCGGGAGCGATCGATCGTGTGCCGGGTATAAAGCAGGCCGCTCTTAAAGCTGTGATTCTTGTTCGCCTGCCAGTAAACATCGAACTTTACGTTGGCGTCCTGAAAGGTGTCGCGGCTCTTGCCGGGACTGTCGTTTCCGCCGGTCGCAAATCCGGTGGTGTTGGTACCGAGATACTTGGGATGGACATAGTGCGGGTCCAGCGGATCTTCGTACAAATAGCTCTGATCCACGTTTTCCAGGTAACTCACCTTGAGGTCATAAAAAAGCGAGGGGGAAATCATGTGGTTGAGCGACAAGGCGCCGTAGTGCGACGTATTGTAATAACCGCGCACCGCGTAGGGATTGTATTTGAAATAGTGGTTATAGTCCTTGTTGCTGCCGTTGTTGAAGGTATAGAGCGCCGCCAGTTTGATGTTGCGGCCGGCTTTGAAAGAAAGCTTGCCTGTTAAATTATCATAAACGTCATGATCCATGGAAACATATTCGCCGGTGCCGGTGTGTTCGATGTGCCAATCCGCCGGGTTGTCGCTGGGAAAATTGTTGTAATCCCACGGATTGAAGCGGTGGATGCCGTTGAGATAGCCGTTGAGAAGCTGTCGGCGGTAGTTGATGAAAAAGGTCAGCCGGTTACGAATAATGGGGCCTTCGAGCTGCACCTTGTAATCCTGACTCAAGTTAAGGGTAAACGAACTTCCGAGCCCCGGAAAGACGTCGGTATGAGGCGTGTAGTAATTGGCCAGGCTGCCGGAAGCGGCGCCGTGCAGCGTGTTGCCGCCGTCCTTGGTAATGATGTTCACCACGCCGCTCATGGCGCGACCGTATTCGGCGTTGAACGTGCCGGTAATCACCTCCAGGTCCTGAACCGCTTCCTTCTCGATGCTCACGGCGCCGGAAGTGCCGTAAAAGCCCTTGTCCACCTGCATGCCGTCGACCATATAGGTCACCTCGGTGTTGCGGCCGCCGCGAAAGTGGCCGTTGACCACTCCGGCCTGCAGATTGATGACTTCACCCAACCCTTCCACCGGCAACAGCGCCATATCCGACGAGGAAACGTTGCGCACCGAACTGGTCTGGTCCTTCTTCACCTGAATCTTTTCCGCCGTGACCACCACTTCGGCGCCCTCGATGACGGTCGGCTTGAGCCGCGCCGTAATTTCGAACGTGCGGTTGACGGAAACCCGAGCATCGGTCAGCACCATCGTCTCATAGCCCATCATCTGCACGCGCACCGTATAAGTGCCTGGAGGAACATTGAGGATATAGAATGAACCATCCGCCGCCGCGGCAGCGCCCATGGCGCTTCCTTCCAGCAATACGTTGGCGCCCGGCAACGGCTCGCCGCTTACCGCATCGACCACGCGGCCGGCAATTTTACCCGTCGTTTGGGCCGAAAGCAATGTGCAACCCACTATTACGATGAACAGCACTTTCCCCATCGCCTGCATGGCGGGTCTCCTCAGATGTTGGCATTTATGTCGCTGCTCCGCATCGATCCGCGAAACATTCGCCCGACGTTGCTTACAGTCATAAAACAAGATATGACAAAGCAAACAAAGGAGCAAGAAAATTGTCATCTTTTAAATGCAATAAATGAACATTTCACGCTGCCGTATAGGACGAAGACTCGGAATCCCCTTTCCCCAAGGATAACGACGGTCGAAGGCCGCCTGGTCTGCCGTAACTCATCGGAGCGCCGGCAACGACGGGGGCACAATAAAAATAATTGCTGTTGTTTGTCAAATTTTTTTGTATACTTTAGGTCATGATGAATCAGCGGGTATTACAGGAGAACCTTGATGAACAACAACTCCTCTGCGCTGCGCCTCACCTCGTTTTTTTCTCCGGAAGACATAATTTGCCAGATTCAAGCGAGTGATAAAGAGGAGGTCATCCGCAGTCTTCTCGAACTTTTGGCACTGAATCGCGGCATCGGCAACGTCAACAAGGCGTTTGAGGCGGTGTTGGAACGAGAGCGTGTCGATACCACCGTGCTTTCCGACTGCCTGGCTTTGCCGCATGCGCGCCTGGACAGTGTCGAAACGCTGCGCATTGCCGTGGCCACGTCGCAAAAAGGCATCGACTTTGGCGGAAGAACCGTCCACATTGTGATTTTGATACTGGTTCCCAAAGAAAAGCCCTCCCTCTATCTGCAGGCGCTCGCTTCATTGGGAAAAATGTGTCAACATCAAGCGTCATTCGGCGAAGCCGCACGAATGGATAATCCGGAAGACGTGTGGCGCTTTTTCGACCGCGGCGGTGTCGTGCTGCCGCCCTATGTTTGCGCGCGCGACATTATGAGCAACAATGTCATCAAGCTGATGGACAACGACACACTTCAGAAAGCCATCGATCTCTTTATCGAGCATCGCCTTATCGATCTGCCGGTGGTCGACCGCGACGGCGATCTGGTAGGGGTCGTTTCGGCGCGCGAACTGATGCGCGTTTGCCTTCCGGACTATATCCTGTGGATGGATGACCTTTCGCCCATTCTCCATTTTGAACCCTTTGCCAACGTTTTGGCCAATGAAAGCGTCACCTGGCTGGCCGAAATCATGTCCCAGGACTATGCGACCGTTCCCGAAGACGCACCGGCCATTCAAGTGGCTAAAGAAATGACCAAGAAAAACACACGCCAGGTCTTTGTGTTGAGCGGCAAGCGGCTGGTCGGCGTGGTAACGTTGCCCCAATTTCTCAACAAGGTACTTCGGGACTGACCATGAACGAAAACAACGGCAAACTGAGCGGCAAACAGCTTTTGATGCGGGGGACAATCATGATCGGCGTCAGCGCGCTGGCGGGCGCGCTGGCGCACGCTGCGGGCTTCAATTCCGAAAAAATGGTTTTAGCCGCCTCGGTGTTCGTGCTCATCATCTCCGCCACCCTCATGTTCTGGAACTTCCGCCTGGCCATCGCCTTTATCGGCATCGCCGTGCTGTTGGGCGGCAAAGTCATGTCGCTCGAGCAAATGATCGAATCGGCCGAGCTGGACATCATCCTCTTTCTGGTCGGCATGATGTGTCTGGTGGGCGTGCTCAAAGACCTGGGGCTCTTCAGCTGGATTATTCAGCTGGTCATCAATATGAAAAAGATCAACGGCATACGCTTCACCGTCATCCTCGTCTTTATTTCGGCGCTCATGGCCTGCTTCGTCGACGAGGTGACTTCGATCGTCTTTGTGCTGGCCTTGGTCTTTCAAGTTTGCGATACCCTCAAACTGAACCCGACGCCCTTTGTCATGATCGCCGTCATGGCCACCAACATCGGCTCCAGCGGCACCATGTTGGGCAATCCTGTCGGCATCCTGGTGGGTACCAAAGCGGGCTTTTCCTTCGAGGACTTTATTATTTGGGCTTCGCCCGTTATGCTGCTGGTGCTGGTGATCACTCTGGTCATACTTCTTTTCATCTACAGAAAGGAAATCCGCGTTCTCAACGAACGTCTGGAGGCGCGCCGGCAGGCTCATCTCGGTCTGGGCCCCTTGGTAAAGATACCTTACGGCCGCGGTCTGGCCATTCTCATCGGCGCCATCTCCTTCATCGCTCTTCATTTCAAGATCGAACAATGGTTGGGCGTAGAAAAGAACACCATGCTGATCGTCGCGCCGCTGACCATCTCCGGCGTGCTCATGATTTGGCGTAACGAGCGCGCCCGCCATTACATCGAGTCCGAAGTGGAGTGGTGGACGCTGCTTTTCTTCATGATGCTTTTTTCCGTGGCCGGCTCCCTCGAGTACACCGGCGTTACGGCGCAGATCGCCCAGGATTTCAAGGGTCTTTTCGGCAACAGCCCCTATGTGCTGACGCCGGTGATCACATTTATCTCGGCGGTCGGTTCCGCCTTTGTGGACAACATCGTCTTTGTCGCCGCCTTTGTGCCGGTCGTCAAGGAGCTCGGCTTGACGCAGCTGTGGTGGGCGCTGCTCTTCGGCGCCACGCTGGGAGGCAACATCACCGCCATCGGTTCGACGGCCAACATCGTTGCGCTCGGCATGCTGGAAAAACGCTATCATGCCCATATTTACTTTTGGGACTGGCTTAAGGTCGGTGCCGTGGTCGGTCTGGTGACCTGTTTGATCGCCTGTGCGGCGGTGCTGATGTTGGGACAATACATGCCGCCGACCGCCGGCCACTGAGAAGCCCATAAAACGCTCGTCCGCAGGTAAGAAAATACCGCGGGGGAAGGACTCGAAAGCGGCGGCCGGTTGCGCTCGCAGTGTTGTTTTGCGCTTTCCCTATATTGAAAGGAAATCGGCCGGCTTTTGAAAGCAACTTTTGCTGAAGGCGGAGCATTATGCGCAACACGGTGTCAAAAGCCGTCGATTTGCTGAACGCGCTGACCCGTTTCGTCAAGGTCGACGTTTGGCAAAAGGATTTCAGCAAGGTCTCTCAGGCCAAACGACTGCTCTATGAAGAGATCAAGCTTGCCTACCTGGTTGTCAAATCCTTTTTCCGCGACCGGATGTTCATCCGCGCATCGGCACTGGTTTATGCCACGCTGCTGGGTGTCGCCCCGCTGATCGCCGTGGTCTTTTCATTGTTCAAAGGCTTCGGTTTTCATCTCAAGCTGGCGCCGGCTCTTGAAAAGTGGGCAACACCCTTTGGGGAAAAGGCGGTTCTTATGGTTCGGCAAATGATCACCGAACTGGATCACACCGACCTCAGCGCTTTCGGCCTCGCAGGCCTCGCCTTTCTCTTTGTCTCCCTGGCGTCGATCATCGACAACATCGAGCGCGCCTTCAACGACATCTGGCACATCGACAAAAGGCGCTCCTTCATGCGCCGCGTCGGCGACTACACGGGACTGATCATTTTCATCCCGGTTCTGCTGATCGGCATGCCCGCATTCAACGCCGCCATTCAAACGGTTCCCATCTTGTCGCTCATTCGTCATTTTCCCGCCCTGCTGTGGCTGCTGAACAAGGCCACGCCCTTTTTCGTGGTGTGGGTGATTTTCACCTTTCTCTATGCGGTGCTTCCGAACACGATTGTCCGTACAAAATCGGCCATGCTCGGAGCCCTTTATGCCGCGTTTCTTTGGCAGTTGTCCAATTTCTATTTTACGAAATTCTTGGTGACCACTTACCAAACCGGCGTGCGCGCCGCACTTTATGCCGGTTTTGCCGGATTCATGTTGTTTCTGTCCTGGCTCTACATCGGTTGGGTCGTCATCCTGTTGGGCGCCGAAATCGCCTATGTCGACCAAAATAAGGCGCGGGTGCGTTCCGAAGTCGACAAGGTCAAGTTCAACTTTGCCTTCCGTGAGCGGTTGGCGCTGCAGCTCTTGTTGTTCATCGCCGAGCGCTTTTACCTGGGCGAAGAGGCACCTCTTCGCAGCGACATCAGCTGCCGCTTTCCGCTGCCGGAGCGGCTGCTCGATAAAACGCTCAGTCTTTTGCTGCGGCTGCGCCTGATCTACGAAATGCCGATCAACGACAGCGACCGGCGGTATACCCTGGCCCGTTGTCCGCAGCACATCACGGTTCGTGACGTTCTTCAAGGCCTGCGGGGATTCGGTGCCGCCATCGACACCTCCGACGGCACGCTCTACCATACGGCGGCTTCAACCATTCAGGGTAATCTTGATCGCCTCATCGACGAGACGTTTTCATCTCAAAGCATTCAGGATATTCTTGAAAAAGAGCATTCCGTAAAAGAAGCATAGAGTCTCATACAAGGGGGAGTTCATGAAGGGGGTCTCCATCAGCTCCGTCCTTCTCTTTCGTGCCGTTGAGCTTTGGGCGCAGGTGGTGTTTTCGGAAATCATGTTCAACCCAGAAGGGGATGAACGTTATGACGAATTCGTCGAAATCTTGAACCTCGGCGAGGAGCCGCAGGACCTGACCGGCTGGCAACTGAGCGACGGCACCAAGTCCAACAACATTCTGCCGACGGCGGAGGGGGGCGCGGTACTTCTGCCGGGCCAATACGGCATCATTCTGGTTTCAAAGTATTTCAGCGAGAGCCGAAGCTACGATACGGTGATCCCTGCAGAGGCGCTGCTGTTGACCATCGATGCCTCACGCCTCGGAGCCAACGGCCTGAACAACAGCGTCGGCGAGCGCGTGAGTCTTCTCAGCCATCAGGGGGAGGAGGGGGCCTACACCTACACGCCGGACAACCCCGACGGCTATTCCGAAGAAAAGATTGACCCTGCCGGCGGCGATTCGCCGGAAAACTGGGGGAACTCGCGCTGCAAAGGCGGAACGCCCGGCCGACGCAACTCGATCACGCCGGCCGAGTTTGATCTCGAGCTTGTCGCCGCTTCCTTTCGGCCGGCGCTGCCTTCGGCGTCGGACACCTTGGCTCTTATACTCTCAATTCGCAACGGGGGAAAAAAGACGGCCGATTCCTTTACGGTCGTTGTCGAGGAAAAGGAACCGTTTCAGCGCCTGCTGGCGGACCTTTTGTTGACGCGGCAACTGCCGCCCGGCGAAACAACCGTCGCCGAAATCATGATGCCTCCGTTCGCCGACGGCGAATATCTCTTGCGGGTCACTCTGCGCCATCCGCTGGATGAAAACCCGGCGAACGACTCGACGGAACTCACCCTTTGGGTAGAATCCGAGTTCCGCTCGGGCGGAGTGGTGATCAACGAGGTCATGTACGACACCGACGAGAAAAGTCAGGAATGGTTAGAGCTCCTGAATTGCCTGCCGCAGAGCGTTAACCTGCAGGGGTGGAGTCTTTCGGATTGTCGTAAAACGGCGGTGATCAACGAATCGGTGGTCCTGCTTCCCCATCACTTTGCAGTCGTCGCCAACCAGCAGGTTCTCGGCTGCGACTCTGCGGCCGTGCCGGTGCTGCTGAACCTGCCCGAGCTCAACAACAGCGGCGATGATGTGATCCTTCGCGACAATCGAGGCCGAGTGATCGATTCCCTCAGCTACCGCCCTGCCATGGGCGGAAGCCGCAACCGATCGTTGGAACGCATCCGCAGCGACAAGCCGACGAACGAACCGAGCAACTGGGGCGGATGCGTCGATTCCGCCGGCGCCACGCCGGGCAAACGTAACAGCATTGCCGTTCGCGACTATGACCTCGCCGTCCTCGGCGACGCCGTGCGCTTTCATCCGTCTCGTCCGATCTCTGCAAACCAACTGACCGTCGAAGTGCCGATCGTCAACTGCGGTCTGCAGCCGGTCGATTCTATCGCCGTACGGCTGACTCTCAGTGGGAACTCTGTCTATGACGACTCGCAGTCGATCCGCCGCCTCGAAGCCGGTGATACAGCCGCCGTCCTCTTTTCTTTAAAGCCGCCGGAAGGTCATCTGCTCTTCGATCTTTGCTGCAGCGCAAGGCGGGACGAACGCACCGAAAACAATGCCGCCGTTGCCGCCGTTTACGTGAGTCCCCCCGCGGCTGCGGCCGTTATCAACGAGATTTTCTACAACCCGCCGCCGGGCGTGTGCGAGGCCGTAGAACTGTTCAATAATCATACCGACACGCTCGATTTACGCAGCTGGCGTCTTTCCGATGCCGATACGGCGGCAAAAGTCCTCCTGTCGGATGCCGAGCTGCTCCTTCCGCCGCAGAGCTTTCTCGTCATTGCCCGCGATTCCTCGTTGAACCTACCGCCCGACATCCATTGCCTCATCGTGAAAAAGCTCCCCTCGTTGGCCAATGACGCCGATGCCGTCATTCTCTTCGATGCCAACGGCGCCGTGCACGAGCGAGCGGACTATCAGGCCGCTCTCGGCGGCAGCAGCCGCTCGCTCGAGCGCGTTCGGCCCGACGTTTCATCCGAAGAGAGGAGCAACTGGATGACTTGCGTCGATCCGGCAGGACACACTTTGGGGTGTCGCAACAGCGTCACCGTAGATTTGCTGCCGCAGAGATCCATGCTTCAGACGAGCCCGAATCCGTTTTCGCCGGACGGCGATGGGGTTGACGATGTGGTCGGGGTTTCCTATTCTCTCCCCTTTCTTGCCTGCAACGTGGATCTCAAGATATTCGACATCGCCGGCAGGCGCGTGCGCTTTCTGCTGAACAATGAGCCGAGCGGTGCGGAACGCACTGTCTTTTGGGACGGCCGCGACGACAACGGAAAAATTTGCCGGATGGGGATTTACATTCTGCTTCTGGAAGCCCGCGACAATGCGGCAGGAGCACGGGTCACCTGCCGCGCCACGGTCGTGCTGGCCGGGAGGCTTTAACGGGGAACCTCTGTTTCCTCAGCCGCCTCGCGCTTGATGCGTTCGATTAAAGCCTGCAGAGAATCAGGGTCGATGACGATCGGAGGCAGTCGGCGCATGAAGTAAAACCTTTCCTCGTGCGGCATGCGGGACCAGACCGCTTTCATGCTGTCCGCTGCTAAGCGCATTCGCAGCATGGCCTCACGGTTCGGAAGCGGATACGGCGGCGGCCCAGGTCGCCGCAGAGAATCGCGCGGAACCGGCCGCAGATGGCGGTAATCGTAAGGAACCAGAACTCGCTCGCGCTCCAGTTGCTGCAGTCGCTGACGCCACTCTTCGGGCAAGTGACCGCGATGGTGAAGTTCGGTGGGAATGAAGAGCTTCAGGCCGCTGTCGGCGGCGAAAAAGACGCTCGAAGAGATCATCAGGCGCAGGCTGTCGTCCGCCATCTCCTTTTCGGCCTGTTCGAGCTCGCGACGCAGGCGTATCATCATATTGATCTCATGCGCCAGTTTACGGCGATCGGCCGGGCCGGCGGCAGGCGGCGGAAACGGGGCGCTCGTCGGTTCGAAGATTTTCTCTAGCTCCTCTTCGGTCGGCGGCTCGGGACTCCGACTCAAGTTGAGCGCCGACGCCACCGTCCGCTGGATTTCCTCCTCCGGCAGGCGATTGGCTTCCGCCTGTTCGATAAAGGCATCGATTTTTTCGGCAACCGCCCGTTTCTGCGGCCCATCAGGAACCATGGCCAGCAGATCGTTGCGTAAAATCTGCAGCGCCGCCTTCAGCATGTCATCTTTAACGGACTGCTCCTTCACCAGCAGAAAAAAGATAAAGGCTGAAATGAGCATCACCAAAGCCGCAGCGGCGATTTTTTTCACAAAAGCCATAACGTCGCTCCGCTGAATGAACCGATACTATAGACTTTTATCGAGTCGGTTTGTTTCAAGCTTTTTTCGGCGGAACGATCACCTTCAGAGCCAGCGGAAGAAGAGAGACGTTCAGTTCGATGCCGCCTTCACGCACTTCGCCGTCGAAATGATAGGGACCGGGCCGTTCACGGATGATTTTCAGGGAGGAAGCACGATAGCGGCTGTAGCGGCGCAGCTCGACCACGCCGCCGGTAAACAGTTTGTAGAGGTTGAGCACAATGTACCACGTGGGCGCCTTGTGCAGCACGCAAACGTCGAAAAGGCCGTCGTCGTATTCGGCGTCCGGTGCGATGATCGCGCCGCCGCCCCAACCCTTCATGTTGGCGACGGTGACAAAGAGCGCCGAAGCGGCCACCTTGCGGCCGTCGAAGTTGAGAATATAGAGTTCAGGCTGAAAGGAAAAGTATTCTTTGAGGCCGATGGTAAAGTAAGGGATCAGTCCGCGCACCTGCTGTTCGTTGAACGCTTTGCCGATCACGGCATCGAAGCCGAGGCCGGTGTCGATGAAAAAGATGTTGTCTTCCACCCGGCCCGCATCGATGCGCGCGACGCGGCCGGCTTTGAGCAAGCGAATGGCCCGCAAGGGAGAAAGGGGAATCTTCAGACCGCGGGCCAGGCCGTTGCCCGAGCCGAGGGGAATGATGCCCAGCGCCGTCTCGGTGTACAAGAGGGCGGAGCCGACCTCGTTGATGGTGCCGTCGCCGCCGATGGCCACCACGGCGTCGTAACCGACCGCGGCTGCTTCGGCGGCCAACTCGCGGGCATGACCGGGATGACGCGTCTCGAGATAATCATAGTCGCAGTCGCGAAAGGCCCATTCGACCGTTTTGCGGATCAGGTTCTGCGTTCGAACGATCCCCGACTTGGGATTGCGGATAAAGCGGACGCGTCTGAGTTCCATTTTTCACCTGCCGATGTTCAGTTCTCCGGACGGCGTGCGGTAAACACCATGATGCCGCTGCGATAATCGTAGGGTCGCCCGTCAAAGTCACCGTCCACGCGCACCACCGTGAAACCCGCTTCGCGCAACAGCGCTTCCATCTCGTAGCGAAAGACGTAGCGATAGTTCATGGTCGCTTGAACCCGTTCGCCGCTGTCCAAGTTCCGATAGCGATTGCGAATGCGCAAAAGCTGGCGGACCGGTTCATGCGTTACCGTAATATCGATGGACGTTTTCTCTTCCGGTCGAGCGGTTTCTTCGGGTTCCAATCGTTCATGCCAGCGGCGGCCGGCGATCACGTGGTACAACGGCACGAATAGGTCGAAAACGAGAACACCGCCCGGGTTCAAATGGCGGTAAATGCAGCCGAGCGTTGCCTGTTGATCGGCGACGCTCAGGTTGTGGAGAAAAGCGCGAAAGGGAATAATACACAGAGGGAACGATCGGCCGAGGTCGAAGGAGCGCATATCGGCGCATATCAACGTCAGCCGCTCGGCGGGTAGGTCTTGAGCTTTGACTGCGGCCCGCTGCAGCATGTCCTTCGAATTGTCGATTCCGACGACGCTGTAACCCGCTTCCGCCAACGGCAAAGCTATGCGTCCGGTGCCTACGCCGATTTCGAGCACCGGAGATCCGTAGGAGCGTGCGCCACGCAGATAAAAGTCGATATCATTTTCTTTATGCCCGTATTCAAGATCATAAAAGCGGGCAAAAGCATCGTAAGTGGCGCGCTTCACGCAGCACTCCGCATCGTTTCATTCTCCACATGCCGGGTAAGGTAAGGTTGGAGCGGCGGTGCAGTTTCCGATAAATGCCGTTGACGCGGCGCGGCCCAAGAGCCTATTGGCCCATGATTTCCTTTTCTTTGAGGGCCAAAAGTTCGTCGATCTTTTTGATATAGTCGTCGGTCAGCTTTTGGATGTCGTTCTGCGCGTCGCGCGACTCGTCTTCGGAAATCTCTCCGGCTTTTTCGGCTTTTTTGAGCTTTTCGTTGATGTCGCGGCGGATGTTGCGCACGGCGACCCGTCCTTCCTCGGCGTTCTTTTTGGCGACCTTGACGAGGTCGCGTCGCCGCTCTTCGCTGAGCTGCGGGATAGGGATGCGGATGACGATGCCGTCGTTTGCCGGGTTCAGACCGAGGTCGGACTTGATGATGGCGCGCTCGATATCGGCCAGCATACGACGCTCCCACGGCTGCACGACCAACAGCCGCGGTTCAGGGGCGCTGACATTGGCGACCTGCTTGATCGGCACCGGATTGCCGTAATAGTCGACCTTGATGCCGTCCAACAAGGCGGGGGTGGCCTTGCCGGTTCTCAGCTTGGCGAAATCGCTGCGAACGGTTTCAACGGCCTTTTCCATTCGCTCTTTGGCGTCTTTTTTCATCGCTTCGACCATATCACTCACCACCAATGTAGGTTCCGATCTTTTCTCCGAGAACGACTTTCTTCAAGTTGCCCTTTTCCTTCACCTTGAAAACCACGATGGGCAGATTGTTTTCCATACACAGCGTCACGGCAGTGGCATCCATAACCTCCAATCGGCGTCGAAGCGCTTCGGAATAGCTGAGCCGATCGAATTTTACGGCGTCGGTGTTCCGCATCGGGTCGCTGTCGTAAACGCCGTCCACCTTTGTGGCCTTGAGGATGACGTCGGCCTGGATTTCCACGGCGCGCAGAGCGGCGGCGGTATCGGTGGTGAAATAGGGATTTCCGGTTCCCGCGCCGAAGATGACCACGCGGCCGTTTTCCAAATGCCGAAAGGCCCGTCGGCGAATGAAGGGTTCCGCCAGCTCTTCCATTTTGATGGCCGTCATCACTCTCGTCTGCAGGTCGTAACGTTCGAGAAAATCCTGCAGCGCCAACGAATTGATCACGGTGGCCAGCATGCCCATATAGTCGGCGGTTACGCGGTCCATGCCGCGGGCGCTGGCCGACAGTCCTCGAAAAATATTGCCGCCGCCAATGACGATCGCCGTCTGCACGCCGAGATAAGCGACCTCGCTGATCTCTTCGCAGATTTGGTTGACGGTTACCGGGTCGATCGCCAATCGTCGCTCGTCGCCCATCAGCGCTTCGCCGCTCAGCTTTAAGAGGATGCGTCGGAAAACAGGTTTTTCATTCTGCATGTTTGCCGCCGTGCGTGAGGGAGGTCATAGAAAAAGAGCGAAGGGAATCCCTTCGCTCCGGATTGTCATTCGCCCAACTGATAGCGGACGAACCGCTTGATGACGATGTTTTCGCCGAGCTTTCCGATGGTTTCGTTCAGGTAGTCGCGGACGGTCTTGTCCGGATCCTTGACGAACGCCTGCTCGAGGAGGCAGTTTTCCTGGTAGAATTTGTCCAGCTTGCCGACGATCATGCGCTCGATGACGTTCTCCGGCTTGCCCTGTTCACGGGCCTGCGCGCGGTAGATTTCCAACTCATGCTCGATGGTCTCCTGCGGTACTTCCTCGCGACGCACGGCAATCGGTTTTGCGGCCGCGATCTGCATGGCCACGTCTTTGGCAAAGTTGATAAAGTCTTCGGTTCGGGCCACAAAATCGGTCTCGCAGTTGATCTCGACCAGAACGCCGAGTCTGCTGCCGGGGTGAATGTAGGCCTGGATGATGCCCTGCTCGGTGGCTCGACCGGCTTTTTTATCGACCTTTTGAAGGCCTTTGGTGCGCAGGTAATCAATCGCTTTATCAAAATCGCCGCCCGTTTCGGACAGCGCTTTCTTACAATCCATCATGCCGGCGCCGGTCATTTCTCTCAGTTTCTGTACATCAGCTGCCGTTACGGCCATTTCCTTATTCTCCTATCTTTCTCGTTTTTCGCTCGGTCCGGTCGGCTTATTCTTCATCATCCGGGACGGGTTCGAGCTCCGGCTCTTCCGGTTCATTTTCTTCGACCGTCGGCACCGCCGTACGACCGGCGGCACCGGCAATCACGGCGTCCGCCAGTGCATGAGTCACCAGATTGATTGCCTTGAAGGCATCGTCGTTGCACGGGATTACATAGTCGATCAGGTCCGGGTCGGAGTTGGTGTCCAGCAGGCCGAAAATGGTGATATTGAGGCGCGCCGCCTCGTGGACGGCGATCGACTCCTTCTTGGCGTCGACCACAAACACGGCGGCAGGAAGTCGGTTCATTTCGCGGATGCCGCCCAAAACTTTATAGAGCTTTTCTTTTTCACGCTCGATGGTCAAAATTTCTTTCTTGGTCAGCTTGTCGTAAGTGCCGTCGACCGCTTTTTTCTCGAGGTTCTTAAGCCGCTTGACGCTTTTGCGGATGGTGACGAAATTGGTGAGCGTACCGCCCAGCCAGCGTTCGCACACATAGGGCATGCCGCAGCGCTCGGCTTCCACGCGGATGATGTCTTTCGCCTGCTTCTTGGTACCGATGAACAACACGTCGCCGCCGCGGCTGACGATGTCGGTCATCGCTTCGCAGGCTTTGTTCAAGTGAATCAGGGTTTTTTTCAGATCGATAATGTGGATGCCGTTCTTTTCCATAAAAATGTACGGCTTCATCTTGGGATTCCACCGTCTCGTCAAATGGCCAAAGTGGCATCCGGCCAAAAGCAGATCTTGAATTGTAATTTCCGCCATAATCTTTCCTCACCTTGGGGTTATGCCGCCATTCTCCTATAAAGATATGTCCTGAACTCAGGCACCCCTTGCATGCAGGAGAATGTGTGTGATGGTGTTGTCGGCTTAGCGTTTCGAAAACTGGAAGCGCTTGCGCGCGCCGGCGCGGCCGTATTTTTTGCGTTCGACCATTCTCGGATCGCGCGTCAAAAAGCCGTTGCGGCGCAAAATCGGCCGGAACTCTTCGTTGCTCTTGACCAGCGCCCGCGCGATCCCCAGCAGAATGGCGCCCGCCTGGCCGGAAAGTCCGCCGCCTTTGGCAAAAGCCTTAATGTCCACTTTGCCGAGCATGTCGGTCGCGGCCAGCGGCTGCTCGATGATCATCTTGAGCGTGCTGCGCTTGACATAGTCGGGCATTTCCTGGTCGTTGATGGTGAACTTGCCGTTCCCCGGCTTCAGATAAACGCGTGCAACCGCGTTTTTACGACGGCCGGTGGCGTAAAAGTAGGTTCCCTTCATTCCTTTTTCTTACCTCCTCGAGCTAAAGCGTCAATTTTTCGGGTTGCTGTGCTTCGTGCGGATGGGTCGGGGAGGCGTAGATTTTCACGTGCTTGAGAATCTTTCGGCCGAGCCGGTTGCCCGGAAGCATGCCGCGCACCGCTTCGCGCAAAACAAACTCGGGTTTTCGGCTCATCACCTTCTTGAAAGGCTCGGCCTTTAGACCGCCGGGGTAGCCGGAGTGCCGAATGTAAACCTTCTGATCTGCTTTGCGGCCGGTAAGACGCACCTTGTCGGCATTGATGACGACCACATAATCACCAACATCGGCGTGCGGCGCCCAAATCGGTTTGTGCTTGCCGCGCAGGATGTGGGCAATTTTGCTCGCCAAACGCCCTAAAATCTGTCCTTCCGCATCGACCACATACCATTTGCGTTCTACGTCCTGTGGTTTCGGCGAATACGTCTTCAACTTGCATCTCCTCTTATGGTTTTATAAAAAGGCAAGCAATGTATTGAAAATGATGCAAAAAATCAAGAAAATTCTATGACGGGAAGAATTGCCTTCGCCAAAAGCAAGCTTTCCCTTCCGGCTTTGAGGCAGCGGAAAGTCGCCTCTGAGTTTCTCGCCTCCCCTGACCGCCCTTCGTCTTGCTGTTTACCGCTGCCGGCCGTAAACCGGCGCGCCTTTTCCCCGCTCACCGCGTGAGCTGATTGAACTCTTGAAGGGCGCAGGGTCTATGTTTGCCGGAGCAGAAATCCGAAAAGCGCTGCTGAGAGCGTCTCGCCTTTCACTCCTCAGCCGCCCAAAGCAGGCCGCGATTGACGACGGCCAGCACTTTCCCGGGGAGTTCGAGCCCATGATAGGGCGAGTTTCTCGATTTCGACCGGCTTTTTCTCACGTCCACCGTCCAGCGAGCGGAAGGGTCGAAAACGGTCAGGTTGGCCGGTCGTCCGACGCCGATTTCCTCGAACGGCAGATTGAGGATCCGTCGGGGGGCCTCGGTCATCTTGCGAAGCACCTCCTCGAGCGTCAGCACGCCGCGTTCGACCACCCGCAGCAGGATCACTCCCAGCATGGTCTCGAGGCCCAAGATGCCGAAAGGTGCGGCGTCGAATTCCACCTCTTTTTCTTCGGGTGAATGGGGCGCATGGTCGGAAGCGAAAACGTCGATCGTGCCGTCGCGCAGCGCCTGTTCCAAGGCCTCAACGTCCGCTGCGGTGCGCAAAGGCGGATTCATCTTGAGGCAGGTGTCGTAATGCGCAAGATCGGCGTCGGTAAACAACAGATGATGGGGCGTCACCTCGGCGGTGATCGGAAGGCCCTCTTCCTTGGCGCGACGGATCAATTCCACGCCTTCGCGGGTGGAAAGATGGGCAATGTGCACCCGAGCGCCGGTGAGCCGACACAGCAAAATGTCGCGCGCGATGTGCAGCGCTTCCGCGGCGTTGGGTATGCCCGGCAGCCCCAGTTTCGTAGACATGAGGCCTTCGTTCATGTGGCCGCCCTGTGCCAGGTAAGGGTCTTCGCAGTGGTCGATGATCGGCGCGTCGAACATCCGCACATAGTCCATGGCGTTGCGCATGACCGAAGTGTCGGCAATGGGACTGCCGTCGTCGGAAAAAGCCGGGGCTCCGGCCCGAACCAGCTCGGCCATTTCCGTGATCTCTTTGCCCCGTCGTCCCTTGGTCACAGCGGCGATGGGATGGACTTCGACCGGCAGATGTTCCGCCCGCTTTTTAATAAAGCGCACCACTTCCTGGCTGTCGCACGGGGGATCCGTGTTCGGCATACAGGCCACGCCGGTAATGCCTCCTGCCGCCGCGGCGGCGCAGCCGCTTTCGACGGTTTCCTCATCCTCACGCCCCGGCTCGCGCAGATGTACGTGCATATCGAACAGGCCGGGACAGATGACGGCGCCGGAAAGGTTGATGGTTCGGCCGGCAAATTCTGCGGCATCGAAGCGGCCCACGGCGTCGATCATTCCGTTGCGGATAACCACATCTGCCCGACTGCGGCTGCCGTTTCCAATATTTACTACTTCACCGCCGTGCAGTAGAATGCTGTCGGCTTTTTCATACTTCATAAGTCGGCCCTCACGATTCATGGGCGGCGTCGAAGCCGCTGAGCAAAACCAGCACCGCCATACGCACCGCCACGCCGTTGGTCACTTGATCGAGAATGATGGAAGCGTCGGAATCCGCGACGTCGCTGTCCAATTCGATGCCGCGGTTGATCGGGCCGGGGTGCATGATGATGATCTCCTTTTTCGCGCGCTCGATCCGCTTCCGGGTGATGCCGTATTCCGCGTGATATTCGCGAATGGAGGGGAACAGGCCTTTCTCCTGTCGTTCGAGCTGAATGCGCAGCACGTTAAGGGCGTCGGCCCAGGCAATGGCTTCGTCCAAGCGGTAGGTGACCTGAACGCCGAGTTCTTCGATCCCCGGCGGGATGAGGGTGCGCGGCCCGCAGACCATCACTTCAGCCCCCATGGTCAATAGGCCGCGAATGTTGGAACCCGCCACCCGGCTGTGGCGAATATCGCCGATGATCGCGACTTTTTTCCCCTTCAACGTGCCCCATTTTTCACGGAGCGTCATCATGTCCAGCAGGGCCTGCGTCGGATGCTCGTGCCGCCCGTCGCCGGCGTTGATGATGACGGCATCGGTGCACTGCGTGAGAAAGTAGGGGACCCCCGCCGAGCTGTGGCGCACCACCACCATGTCGATCTTCATCGCTTCGATATTGCGCACCGTGTCTTTCAGGGTTTCGCCCTTTTTCACCGAGCTGCCGGCAACGGAAAAGTTTACCGTGTCGGCGGAGAGCCTCTTTTCCGCCAGCTCGAAAGAGATGCGCGTTCGTGTCGAGTTTTCGAAAAAAAGATTGACGACGGTGATGCCGCGCAACGTCGGCACCTTGGGGATGGGACGCGAAAGAATGCCCTTCAAGTTTTCAGCCGTGTCCAATATAAGCTGAATGTCTTCGGCGGGCAGTCCCTCCAAGCCGAGAAGGTGGCGGACCGATAGTAAAGACATGGCTCAGTTCTCCTTCGGCGATTCGATCAACAGCACGGCGTCTTCTCCGTCGTTTTCAACCAGCCGCACCTGAACCTCTTCGCCGATCGAAGTGGTGACGGCTTTGCCGACATAGTCGGGTTGTATGGGAAGTTCACGGTGACCCCGGTCGACGAGCACGGCCAACTGAACCGTGGCCGGCCTTCCGATGTCCATGAGCGCGTCGAGCGCGGCGCGCGACGTGCGGCCGGTAAAGAGCACGTCGTCGACCAGCACCACATTTTTCTCATCCAAAGGAAAAGGGATGTTGGTGGCCTGCACGACCGGCTGCTTGAGGCGTCGGCGAAAGTCGTCGCGATAAAGGGTAATGTCCAAAACGCCGAGCGGTACATGAATGCCTTCGATGGCTTCGACCTTTTTGGCCAGGCGTTCGGCCAACGTGGCCCCGCGCGTCCGCACGCCGATGAAGACCAGGTCGGCGGCGCCGTGGTTCCGCTCCACGATCTCGTGCGCCAGCCTCGTCAGCGTACGCTCCAATCCCTCGGCGTCGATTATCGTTGCTTTTACGTTCGGCATAACTGCTCCGTGCTCATGCTTTTTCTCGGCTCGGCTTTTTCGGAATTATTTTATGAATCTGCAGGCAGACAAGCAAGGCTTTTTTCGGCAAACTGCTTGCAATTATGCGGCAATTTTCTTAGACTTGTTGCGAACAAACCAGGTCGATCCATGAACCCGAAAGCGAAACTGTTTCAACCCGGCGAAATTATTTTAGTCAATGTAGAAGAGCGCCCCGCCTTTTTCGCGCTCATCGAACGCATCGAACCGGACGTCAAGAAGGGTTGGCGCCGCATGACCTTCGTGACGCTGACGCTTCCCATGAAAAGGTTAACGTGGATTCTCGACGAGGATCAATTGCAGGGGCAGCCGTTCACTATGAACCAAGTCCCGATGCAGCTTCAAAGACCCCCATTTCCCCCCGAAGAGGAGACGGCGGCACCCGAAAAGCGCCGCCGCAGAAGCTCCGGCAATATCGTCTCGCTTTACGGCGACGATTGAGTCGCCGCCTATTTCACCAGCAGCATTTTGATCGAGTCGGTGAAAGAACCCTCACGGCTCTCGAAGCCCAGCAGAGCCGTGTAAACGCCTGTGGCCACGGGGCTGCCGTCGTCAGCGCGACCGTCCCACATCACGGATCGTCTTCCGGCGCTCTGGCGCATGCTCACCAGGCCGCGCACCGGTCTGCCGTCCACACCGACGATCATCAGCTCTACATGGCCGTCGGCCGGAAGCTGATACTCGATGGTGGTCGTCGGGTTGAAAGGATTGGGGTAATTCTGCACCAAGCCGTATGTTTTTGGAAGGGGGCTGTCGTCTTTTTTACTCACCGCGGCGGCGCCTGTGAAATGCGAAACGCCGCCTGCTGTGGCAATCCACAAGGAACCGTCCTTGTCCAAAGCCAAATCATAAATTCGATTGTCGGCGAGCCCATCGGCAACGGTATAGTTGGTAAACTTCCAAACCTCGATGTCGTACTCGCCGAACTGGTACTCGAAACGGGAAAGGCCGCCGAGCGTGCCGATCCACACCACCTGCCGGCCGTTTTCTTTGACGATCGCTCTCACACAGTTGTCGATCAAGCCTTCATCGGTGGTGAAATTGTCCCAGCCGGCTTTTGTTTCGGTGGTGTCGTGAAAGGCAAAGCCTTCGTCGGTGCCGTACCACTGCGAACCGTCATTGTCGACAAATACGGCATAGACATCGGTCGAAAAAAGACCGCTCCACTCCTTGCTGTAGGGCGAGGGGGAAGTGATGACGTCGACATTTTCCGGGTCGGTGCGAAGCCGCGCCACGCCGTTCATTTCTCTGGGACCGTTCTTGGTGCCGATATACTTCCAGCCGCCCGGCGGATCGATGCCGATGCAGGTCACGTCATCCCAAGCCAAGATGGGGACGGTGGATGTCGAAAAGCTGCGCCAGCCGCTGCTGCTGAAGCGCGACACACCGGACGGCGTGCCGAACCAGCGCTCGTGACGCAGCGGGTCGACGGCGGCGGCGGTGACTTTGTTGTCGATGAGGCCGGTGTTATCCTTACGGTAAGGCGTCGCCTTGGTGACCGCATCGATGGCAGCGATTCCCATCACCGAAACACCGTTGTCGGTGGCGATCCACAACTCATCGCCCCAGGAGGTAGTTTCGAAGGCCAAGTCGTTAATTCTGTTGTCGGCCAGCGTCTGCTTCTGATCGTCGGTCACATAGGTAACCCATTTGACCCCGTCAAATGCGGAAAGCCCTTTGTCGGTGCCGAACCATTTGTTTCCGTTGTTGTCGATCAACAGGCAGCGAACCTCGTTGCTCGCCAAACCGCTGTTGGCGGTCGTGAACGTTCGCCACTCGCCCGCCTGCAGCAGCACCGTTATCGACAAAAGAAAAATGATACTCGCCCTCATTGCCTGTCATCCTTTCTTCCATGAAACATATTGCAACTAACTCCTCATAGCCGCACGACGCAATAAGCATAAAAAGGTTCCGAATCCATCCCTCGCTCTCCATTCCACACCTTGATCGAGGTTTGGCCGAACGAAGGTTTTACGACTAATACCTAAAGGATATAATCCTTTCGGCGCAGAAAAACAACCGCTTTCTCGTCGGAGGATGTAAAACAGTTCACTCCTGAATAAAGCAACTCAAGGGTCGGGTGAAGAGACGGGCTGTCGGGCATGGTAGAATCCCTCGGCCAAATAGAGCGCCAGCGCCGTCCAAACAACGGCAAAGCCGATAAAGCGGGAAGAATCGAACGGTTCGCCGTAGATAAGGACGCCGATCAGGAACTGCAGCGTTGGCGCGATATATTGCAATAAACCGAGGGCGGTCAGAGAAATGCGGCGGGCGGAAGAGGAAAAGAGCAGCAGCGGCACCGCAGTGACGGCGCCGGCCGCCCACAGCAGAATCGTTTCGGTCGTTTGATGAAGGAAAACGGCATGAGGCTGCCGTTGAAAGAAAAGAATGCCGGCAACGGCTGCGGGTGCAAGGATCAGCGTTTCGACAAAAAGGCCTTCCAACGAGCCGAGCGGCGCCGTTTTCCTCAGCAATCCGTAGACTCCGAAAGTAACGGCCAACGACAAGGCGATCCAAGGGAAGCTGCCGTAATGCAGCGTCAGCCAGGCGACGCCGGAGGCCGCCACGGCAATCGACGCCGTCTGTACGGGCCTCAGCCGCTCCTTGAGCAGCAGGAATCCCAACAGCACGTTGAAAAGCGGGTTGATGAAATAGCCCAGGCTCGCCTCCACAATGGCTCCGCCGTTTACGGCATAAATAAAGACCAGCCAGTTGATCGCCAGAATCATCGCCGACAGAACGAACCACAGGATGACGCGAGGCCGCAACTGCCGCAGCCAATTCCATCGTCTCATGAGCAGCAGCAATAGAGCAGTAAAGACCGTCGACCACACGATCCGATGGCACAGGATCTCCAGCGGCGGCACCGTTTTCAGAAACTTCCAGTAGATGGGGAAAACGCCCCACATCAGATATGCGACAATGCCGTAAAGGATACCTCTGTTCATTCGTTGCCCGACCTCGCTTCCCCGGTTGCGGCCGCTTCAATCGTTGTCCCGCCGCAGGGGAAAAAGTTCTTTAACTTGAAAATGGATTTGCATAATTTGCCGATGTCGCTCACCCAACAACAGGAGGTTCTCATGCGAATCGCCGTTCTGCTTGCCGTCGTTTTGACGGCAGCCGGCTGCTCTTATTTCGCCCGGCCGGCTGAAAAGGTCAAGGTCCATTCGTTGTTTACCGACAACATGGTGCTGCAGCGCGATGTCAAAGTGCCTGTTTGGGGCAAAGCTGCTCCAGGCGGCAAAGTAACCGTGTTGTTCAACGGACAAAAGCACGCCGTCACCGCTGCCGCCGACAGTCAATGGCGACTGCATCTCGACCCCATGGAGGCGGGCGGTCCCTTTACGCTTAAAGTGTTCGGCAGGGACACCCTCCGTTTCGAAGACGTCATGGTCGGTGAAGTATGGGTCTGCTCCGGTCAGTCCAATATGGAAATGCCGCTGGCCGGATGGGGACAAGTCGACAACTATGTTCGCGAAATCGCCGCAGCCGACTTGCCCAATATTCGTCTTTTTCAGGTGAATCACAAGTTAAGTTTACGTCCCCTGTGGGACATCGACGCGCAAGGGTGGGTGAAATGCAGCCCCAAAACGGTGCCGCTGTTTTCGGCAACCGCCTACTTTTTCGGGCGCATGCTGCATCAGGAACTCGGCGTGCCGGTGGGATTGATCCACAGTTCGTGGGGCGGAACCGTTGCCGAGGCATGGACTTCGGCAGGAGCCCTGGCGCAATTGGAAGACTTTAAGCCGCTCGTCGAAGAAATTCAGCAGGAGCTGCTGAACGAAGGCGATGTGAAAGCCACATACGAGAAGCGCCTGGCTGAATGGCAGAAGCTTGTAGAGGAAAAGATCGCGGCCGCGCGGCAGGAAACGCCGGCGTGGCAGTCGCCCGACTATAACGACTCCTCATGGCCGAAGATGAAGCTGCCGGTATTGTGGGAGAGCGCGGGCCTGCCCAATTTCGACGGCATCGTTTGGTTCCGAAAAACAGTCGTTCTGCCGGAAAACGCCGCAGAACTGCCCTTTTCTCTCTCCTTGGGGCCCATCGACGATCAGGAGGTGACTTTTGTCAACGGCGTCCAGGCAGGATCGACCGACGGCTACAACAAGCCGCGCCAGTATACGCTCCCGGCGGGCATGTTGCGGCCGGGCAAAAACGTGATCGCCGTGCAGGTGCTGGACACCGGCGGGGGCGGCGGCCTTTGGGGCTCGCCGGAACAGATGACGCTGACGAGCGGCTCTCTGACTTTCGACCTCTCCGGTGAATGGGCCTATCAGCCGGCCGTGAGTCTGCGCGACGTGCCGCCGCGGCCGCAGCCGCCGGACAATCCCAATCGCCCCACTGTGCTCTATAACGCCATGCTTTCCCCGCTGATGCCTTTTGCCGTCCGCGGCGCCATCTGGTATCAGGGCGAATCGAACGCCGGCCGCGCCGAACAGTACCGCATCCTATTCCCCACCTTGATCAATTGCTGGCGCACCGCCTGGGGGCTCGGCGATTTTCCCTTCCTCTTCGTCCAGTTGGCCAACTTCCGCCCGGCTACCGAAGAGCCCGTTGAAAGCGATTGGGCGGAACTGCGCGAGGCGCAGCTCATGACGCTCTCGCTGCCCAACACCGGCATGGCCGTCGCCATCGACATCGGCGACGCAAATGACATTCACCCGAAGAACAAGCAGGAAGTGGGACGGCGTCTGGCACTTAACGCGCTGGCCAAGGTCTATGGTCGCGACATCGTCTACTCCGGACCCATCTACAAAGCGATGAGCTTCGAAGGGGACAAAATTCGCCTCAGCTTCGACCACACAGGCAGCGGCCTTGAGGCCCGAGGCGGGCGCCTGACCGGCTTTACCATTGCCGGCGACGACAAGAAATTCGTCAAGGCACAAGCGGTTATCGACGGCAATACGGTGCTGGTGTGGAGCCCGCAGCTGCCCTCCCCCGTCGCCGTTCGCTACGCCTGGGCGGACAACCCGGTGTGCAACCTTTACAACAAGGAAGGATTGCCGGCGTCGCCGTTCCGCACCGACGACTGGCCCGGCATCACGCACGGCGTAAAATAGCAGGCGTCACGGATCGGTCGGCGGCCTCTGCAGGCGATGCAGACCCGCCGACCGCCGTGCTTTTAAAGTCCGAAAGAAAATCTGCCCCCTGAACGCTCTCGACCCGCCTCGGGTTATCCCTCCAACGGGCGCGGCCGTCGTTTTTCAGGCCTCGTGCCTCTCGCGCAGCCCCTTGCCCATCCATCCCTTCATCAACCAAAGGCCCAAAGGCGTGGTGACGGCGATGAAACCGTAGATGAACCACAGGCGGCCGGTGTGCTGCGGCACCCAGAAGGAAGGCTGCGGGATGTAAGCGGCGACGAAATAGCCGCTGTATAATGAAGTGAGCACCTTGGTGAGGAACCAGGGGAACTGGCCGATGCCCATGTAGGCGCCGGTTTTCCCAGGCGGCGCGATCTCGGCCACCCACTGGAGGAAACGCGGCTGCCACATGGCCTCACCGACCGACATGATCACAATGTAGAGCAGAAAGAGTCCCGGCGCCGGCCCGACCGCCAGAAGAAAAGTGGGCGAAGCCATGACCAGGGTGCCGAGGATCATCATGCGATAGACATTCGCGCGCGCCGTCAGGCCGGCGATGATGGGCGTCAACACAAAAATGATCACCGGGTTGATGTTGGCAAAGATTTCCCAGTAGCGGCCGATCCAGTTGTCGCGAAACGCCCGGTCAAGGTAGTAGGGAATGGTCAACCAATTGTGAGCAAAAAGCGTCTGCACCGGGATGAGGATAAAGATGAAGGCCATGAAGCGGGCGTCGCGGAAAGGGTGTTCCGGCCTCCGACGCGTGAATTCGGCAACGGCGGCAACGGCAGCAGAGACGGCAACGGCCGCAAGCCCGAACCGCAACACGGCGGCGCTGTGAGCGGCAAAAGCGCGCGCCGCAGCGACTCCGAAAATCACGGCGGTGCCGACCAAGGCAATGAACGGCCGGTTGTTCACTCGTACCGCGGGCGGACGTTCTTCATGGGCTTCATCCTTCCCCTGCATCTGCTGAACGGCTCGAGCGTCCACTTTGGGCGTCAACAACAGCTGCGTCAGCAGAGTGGAAAGAATCGTGATCAAAGTGAACGCCCAAAAAACCGCGGTCAGACCGTTGGGGGGAAAGTGGGCGGCGAACGTCGTACGGCTGAAATTGGCGACATATCCCGACAAAAAGGCGCCCAAATTCATGAGGGCGTAGAGCACGGCGTAGCCCATGGCTGCAGTTTGCGGGTTGGTGTAGCGCTTTACACCGGCGTAGGCGGCCGGCTGATAGAGACCGTAAGCCGCCACCATCAGCAGCAGTCCTGCGGTCATGGTGAAAAACATAGGGGACCCCATGCCGGCGCCGAGCGGAAGTGTTCCGGAAAGGGAAACGATCAGTCTTCCAAATGCCATCGTCGCCAGGGCGACCGCCAGTGAGGTGCGCACGCCGATACGGTCCACCACGCCGCCCAGCAAAAGCATGGCGAAAGTAATGCCGCCGGTAACCCCGCCGTACACCCAGCCGGCCTGCGGATCACTGAGGGCAACGTTCTCCGAGCAAAATTTCCCCAATATGGTCAGAATTCCAAAGTAAGCCAAACCTTCCAAGATGTAGGGCACGTTGATGCCCCACAGTGCCCGAGGGGCGTGCACAAAGGCGGTCATCGTCTGACCCAGTTCCTTCAAGGCGTCGGCCACGACCCGACGAAAGGGCTGCGCCGCTGCTTCCGATCGTTGTTCCTGCATGTCGCTCTCCGTAAGTCTGTTCGGCTGCCGAAAATAAGACCTTCAGCGGCCGTTGTCAAGCGCTTTTCCAACAGCGAAAAAAGAATTGAACCTTTGAAGCAAATTTGCTAATATCGTTCCGCCAAGCCGGAGGAATCATGGCGCAGCAAAGTTTCGATTTCGACGCGGAAGAAGAGCCGAGGTTGTTTGCCCGTCTTCAATTGGAGCGGCCGCTGGTCTTTTTCGATCTGGAGACCACCGGACTGGACATCCTCAACGACCGCATCGTGCAGTTCGCCTTTGTCAAGGTAAGCCCAGACCGGACGCTCGACGAATGGTCGGAACTGGTGAACCCCGGCATCCCTATACCGCCGGAAGCCTCGCGTGTGCATCACATCACCGATGAGATGGTCGCCGACAAACCGACGTTTGCCGAATGGGCGCCGCGCGTGCATGCCTACCTGGTCGGCTGCGACCTCGCCGGTTTTAACGTGGCGGCGTTCGATCTCCCCTTTCTGCAGGCGGAGCTCGAACGCTGCGGCCAACCGCTGCCGCTGCAGGAGATGCGCGTCATCGACGCCCAGGTGATTTTTCACAAAAACGAGCCGCGCAACCTTGCCGCAGCCTATCGCTTTTACTGCGGCAGCGAGCTCGTCGACGCGCACGACGCCCTGGCCGACGTGCGCGCCACCGTCCGCATCCTCGATGCACAATTGAACCGCTATCGCGAGCTTCCCTCCGCCATGGACGCTCTGCACAAATACTGCGCACCGCGCAACAGCCGCTTCGTCACCGCAGACCGCAAGTTCTATTGGCGCAACGGCGAAGCCGTTCTCGCATTTGGCAAACATCGAGGCAAATCGCTGCAATGGCTGGTCGAAAACGAGCGCGACTATCTAAACTGGATCATTGCCGGCGATTTTTCCGAAGAAACCAAAGCGATCATTACCGATGCCCTCAATGGTAACTTTCCCATACCGCCGAGTCAAGAGGACGAACAGTAAGCTGGAACAAAGCGGATCGGTTGATTGTTGAAACCGCACCCGATAACAGTAAAGGTCAACTCAAGAGGTGATCCATGAAGAAACTCTCCCTCAGCATTCTTGCGGTGCTTTTTGCGGCCGCTCTCACTTTTGCAGCCGAAAAGAAGGTTGAAATGAAGGTCGAAGGCATGACCTGCGAGGGTTGTGCGGCCAAAGTCAAGACCTGTTTGGAAAAGGTCGAAGGCGTGAAAAGCGCCGAGGTCTCGCTGGAAAAGAAGCTGGCCGTGGTAACCTTCGATAACGGAAAGACCAACGAAGAGGCGCTGAAAGCCGCCGTTACCTCGGCAGGGTTTAAGGCCGGCGAAAGCAAGGAGTGCGGAAAAGCCGGCGGCTGCTGCAGCGCGGCTTCTTCTTGCCCCGGCAAGTGTCGCTGAATGAAAAAGGCGGATGCTCATCCGCCTTTTTCATTATTCCGCCCTGTTGATGCCCACTAAATCGTCGTAGGCACAGGCCGTTGCGGCAAAAGAAAGCGGCACGGTGACCAACAGCCCCACAAAACAGGCCAGCGCTCCCGCCAAATTGACGACCGCCAGGAGAATAATAAAAACGACCACCTCAAAAGTGTGCCCCTGAACGGCAAGGCGTGAGGCTTCCATGGACTGCCAAAAATCGAGGTGCTTTTCGGCAATAACGGCCGGCGTCAGAATGAACCAGGCGGCCGCCACCAGGCCTGGAATGATGCAGAACAACGTGCCGAGGGCGGTAAACGCGCTGATCACAATGCTCGAGAGCACGGCGGCGAGGAAATCGTCGAATCCGCGCGCCAGATCGCCGATGACGATCGGCTTTCCGCGCATACGGTCGAAAAGTATCCTCATAAATCCGACGGTGAGCGGCCCGCTGACCAGAAAGCCGCCGACCACCGTAGAGGAAGCAACGGCGATCACGGCCAGATAGATCAATGCCAAAAGAATAAAAGTCGACAGATCGGCCGAGATCATCTCCCAACCGCGACTAAACCAACTGCCGACATTTGCCGACGCGGTTCTGTTCTGAACATTTTCCATCAGCCTATGCCCCTTTATTGTATGACCTTTCCTGTTGCCCGGCGCGGACAACTTTTACTTCAATTGTACGCGCAACTCGCCGATTCCGCTTGAAATCATAAGATAGTGCTGTTTCGGACTCTGCTGATAGTTTTCCGAATAGTAATACTCGCCTTTGCGCATGAACCAACTTGGATAGTCCACTTCGGAGAGGAAAAGGAACTTGGAGACCCTCATCTTTACGCCCACCTCTTCGGGAAACAAGAGCATTGTTTCGCCGATGTCGAGATCGAGGCGTGTGGTGCACTTTTCGAGCCCTTCGCCGCTGAAATCGACGCGCAGTTCGCCGATGCCGCTGTTGATGTACGCCTCGCGGTAGCGGGCATTGCCCAAATTCTCCACCGTCAACTCGCCCACTTTGACATTGATGTCCAAGTTCTCCATCGTCGTCCTGTTCGGTTCGGCAAAATCAACATGAGCCTCGCCCGCCCACATGCGCAGCTTAAAGTCGTCGATTTTCAGGCCGCCCAAATCAAAGCCGACCTCGCCCGCCTTGATGCGCGCCGACAAGTCGATCGCCGGCTCTAAAGGCAGCTCCAGGATCAAAGTCGGCGTTTCTTCGTCATTCAGCTTCAGTTCATTCAAGTCCATGATCACCACGAGGCGGCTGCGTTTTTCATTGTATCGAATATCGACACTGCACTTTTCCTTGGGATAGCTCAAAGACAAGCGGCACTCTTTATCGTCGTTCGACGGCAGCATATGGAGGCGTCCGCCGTCGGCATCGATTTCGACGCTCAGCTTTTCGCCGCGAATGACAAAGCGTTCCTCTTGAGTAGAGGTGCCGGCGAATAATGTTCCGATCATCGCCCGGCAGATGATAACGCAAAGGATCAAACCGTATGCTTTTTTCATGAAACCTCCCGATCAATCTGTTGAAATTACGGCGCCTCGGCCCGCGCTAAAACGTGCGGCATAAGCGAAAGGTTACAGTGAAATCTCCGCCGCTGCGGTCGATGCGTCTGGCCACGTCGATGCGGAAATCGCCGTCCGAGTCGGCCAGGCCGATTCCGACGTCGGTCTTGAGCGAGGACCACTTGAGACGTTCAAAGCCTTCCTCAAGGGATCGTTCTTCCGCGCGTCGGCGCGAAGGCTCATCGACCGGCCAACGTTGGGCAAGTTCGGCGTTCTCCTCGTCAACGAACCACGCCAGGCCGCTGTCGACGAAAAGAATGAGATCGAGCCCCAAAAAGTTGCCGTCGCTTGCCCGCAGGTGATACTCGGCATTGCCCAGCACCAGGCGGTCGCCGGTGAACTCTTTGAAACGATAACCGCGCAGCGTCGACAGTCCGCCCAAGTCGAATTGATAAAGCGGGGGCAGAATGCCGTTCGCCGTTCCGCCGCGCAGGCGAAAGGTCAGGTGTTCATCCCAGTTCAGGGGAAGATAGTGAGCGATATCGACGATGCAGCGCTTGAAGGTCATGGGGCTGTTCAGGTCGTCGCCGGAGCGTTCGCCAAAAGCGGTGATCAGCCAACCGCGCGTCGGCCGACGACGGTCGTTGCGCGTGTCGATGGTCAGGGTTCCGGAGAGGGTGTTCAACGACAAGGGGGCTTCCCAGCCGAAGGCCTCGGAATAGCCGAAAGGCAGCGCCGGCGGGTTGGCGCGGAAAGTCTTGTTCTTGCCGAAAAGCGCCCAATTGGTTCGGTTCGCCAAATTGTAGAGGTCGTCGGAACGGTAAGCCGCCGTCAGCTTGACGCGGGAGGTAAAATTTTGGCTGATCCACACGCTGTAGCCGTTTCGGCGATAGTAGTCGTAAAAGTCTTCTTTGATGAAAAACGCGGCTGCAGAGTTTTCATAGGGACAGATGATCCAACGATCTTCCGTATCGGTGACATCATGGTAGTCGGCGCCGACGGCAAAGCGGAACTGCCGGCCTGACCAGCGTTCCAAGCCGATGCGGTACTGCCAGGTTTTGGAGGCGAATGAATAGCCCCCTTTGCCGATCACGGCAAAATGATGCCGCCGATTGTCCCACCAGCTCGGTTTGGGGAACTGCAGACCGAGCGTCAGTCCGTTCACGCGGGAGTACTCGGCATAAAAGACCTCTCCTTCATCTTCCGTCCAGTGCGGCTTGTCTGCGGCCGTTCGGCGCCGTTCTTCGCTTTCACGGTGAGGTTCATTGCCGTCGACGGGCATGCTGGTGACCACGGCGTCGCCTTCGACCATGGCGCCGTCATCCGTTTGAACTTGGCCGTTGACCGCAATCACGTCGCCGGCCACTGAAGCCGTGGGCAAAAGGCGGAGGTCGCCGAAAACCACCAAAATGCGACCGTCGACCTTGCCCGCAACGGTCAAAGTGCCGTCCAGCACCACCACATCGCCGTCGATGATTTCATTCTCGCCGATTTCAGTGTCGCCGCGAAAGCGCATCGCGCCGGCCGCGCCGTTCAGGTACTTTTTCTCGGCATGCCTTGCAACGGCCTTTTCGCGCGCCGTCAGCCCTTCGTAAAAATCTCTATCGCCGGCATAGCCCTGATTGACGAGCAGCAATAGAAGCAGAATAACGCCCAAAATCACCCACAAGGCAATCAGCAGTCGGTTGGTCTCCATCGCTTCCATATAGTCCTCATGAAAAATGCAACCCGCCGCGAACTACGCAACGGCCATGCCGGCATGCTTCGCGTTCACCGCATCATTTTTCCGCAGACTCAACCTGATGTTGTGTATGGAGTTGGGGCAAGAGGCGGCAAACCCCCTTCTGAGCACTTTATGTGCGTGTCGTCGAATGACCCTGTGTGTTTCTCCAACAGTGAGGGAAATTTACACAGCGCTGCTTTTGAGAATATGAAGCAGCTCCTTCATGTCGTCGGGCAGGGAAGCTTCGAAGACAAAAAGTTCTTGACGTTTGGGATGAATGAAGGCGAGGGTGCGGGCGTGCAGCATCTGGCGGTTGAAGCGCTTGAAGAGTTTGTTCACCAAATGACACTGCGCGCTGTTGAGGCCGGCCAGTTGCTTTCCTCGTCCGCCGTAAAGAGCGTCCATAAAAACGGGGTGGCCGATGGAGGCCATGTGCACGCGAATCTGGTGCGTCCGTCCGGTTTCGAGATTCAACTGCAGGTAGCTGGCGAAGGACATTTCGCACAGGACGCGGTAATGGGTCACGGCCGGTTTGCCTTGGGGGTCGATGTGCATGCGCGTCCGGTCTTTGGGATGTCGCGCCAGCGGCGCCTCGATTCGTCCGACGGGTTGTTTGAGTTTTCCCCAAACAATGGCGCGGTACTCGCGTTCCATTTTGCGGGCCGACAGTTGCCGCGCCAGGTGTACATGGGTCATATCGTCTTTGGCCACCACCATAAGGCCCGAGGTGTCCTTATCCAGGCGGTGCACCAGGCCGGGGCGCGTTTTTCCGCCCACCTGTGATAAAAAAGCCGAATGCGCCAGCAGGGCATTGACCAGCGTGCCGCGCATGTTGCCGTAGGCCGGATGAACAACCAATCCCGCCGGTTTGTTGATGACGATCAGATGCTCGTCCTCGTAGACGATGTCCAACGGAATCTCTTCCGCTTCGAGTTCGGCGGGCTGCGGAGGCGGGAAATGAATCTCGATGAGTCGGCCGCCCTTCACGCCGTAACCCGCCTTGGTCGGCGCGCCGTCGACGAGGACGCGCTCTTCATCGATCAGGCGCTTCAAATGGGCGCGGGTGACCGAGGGCAGATGCCGCGCCAAGAAAATATCCAGGCGCTCCTTCGGCTGATCATCCGGTACGCTGATGCGAAGAATTTTACCTTCCACAAGGGCCGCCGTGAAGTTGACCTTGACTTTGACCGTGTAATCCGCTAATATCTTCGGCGTCGTGCCGTTTTACCCTCATTTGAGGAGTAACCGCATGAAATTGTCGATCCTATTTATGACGCTTGGGCTGCTTTTCGGCGTCGTAAAATCCGCTTCCTTTCCTCGACTCATCTGGTATGGGCCGGCCACGCCGAGGAGCGAGGACTTGCGCCTCATCCGCGAAGCCGGCTTTACCGACTGCCTTTTCTCCGCAAAAGATTCGGGGCAGAACCTCGCATTTCTGCGCGAAGCCGAATCGCTGGGGCTGTTCTGTCGCCTCAGTGAGGAATCGATCGACCTCTTCTGCTCGAAAAAAGACACCTCTTTGCGCCGCCTCGACAGCCTGACTCAGCTTTACCTTACTTTCAAATCCTTCCGCGGATTCCTGCTTTTCGACAAACCGGGTTTGGCGGAACTCCCGGCGTTCGCCGAGCTCGCCGACTTTTTCTCCGGCAAGTATCCGCAGCTCTCCTGTTTCGTTCAGGCGCATCCCCATTGGGCCACGCCGGCGCAGTTGGATACGGCCGACTATCGAGCGTATGCCGCTCTGCTGACGCGCAAAAGCAAGGTCAAACTGATCACGGTCGAGTGTCCGGGCATACGGAACAACCGCCAGCAACCGGGCTTTTTCGAAACCCTCGCCGTGCTCCGCTCGCTCTCGATCGACACCGGCCTGCCCTTTTGGGGCTATGTCCTTTTGGAACCCGTCGGACAACCGCCGCAGGTGCCGCTCGCCCATATCCGCATGCAGGTTTACGCCGCCCTCGCCTACGGCGCCAAAGGCCTGCAATACGCCTTCTTCCGCGCCGACCCGCGTGTGCAGGACGCTCCCTCCATCGTCGACGAGGAGGGCCGTCTGACCCCCACCTACGACTATTGCGCCGCGGTCAACAAAGAAGCGGCTCGATTGGCGCCGACGCTCCTTTCGCTGCGTTCGCTGGGCGTTTACGCCGCCAAACCGACGCCCCCCGGCGTCCCGCCCTTGCCTCCCGGCCTGCCGATCGCCAAAATCGATACGCCGGATGTGCTGGTCGCTCTCTTTGCCGACGGGCCGCGCCGCTATGCGATGGTGGTCAACACCGATTTTCGCTACGGAAAACGCTGCCGCCTCTTTTTTTCATCGACCGTTGCCGCCGTCGAAGAGATCGCCAAGAACAACGCTCCGCCCTACGTCCGCCGCCTCAATTCCCAGACGGATGATTACGTCGAGTTGATCTTTAAGGCGGGCGAAGGACGCCTCTTCAAACTGCTTCCTTAAAGGAAAAGCGTTCACCGGCCGCCGTACACCGGCTGAATCCACGGTTCTTTGGCGCCGCCTCGGCTTTGCGCCGCCCACACGATGCCCCGCTTCATGATGGTCATGGCCTCGGGCACATCAAAATCCGCCGCCACATGCCCCAGTGAGGTGTAGAACACCCGTCCGTCGCCGTAGTACTTTTTCCACACCGTGGGCACCACGCAGCCGTCGATCCACGGCGCGTGATCGCCGTTGAAGCGCGTGACCGCCAACACCTTCACATTGGGATCGACGTGCATGTAGTACTGTTCGCTCTTCATGTGAAAATCGGACAGACCGGCGGTCACCGGATCTTCGTGGTCGACGATGTGCACGTCATAGTCGATAACGCCGCCGGGGTGGGCCACCCACTGTCCGCCGGTCATAAACTGGTATTCGGTGTTGTTGCGGAACGCATCGCACAGGCCGCCGTGCCATCCCGCCAAGCCGACGCCGCCGCGCACCGCTTGCAACAGCCCGCGCTCCTGGTCGTTTTCGATGGTTCCCATGGTGTAAATCTGAACCACCAGATCGAGCGAGGACATGAGCGACTTGTCCGTGTAAACCGCCAGGTTGTCGGCCACGGTCACCTCTGCGCCTTCTGAGCGCATCCAGGGAACAAAAATGTCGCGGCATTTTTCCGGCTCATGACCGCTCCAGCCGCCCCACACGAACAACACCTTTTTGCCGGCAAGAAGCTTTTCACCCGCTTTCAGCTTTGCGCCGCCGAACATCATCGCCGCGCCCGCCGCGGCCGCCGCCTGTCGAAGAAATTCTCTCCGTTTCATGCTTTCCTCCGAAATCCAAGCTTTCCGCTGTCTGCAAGTGAGTTTATCATTTCAAACGCTAAAATGCAAGCAAAAGAACAAACCGCGCGCAGGCCGAGTTTCGCCTTGAAAAAGTGCCGCACCTTTTCTATTTTGCAGGCAACATCCAAGGAGGAACTCTATGCAGGCTGTCCTTATGGCGGCGGGGAAAAGCACCCGCACCTATCCGCTCACCCTCACACGGCCCAAACCGCTGCTGCCGATTCTCAACCGACCGCTGCTTTACCACAGCCTCGATCAACTGGTCGGCCTTTTCGACGAAGTGGTGCTGATCACCGGCTATCGTCGCGAAATGATCGAAGCGGAGCTGGGCCAAAGCTACCGCGGCATGCGCGTTATTTACCAGGAGCAGAGGGAGCAGTTGGGCACCGGTCATGCCGTGCTTCAGGCCAAGCCGTACATCAAGGGCAAGTTCGCGGCCATGAACGGCGACGACCTGTTCGCCCGCGTCGACCTCGAGGAGTTGATCCGCTATGAATATGCCGCACTGGTCAAACGCGTCGAAAATCCCGAGCTCTACGGCGTCTACGAAGTGACGCCGGACAATCGGGTGATCAATCTGGTGGAAAAGCCGAAAGAGTACATCGGCGACCTGGTGAATATCGGCTGCTATGTTCTTCAACCCGAGTTTTTCGATGAGCTCGAACGAACCCCCCTGAGCGAACGGGGCGAAATCGAAATCACGTCCGCCATTCTCAGCACGGCGAAAAAGCGGCCTTTCTACGCCGTTCCCATCAAGGGATACTGGCTTCCCACCGGCTATGCCTGGGACCTGTTGAGCCATCAGGAGTTTTTGGCGAACCGTCACACGTTTGCGGTGGAAGGAACCATGGAGGAGGGGGTGACGATAAAGGGCGACTTGGCATTGGGGCCGAACAGCGTCATCAAATCAGGCACATATATCGAAGGGCCTGTCGTCATCGGCAGCGGCTGCGTGGTCGGGCCGAACGCCTACCTGCGCGGCTGCACCTCCATCGGCGACAACTGCCGCATCGGCGCCGCGGTGGAGATCAAGAACTCGATCATCTTTCCCGGCTGCCGTATTCAACACTTGAGCTACATCGGCGACTCGGTTGTGGGCGAGGGCTGCACCCTGGGCGCGGGCACCATCACCGCCAACCATCGTCACGACGACGGTGAAATTCGCTCGCGCATCAAAGGGAAACTGGTCGATACGCGCCGCAAAAAGTTGGGCGCGATTTTCGGCGACGGCGTCGCCTCCGGCATCCACACCTCCATCTATCCCGGCAGAAAGCTTTGGCCCGGCACATGGACTCGGCCGGGGCAGATCGTTGCCGACGATCTGATGCCGGAAGATGCCGTTTGGGAATGAGCGGCGGCGTTTCGCCGCATGGCGTGTTATTTCGAAGACGGGAGCGGTTGAATCCGCAGCGTGAGGCTGGTCGCCACGCCGAAGCCGGTCGAAGTGGCCGACGTGATACCGCCGTAGCTGCGGAAGGAAAAGTCCCAGCAGAAATCTTGGTGGTTCAGCCCGAAACCGCCGGAGAAAAAGTTCGGCAGCTTGCCGCCGTAGGAGACGCCGGCCCGGACAGCCAAATGCGGCGTGAGCCGCACCTCGCCGCCCGCCATAATGCGCGGCCTGCGCGATGAGAGAGCGGTTTCGGAAAAACCGACTTCGAACTCTGCGGCGGCCAGATATTTGGGCGAAAACGGCGCCGCCAGCGATACGTTGAGCACCTGGGGCAACATCGCCGTAAAGTGATCCGCCTTTTCCTGCGTCAGCTCCGTGATGAAAATGGAATCCACGGCGGCGCGCTGAACCAGTCGGCCGAAGGCCGTCTCATTGAGGTAAAAATCAAAAGTGGTCCGCCGCGCATTGCGGTTCCAAAAGAGGCGGGACACCGGATTGTGCAGCACGAACGAGCTGACCCAGCCGTTGTCCATGAGCAGCGATACGGCGCCGGTAAGAGCGTAGCCGCGACCTCCTTCGGCATAGTTCATGACCGCATGCCCTTCGCCCGCCACCGAAGAATAGGTCGTGCGGGTAAAAAACTCGGACTCGGTAATTCTGGCGTACGAAAAGCCGTGGAGGTAACGGGCAGTCACTCCCCACGCCAGCCGCCGCAGGGCTCTTTGCTCGAAATCCCTTCCATGGCCGAAGGCCAAGCCGACGTCCAGAAGCGTCATGCCGCCGCCGGAGACCGGGGAAAATTCATAGGTGCGGTTCAGCTCGTTGCCGTACGCCATCAGCTCGAACAGTTCGCGGGCAAAAGAGCCGGCGTAACTGCTGAAGGCGCGCACGCCGAAGGCAAAGGGACCGTAGCCCAGACTGAACCCCTGCAGCTTGGCGTTCGAGGTCAGGTCAAATCCCTCGTTTGGAATGGCGTTGAGGATTCTTTCGACTTCGGAGCGGTTCAAATAACTGCCGACGTAACGCTGATAGACGACGTGCGACCAGGCGTTGTTGCTCAAGTCGGCGCTGATGCCCAGAAGGTTCATGGAAAAGGGGCTTAAAGCCGGAAGCCCCAGGTTGGCGGGGTTGATAAAGATGGCTTCGCAGCCGCGCGCGGCGGCGGCGTATGCGCCGGAGAGAGCGTATTGCCGCGCATTGGTGAAAATCTCGTCCCCCCTGAGAGCGAACGCCGTCAAACAGAAAACGACGCCCATGAACCGCTTAGACATCATCAGACGCATCTGTCCGTCCGTTCTCGGAGCGCGTGGGACGCGCTCCGAGCCGGTTTGTCAAGTTCCCATTTCCCACGAAGAGAGATAGGCCTTTTGTTCTTCGGTGAGCTCGTCGATTTCGATGCTCATGGACTTGAGCTTCAGGCGAGCGACCCAGTCTTCGATCTCCTGAGGAACTTCATGCACCTTTACGGCGAGGCGGCCTTTGTTCTTCACCGCCCATTCGGTGGCCAGAGCCTGTGTAGCGAAGCTCATGTCCATGACCGAAGCCGGGTGCCCTTCCGCGGCCGCCAGGTTGATCAAACGCCCTTCCGCCAACACGTACAGCCGACGGCCGTCGGCCAAACGGTATTCGTCCACCAGGCGGCGCACCTCTTTAGGCCCTTCGACGGCAATGCGCTTCAGCCCTTCCAAATCGATTTCCACATTAAAGTGGCCCGAGTTGGCAATAATGGCGCCGTCCTTCATCACCTTCATGTGTTCGGGACGGATGACATGAATGTCTCCGGTGAGCGTGCAGAAGAGGTCGCCGACTTTGGCCGCTTCCTGCATGGGCATTACGCGAAAGCCGTCCATGGCGGCCTCGAGCGCGCGGATGGGGTTCACTTCGGTCACGACGACGTCGGCGCCCATGCCGCGGCAGCGCATGGCGAAGCCGCGACCGCACCACCCGTAGCCGGCGACCACCACCGTCTTGCCTGCCAGCAGAATATCGGTAGCGCGGATGATGCCGTCGACGGTCGACTGACCGGTGCCGTAGCGGTTGTCGAACAGGTTCTTGGTGGTGGCGTCGTTGACGGCAATGACGGGAAATTTGAGCGCGCCGTCCTTGGCCATGGCCCGCAGCCGAATGACGCCGGTGGTCGTTTCCTCCATGCTGCCGATGATGTTGCGCGCCACGTCGGGATAGTCGGAATGGATGTTCGAGACCAAATCGGCGCCGTCATCCATGGTGATCACCGGTTGGTGGGCGATGGCGGCGCGAATGTGCTCGTAATAGGTTTTGTGGTCTTCGCCCTTGACGGCGAAAACGGGTATTTGAAAGTCGCGCACCAAAGAAGCGGCGACGTCATCCTGCGTCGAGAGGGGATTGGAGGCGCACAGCACCAGATCGGCGCCGCCCGCCTGCAGCGTGCGCATCAGGTTGGCGGTTTCTGCGGTCACGTGCAGGCATGCGGACATTTTCAGCCCGGCCAGGGGTTTTTCTTTTGCAAATCGTTCACGAACCTGCCGCAGCACCGGCATGTCGCGTTCCGCCCATTCGATGCGCCGTTTCCCTTCGTCGGCAAGCGAAATGTCTTTGATGTCGTAATTCACAAGTCCTCCGTATCGACCGGCTTCTCAGCCCTTCAGCAGGTCGTTCACTTTGTCGGTTTTTTCCCAGGTGAAAGCATCGCCGCTGCGGCCGAAGTGGCCGTACACCGCGGTCTGCTTGTAGATGGGGCGCCGCAGATTGAGCATGGTGATGATTCCCCGCGGCGTCAGATCAAAGTTTTTACGCACCAGGCGTTCCAGTTCTTGGTTAGGAATCGTTCCGGTTCCGAAGGTATCGACCAACACCGAGACCGGTTCGGCGATGCCGATGGCGTAAGCGAGCTGAATCTCGCACTTTTTCGCCAGACCGGCGGCGACGATGTTCTTGGCAATATAGCGAGCCGCATAAGCGGCGGAGCGGTCGACCTTTGTCGGATCCTTGCCGGAAAAGGCGCCGCCGCCGTGCCGCGCATAGCCGCCGTAAGTGTCGACGATGATCTTGCGGCCGGTCAGACCGGCGTCGCCCTGGGGCCCGCCGGTGACAAAGCGCCCGGTGGGGTTGATGTGATAGGTGACCCCCTTCGTCGGGATCAACTCTTTGGGAAGAACCGGAAAGATGACATTTTCGATGATGTCGTGGCGGATGGTGTCGTAATCGACTTCGGGATGGTGCTGTGCCGAAACGACGACGGTATCGATGGCGGCGGGTACGCCGTCGATGTAGCGCACCGTGACCTGCGACTTGCCGTCCGGCCGCAGGTAGGGAATTTCTCCCGACTTGCGCACGAGGGCCAAGCGCTTGCTGAGTTTATGCGCCAGCATAATGGGCAGGGGCATCAGCTCCTCGGTTTCGTCGCAGGCAAAGCCGAACATCATGCCCTGGTCGCCGGCGCCGTTTCGGTTGACGCCCAAGGCGATGTCCGGCGACTGCTGATCGATGGAGGTCAGCACGGCGCAGGTCTCGTAATCAAAGCCGTAGTGAGCGTTGGTGTAGCCGATTTCCTCGATGGTCGCGCGGGCGATGGACGGAATATCGACATAGACCTCGGTGGTGATTTCGCCGCCGACGAGAACCAAGCCGGTAGTGACAAAAGTTTCGCAGGCTACACGGCCGTTGGGGTCTCCGGCAAATACGGCATCCAAAACCGCATCCGAAATCTGGTCGGCGATCTTGTCGGGATGACCTTCGGTTACCGATTCTGAGGTAAAAAGAAACTCGGACATTGAGCATTCTCCTATCATTCATGTTCGATCGGTCGAACGCCGATCTGTTCGTTTAAACGTTGTTCAGAGTACAGCACTCAACGGACTTTGCGTAAAGGGGAGTCGTTTCGGCCGTTTCACTTCTCTTTGTGTCCGTCCATAAAGGCTTTGAGGCGGTCAACGGCGCGGATTTCCGTCGGGTCGACGCCCTTGAGCAGCGCCAGGTAGTAGCTGACGAAATCAGCCAGCACCAGGAGCGAAAAGGTGCGGCAGAGCCGCGTTTCGCCCGTCGGCCGGACGATGGTGACCGGCGTCTTCTCGGCGATCAGGTCGCGGGTGAACTGCATCCGGCGCTGCAGCTCCGGGGGGTTATGGTCGTCGAACAGCATGACCACATGAAAGTTGTCCCCGCCTTCCGTCAGCCAGGGAACGATTTCGTTGTGGTTCATCTCCGGCAAAAGGTTGCTGAAGGCATGCACTTTGGCGTTCTCGTTGAGTTGGTTGCGCCACCGCAGGGGCAGGGCGGGATTCGGTTCGTCGGCGCCGTAAATAATCGGCACTTTGCCCAAAAGCTTTTCGGCCAGCGCCGCGGCTTCGTTCGAACCGTCCTGAACGTCGGCATAGCGGGCGGTCAGCTTTTTGACGGTCTCACGGGTTTCGTCAAGGGCGGCCGATTCGGCGGACAGGATGCCGTATTCCTGCATTACGGTCATCAGGCTGAAAAAAAGATAGCCCAGGGCGCATCGCGGCGGCAGGCCGTCGGGGATTCTCATGAGGCCGCAGCCGTTCTTCAGGGCGAACTTGGCCAATTTGCCGCCCGAAGCGATGCACACGATCGGCGCGCCGGCCTCGGCGGCCTGTTCCACCGCCGCCAGCGTCTCTTCGGTATTGCCGGAATAGCTGCAGGCGATCACCAGCGAATGGCTGCCGACGAACTGGGGCAGGCGATAGTCACGGTTGACGATGAGCGGCAGATCGAGGGTGTCGCCGTAGAGGCCGGCCAAAAGGTCGCCTGCAATGGCCGAGCCGCCCATGCCGGTGATCAAAACGTGCTGCAGCGAAAGATTGATGTCGGGCAGCGACAGCTCCGGCCGCAGTTCCACGGCCTCGTCGATCTGCTGCGGCATTTGCCGCAAAAGATCATACATGTGCGATCGATCGACGCGAAAATGATTCGAACTAATCATAACCACCTATAGGTTAATCCTGTTTGGGAAATTTCCTTTCATAACTCTCTTTGAGAACGCTTCGCACGCCTTTGATGGAATCGGCGGCCAACACCTCGGCCGCCACTTGCTCGCACTCTTCCACCTCTACGTTGCGGATGATCTCCTTGATGGTCAGCAGCGACACCGGGCTGACGCTGAACTCGTCCAGTCCAAGGCCGATCAGCGTCATCGTCGCCAGCGGATCGCCCGCCATTTCACCGCACATACCGACCCACACGCCCTGCGCGTGCGCCTTTTGAATGATGTCGCTGATCAAACGAAAAACCGCCGGGTGAAAGGGCTGATAGAGGTAGTTGAGATCCTTGTTGCCGCGGTCGACGGCTACCGTGTACTGAACGAGGTCGTTGGTGCCGATGCTGAGAAAATCGCATTCCCTGGCGATCAAATCGGCCGTTACCGCCGCCGAGGGCACTTCGATCATGGCGCCGAGCTTGACCTCCTCGGCATGGAGAAGCCCTTCGCGCCGCAATTCTTCCTTCACCTCTTCGATGATTCGGCGACACTGAACGACCTCCTCGGCGCAGGTGATCATCGGCAGCATCAAATAGATGTTACCTTCTGCAGCGGCGCGCAGCACGGCGCGCAACTGCGTGCGAAACAGCCCGGGAGCGCCGTTAAAGTAGAGCCGAACCCCGCGTACGCCGAGAAAGGGGTTCTGCTCGTGTTGAAGCTGCAGGTAGATCGGGAGCTTGTCGCCGCCCAAGTCGAAGGTTCGAATGATCAGCGGCTTGCCGTTCAGCTTGTTCAGCACGCGGCGGTATTCATCCAGTTGATATTCTTCAGAAGGGATTTCGGGATTCGAAAGGTAGAGATACTCCGTGCGATACAAGCCCACGCCGTCGCTGCCGAGTTCATGCACGGCATCGGCCTCGTCGACGAATTCGATGTTGCAGGCAAGCTCGATGTCCTTGCCGTCGCGGGTGCGGGCAGGCAGGAACCGGATTTCCTCCAGATGATGCACCCTTTCCAGAAAAGCCTGCCGCCGTCGCTCGTAGCGCGCGAGCGTTTCGCGCGAAGGATTGATGATCAGCACCCCCTCTTCTCCGTCGAGAATGGCCAGGGCGCCTTCGCGCACGGCGTTGACGGCGTCGTTGAGACCGACCACCGCCGGCACCTTGATGGAGCGGGCAAGAATGGTGGCATGCGAAGTCCGGGCACCAAAATCCATGGCGAAGCCCAGAACCAAAGAGCGGTCGAGGCGAATGGTGTCGGAAGGCGTCAGCTCGCGTGCGAAAATAATGGACGGTCTATCGAGCCGCGGCCCCATAGCCGAGGTTTTGCCGAGAAGATGCTGCAGAACGCGACGCTTCAGGTCGCGGAGATCAACGCTGCGGGCGCGGAAGGTTTCGTCGCCCATGTCCGACAAGCGCTCGATGTAGAGATCCATGACCGTTGCAAAGGCTTCGGCCGCGCCGATCTTTTCGGCCTCAATGAGCTTGACGCATTCCTGAAGTACGAAAGGATCGGAAAGCATGGCCTGATGGACCTGGAAAATCTGCGCCGCCTCCGCACTGTAGGCCTCGGCGGTTTTTTGATAAAGAGCCTCCAATTCGCGGATGCTCTCGTCCAGAGCCTTGCGCAACGCCTCGATCTCGCGAGGAACGTCGGCTTCCGTGATGCTTTTTCTTTCGATGTTCAAAGACTCACGGGCAAGAATAAAGAGCGGCCCTCTCACCACGCCCGGCGATGCCGCCACACCTTCACACCGTATTTCCTTCTCCGCTTCGTTCATAAGCAGTCTTTAGTACTCTCCTTCCCTCAGTTGGGAGATCCTTTCCAGCACATCGGTCATGGCCTTCAGCGCTTCTTCTTCGTCGGCACCGATGATACGCAGCACGATTTCGCTGTCCTTACGAGCTTCCAAGGTCAAAATACCCATGATGCTTTTGGCATTGATCTCCTCACCGTTTTTCGAAAGAAAAATATCGGATTTGAATTTGGCTGCCTCTTCCACAATCATGCGGGCAGGCCGAGCGTGAATGCCGTATTGATTTTTCACAATAAATGTCTTTGTGACCATGATTCACCGTAACAGCGTAACTCCGTTCAAAGAAAAAAGCCATCCGATAAGGATGCTGACGGTAAATGCAACAAACAGGATCAGGTGAACCGACTTTTGCATCGACGCCAGCACGACCGTCGTCAGGGCGCTGCACACGAACGCCGCAAGCAAAGATGGGTCCCGAGCCAGACACCAGTCAGCCGCAACAATAAAGAAAACTCCGGTGAAAAACAAACCGGTGAGCGACAGAAACGAAAAGACCTTTGTAAACCGCCACTCGGAAAGGGTTTTGATGACGTTGAAACCTTTCCGGTAGCCGACCTTGAAGCTGAACCAACGCATGAGCAGATGGGGAATGTTATAAAACACCAGAAAAAGCGGTACGGCGATGAGGCCGAAGAGGAAAGCCGTACAGAGCGCTGCGGCGACCATCAACGGTCTCCAGCGGCTCCAGAAAAGCTGGTCTCCCAAACTGCCCAGCGGGCCGCTCATCCTGCTCTTAAAGAGAGAGATTTCATGCTTGTCGGTCTGCATCCCGGCAAGCGCTTCTTCTTCCGCCCGGGTAACCGCGCCCAGGCACCATCCGGCAAAATAGGGGTGTGAGTTGAAAAACTCCAGGTGTCTGCGCAGAAAGGCCGATCGTTCTTCAGGGGTGCGCATGAGGCGTTCGGCAACCGGCAGAAGGCACCAGCAGAAGCCCAAGCCGAGCAGCGACTTGAAATTCCAGCTCCCCTGCACGGCAAAAGATCGCAGCAGGATTTTGAACCGATCGCTTTTTCGCGTTTGTCGAGTCATAGCATACGGGCGTAAACAATTACCAAGGCAACGGCCATACCTAAAAGGAGCACCAGTCGTCGGCGGGTTTGCGCCCAAAACATTTTAATGAGGAAAATGCTTTCGGCCGCGAGCAATCCGCCGATTGCAGGTTGCAGGATTTTGTCGTATTTTTGCGGCAGAACGTTCAGCAATGCGGGCAGCATTATCGTCAGCAAACCGGCCGCACCGGCCGCAAGCACGAAACCCAGCAAAAAGGCCGCAGCTAAACCGGCCGTGTGAGCGGCCCTCACGTTCTTCGGCGAAATCAACCGCCTGTCCAAAAGGCGGGTGTAGTTGCGAGTGTTGAAGCGCCGCATTACGCCGACCAGGGCGCCGCCCGCGGCACTGATCGGAACCGAGGCGATCAACACGATGACGATAACAGCGGTGACGCGATCAGGAAAGCGTGAAGTCGTCAGAATGGCCGCCGCGGCGGAAGTCGCTGCGCCGACGTTGCTTTCGGAAAACTTGGCCGCGCCCACGGGCAATTCGCTGATGTAAGCCGGTTCGAGCAGCATGCCGATCAGAAAACCGAGCTGTACGTCGCCCAAGATCATTCCCATAACCGTGCAGGCGACCAACGGGCGCGAGATCATGATCTGAAGGAACGCGGTGGTGTCAAGGGAGACCATGCCTCCCCACAGCCCGATCCAAAGTAACTCCGTTGCCACCGGTGTACTCCTTTTTTGATCGATCAAACATAAACATTTTCATATTAATAAGCAACGAAAAAGCTCTCTCTTCGAACGAGCCTTTACCGGAGATGACCCATGAAACCGATCTATCTGGATTTTAACGCTTCGACCCCCGTTGATGCAAAAGTGCGCCAGGTGATGCTGCCCTTCCTTACGGAGGAGTTCGGCAATCCCTCCAGCACCCACCCCTACGGCGTAAAGGCCAAAGCGGCAGTTGAGGAGGCGCGTCGGCAGACGGCAGCCCTGCTGCGGTGCGAACCGGATGAGATCATTTTTACAGGGGGAGGAACCGAATCGAATAACTTGGCAATCAAAGGGGTCGTCTTTGCTGCCGGACGAAAGGGGCACATCATTACCAGCCGAATCGAACATCCTTCGGTGCTCGAGGTGTGCGAATACCTTGAGCATCAGGGTTATGAGGTAACCTATGTCGGCGTGGACCCTTACGGCATGGTCGACCCCGAGGAGGTCGAACAGGCCATAAGGCCGGACACGCTGCTCATCACGATCATGCACGCCAACAACGAGGTGGGCACCCTTCAGCCCCTTCCAGAAATTACCCGAATCGCTCGGAAACACGGCATTCCTTTTCACACCGATGCCGCTCAGTCCGTCGGCAAGATACCGGTTCACGTGGATGAACTCGGCGTTGATCTGCTTTCGCTCGCCGGTCAAAAGATGTATGCACCGAAGGGAGTAGGAGCGCTTTATGTGCGGCGCGGCACGGCTCTGGCCAAACAGATGCACGGAGCAGGGCACGAGCGTAACCTGCGCGCCGGCACGGAAAACGTGCCGGGAATCGTCGGCTTGGGCCAAGCCTGCGAACAGTCGCTCGATATCGAGAGCCGCAGGGCCTACCTCAAAGCGCGCGCCGACCAGTTTTTTTCGGCTGTCGGCAGCGCCTTGCCGAATGTACGGCTGAACGGTCATCCTACGCAGCGGTTGCCCAATACCCTGAGCCTCTCCTTTTACGGCTCGGACGCAAACGCCGTTCTCTCGGAGCTTAAAGACCTGGTCGCCGCCTCTGCCGGCGCGGCCTGCCACGCCGGCGGTGTCGAGGTTTCCCATGTGTTGACCGCCATGGGGGTGCCGCATGAATGGGCTCGCGGCACGATTCGCTTTTCCGTGGGTCTGCCGACGACGCCGGCGGAGATCGATGCGGCAGCCGAGCAGGTGATTCGCGTCGTGAAGCGTCTGCAGGGCCAAGGCGGCCCGGTTTCCGGGGCGGTCAAGCTGACGCATTTTACCCACGGCTTGGGTTGCGCCTGCAAGCTCCGTCCCCAGGTGCTGGAAAGAGTGCTCGCCGCGCTGCCGCGTCCTGCGAACAACTCGGTTCTCGTCGGTGCCGAAACCATGGACGACGCCGCCGTGTACAGGCTGGATGAGCAGACGGCCGTTGTTCAGACCGTTGACTTTTTCACGCCGATCGTGGACGACCCCTATCAGTTCGGTGCCGTGGCCGCGGCCAATGCGCTGAGCGATATTTATGCGATGGGCGGGAAGCCTTTATTCGCCCTGAACATCGTTGCCTTTCCTTCCGACCGCCTGCCGGCCTCGGTGTTGAACGACATATTGCGCGGTGCTGCAGACAAAGCCGCAGAGGCAGGCGTCGTCATTCTCGGCGGTCATACCGTCGATGATTCGGAACCCAAGTACGGCATGGCCGTTACGGGAATCATCTCGCCGTCACGGATTTGGCGCAACGTCGGCGCTCGACCGGGCGATGCGCTCGTTCTTACCAAGCCGCTCGGCACCGGCGTGCTGAGCACTGCCCTCAAAAGAGGAATGGTCGATTCGGCGGCCGCCGCGATCGTCGCCGAAACGATGAGCGAGTTGAACAGGACGGCCGCCGAAACGGCCGCCCCGTATGCGATCCACGCCTGCACCGACATCACCGGTTTCGGACTTTTGGGCCACCTTTGGGAAATGATTCACGCGAGCGGCGTTGCCGCCGTGATCGAGAGCAGCAGCGTGCCGCTCCTGCCGCAGGCCGTTGAACTGACGGCGGCCGGAGCCGTGCCCGGCGGCAGCAAAGCGAATTTGGAATACATTTCGCCGCACGTGGGCTTTGCAAGCGCCGTATCGCCCTACCTTCGCCTGCTTTTGGCGGACGCTCAGACTTCCGGCGGTCTGCTTTTCGCCGTCGCCGAGAGCGAAGCCGAACGTCTTTTAAATGAACTGCATGACCGCGGCGTAAAGGCGGCGCGTATCGGCATGGTCGTCGAACATCAAAAGCTGGAAATCGAAGTCAGATAAAAATTCGAATAGATGAAGCAACAGCGCTGAATTTTCCCTTGACATTTAGCCATTTTTCGAGTATTTTCACCTTGCATTCGAACAGGATTCAAGAATGAAGAAAACAAAGAACACACATGCGTATGAAAGGATCAACGGCGTCACGGAGAGCCGTGGGCGCATCGGTGTGTTCTTGACGGTCGATCATTTCTCGCTGACCAGCCTACTCCTATTAGGCCTCGTAATTATCAACCTCTTGCTCCGCTGAACAAGCGTGGTGCAAGAGGCAGCCCTAAAGTCAACTTTCCCCTTCATTTTCACATTATAGGCCGACCCTCTCGCACCATATAAGGCAAGAGCGTTCTGCGTCAGCGGGTTGTAACGCTAACAGGCAGGGTGCGAAATGAAAACAAGTATGACCGGCGCCGAGATGATCATCCATGCGCTGCGACAGGAAAAGGTGGAAGCCGTTTTCGGCTATCCCGGCGGCGCCATCCTCGACGTCTTTGACAAGCTTTACGGATCGGACATCAACTTTTACCTTACCCGACACGAACAAGGCGCCGTGCACGCGGCGGACGGCTACGCCCGCGCCTCGGGAAAGGTGGGCGTCTGTTTCGCCACGTCGGGCCCCGGAGCGACCAATCTGGTCACCGGCCTGGCCACCGCTTATATGGACTCCATCCCTCTGGTTGCCATTACCGGCCAGGTTCCGACCCATCTGATCGGAAACGACGCCTTTCAGGAGGCGGACGTCGTCGGCATTACGCGGCCGATCACCAAACACAATTATCTGGTTCAGTCCGTGGACGAGCTCCCACGCATCATCAAGGCGGCCTTTTATATTGCCAGGTCGGGGCGCCCGGGACCGGTGCTGATCGACGTGCCCAAGAACATCCAACAGGCGCGCACATCGGTTCCCTATCCGGAGAGCATTGAGATCCGCAGCTACAAGCCGACGGTGCAGGGTCATCCGCAGCAGATCAAAAAGGTTGCTGAAGCCATCAAGAAGGCGGAGCGGCCGGTGCTCTACGTCGGCGGCGGCGCGTTGAGCAGCGGCGCCTCGGCCGAAGTACGTGAACTGGCGGCGAAATGCGACATTCCGGTGACCACTACCCTGATGGGACTGGGCGTTTTCCCGGAAACGGACGAACGCTCATTAAAGATGTTGGGCATGCACGGCACCGTGTACGCCAACTATGCGGTTCAGGAGTGCGATCTGTTGATCGCCGTCGGCGCCCGCTTCGACGACCGTGTAACCGGCCGAGTGGACAAATTCGCGCCCAAGGCGGAAATCGTTCACATCGACATCGACCCTTCCACGATCCGTAAGAACGTTCAGGTGAAGCTGCCGGTCGTCGGCGACGTCAAGGCGGTTCTGTCCGAGCTGCTGCAGCTGGTGGAGCCGAAAAAGCACACCGAATGGATGGATCAAATCCGCGAATGGAAGAATAACTATCCCCTTACCTGGCGCAATAACGGCACCATTCAGCCGCAGATGGTCATTCGCGAGGTGGCGGAAATGGTGAAGCACCGTGCCATCATCACCACGGAAGTGGGCCAGCATCAGATGTGGACGGCGCAGTACTATGACTTTGTCGAGCCGCGCACCTTCATCAGTTCGGGCGGATTGGGCACCATGGGCTACGGCTTTCCGGCGGCCATCGGTGCGCAGGTGGCGCGCCCCGACAAAATGGTCATCGACATGGCCGGCGACGGCAGCATTCAGATGAACATCCAGGAATTGGCCACCGCCGTCGTTTACAACATACCGGTCAAGATCATCATCTTCAACAATCAGTCGCTGGGCATGGTGCGGCAGTGGCAGGGTATTTTCTATGGACGCCGTTTTTCGCAGACCTGCCTGCGGCGCCGCGGCGATTGTCCGCCGACCTGCAGCACCGACAACGTTCATTGCCCCGAGGAATATGTTCCGAACTTTGTCAAGCTGGCCGAGGCCTACGGCGCCGCCGGTTTTTATGCGGAAAAGCCTGAGGAAGTGAGGCCGACGCTGGAAAAGGCCTTCAATACGCCGGGTCCGGTGATCGTCGAATTCAAGATCGATAAGGATGAAAACGTTTACCCCATGGTGCCCGCCGGAGCACCGCTGAATGAAATGATTCAAGGGATGGCCTGATGAGACACATCATTAACTTGGAAGTGGAGAACAACGCCGGCGTTCTGGCTCGGGTGGCCGGGCTCTTCAGCGCCCGCGGCTTCAACATCGAGAGCCTGTCGGTGGCCGATGCCGAATCGCCCGACATCTCCCGAATGACGCTGGTGGTGCGCGGCGACGACGCCATCATCGAGCAGATCGACAAGCAGCTCAACAAGCTGATCGACGTCATCCGCGTGGTGGATGTGACCAAAAACTATTACGTCGAACGCGAGCTGGTATTGGCGCGCATCAATTGTCCGCCTTCGAAACGAGGCGAGGTGCAGCAGATCAACGAAATCTTTGGAGCCAAAGTCGTGGACATCAGCCCCAAGTCGATGACCATGGAGATGGTGGGCTCGGAAGCCAAGGTCGAAGCGTTTTTGGAGACGATGCGGCCTTACGGCATTCGTGAAGCCGCGCGCACCGGCCCCATCGCCATGCTGCGGGAATCGAAAAGGAAAGGCTGACGGCAAACCGCCGCTCCGCCTCGCCCGCCCGACAAACGGCGTACGAGGGTTGTCGAAAGAACGTCATCATTGGAAATCGTGGACAGATCGTCTGTCCGAAGACCAAACAACATCCATTTAGGGAGCTTCAACCATGAAACTTTACTATGAAAAGGACGCCGACCGCTCTTTGCTGAAAGGGAAAACGGTGGCCGTGATCGGTTACGGAAGCCAAGGACATGCGCACGCGCTCAACCTGAAGGAAAGCGGCGTCGACGTCGTCGTCGGCCTTAACGAGGGCAACCCCGATCGTGAGAAGGCGGAAGCCGCCGGTCTGACGGTGCTGCTCAATTCCCAAGCCGCCGAGCGCGCCGACATCATCATGATGCTGGTGCCCGATCAAATACAGCCGATCGTCTATCATCAGGATTTGGCGCCGCATTTGAAGGCAGGCAAGGCCCTGGCCTTTGCGCACGGCTTCAACATTCATTACAACCAGATCGTGCCGCCGAAAGAAGTCGACGTCATCATGATTGCTCCCAAAGGCCCGGGTCATTTAGTTCGCCGTCAATATCAGGCGGGCAACGGCGTGCCGGCGCTGATCGCCGTACAGCAGAACGCCTCCGGAATAGCCAAGGAGATCGCCCTCGCCTACGCCGACGGCATCGGCGCCACCCGCGCCGGGGTCATCGAGACCACCTTTAAGGAAGAGACCGAAACCGACCTCTTCGGCGAACAGGCGGTGCTGTGCGGCGGCCTTACCGAGCTGATCCGCGCCGGCTTCCGCACGCTCGTCGAAGCCGGCTACCAGCCGGAAATGGCTTATTTCGAATGCCTTCACGAGGTGAAGCTGATCGTGGACCTGATCTACGAGGGCGGCCTGGGCGGCATGTACTATTCGGTCAGCGATACGGCGGAATACGGCGGACTGGTCAAAGGGCCGCTGGTCATCGGCGAAGAAAGCCGTAAGGCCATGAAGAAACTGCTTCAGGACATTCAGGACGGCAGCTTTGCCACGGAATGGATTTTGGAAAACAAGGCGAACGGGCCCAAGTTCAACCGTTACCGACAGCTTTTGAAGGACGATCCCATTGAAAAAGTCGGCGCTGAACTGCGCGCCATGATGAGTTGGCTGAAAAAATAGCGGGGCTTTATGGATTCGCAAAGAATCATCGTCTTCGACACCACGCTGCGCGACGGCGAACAGTGCCCCGGCGCGGCGCTGAGCGTCGAACAGAAGCTGACGATCGCCCATCAGCTCGCCAAGCTGAACGTCGACGTCATCGAAGCCGGCTTTCCGGTTTCCTCGGAAGCGCAGTTCGAGGCGGTGCGCCGAATCGCCCTCGAGGTGCGCGACCGTACCATCTGCGGCCTGGCGCGCTGCGTCGACCTCGACATCGACCGCGCGGCCGCCGCCCTCGAAAAGGCGGCGCATCCGCGCATTCACACCTTCGTGGCCACGTCCAAGATTCACCTCGATAAAAAGTTCCGCAAGTCCGAAGACGAAGTGTTGGACATGGCGATCCGCGGCGTACAGCGCGCGAAACGGTATGTGGACGACGTCGAGTTTTCACCCGAAGATTCTTCGCGTACCGGCAAAGCCTTTCTCTTCCGCATCATCGAGGCCGCCATCGACGCCGGCGCCACGACCATAAACATTCCCGACACCGTGGGCTACAGCAACCCCGAAGAGTTCGGCGCGCTGATTCGTGAAATTTTGAACACGGTGCCGAACATCGCCAAAGCCGTCTTGAGCGTCCATTGTCACAACGACCTCGGCCTGGCCACGGCGAACACGTTGGCCGCCGTGCGCAACGGCGCCCAGCAGGTTGAAGTGACCATCAACGGCATCGGCGAACGCGCCGGAAACGCCTCGCTGGAAGAGGTGGTTATGGCGCTGCACACGCGCCGGGACTTTTTCGGCAAGACCACGGCCGCCCGCTTGAGCGAAATCGTCAGAACGAGCCGACTGGTGAGCAATCTGACCGGCCTTCCGGTGCAGCCGAACAAGGCGATTGTGGGCGCCAACGCCTTTGCCCATGAATCGGGCATTCATCAGGACGCCATGATCAAGGACGCCTCGACCTATGAGATCATGAACCCCAAAGAGCTCGGTTGGGGCGAAACGCGCATCGTGCTCGGCCGTCATTCCGGCCGCCATGGGTTGAAGAAACGCCTCGAAGACCTCGGCTACTCTTTGAGCAAGGAACAGATCGACCGCATCTATGAGCGCTTTCTGGAAATTGCCGACAAAAAGAAGGAGGTCTTTGATGCCGACCTGGAAGCGTTGATCGGCGAGGAAGCCCAGACGGTGGAAGAAGTTTATCGCCTCGAATACTTTCATATCCTCAGCGGCAACCGCACCGTGCCGACCGCCACCATCGGCCTGAGGGTCGGTGATCAAGTGATTCAAGATGCCGCCGTCGGGGACGGCCCCATCGATGCCGCCTTCAGCGCCGTCGATAAAATCATCGGCCGCCAGGTCAAGCTGATCGATTACTCTCTGCAGGCGCTCACCGGCGGCAAGAACGCTATGGGTGAAGTGCACGTGACCATTTCCGACAACGGCCGCAAATTCATCGGCCGCGGTTCCGGCACCGACGTCATCGAGGCGAGCATTCGCGCCTACCTTCATGCCCACAATAAACTGCGGCAAGCCTCGGCGCAGGCCGCCTGAGCACCGGCAATCGTAAAAAGGACAGGATTCATGAAGACACGCTATCATATCACGGTTCTTCCCGGCGACGGCATCGGACCGGAAGTCATTGCCGAAGCCGTTAAGGTGCTCAAGACAACCGCCGAAGCGGCCGGATTCGAGCTCGAGCTGGACTATCGCGACATCGGCGGCGTCGCCTACGACCGTTGGGGCACACCGCTGCCCGAGGCGACACTGCAGGCATGCCGCGAAAGCGATGCGGTGCTGCTGGGCGCCATCGGTGCGCCAAAGTACGACGATCTGCCGTCGGATAAGCGGCCGGAAAAAGGACTCTTGGGCCTGCGCGCGGGACTGGGTGTTTACGCCAATCTTCGTCCGGCCAAGGTCTATCCGGCTCTGGCGTCGGCTTCCACCTTAAAGCCCGAAGTGGTCTCCGACATCGATCTGCTCATCGTCCGCGAGCTCACCGGCGGTATCTATTTCGGCGAACCGCGCGGCCTGGAGGCAGACCGCGGCTACAACACCATGATCTACACACGGCCCGAAGTGGAGCGCATCGCCCGCGTCGCCTTTGATGCGGCGCGCCGCCGCAGCCGCCGCGTCTGCTCCGTGGACAAGGCCAATGTTCTTGAAGTCTCGCAATTCTGGCGACGAGTGGTCAACGAAGTGGCCGCCGACTATCCGGATGTCGAGCTTTCCCATATGTATGTCGACAACGCCGCCATGCAGCTCATCCGGCGGCCGAAACAGTTCGACGTCATCGTTACCGGCAACCTTTTCGGCGACATTTTGAGCGACGAAGCTTCCATGCTCACCGGCTCGCTGGGCATGCTTCCCTCCGCCTCCTTGGGCAACGGCCCCGGCTTGTTCGAACCGGTGCACGGCTCGGCGCCCGATATTGCAGGTCAAAACAAGGCGAACCCTCTGGCGACCATCGCTTCAGCCGCCATGCTGCTCGCTTACGGTCTCAAGCGAAAGCGCGAAGCGGAAACGATCGAGCAGGCCATTGCCGAAGTGCTCGAAAGCGGCGCCCGAACCGCCGACATTGCCGCTCCGGGAGAGCCGGTGCTGACGACTCAAAAGATGGGCGACCGTGTGGCCGAAGCCGTCGAAAAGCGGTTGCGGCAAAACCCCGCCTAAGGAGGAGACCATGTCCGCAACGCTCGTCATTTACGACACCACCCTGCGCGACGGCAATCAGCACGAAGGCATTTCCTATTCCGTTTCCGACAAGCTTCAGATCGCCGCCCGCTTGGATGAGTTCGGCGTCGATTACATCGAAGGCGGATGGCCGGGATCGAATCCCAAGGACATCGCATTCTTTAAACAGGCGCAGCTCATCGAGTGGAAGAACGCCAAAATCGCCGCCTTCGGCAGCACGCGGCGCGTCAAGGCTACGGTTCATCAGGATGAAAACCTTCAGCTCCTGCTGCAGGCGGGCACGCCGGTGGTGACCATTTTCGGCAAGTCGTGGGACCTGCATGTGACCGATGGGTTGCGAACCACGCTCGAAAACAACTGCGATTTGATCTACGAATCGGTCGCCTACCTCAAAGACCACGGCAAAGAAGTCATTTACGACGCCGAACACTACTTTGACGGTTTTCGGGCCAACCCCGAGTATGCCTTGAAGACCCTCGAAGCGGCGATCCGCGCCGGCGCCGACTGTCTGGTGTTGTGCGACACCAACGGCGGCATGCTCACCGACGATCTCATCGCCGTCATCGAACAAACGACCGCAGCTTTTCCGGGCCGCACCTGGGGCATTCACGCTCACAACGATTCCGATTGCGCCGTGGCCAACTCGCTGGCGGCGGTAAGGCGAGGCGTACTTCACGTGCAGGGGACGATCAACGGCTACGGCGAGCGCTGCGGCAACGCCAACCTCTGTTCCATCCTTCCCGGCGCCGCGCTGAAGGTTCCCGGCGTTCAACTCCGTCCTCAGGTCAAGCTGAAGGAGCTCACCCGACTTTCGCGTTATGTCAGCGAAATGTCGAACCTCCCCCACCGTGAGGAGGCGCCTTATGTAGGCAACAGCGCTTTCGCTCATAAGGGTGGAATTCATGTGAGTGCCCTGCAGCGCAATCGACGAACTTACGAACACATCGAGCCTGAACGGGTCGGCAATCATCAGCGCATTTTGGTCTCGGACCAGGCGGGACAAAGCAACATTCTTCACAAAGCAAAAGAATTGGGCTACGAGCTGCCCGCGGACAACGAGCGAGTTCGCGAAATTGTTCAAAAGCTGAAAGAGCTGGAGCACCTCGGCTATCAATACGAAGACGCCGACGGTTCTCTGGAGGTGCTCATCAGAAGGATGACCGGCGATCTGCGCGAATTTTTCGAGCTCAAGTCGGCGCGCGTTGTGATCTTTAAGTACGAAGAAGGAAATCTGTACTCGGAGGCGGTTCTGAAGGTGCGAATCAACGGCCGTCAGCAGCATGTGGTGGCGGAAGGGCACGGCCCCGTAGACGCATTAGACAGCGCTCTGCGCAAGGCGCTGGAGCCTTTCTATCCCACGCTGAAAAACATGCGGCTGATCGATTACAAGGTACGCGTACTCGACAGCCGCGAAGGGACCGCCGCCAAAGTGCGCGTCACCATTCAATCTCAAGATGATAAAATGATATGGGGAACCGTGGGGGTTTCAGAAAACATCATCGAGGCGAGCTGGCAGGCGTTGGTGGATCGCATCACCTACAAGCTGATTCGCGATATACGCGAGCCCCTTCTTTTGGAATAATCGATTCCTCAACGGCTGTAAGGTCAAAAGGATGCGCCGTGCAAAATGCGGGTCGGCATATGCCGACCCGCACGGAGCCGCCGCTCAGTTCCATGTGCCGTAGCCGGTCTGCACGCCGTCGTTGAACGTCCACCAGGCGCCGCTGCCGTCGGCGTTCCAGGTAATCCTCAAGTCGTATACCAGATTGCCCTTCGAGTTGGGCGCAAATCGTTCGATCCGGCCCGAACGATCCGTTTTGATGGTGATTTCGATCTTGCTGTTCGGCTCGCCGTAGGTTTGCTTGACGAATTTATAGTCGCCGTTGTCCAACGTATACCAGACCCACTCTACTTCAATCTGCGTGCTTCCCTCTTTGTAAAGATAGACATGGCCGTTGGTCAGGTCGGTTCGCTGCACGACGTCCATTTTGCGCCAGTTGTCAAAGCCGATCCCTTCCTTGCTTCCGGTGAAGAAGAGCTGCCACGTGTAGCGCCCTCCCCCGGCCGTTATCTTGAGGGTTTGCGTCAAGCCCTCGGCCGTCCATTGATACTCCCAATTGCCGGTCTCTTCCTTTACCGCTTGGGCATTCTGCGGCGGATCAAATATACAGCCGGTTCCCTCAAAGTTGGTCACTTGGTCGGCCATAGCCGTCACCTGCTTGGCCATGGCGTCGGTCGACTGCACCAACTTGTCCGGAAAATCGAACGCCTTCAGCTTAAACTGAGGCGGCTTCGGCGGCTGTGTCGGCGTCACCGGACTCTCTTTTTCGGAAGAACAAGCCGCAAACAATGTAACCAAAGCGACGCCTGCGATGAAAAACCGTTTAGTGTGCCACATATCAGGCCTCCTTTTGGATTATTTCATCTATCCGTTGAACCGCAGGCGGAAAGTTGACCTTCCATTTCCCGCGGTCGTTGTCGGCTGAAATGATCCGTTAAGGAAAACACCGTATTCTGCATCCGATGGCGAAACCCGGTGAGAAGTGGAGCAGAGGTTCCGAAGGCGTCATCTGGTTTTCTCGACCGTTATAACAAAACGGCGTTTGAAATTATTCATTCCAGTCCTGCAGCGGCGAACAGACCATTTTATTGTTTTTCATATGGAAAATTTTTACTTTCGATCAAAATATCGTTCGGCCGCATCAGCGACGACCGCGGCAGAAAACAAAGGCTGCTTCAAGCGGAGGATAAAATGTCGGAAAATGTCGGCAAATTGACGCTTAAGGAAAAAATCGCCTACGGCTTCGGCGATTTGGCCTCGGTGCTCTATTGGCAAACCTTCATGCTCTACTTTACCTTCTTCTACACGGACGTCTTTCTCCTCCCCGCTGCAACCGCGGCCACGCTTTTCCTGGTCAGCCGTATTTGGGACGGAATCAACGACCCCATCATGGGCATGATTGCCGACCGCACCCAGACCCGCTGGGGAAAATTCCGACCATTTCTCCTTTGGTTGTGCGTACCGTTCGCTGTCATGGGTGTGTTGACGTTCACCGTGCCGCCCTTCGGCCCTACCGGCAAGCTGATTTGGGCCTTCGTGACCTTTAACGGCATCATGATGCTCTACACGGCCATCAACATACCCTATACGGCTTTGCTGGGCGTCATTTCGCCCGATTCCAGCGAGAGGACCAGCGTTTCCTCCATCAAGTTCCTGTTTGCCTTTTCAGCGGGCATCATCGTTTCCGCTACGCTGCTGCCGATGGTAAAGGCGTTCGGCGGCGGCGATGATTTGGCGAGCCAGGCGCTCGGTTGGCAGCGTTCGTTCATGGTGTACGGCGCCGCGGCCGTGGTCTTTTTTTTCATCGCCTTTGCCGGAACGCGCGAAAGGGTTCAGCCGCCAAAAACGCAAAAGTCATCGGTCAAACAGGACTTGTACGAGTTGGTCACCAACGTCCCATGGGTCATCCTGTTGGCCGCAACGCTTACCTTTATTCTCTTTGTGGCGGTACGAAGCAGCGTTACGGCGCATTACTTCAAGTACGTCATCGGCGAACGCGAAGTGTCGCTTCCGTTCACTGCAGGCAAATCCTTCGGCTTTGAAGCGCTGGTTTCCGCTTTCAACACCGTGGGGCAAATTTCGTCGCTCATCGGCGTGTTGGGCGTCAGCTGGGTCGCGAAAAAGATCGGCAAAAAGCGGACGTTTCTTTTGCTGTTTACGGTCGCCATTCTCAGCACCGCCGGCTTTTACTTTGTCGGCGCCCAGCATCTCGGCCTCATTTTCCTTCTGCAGATTATCGGCTCCCTGACCGGCGGGCCGCTCAGCGTTCTCTTGTGGGCCATGTATGCCGACACCGCCGATTACGCCGAATGGAAACGAGGTCGGCGCACCACCGGCTTGGTCTTTTCGGCTTCGACCATGGCGCAAAAGATCGGCTGGGCGCTGGGCGCCTTCGTGGCTCTGCGGCTGATGGCCGGCGTAGGCTTCGAAGCCAACCAGCTGCAGACGGAAGAAAGCAAACGAGGCCTCCGGCTGCTCTTCAGCCTTATCCCTGCGACGCTCGGCATTCTGTCCATGATTCTGCTCTTTTTCTATCCTCTCGGCGACGAAAAGATCGAACAGATCAGCGCCGATCTGCAGCAGCGTCGTCGCGAAGCCGAGCAATAAAACGTTCCGCAATCGTCATATAGGAGGGTCATCCTTGCAATACGGCTATTTTGATGACGATAAAAGGGAATACGTCATCACTCGCCCGGACACCCCGAAATCGTGGAGCAACTATCTCGGCTCCACGGAATACGGCGCCATCATCACCAACAACGCCGGCGGCTACAGCTTCTGGAAGTCCGGCGGCATGGGCCGTTTCGTACGCATGCGCTTCAACTCCATTCCCATGGATCAGCCGGGCCGCTACCTCTATTTCCACGATCACGACAGCAAGGACTATTGGTCGGCTTCCTGGCAGCCGGTGGGCAAACCGCTGGATCAATATCGATCGGTCTGCCGTCACGGAACGGGCTACACCATCATCTCCTCACGTTACACGGGGCTCCTGTCGGAAGTCACCTATTTCGTTCCGCTGGGGAAGCTTTTCGAAATTTGGCGGGTACGGCTGGAAAACCAAAGCGGGCGCACGCGCAAACTGAGTATCTTCACCTATACCGAGCTGACCGGAAACTGGAACGCCATCGACGATCTGCTGAACATTCAATACGTTCAATACACCGCTCAGATGAAGGTGATCGACGGCATTATCGATCACGGCACCAACATCTACATTCCCGAAATGCCGGACAATTTCAAAGAAAAAGACCAGGGGCGCCACAGCTTCCACACCTTTGTCGGCCTAAAGCTGAGCGGCTACGATACCGACCGCGAAGCCTTTCTCGGCCCTTATCGCACCTATGCCAATCCCTTGGTCGTAGAAACGGGCAAATGCGGCAACTCCCTGGCTTATGGCGACAACCCCTGCGCCGTTCTTGAAGGAGAGGTCGTCCTAAAACCGGGCGAAAGCAAAACCTTTCTGGTGCTTATGGGCGTCGGCCGCGCCGAAGAAGAAGGTCGGCGGGCGGCGGCCGAGTTCAGCGACATCAGCCGCGCCGACGAAGAGTTGGAAAAGGTAAAGCGCCATTGGCACAATCGCCTCGGTGAGTTAGCCGCGGAAACGCCGGATGCCGAACTGAACAGCACCGTCAACGTTTGGGGAACCTACAATGCGTTGATCACCTATTCCTGGTCGCGCGCCGCCAGCCTCATCTACAGCGGCATCGACCGCGACGGCCTCGGCTACCGCGACACGGTACAAGACTTTCTCGGCGTCATGCACATCATTCCTCAGGAGGCGCGTCAACGGCTGGAGCTGATGATCACAGGGCAGGCCTCCACGGGCGGCGCCATGCCCGTCGTGCTTCCCTTCAGCCATTCGCCGGGAAAAGAAAAGGCGCCGGCTGAAGAAGACTACCGCTCGGACGACGCCCTGTGGCTCTTCAATGCCGTTCCCGCCTATGTCAAAGAGAGCGGCGACCTCGATTTTTATCGCAAGGTGCTGCCCTATGCCGACAAGGGCGAAGACTCGGTTTTCGGCCATTTGAAACGGGCCATCGAGTTCAGCCTCGAGCGCAGCGGGGCTCATGGGCTGCCGTGCGGCTTGCGCGCCGACTGGAACGACTGCCTCCGTTTCGGCCGCGACGGCGAGTCGGTGTTCGTAGCCATGCAACTGCGATATGCCTTGGCGGTATATCAGGAGATCGCTGAACTGCTGCACGAGCGCCGCGAGGCCGCTTGGGCCAAAGACCGCCTGCAGGCGTTGGATGATGCGATTCAGCGTTACGCCTGGGACGGCGAGTGGTTTTTGCGCGGCTTCTGCAGCGACGGCACCAAAGTCGGCTCTAAAGAGAACTCTGAGGGTCAGATTTACCTCAATCCCCAAACATGGGCCGTCATCAGCGGCGCGGCATCGAACGTTCAGGCCGAAGCGATCATGAACGCGGTCCGTCAACGGCTGGCCGGCCCCTACGGCCTGGCCCTCTGCGATCCGCCCTATACCTCATCCGACTATAACGTCATTCGCGCGCAGCTCATGAATCCCGGCCTGAAAGAGAACGGCGGCATTTTTATGCACACCCAGGGCTGGGCGGTAATCGCCGAAGCGCTTCTCGGCCGGGGCGATCGTGCCTACGAAACGCTGCGCGCCTATCTCCCGGCCGCTTACAACACCCGCGCGGATGTTCACGAAATCGAACCTTATGTCTTTTGCCAATCGATTCACGGACGACAAAGCCCGAAATACGGCGCCGCCCGCATTCCTTGGCTCAGCGGCTCGGCAACGTGGACGATGTATGCGATCACTCAGTACATTTTGGGCATTCAGCCGGATTACTTTGGGCTGAAGATCGACCCGTGCATTCCTTCCTCGTGGGACGGGTTCCGCGTAAAGCGCAGATTCCGCGGCAAATGGTTCGACATTTCCATCGCCAATCCCGCCCATGTACAAAAGGGGGTCCGCGAGTTGCGCTGCAACGGCGAACGATTGGAAAAAGGCTATATTCCGCAGGAGATTTTTCAAGAAGAGAACCGTGTCGAGGTCATCCTCGGTTGATTGAGCCATCATTTTTTCAAGAAAGGTCGAAATGAATCTTCACCCTTTGGCCGGCAAAAGTGTTCCGGCTCACCTCCGCCCTGATATTCCGCGTCTGCTTTCACTTTATTATGTGGAAGCTCCCGACCCGGCTGCAGATCAAGAGCACGTCGTTTTCGGCACTTCGGGCCACCGCGGCAGTTCGCTGAACCGAACCTTTACCGAGACGCACCTTCTGGCGATCGTTCAGGCCATCTGCGACTATCGCCGCGGCGCAGGCATCGACGGGCCGCTTTTCCTCGGCAAGGACACGCATGCGCTTTCGGAAGCCGCCTTCATCACCGCCCTCGAGGTGCTCGCCGCGAACGGCGTCGAAGTGTTCATCGATCAGGACGGCGGTTTTACGCCCACGCCGGTGATTTCGCACGCCGTTCTGACCTTCAACCGCCATAACAACCGCGCCCAGGCGGACGGCATCATCATTACGCCTTCGCACAATCCGCCGGAGGACGGCGGCATCAAATACAATCCGCCGCACGGCGGTCCGGCCGACAAAGAAATTACGGACACCATTGCCGATAGGGCCAACCGCTTGATTGCCGACGGCCTTTCGGACGTACAACGGCTCGCCTACAGCCGTGCCCTCAAGGCGGACTGCGTGCATCGCCATGATTACATCACCCCCTACGTCGACGATCTGATCGACGTCGTCGATCTTGAGGCCGTGGCCGCGTCGGGCATAAGGATCGGCGCCGACGCCCTCGGCGGCTCCGGAATGGCGTATTGGCCGCGCATCGCCGAACGCTATCGGCTCAACATCGACGTCCTCAACGGCAGTTACGACCCCGCTTTCTCTTTCATGCACCTCGATCACGACGGCAAGATCCGTATGGACTGCTCCTCGCCGTATGCCATGGCCGGTCTCATCCGTCTCGCAGAAAAATACGACATCGCCTTCGGCAACGACCCGGACTTTGACCGACACGGCATCGTTGCGCCCGGCACCGGCCTCCTGAATCCCAACCACTACCTGGCGGCGGCAGTTTGGTATCTGTTTCAGCACCGCCTCGGCTGGAAGGAGACGCCGGCCGTGGGAAAAACGTTGGTATCGAGCGGCATGATCGATCGTGTTGCTGCAGCATTGTCGCGGGATGTTTATGAAGTTCCGGTAGGGTTCAAGTGGTTCGTTTCCGGCCTCTTGAGCGGCAAGCTCGCCTTTGCCGGCGAAGAGAGCGCAGGCGCTTCCTTTCTCAGGCGAAACGGCCGCGTATGGACGACGGACAAGGACGGAATCATCATGGCGCTGCTGGCGGCAGAAATGACGGCCGCCGGCAAAAACCCGGGCCGCATTTATGCAGAATTGGCGGAGCGTTTCGGCTCCACGGTGTATCGCCGCATCGACGTGGATGCCCATCGGGAAGAACTGGAAAAACTCGGAAAGCTTTCCCCCAAAGACGTCGGCGTCGAAACGTTGGCGGGTGAAGCGATTACAGCCAAGATCACCCGCGCTCCCGGCAACAACGAACCCATCGGCGGTTTAAAGGTCGTCGCGGCGAACGGCTGGTTTGCCGCTCGTCCTTCCGGCACCGAGCCGAAGTATAAAATCTATGCGGAGAGCTTTATAGGCGAAGATCATCTGAACCGCATCATCGTTGAAGCGCGGCAGATGATCGCCGCCGCGCTGCATCGTTGAACAGGGGGCCGTCCTTCTCGGCGGGACGAATTTGCGCTCGGTTTTTCTTTAAATCTGCTGGGCCGCTTTCCTGAAATTTTTACAGGAAGGCGGCCCGGAGGGTTATTCTGCGTTTAAAGCTCTTTTCATTGATTCGACAAATTTGCCGGGGAGCACAAAGCCGATCTCACGCAGGTCGTTCAACACACGGCCGCCGGCGGAGACGAAAACCAGCGTGGGCATGCCGGTGACCGAAAATTGTTCCATCAGCCGCTTGGTCGCCTCATCCGGCGACGTGCAATCGACTTTCAACATGGTGAAGGAACGCGACAGCTCGGCCACCTTCGGGTCGGTAAAGGTGATGCGGTCGAGCTGCTTGCAGGGAGCACACCAATCGGCATAAAAATCGATAAAGAGCGGCTTTTCGACCGTCAGTGTTTCCACAGGCTGCCCCGAGTAGTGTACCCAGTCGATAGGGGACTTGTACGGCTGAACCCCTGCCTTTACTGACCAAATTCCGAATAGAATGAAAAGAAGGCCCAGTACTCGACGCACCGCGTTGAAGGACTTGGAATAGTCGCCGTGTTCCAGAAAACCGAGCAGCAGCCCGGCCGTTACGGCGGTGATGCCGAACAGAAAGCCCAGCTTGCCGTCGATTCGTTCCAGTTGAGGCAGAAGGAAATAGAGCGCCACGCCGATCAGGAGAAAGGCAAAGACCTTTTTCACCCAGAGCATCCAACTGCCGGATTGAGGCAGCTTGCCGATAAGGCCGCCGAACAAAGCCAGTATTAAATAAGGAAGCCCCAAGCCCAATCCCATAAAGAAAAAGAACAGGGCCCCTTTGAAAACCAGTCCGAACTTGGCCACAAGCCCTACCAAGCCGATGATGATGCCGGCGGCGCAGGGTGCGACGATGACGCCGGCCGTAAGACCCATAAAGAGGGCGCCGATCGAGCCTTCACGAGTTCGGCCGGCGCGGCTCAGCAGCCATGCGGGCACCAGAATCTCAAAGGCGCCGAACAGCGAGGCGGCCATCAGCAGAATGATGACCGATACCGCTGCCACGAACCACGGGCTTTGAAAGAGAAAACCCCACTGTTTACCGGCTAATCCCGAAAGCAAACCGAGGCCGGCGAAAGAAAGAGCGATCCCCGTCAGATAGAGAACAGCAGCAACCGGTTTTGCCGAGCGCCTGCCGCCGAAATAGGCGACCGTCAACGGGATAACAGGATAGACGCAAGGCGTCAAATTGAGCGCCAGTCCGACGAGAAAGAATGCAAGAAGAGCGGCAGGCAATCCCCGCTCCAAATAGGACAACGCTTTCTCTTCCTCTGCGGTCAATTCAATTTGTTTTGAAGGCTTATCATCTGCAAACAGCTCCTCATTGGCCGCTTTAACCGGCGTGCCCGCGGGCACGACATCAAACGTCAGTTCGAAAGGAATCTCTTCCGGCGGGAAGCACATGGTGTCGTTGCAGCCTTGGTAGGAAACCGTTCCGCGTATCTCTTTCGCCCCGGTCGCGATATTGGGTGAAACAGAAACCGGCACGATGACCGTTACTCGGCCTTCAAAGATGGAGAGCTTTTCCTTCGAGAAACTGAAACGCTTTTTAATGGCCGGGGGAAATTGCGGCGCGCCGAAGCTCAGGCCGTCGCTTGCCTCCCAAGAAATCTGCGTAGGGATATAGTAGTCCTCTTCGGGCTTGTTCGAGTTAATGTGCATGCCCTCGGCAATATTCAGAATGACGGCAATGCGGACGGATTCGCCGGCCACAACGGCCTCTCGATCAATCGCCGTTGTGACGGATACGAGTGGAGCAGGCGCTGTTTGCGCGGAAAGAGAAGAAATCAGAAACAGGAGAACGAAGAGCGTCTTGGGCTTCATATCGGGTCCTCACGACTTCATTATAGATTCGTTTGCCGTATTAGATACATGCGGCACTAAAAAGTTTCTACATGCTGGATTCGTCCTTCCATCGTGTGATGCGCCATTTGTTGTCGCCGCAGCGGCGGAAATTGAAAACGGCACTGCCGGAAAAACTGTATTCGCCGAATTTGCCCGCGAGGTAGAGCTGCAGCGTCTTTGAAAGCTCGATCTCCAAGGCGCCGCCTGCGAGCTTGAGAGTGTCCTGATAGATCGTTGAATTCCAGGTGAGCGTGATGGTTTCCACGCTTCGGAAGAGTCGGCCGGTGGTTCTCAGATCGACGTCTCTTCCCCATGAGACGAAACGACCCGAGCCGCCGATATTGGGGTCAAAATAGACGAAAACGAAGGAGCTGTCCAGCAAGTCGGCATAAACGAGCGAATCTTTGAAGGTATAGGCGTAGAGAAAATTCTGCAGCACTTCCTCCGGTGATTGCTGCTCGGTCAGCATCAGTCCTCGGCTGCCGGAGTGATCGAGTCGGGGGGCAAAAGGGTTGAAGCAGGCCGCCGCAGTTAAAGCAAACAGAGCGATGAGGAGTCTGACGCGCTTTTTCATAGGCTGTAATAAAAAAGGCGGTGTGTAACACACCGCCTTGGATCATCATCTTTCGGGTTCAGCTATTTCAGCTTAAAGACGACCGGGATGCCCACCCAAACCTTTACCGGTTTGTCGCGCTGCTTGGCCGGTTTCCATTTGACGGCTTTAATGGCCTCGATGGCGGCTTCATCGCAACCGTTGTTCCCGAGCGATTTGAGCACCTTGGTGTCGATGACGTTGCCGCGCTCATCGATCAACACGTTGATGTAGACGCGCCCTTCCACACCGGCCTTGCGGGCGATTTCGGGGTAGACCAGTTTGGCCTGAATGGCTGCAAACCCTCCGATCGGTTCGGGCGGTTCATCGTAAGCCACAAAGATGGGCGTTTCACCCGCATCCTGTTCCGGGGGCGGAGGAGGCGGAGGCAGTTCATCGAGATTAATATCGGTCGTTTCGATGGTGGCGTCTTCCGGAACGTCCTCGTCCTCACTCTCGACCGGGATGGTCGGCCGGCTGGGCGCCGGAGGACGCTTTTCCTGCTCGGTCTGCGGGATTTCCTCGACCTGAATCTTCAGATCGACCTTGCCTTGCTCGACGACTTTTTTCTCGCTGCGCTTGGAGGCCTGGAAAACGATGATCAAAAACGCAAGAGCGATGACCAGGCCGATCTCATTGTACTTGCGGTACTTGAGCTTGAGATTGGCTTCTGGGTTCTTGCGGACTATCATGATACACCTCCGTTAGTCACTTGCAGTTCTTGTTGAATAATTGACCTGCAGAGCAGCGCCGCCCACCGCACGCAGCTCCTCATGGATTGCCGAGACGATGCCCATCTTGCTGTCTTTATCGACCCGAAGGGCGACCAGCTTCATCGGATGCAAGGGATCAACGACCTTGTTGTAAATGATGTTCCGAATCTGCTTAACTTCCACCAAGCGGTCGTCGATCGATATGCGTCCCGAGCGGTCCACCCAGATGGTGGCAACGTCTCGTACGACCTTCAGCTTTTCGATTTTGCGCGCATCGGGCAGAACCAGCTTCAAACCCTGCGACTGCTTGAAAGTCGTGGACACCATGAAGAACATCAGCAGCATGAAAATGACGTCAGGAAGCGAGGCCTGCGGAATTCCCGTGCCGACTTCGGTTTTTCTGGCAAATTTCTTCAAGGCACTTACTCCTCATCATGTATAACCGTGGAGCGGCAGGGGTCTGCTCACTCCGGTTCGGCAATTGAAATACGCTTGGCGTTGGCGGATTTGAGCTGATCCAACACGTCGATGTAGACGTCGTATTTGGTGTCCTGAACCGTCTTGACCGAAAAAATGATGTTCTCATTTTCTCGGATCATCTGCCGCGCTTTTTCGGAGATCAGCTTGATGTCGATCGGCTCTCCATCCATCATCACCATGCCGGAGGCGTTGATCAGGATGTTGGCGATGTTCTGTTTGTGAACCTTAGTTTCCTGACCTTTTTCCGGCAAAACCATCTGAATACCTTTATCGGTATCAATGTTGGTGGTCACCAAAAAAAAGATCAGCAGCAGAAAGGCGATATCCGCCTGCGATGCAGTCGGAATGTCCGCATTTCGCTTCTTTCTCTTGTTTACAATCATAATCAGTCTCCCAGCCGCATGGGCAAAGTACTATTTTTTCCGCGAGTACTCGACCAATGCGTCGATCAGTTCGTTGGAGCTTTCTTCCATGTCAATGATCAAACGGTCGATTTGAGACACGAACAGATTGTGGAAAAACTGGATGATCATGGCGACGACCAGACCGAACAGCGTAGTCAACAGAGCGATCGAGATACCGCCGGCAACGATGGCCGGAGAAATATCGTTCGCGGCCTTGATGGCGTCGAACGCGTTGATCATGCCTTGAACCGTGCCGGTAAAGCCGAGCATCGGCGCCAGGGCGATCACCGTGGCCAACCAAATCAAACCGCGCTCGAGAAACGCCATTTCGATGGTACCCGCATTGGCAATGGCTTTTTCGACGTTTTCAATGCCTTCTTTGGAACGAATCAGACCGGCGTGAAAAATCGAAGCAATGGGGCCGCGGGTGTTGGCGCACACATCAATTGCCGCATCGACGCCGCCGGCTTCCAGAGCCTCTTTCACTTTCACGATAAACTTTTTGGTGTTGATAGAGGCCCGGAAAAGGGTAATAGCCCGTTCAATCACAATCATCAGACCGATGATGAGCAGAAAGAGAATCGGCCACATGAACGCGCCGCCATCAAGGAACATCTTTACCATTTGTCATCTCCTCCGAGATACATGTTGGACTCAAGTGGTTTTGATTTTGTTTAACGTAGCACTTTTTGCCCTAAAAGTCAACTGCTTTTTTGCCTCCTACGGTTTGCACATTTCATCGGTTTGTTTTAACCATCGCCTTAAACTCTCCTGACAAGGAAAAGGTTCGCCCGTTTTGGGGATGCCGTAGTTCTCCAATGAAAGAACCCTCGACCGTATGATTGTCCGCTTTTGTGATTTCCACGGTGGCGTTACCGGCAAACAAAGCCGTGTTGGGCGCCGGGGAAAAGAGAAGACAATCGACCGGCACTTTAATGCCTTTCCATTTTTTCAAATCGCTCTCCATACGGTCGACGCTAAAAAGGATCTTGGGATACTTGTTCGTCCCTGCATTAAAATTATAGAGCTGAAGATTATCCGTAGGGAAAAGCTCTCCGCGCGGCGTAAATAGGGCTTCGAAAAAACGATCGCGCATCTGTTTGTCGTTCAGCCTCAGATACAAAAAGCCTCCGTTGGAACGACGATCGGCCGTTTTTCGAAAAACACTCGGTCGTCGTTCTGCCGTGTCATCCTTGCAGGAACAGACCGTCAGGATCATCAACAGAAAAAACAGCTTTGTTCTCACGGATGAACCCTTATATTACGCCTGGCTATAGAATATACACGATCAAAGCCGCGGCTGCAAGTAAAACGCTTCGCTTCACACTAATTTGCAAAAACGAGCGGGAGGATTTATGAGTTCTTACCCTTACACCTGTCGCGAGCGCTTTCTGCGCTACGTAACCTTTGACACCCAGTCGGACCCCGACTCTCCGACCTTTCCCAGCACGGAGAAGCAAAAAATTTTCGCCGCCGCGCTTGCTGAAGAGATGAAGGAGCTCGGTCTGCAGAACGTCGCCGTCGACGAATACGGTTACGTAATGGGCGAATTGCCCGCCAATGATGATAGGAAAACCCCGGTTGTCGGTTTGATTGCACACCTGGACACTTCGCCTGATGTTTCCGGGAAAGACGTCCGACCGATCGTTCATGCCGGCTATCCGGGCGGCGATTTGGTTCTCGGAAGCTCGGGCGTCGTTATCCGCGAAGAGGAGAACCTCCTTCTTCGCGGCATGATCGGCCACGACATCATTACGTCGGACGGCACTACGCTCCTCGGCGCCGACGACAAGGCGGGCATTGCTGAAATCATGGATGCCCTGAATTTTTTTGCAACCCATAAGGAGATTAAGCATGGCCCGATCAAAGTCGCTTTTACGCCGGACGAAGAGATCGGAAAAGGTGCGGATCACTTCGATGTGAAAAAGTTCGGCGCCCATGTCGCCTATACGGTGGACGGCGAGACTGTCGGCGAGGTGGAGGACGAGACGTTTTGTGCCGACACGGTCGTGCTGACTCTCAAAGGCGTGAATGTTCACCCGGGCTATGCAAAGAACAAGATGGTCAATTCCATCAAGGTCATGGCTCAGATCATCGGAAGCCTGCCGAAGCACACCCTCTCGCCGGAGACCACGGAAGGCCGCGAGGGCTACATTCATCCGCACTCGATCAGCGGCAACGAGGAGCAGACCGTCGTCAAGTTCTTGATCCGTGATTTTACTGAAGAAGGCCTGAAGGAAAAAGAAAGCTTTCTCCATGAAATCGTCGAAAAGGTCGTCGCTTCTTTCCCCCGAGCGACGTACGACTGGCAGGTCATCGAATCGTATCGCAACATGAAGTACAAGCTGGACGAACGTCCCGAAGCGGTCGAGTATGCGTTGGAAGCGGTCAAGCGCGCAGGGCTTGTACCTAAGCGCCACGCCATTCGCGGCGGCACAGACGGCGCTCGCCTCTGCTACATGGGCCTGCCGACACCCAATCTGTTCACCGGCGGGCACAATTTCCATTCACGCACCGAGTACATCTCGGTACAGGACATGCAAAAGTCCGTCGACGTCATCATCGAGTTGATTCGCTTGTGGTGGGAACGAAGCCGTTGATTCCTTTGAAACCCGGCCGTTCGTCCGCAGGGTGCTTTTGGATTGCCTCAGCAGTCCTTGCCCTGCTGACAATGTTCGTACTCGGCCTGAAGCCCCTTCTGATCGGCGTCGCCGCATTTCTCGACCTTCCCTCCACCGATCGGCCGTCCGAAGTGATGATCATTGAAGGCGGGTACGGGCTTTCGAACTATACCATGAACGCGGCAATAGAGCTCTATCGCCGCGGATTGGCCTCGTCCATGGTCATTGCGCTTCACAGCTATGACAAACAGCCGCACATGTTCGGCATCGATCGCTACGAGCGGTTTGTCGCCTCCGCCCTCGATTCGCTGGGCATTCCGCGCAGCGACTACCGCATCATGTTGATCGACGTGGGTGAACCTTTCACCTATAACGCCGCCCTTGCCATGGCCGACTCGCTGGCGGGAATCTCCTCTGTTCTGGTCGTCAGCGACAACTTTCACATGCGACGCTCTTTTCTGGTCTACAAAAAGATCTTTGAAAGACGAGGCACAACGGTCCGCTCCTATACCATTCCCATCTACCTTCATAAACGAAACTGGTGGCGTTCGTTGAACGGCTGGCGCCGCGTTTTTGATGAATACGTCAAGCTGACGTTCTACAAGCTGAAGGGTTATATTTAACGGCATGAAAAGATCAATCAAACTTTCTCTGACGCTTCAAATCTTTCTCGGCCTTTTGATCGGCGCCGTCGCGGGAAAAGTCCTCGGAGCGCGCGTCATTCCCTTCGCCGGACCGGCCGCCGAACTTTTCATTCGCCTGCTGCAGATGACCATCATGCCGCTGATCATCACGTCGATCCTTTCCGGCGTTCTGGCCGTCGGCGCTTCCGGCAGCCTGCTTCGGTTGGGAATGAAAACCATGATCTATTTCGTCGTGACAACGCTGCTGGCCATTTTCACCGGCCAGGCTTTGGTTAACATTTTTCAGCCCGGCAGCGGCCTGCATTTGGAGTTAGGCCCCAATGCAGCGCCTTCGGCCGTCGGCGAGCAAAAATTGCTCGATCTTATCTTCCGTCTTGTACCGACCAATATTTTTGCCGCCATGGCGCAGGGCGATGTGCTGCCGGTGATCATTTTTTCCCTGCTGTTCGGCATCTTTGTGCTCAAGCTGGCGGAACCTTATCAAAGCTCGATGGCAACGTTTATCAATGCCGCCTATCAGGTAATGATGAAAATTGTCCACCTCGTCATCAAAACAGCGCCGCTGGGGGTCTTGGCGGTAACCGCCAAAGTCGCGGCCTCCACCGGCTTTGATGCGTTCAAATCACTCGGATATTACTTTGCAGTAGTGTCGGCCGGTCTGCTGATTCACGCATTTGTAACCCTACCGCTTCTTTTGCGGCTCATCGCCGGAGTCAGTCCCGCCAAGGTTTATTCGGCCGTGATGCCGGCGCTGCTCACTGCCTTTTCGACCAGCTCCTCCATGGCAGCGCTGCCGCTCAACATCGAATGCCTGGTGAACCGATGCCGCGTATCACAAAAGGTCGCCTCCTTTGTGATTCCGATCGGTTCCACCGTCAACATGGACGGCACGGCTCTCTACGAGTGCGTTGCCGCCGTTTTCATTGCTCAGGTTTACGGCATCGCTTTGACGCCTGCGCAACAGGGTGTGGTCGTTCTCACCGCCCTTCTTGCGGCCGTCGGCGCCGCAGGCATCCCCATGGCCGGTTTGGTGATGTTGACCATCGTTCTGCAGTCCGTCGGCCTGCCGCTCGAAGGAATCGGCCTGGTCATCGCCGTCGATCGCGTCTTGGATATGTTCCGCACCACGGTGAACGTATTAGGGGATTCGTGCGGGGCCGTCATCATTGCCCGTCTTGAGGGAGAAGCGCTGTCCGACCTTCAAAAATAAAAAAGGCGGGAAGGTTTTTTCCCGCCTCTTGCTCCCTGCTCTTTATACCTCAACGAAGCAGCGTCATTCGTTTGTTCAGCGCTGAAGACCCTGTCGAGAGGCGAAGAATGTATATTCCGCTGGAAACCGCCTTTCCTTCCTCGTCACGGCCGTTCCAGACGGCATGATAAGCCCCCGCCTCCTGATCCGCATCGACGAGCTGTTTGATTAAGCGACCGTTAAGGTCATAGACTTGAAGCTTCACATGCTCTCGTCGAGGAATCGTGTAAGCAATGCGGGTTTCAGGGTTGAAGGGATTCGGATAGTTTTCCAGCGAAAATCTTTCTGGAAAAGCATTTTGTTTTTCGCCAACACCGGTCACCAGAACCGAGATCGGATCGCTCATGGTAACGGAGCCGTCCAGGCTGACTTCCTGAAGCTTGTAGTAATTGTTGCCGTTTTCAGGCGCGGCATCAATATACTGATAAAAGGCACCGGATGCAGGAGAACCGGCCGTCGGAATCAGCTCATTGTTGATTTTGCGATATTCACCGTCAACTGAGGTGCTGCGGAAAACGTTGAATCCGGCGCGGCCGCCCTCCGACTCGGTCTGCCATTCGAGCACGACGGTTCCTTTTTGCGGGCGCGCAGTGAAGGATTTGAGGAAAACGGCAATGGGGACGTACTCATAGAGCGCGTAATCGCTGAAATGGTCGAGTATCACCATGATTCGATTTTGTTCTGCGTTTACAACGCCGCCGACTATCACCCATCTGTCTCCTGACCATCGGAAAACCTGAAGGTGCGCTTCGTTGAGGCTCGCCACGTCGCTGTCGAGATAATAAAAGTGGGCTTCAGTCGTAAAATCCGCCAAATCGGTCGATTCCAGAGACCACACACAAGGGACATATTTGTCGTTGAACGGATTGGGCGGTGTGCCGTTGGTTTGCGTAACGGTCACCGTACCGCCCGTCCCCACGCTGCTGAACTGCATCTCGATACGTCTTCCGTCTCCATATTCGTTGAAAACGACCGTCGCCGGATCGGAAACCGTCTCTTCATCCCAAATAAAGGGAGCCGCAGGTCGAGCTTCCAGCTGCAAAGAAGCAAACAGGGCGGGGATCATCCACGCGTCTTTCCACAGCGCCGTGCGCACGGTACTCGGCCAGTTTCCGGTAAATTGTCCGCTGTTGGCGTCGAACGAATAAAAGTAGACGCGCAGGCTGTTGCCCGGCTGCACATTCAGCGTTGCAGCTGTGAGATCGATACGCATCTCGTACTGAACACGGCCGGCCGCTGTCGATATTTTTCCCTGCACACCGCTTGCCGTTTTGTTGTTCTTGTCCCACTCGATATCGAACGGCCACCAACCCTTCATGCCTCTGAAGCGCAGCGAATCTGCGCTGCTCTTACGCCACAGCCAGTAGTTACCCTCTTCGTTCAGGCCGGAAAGGCCCCAGCGCTGATCGCTGTTGCGATCGAAATAGAGGCCGATTTGGTCGTCCGTCGCCAAAACGGTATTCGACGCATCATCCACAGCCACGTAGAGATAGCGTGCGTCGTTGAAAAGATGGAGCGTGCTGCCGCCGGTGCTTATGCTTACCGCGTTGTTCCATTCGTCGGTATTGATATTTCCGTCAAGGACCGGCGTGATGAATTTCCAAGGCGAAACGGCCGCATTTCCTGCAGAAGGAACGGCGGAAGCCACGGGCGAAAAAGCGCCCTCTACACCGTCGTAGACCGCTTTGATCTTGTAATAGACCGGCACGCCATTGCTGACCGTTTCGTCCCGATAGTACTGTTTGGTCACATTGGAGGCGATTAGGCTGTACGGGCCGCTCTGATTGGTCGCGCGATAGATATTGTAGGACGAAACATGATAGCCGGCGATCGTCTGCGGGATTTCTGCAGCGGTCGCCGTTATTTTTCCTTCGCCTCTTCTTTGCCGAACCGACGGTTGCTCAACATTATCGTCCTGAGAGCCGACGAGCAGAGACGGTAAAGACGATGGTCCTCCGACGCTGAGTGCGGCTTGGCCGGGCGGCGCATCCCACACGAGGGGAACCGCGCCGTCGTACCCGCTGTAGGCTTGGACGGACAAGGGCGCCGGTTTCTCCATGGTGCAGCCGTTGTTGAAAAAGTTGAGAATATCCGCCATCAGTGCGGTACGTGTTGAGGAGCTCCAGCCGCTGAACTGGAAGGAAACGCCGATGGTGCGGTAGGTACCGTTGTCATAGCCGATGCCGCAGGCATAAGCCGGATTGCTGTTGCGGAAAACGATCGTCGCTCCTTCTCTCGGCACCAGTCGGTCGATATAGTTCTGCGATACGCCGTAGGTCGAGCTGCGTTCACTCCCGCAAATGGAAGAAGTAATCGTAGCCAAGTCGCCTAGGCCGTCGGCCTCTCCCGAAATACCGAATTTGGCATGCAGCGTCGTCGGCGGATCCCAGGCCCAGGTGTCTCCGCCCTCCATGTACACCTTGCCGCCGGCATTCAAATAGTTGATCAGGTTACTGATTTCCGTCGCATTAGTGGTTTGCGAAAGCACGTAGGTATTTGGATTGACGCCGAGGCAGATGAAAATGTAGGCATAGTTTGACAAGTTTTCTGAGGAGATAGTGGTCTTGATAGTGGGGGTGTGTCCGTTGGCGGTTAGGGCAGAACTGATGGCATTTGCGCTGGTCGTCGCTTTACCTCCCGCGTTCCAGATCAGCACGCTTGCGGCCTCAAGAGGTGCAAGCCATATCGCCGAAAGGATAATTGAAAAAAGGATTCTTTTCATAATACATCTCTCACGTTTCGTCGGGACTGGTGAAACGTTTTCGTGGAAAAACATATTCCATGTCCGTTTCCCTCGGCCTTTTTACGGTTCAACCTCGTTGAACACGGCCTCCACATCATCGATGGTTTTGGCTTTCAGCAGCTTTTTTCGGGTCTTATCATCGCGAATCATTTTAGACAGCTTTGCCAGTACCGCCAGGTATTCTCCGACGGCTTTCAAAGGCGTTCCCAAAAGAAAAATAAGATTGACCGGCTCTCCGTCGCCGGCGCCAAAGTCAACGCCCTTTTTCAATCGCGTCATGGCAACGGCGATCTGCTCGATTTCCTGGGTTCGGGCATGCGGCAACGCCACCCCTTTGCCTATGGCGGTGCTGCCGAGGCTTTCGCGCTCAAATACCGCATCGATGAACTTTTGGGCGTTCTTTACCGCGCCCTTTTGTTTCATCAGTTCGACCGTTTTGCTGATAGCCTCTCGTTTGTCCGCCGCTTCGACGTCCAAAAATATCAGACTATGCCGCATGTAATCGATGATTCTCAAAATCTGCTCCTTTGGACGAAAATCGTTCGGCACAAAAAAAAGACAGCCCGCGCTGCCTTTTATCTCCTCACTTTAAATTAGACAATTGCCGCGTAAAAGTCAATATCAATTCAAGATACACAACAAAGAGCCGCCTGAAAAAGCCGGCGAAGCTCTCCTTTCACCGTCCATTTTTTCGAAATGAAGGCGATGAAAGAGAATAACGGGATTAAAAGGTCTCTAAAAGCTTTAGATGCGACTTGCAGCCCGAGCGGCAATCGCTTGCTCCGAACCCCGGGACGATCACACAGCCCTCCTGACGACTGTTGATCAGACATTCCTCTTCCGCAAACGTGCGCACATCGACAATCTGCGCCTCCTGCCGCTGCAACAGATAATCGATGTGCCACTGCGCCTTTTTATTTCTGCGGCGATGGCGCTCCAGCCGTTGCTGCAAACCCCGCCGTGCACTGCCGGTATAGACGTATCTTCCGGCCGGAAAAACAAACGCCCCCAGCCTTCCCACCTCGACCTCGATGGTTTCTCTGATGTCGATGATCAACTGGTAGCTGATAGGCTGCATGTCTTTCCTTTTGGAGGGTTGGCGGATTGCCTTCCGCCGGATAATTTTCTTTGATATTTTCTGGAATATATTTACAATTGACCAAACGAACAAGAACGGAAAAACAAACAAGCTATGAAGTTATCCCTCTCATTCAAAGTCCACGGCTATGAAAGCGACGTTCGCGGTGCGGCGCGGGTGACCTCGCTGCTCAACTATCTTCAAGAGAGCGCCTGGACTCATGCGGAAGCGCTCGGCGTCGGTTTTTCACATCTGCTGGAAAAAAACCTGGCATGGGTTCTCGGCAGGCTGCGGCTCGAGATCGACTTTCTTCCCCAATGGGGAGAAACGATCGTCGTTGAAACCTGGCCTTCGGGCCGCGATCGTCTTTATTGCTACCGCGACTTTCGCCTGCTCGACGGGCAGAAACGCCTTTTTGCAGCGGCCACCACCTCTTGGCTGGCAGTCGATCTGGACACGCGTCGCCCGCAGAGAACCGATTCGTATATCGACCTCCCTGTCCAAGTTGCCGATCGAGCCTTTGCCGAATTCGCCCCGAAACTGCCGCCGCTCGACCCTGAAGGCCGTGAAAGCTCGGCAACCGTTTGCTGCTCTCACCTGGACGTCAACGGCCACATGAACAATGTCAAATACCTCGAGCTGGTGCTCGATTCGTTTCCGTTCGACTTTTGTCGAAACCGCTTTCTACAGGAAGTGAGCATCAACTTTATCAATGAGGCATTGCCCGGCGAGCGACTGCTCATCCGAACCGCGCCGGCCGACGACGGCGCTTTTGCGCACCTCCTGGTGCGCGCGAACGACGGCCTCGAACTTTGCCGAATGAGGACGAAATGGAGCGAATATCGAGACGTTTTTTAACCTCGCCTTTTAGGAGGTCTACAATGAAAAAGATGGCCGCGCTTGTTCTCGCCTTTTCTCTTCCTGTTTCGGCTACAAAGTTTTTGCGGGTGAACTATTCTCCCGATCCGGTTGGTTTGGTGCAAAAGTTCGAAATCTCCTTCGACGTCAACCGCGATTACGACAATCCCTTCAATCCCACGGAAACAGCGATCGATGCAATCTTTACCACACCTTCCGGAAAGACGGTCACGGTGCCGGCGTTCTGGTATCAGACGTTCGACCGTCAGTTGATCGACGGTGCGGAAAAATTGTCGCCCGCTTCCCGCGCCGAATGGCGCGTGCGTTTTGCCGCCCAAGAAGTCGGCGAACACTCATTTTTCTTGAGAGTGCAGGACATCGAAGGGCTCAATCAGTCCGGTTCGTACACCTTTACCGTCGTCCCATCCGACTCGAAAGGCTTTGTCCGCGTCGATCGCGAAAACCCCAATTACCTTTCTTTCGACAACGGCACTTTTTACTTCCCCATGGGGCAGAACGTGGCCTGGGCGGGCAATCGCGGCACTTACGACTATGACGATTGGATGGCTGAAATGGCGGCCGCCGGCGAGAACTGGATGCGGGTATGGATGACCCATTTTTACATGGGGCAGTCGCTGGAATGGAACGCTTCTCATCACAGCGGCTGGTATCACGGCGTTGGGCGCTACAGTCTGCAGGGCGCCTGGAAGATCGACGCGATTGTGGAGCGCGCCGAACAGAGCGGTATTTATATTCAGCTCGTCACTCAGCACCACGGTCAATTCAGCCCCAACGTCAATTCCAATTGGGACGATAATCCCTACAATGTTACTAACGGCGGTTTTCTCAACACCGGCGCTGAATTTTTCACCGATGATTTAGCCAAAGAGATGTACCGCAGGAAAATGCGTTACACGGTGGCGCGTTGGGGCTATAGCACGGCGATCCTCGCTTGGGAGCTGTGGAACGAGGTGCAGTATACCGACAATTACAGCCAAAATTATCCCAACGTTGCCGCGTGGCACCAAGAGATGGCGGCCTACATTCAGAGCATCGATCCGTGGCGGCACTTGGTCACCACCAGCGCGCGCGACGGCGACGAGCTGATCTGGGCGTTGCCCGAGATCGATCTCACGCAGATTCACTATTACGGCCCCGGCGTCAACGAGGCGCTGCGCAGTCGCCATGTAATGATGCGGAAATACGGCAAGCCCAACATCATCGGCGAGTTCGGCGACAACTCCGCCGGCAGCGGCAGCGACCCCAGCGGAACGGTCATCCATCAGGCGTTGTGGGCGACCTCCATGGTCGGCGGTGGCGCCATGCCGTGGTGGTGGGACAATTATATTCACCCCAACAATCTCTACTATCACTGGGCGGGCCTGAGCGCGTTTTGGCGCGGCGAGGATTTGCGCATCGGTACGTTCGAACCCATCGCCGTTGAGATCCAGGGAGGCCCGCTGACGATTCAAGGGGTCCGCGCGACGCCGGGAAAGGGCTGGGAAGCGTCGACGAAAAAAGAGTTCTGGGTGCAGCGGGACGGCTCTGTGCCCGGCATCGGCGAGCTGTCGCAGTTTTTGCAGGGTTCGGATAAACCGGCGATGGGGCGCGAGGCGATCTTTCACACCGATTTTGCCCAGGATATTGGGTTCGCCCTTCGCGTCTCCGGCGTTTCATCATGGCAGCCGGGCATTCTGCAGATTTTTTTGGATGACAACAAGACGCCGCTGGTCAACGAGACGCCCAAGCCGCCGCAGCGGTTCGAGATCACCGTGCCGGCCGGCGCGCACCGCATCCGTGTTTTCAACGCCGGCGTCGATTGGCTGACCATCGACTATTTCGAGTTTACCGGCCTGCCGATCAGCGCCGCCGCCGGATACGCGTTCTCCAACGGCCAAACCGCCTACGCCTGGATCTATGACCGCGACTATGAGAACGGCGCGTCGCCGCACGCGACCCTGAGCGGCGTCGAGGCGATCCTCCACGGCATGGCAGGCGAGTTCAAGATCGAGCAGTGGGACCCCTACACCGGTGAAAAGGTGAGCGAGATGACGGTCAGCGATAAAAACGAGCTGCGGATTCCGCTGGCCGATTTTTCCGCGGATGCGGCGCTGAAATTTTTCAAGACCGGCACCGGCGTGCGTCATGAAACATCTCCTGAATCCTTTATGCTCTGTCCGGCCTTTCCCAATCCCTTCAACGCTTCGACGACGCTGCGCATCTTTGTTCCGCGCAGCGAAAACGTAGAGATCGTTTTGCTCAATCTTTTGGGAGAAAAAATAGGCACTCTTTTCGAAGGTCGGTTGAACGCCGGCGTACATGAGATCAACTGGTCCGCCGGCGATTTGCCTTCAGGCGTTTACTTCCTCCATGCCCAAGCGGGCGCTTGGAAACAGGTGCAAAAAGCGGCGGTGTTGAGGTGATATGATTTTGCCGAAGCCGCAGACAATGTTCGGCAATAGTTTCACGACCTATTATCGCGTCCCCCCGCCCCGAGCAATTTGAAATTGTCGCCGGCTTTTAGGAGTGCGGCAAGGGTGGGACGGCGCGGTAAAGCCCAACAAAACATCCTTAAGCCGCGCCGCCCCCACCCCAAAGCGGCGGCAAGCGCTCCGCTGTTACTTGTACAAAACCTCGATCAAATCGTTCTTGGGGTTTCCTTCCTGGTCAACGATGCCGAAGCTTCCCTTGTAATCCCAATTGGCCCAACCGATGCCGTGCTCTTCAAAGACCGAGCGGGCATCGCGATACCAAGCGAGACGGTCCTCTGGCGGCACGGTCGGCAGGCAGCCCCACTCGCCGCAATAGAGCGCCAGGCCGGTTTTCTTGGCCAGAGCGAGGGGTTTTTGAATGAGCTCGACGATCGACTGCCGGTCGAAATGGCGGACATGCGGCTTCATGATCGCCTGTATTTCGGCCGGAAAGGCCTGCAGATCCTCTTCCCTCACCGTGATGCCGGGGTAATGAACGGGGCCGGTGTAGTCCCGGATGTTCGTCCAGCTTGCCTGATGATGGGTGAGGGCGAACGGCTCGTACATGTGAAAGCTGAGCAGAATGTTGCGGTCACCCTCGGGCACGCGCAGTTGATCGAACGTGTCGGCGCTTTGCCAGCGGTTGGAGCCGATGACGATGACGCGTTCGGGCTCGTTCTCGCGAACGACGGCTGTTGCTTTGGCGACCAGCTTGTTCCAGTCTTCGGGATCGTCGGCCACGGGCTCGTTCATCAGTTCATAGGCGACCATATGCAGCGGCCGGTTTTTGAGTGCCGCAGACAACTCACGCCAGCACTGGAAGAAGCGCTCCTGAGCCTCCGGCTGCGTCCAAAGCGGCTTTTCCGCCTCGTTGAAATGGTGCGAACGCAGAATGTGCAGATCCACGATCGCTCGCAAATGGTAACGCTCGCACCAATCGAGCGCATTGTTCAACAGCTCGAATGCCTCGGGTTCTTGATTTCCTTGTTCATCCCACATTTGTTCCTCGTCGATGGGGATGCGCAGATGATCCAGCCCCAAGCCCGCCAGAAACTGCACATCTTTTTCGGTAAACCAGGCGCGCCGAGCTTCGCCGCGGCGATTGCTTTGCGATAACCAGTGCGAAATGTTGACCCCCCGTTTCACGCTAAAGACCTCCTTTTTTTCACTTTTGCCGCATCCGGCAATCAGAGCCGAGAGGACAGCGAACACAGCAACGGTCCTGATGTTCATATCGAACCTCCTGTAGTTTGTACGGAACAACTTAAAAAAGGCCGCCTCAAAAAACAAGGGGAGGCTTTAGAAATATGACATCGGCTCCGGTTCAACATCCACTTTTATTTGCTTCAAAATATGCCTACATTTCCCCCTAAAAAAGAGGGAGGAGAACTTATGAATCAAGTGGAAGAACTGGCCAAGATGATCGATCACTCGCTGCTGCATCCGACGATGACGGATGAACAGTTGAAGGCCGGATGCGTGGTAGCGAAAAAATACCGCGTGGCTTCGGTATGTATCAAGCCGTATGCGGTCAAGACCGCCGTCAAAGAGCTGAAAGGAAGCGGGGTGCTGGTGGGCACCGTCATCGGCTTTCCACACGGCAACTCGACGGTGGAGATCAAAGTCGCCGAAACCGAACGCGCCTGTCTGGACGGCGCACACGAAATCGACATGGTGGTCAATATAGGCAAAGTTTTGAGCCGCGATTGGGATTATGTAGAGCAGGAGATCGGCGCCGTTCTCGACGCCTGCAGGCGTCGGAAGGTGATTCTGAAAGTGATCTTTGAAAACGACTATCTGCCGGACGACGAATACAAAATCGAATTGTGCCGCATCTGCAGCAAGTTGGGAGTGGATTTCGTAAAGACTTCGACCGGATACGGTTTTGTGAAGGCACCGGACGGCCATTATCACTACTTGGGCGCAACCGACCATGATCTGAAGCTGATGCGCGAACATTGTGATCCCAAGGTTCAGGTCAAGGCCGCGGGCGGCGTACGTACGCTCGATGATCTGCTTCGCGTAAAGGCTCTCGGCGTAACCCGTGTCGGCGCTACGGCCACGGCCGCCATCCTCGAGGACGCCAAGCGCCGCTTCGGCTTGGGCGGCGAGGCAACGCCTGCCGTCGATGAGCCGCAGGGTTACTGATGAACGGCTGTAAAGGCAACCATCAAGTAGATTTCACCAAATAAGGAAGAACATGATGAAAACGAAATTACCGGGAACCGCACCATTGCCCAACCTTCCGTGGGAAGATCGGCCGGCCGGCAGCAGCGAAATTGTTTGGCGTTACAGCAAAAATCCGGTGGTGCCGCGCGACGCGTTGCCGACCTCGAACAGCATATTCAACAGCGCCGTCGTGCCCTTCAACGGCGAGTTTGCCGGCGTTTTTCGCGTGGACAATACCACGCGCCAGATGCGCTTGCATCGCGCCTTCAGCAAGGACGCGCTCAAGTGGAACATCGACCCCGAACCGATCCGTTTTGTCTGCGAGGACCAAGAGGTGGGGAACTTTGTATACGGCTATGACCCCCGCGTCGTTCGCTTCGAGGATCGCTGGTGGGTGAGCTGGTGCAATTGGTATCACGGCCCCACCATCGGGCTGGCGTGGACGAAGGATTTCGTCACTTTTTACCAGCAGGAAAACGCCTTCCTGCCCTTCAACCGCAACGGCGTTCTCTTTCCGCGCCGCATCAACGGCCGCTACGCCATGCTCAGCCGCCCCTCGGATAACGGCCACACGCCCTTCGGCGAAATCTATTACAGCGAAAGCCCGGATATGCGCTACTGGGGCAACCATCGCTGGGTTATGGGTCCCATCGGCGATTCGTGGCAGTACACCAAAATCGGCGGCGGGCCGGTGCCCATCGAGACTTCCGAAGGTTGGCTGCTCATTTATCACGGCGTTCTGCAGTCATGCAGCGGCTTTGTCTACAGCGCCGGCGTCGCCCTCCTGGATCTCGATCGTCCGTGGAAAGTCATCGGCCGCGCCAAGCCCTACATCCTCAATCCCCGCACCCCCTACGAGTGCATGGGTGACGTGCCCAACGTCGTCTTTCCGTGCGCCGTTCTGTGCGACGGCGACACCGGTCGGATGGCCATTTACTACGGCGCCGCAGATACCGTTGTCGCGCTGGCGTTTGCTTACGTGGACGAGCTGCTGGATTTGATCAAGACCAACAGTTGGTAAACTGCTCCCCTTGCCAAAAAGGCGATCGGCGGCGGCGCAACAGGTGCCGTCGCCGTTCAACTCAGCTTCTTGACAAAAATGCACTTGGAATCTCCCGGTGCGTAAAAATCCTCCAGCGTCGCTTCCAGTCGATAGCCGCAGGCGAAGTAAAAGGCGCGCGTCGGTTCGTACAGCGGCCGACTCGAAGTCTCGATGTAAATACGCCGGCCGCTCTGCGCACGGATGCGTTCCTCACAGGCCGTGAGCAGCCGCTTTCCGACACCTCTGCCGCGCCGTTTTTGATGTACGGCGATCCAATAGAGATCGTAGCTTCCCTGAGTACATGGCGTCGCGCCGTAGCAGGCATAACCCACGGTTTCGCCCCTCTCTTCGGCAAAAAGAAACTCATAACCGCTCGCCTGCCCCTTTTCCAGCCGCTCGTTCACCAATTCCACGGCAACCGCCGCTTCGTAGGGATAAAAAAAACCGGTGGACTCGACGATTTGACGCACCGCCTCTGCATCCTCCGGCAGCACTTGGCTTCGCAGCGAAAGTTTTTCCTTCATTTTAAAGACCTTCATGTTCTTGGCAGAAGCGCATTCCGAACCAGCCGCTCGATCATTTGCGTATAGCTCATGCCGGCCTGGTCGGCCGCCGCTACAAAGCCGGCATCCGGCGAAATACAGGGGTTTACATTAACCTCGAGCACCCAGGGACAACCGGCTTTGTCCACGCGCATGTCGACGCGAAGGTAGCCGCGGTCGTCGAACAGCAGCGCGCAGTCGACCGCCGTACGCCGCACCCGCTGCAGCAGCTCTTCTTCTTTCTCCTCAAAAGAAAACGACCGCACGGTGTGACGCGCTTCGAACGAATGTTCGTCCCATTTGGCGGCGTAATCGACGATGTGCGGCTTTCCTTCCGGATAATCGACGAAACGAATTTCCGCCAGCGGCAGAACCAGCGGCTCTTCCTCTAAAATGACTGAGATATTGAATTCGCGGCCGGGGATATAGGCTTCGACGAAGCACTCTCCGAAGCGGGCGATGCGCTTCTCCAGCTCCGGTAACAGTCTCCCCTCATTGGTCACTACGGATTGCGCATCGATTCCCACCGAGGCGTCCTCATAGATCGGCTTGATGATGTACGGGGGAGGAAAATCCGGCCTTTCGTTTTTCCAAGGAAGCCATCTGGCCGGTGCGGCGAGGCCCGCCTGCAGTAGGCGCTTTTTTGCCGCAAGCTTGTCCGTTGAGAGCAGCATCCCTGCGGCGCTTCCGCCGGTGAAAGGAAGGCGGAGCGTCTCGAGCAGCGCCGGCACGAGGTGCGCCAGGCGGGCGACGCCGTCGAGCGCTTCCACGAGGTTGAACACGACCGCCGGGCGAAGTCGCAAAAGATCGTTGCGCAGCCGCTGCAGATCGAGCGTTGCGGCAAGAAGAATCGGCCGGAAGTTCAATTCTTCGAGGGCGGAATAAACGGCGTTCGCCTCATCGAGCACGTCGCGCTCGTCGGCGGGGGCGTCTTCGCTCGGCGGGTTGTAAAGAACAACGGCGATCATCATCGGCTTTTCTGCGGAATCCTCTCTGCGGCGCTGCGCACGATGCCGTCGATCAGCTCCAGGTAGCTGATGCCGTACAGACCGCACAGCAGCGGCAGATCGGAGTACTCCGGCCGCAGCCCGGCCAGGGGGTTGATTTCGATCACGTTGGGCACGCCCTGCGCGTCCAGGCGCATGTCGATACGGCCGGCGTCGCGGCATCCGATTCCGCGCCAGGCAGCCAAAGCATATTCGGCGGCAATTGCGGCGGCCTCGTCCTCCGCCCTTCGGTACTCGATGTTTTCCACCCAGTCCTTTTTATTGCCGTATCCGTAAGCGTTGTTCTCGGTGCCGTTGCGGAACACCACCTCCATAACGCCGAGGGAACGCGCGCATTCTCCCGTACCGAGGATGCCGACGGTAAACTCTCGTCCCGGTAGAAAGGTCTCCACCAGCACCGGTTGGCGGTATTCCTTCAGCAGTCGCCGGCAGACCGCCGCCAATTGTTCTTTGTTGAAGATTTTCGAATCCTGCGAAATCCCCTTTCCGGTTCCTTCGGCCACCGGCTTGGCGAACAGAGGGAAAGGGAGATCGACGTCATTCAGGTCGTTTTCCCGATGAATCTCGTAAAAGGCCGGCGTCGGCACGCCGAGGTCGCGAAGAACCCGCTTGGTCATGCCTTTGTGCAGGGTGAGTGACATGACGAGCGGGTCGGAAAAGGTATAGGGAATGTTGTAGGCGTCGAGGAGCGCGGGAACCTGGGCCTCGCGTCCGACCCCGTACATTCCCTCGGCGATATTAAAGACCATGTCCCAGCGATCGCCGTTGACCAGGCGTTTTGCAAGCTGCTGCAGCCGGCCGATGCGGTCGGTACGGTGGCCGAGCTGCCGCAGCGCTTCGTCGATGGCGTCGATGGTGACCTCGCTGTCGAACTCGGCGGTTTCTTCTTCACCGAAGCCGAGGTCGAGATAATTCTGCCTTAGATCGTAAGTAATGCCGATGTTCATCCGTTACGCCCTATTTGCCCTCTTCGTCATTCGCCGCCAAGGTGTCCGGATAACGAAAGACTTGGCCTTCGTAATTGCGCATCAGAATGTCGCAGCCGTCGCGACCGATCACATAGTCGGGCAGCAGCGGTATTTTGCCGCCGCCGCCGGGAGCGTCGATGACGAAGTGAGGGACGGCATAGCCGCTGGTGTGTCCCCGCAGACCGGCAATGATCTCCAGGCCTTTCTGCACGGAGGTTCGGAAATGGGAGGTTCCCGGCACCGGGTCGCATTGGTAAAGGTAGTAGGGCCGAACGCGGAGTTTCATCAGTCCCTGGTTCAGGCGGCGCATGATTTGAACGTCGTCGTTGATGCCCTTCAGCAGCACGGTTTGGCTGCCGAGCGGAATGCCGGCGTCGGCCAGGCGGCCGCAGGCGTGAGCGGTTTCGGCCGTCAGTTCATCGGGGTGGGTGAAATGGATGCTCATATAAAGGGGGTGGTAGCGCCGCAGCACGTTGATCAGCGACGGCGTGATGCGGTAGGGCAGAACCGCCGGCACCTTGCTTCCGATGCGAATCACTTCGACATGGGGAATGCGCCGCAAACGTTGCAGCAGCCGATCGAGACGGTTGTCCGACAGCGTGAGCGGGTCGCCGCCGGAGAGCAGCACGTCTCTGATTTCACTATGCGATTCGATATAGTGGATTGCAGCTCCCCAAAGGGCGGGCATTGTCTGCGGCCGTTCATGCTGCCGACCGACCATTCGAGAACGGGTGCAGTAGCGACAATAGACCGAGCAGAACGGTGTAACTAAAAATAGAACGCGGTCGGGATAGCGGTGCACCAGATTGGGCAAAGGCGAGTCATGCTCTTCTCCCAAGGGGTCGGCCGACTCTTCGGGGGAAATGTGGTATTCCTTTTCGCTCATCACTACGGAACGCCGCAACGGCTGCAATGGATCATCGACATCGAGCAGGGCGGCATAGTAAGGCGTAATGCTGACCGGCAACGGGCCCTGATGGCGGAGAACGGCGTTGCGCTCGTCGTCCGAAAGACGGAGCACCCGCTCCAAATCCTTCAGCGAAGTGATGCGGCTGCGCAGCTGCCAACGCCAGTCGGTCCATTGACCGTCGCTGATGTCCGGATAAAATCGTTTGCGAAAGGAGGCAATTTTTTCACTTTGCGGGAGAAGCGTTCGACGAAAAGCGGGACGCGACGATCTTTGCCGATCCTTGACCTCGGGAGTGTAGAATGCCTTCCCCTGCGGCGACTCCCCTTCATCGGCAAAGTCGATCAGCGATTCGGCGACGTTCGCGTTGCTAACTGTTACGAAACGTGCAGCAGGCGTACTTGGAGGCTGCTCTTGTTCTTCGAGAGAAATGTTGTTTTCCATAGTGCATACCGCTTCCTTTGCTGGTTGTTGAATGATTGATGCTTGATTGAAAAGATTTCTATTTTACATGCCGTTAAACAAACTTATTTTCGGGTTGTTTCCGCTAATTTTCCCGTGTTCTTTACGTTTTTTGAAGGCCGAATTTATCATATCTTTTGCCATTTGCAAGCAATATTTTGGAGCAGGAATTGTCCCTAAAAAAGCAATTGACTTTTCGGATTACATTTCATACACTAAAACCCGATTGATCCGCCTCGAATTTGTTTTAGCTGGCAAATGGTTTGAAAAGGGTAATAAAACGGAATGGCCACACTGACATTCATGGGAGCCGCGGGAACCGTAACCGGTTCGAGACACCTTTTAACGATCGACGATAAATCTTATTTGATCGACTGCGGCCTTTTTCAAGGCCGCAAAGAAGAGCGGCTGCTCAACTGGGAGCCGTTCCCTTTTCCGCCGCAAAAGATCGATCGGGTCTTTCTGACGCACGCACACATCGATCACAGCGGATGGCTGCCGCGCCTTGGGCGTGAAGGATTTCGAGGGCCCATCCACTGCACGTATGCCACGGCCGATCTCTGCCGCATCATGCTCAAAGACAGCGCTCATCTTCAGGAAGAGGACGCCAAATGGGCAAACAAAAAGGGCTTTTCGAAGCACAAACCTGCGCTGCCTTTATATACCGTTGAGGACGCGGAACGGGTGCTGCACCAGTTTCAGCCGCTCTATTACGGTCAGGAGTATTTCGACGCCATACCGGGCCGGCGTGTGAAATTCAAGGATGCCGGCCATATCCTCGGCTCGTCGTTCATCGAAATCAAGAGAGAAAGTCCTTCCGGAACGCGCAAACTGGTTTTCAGCGGCGATTTCGGCCGCGCCGAACAACCGCTTCTCAAGGCTCCGACGCAGATTTTCAACGTCGATTACCTGATTTTAGAGTCGACCTACGGAGATCGCCTCCACGAAAACGGAGACCCGTCGGCGGAATTGGTGCGGGTCGTCAACGAAAGCGTCGAGCGCGGCGGCGTGCTGGTCATCCCCGCCTTCGCCGTGGGGCGGACGCAAATGCTGCTCTATCTGCTGCGCGACTTTCAGGAAAAAGAACTGATTCCGCCGGTGCAGATTTTCATCGATTCGCCGATGGCCATTGAATCGGTGGAGGTGTACGGCAAACATCCCGCGGACCTCAATCTGCGCAGCCGTATCGAGATTTTCCAGGGGAAGGAGCTCTTTCGGCCGCAGAATCTCCACATTTGCCGCACTCAGGAAGAGTCGAAAGCGATCAACGCCGTAAAGAGCAATGCCGTCATCATTTCTTCCAGCGGGATGGCGACCGGCGGCCGCATCCTTCACCATCTGGCGGAGCGGCTGCCCGACGAGAGAAATACGGTGCTTTTTATCGGCTATCAGTCCGAAGGTACGCGCGGTCGAACCATCCTGAATCAAGCGCCGACGGTACGCATTCACGGCGAGGACGTGCCGGTAAAAGCGCACGTCGAGCAGATCGACGGCGCTTCGGCCCACGGCGATTATCAGGAGATCATCGCCTGGCTGATGGGCTTTAACCGGCCGCCGGAACGGGTCTTTATCGTGCATGGGGAACCGAATTCCTCCGAAGCGTTGGCGCAAAAAATCCGCGACTATTTCAAATGGAACGTCGTCATCCCGAAAATGAACGACAGCTTTGAGATCGACATTTGAGCCCTCGTTCGGGCAAGACCGGAGATTTCAGGAACAGACGGAGACTTCCATGGAATTACTGACGGCGGTTCTGCTTCTCATAGCAGGGTTTGTCCTTTTAATCAAAGGGGCGGACCTCTTGGTCGACGGCGCTTCTTCCATGGCGCTGCGGCTCCAGATTCGTCCCATCGTCATCGGTTTGACGGTGGTTTCCTTCGGCACATCGGCTCCGGAGCTCATTGTAAATATCCTGGCTTCCCTTAAGGGTGCCAACGACATCGCATTCGGCAACATCATCGGCAGCAATATCGTCAACATCCTGCTCATTCTTGGCGTTTCCGCCGCCATTCGTCCGCTGCGAACGCAACACAACACCATCTGGCGCGAGATTCCCTATTCCCTGCTGGCCGTGTTCATCCTGTTCGCCTTGTGCAACGACGGGCTGTTCGCCGCTCAAACCGATCTCCTCGCCCGCAACGACGGCCTCATCCTTTTGATCTTTTTCCTGTTCTTTCTCTTCTACAATTATGCGATTGCGCAGGTCGAGGTCGGAGAATACTTTGAAGCGCGCAAGTTTTCGGCCTTCAAGACGACGCTCTTTATTCTTCTGGGCCTGGCGGGACTCTTTTTCGGCGGCAAATTGGCGGTGGACAACGCCGTGGTGATCGCGAGGCTCATCGGCATCAGCGACAGAGTGATCGGCCTGACGGTCATCGCCTTGGGCACCTCCCTGCCGGAACTCTTTACCTCGGCCGTTGCCGCCTACAAAGGCAAAGACGATTTGGCCGTGGGCAATGTGGTGGGGTCCAACATCTTTAATATCTTTTTCGTCCTCGGTTGCAGCGCAATCATTCGGCCCCTTCCCTATAATCTTTCCATCAACATCGACATGGCCGTGCTCACTGCGGTTTCGATCATGTTCTTCCTCAACACTTTTCTCCGCACCAGCGGTCAAGTCGACCGCCGCAGCGGCGTGTTGTTCATCCTTTGCTATTTTGCCTACACCGCCTATCTGTTCATCGTGAAATAGATCGGCCGCCCCTCTGCCGCCTTTTTCTTTACCTTGGAAATGCCGTAGCATTTTTCACAAATAATTTGTAAATTATCGCGCGGAAATAGAAAGCAGGCATTCACACGCACAAGCGGAGAGGGTTGACGGTATGTCGCAGATCTTGATTATCGATGCCGACCAGTACATGGCAAGCCGGCTTGTCGGCGCATTCAGAAGACAGGGGTTTCAGGTTAAAAAGCATAGGGATGTGATGGACGGCCTGCGGGAGTTGGCGTGGTTCAGCGCCAGGATGATCATTTGGGAGCCCGAACCCAACGATCATGCCAAGCTGAAAAAGTTCAAAGCCATCAAGCAGTATCGTCCCCACGTGCCGCTGGTCATCCTCGACAATTCGACGACCTTTAACGACCTTCTCGACAGCAACACCATGCTTTACCCTCCGGACGTTGCGCCGGAAGAGCTGGCTCAAAAAGCCGTGGATATGTTGGGCGTGCCGTGCACAACCGAATTCGAAGACATTGACAACGAGCCGTTGGAGGAGTCCGGCTATTAAGCCGGCTTTCATGAACGGTCTGTTTTCGGCGCTCGGCCGCTCGGTCGGGCGCTTTTTTTATCCCTGCGGCTCTGTTTTTATCTTTTGAACTTTTGGCGAATGTTGCTATTTTCTTCCAAGCCACTTCGGGAGTAGCCCTTGAAGACCATTTTCTTTCTGCTGTTGCTGAGTGCAGCTCTGAGCGCTGCGCCGAGCGCCAACCTTCCGCTCGATCATTGGGCTTACGGCTTTTTGGAACGGCTCGAAGCCAAAGGTCTGATCTCCGGCTACGAACTGCGCGTAAGACCTATTCCTCGATCCGTTGCGGCGGAGCTGACGGCCCGCGTGCTGCAGAACGCCGAATCGCTGCAGCGACTGTCGCGCACCGATCGCCGCCTCCTCGAGCAACTTAGAAGCGACCTGCAGGAAGAAGAGGCGCTGCGTTCCCTCGGGTCAGCGGCCCGGGAACCTCACCTCCACTCGAGCTACGAAGAGGACGCTGTTCTTCACCTCGATCTCATCGCCCGTCAGGAGATCCTTTCCCGCCGCGGCGGCGAGTACGTCCCCGAGCAACTGCAGTCGCTTACCACGGCCGGCGCCAGGCTGCGAGGCACGGTCGGCTCTTCGTGGGCTCTCTTTGCCGAGGCGCGCAACACCCTGAGCCGCGGCGAGGAGCGCGCGGAAAACGACGAAAACTTTGATCCCGCCAAAGGCGAACCGGTGGTCGTGTCCGGCGGCAACGTTTACCGTGACCGCTCCATCGCCTATGCCGTTTGGCAAAAGTCGCGGCTGCGCTTCGAGGCGGGCAAGGACGAAGTGGACTGGGGGCCTTTCTTCGGCCAAGGCTTTGCTCTGTCGCTCAACGCGCCGCCGGCCGATCTGCTGCGCCTCTCTTACCGGCTGCAGAATTTAAAGTTCACTTGGCAGCACGCCTGGTTGCGCAGCCCTTTGGGAGCTAAATACTTGGCGGCCCATCGCATCGATCTAAAGCTCATGCGCGGCCTCTACGTCGGCGGAGCCGAAACCGTCGTCTATGCCGGCCGCAGCCCGGAGCCGTCGTACCTCAACCCCTTCATGCTCTATCACATCGCCGAGCACCACTTGGGCGACCGCGACAACAACAACCTCGCCGTCGACGCCGTGTTTACGCGCATCCCCAACCTGACGCTGGCCGCCGAGTGGTACATCGACGACATGACTTCGACCAAAAGCTGGCGGCACTACTTCGGCAACAAGTTCGCCTGGGCGGTCGGAGGGCTATGGAGCGATGCCTTTTTTCTTCGTGATTTGGACCTTCGCTTCCGCTACGGCCGCATTTCGCCCTATGTCTACACTCACTGGGATTCGATCAATATTTACACCCACTATGACAAAATCCTCGGCAACGCCGCCGGGCCCAACGCGGACGAGTTCGAGCTGAAAGCGCTGCGTCGCTTCAGCCGCGATTTCTACACGGAGGTTTACGGCCGCTGGTCGCGCAAGGGTCAAGGCGCCGCCGATACGCATACGCGTCCGGCGAGCGGCGACCGTAAAGACTTTATGACCGGAATCGTCGAAAAACGCTCGACCATCGGTTTCCGCATCAGCGATCAGGTGCGGCGTGACCTCTTTGTGATCATCGATTACGCCTACGAGGATGTGCGCAACGGCGGTTTGGTCGCAGGACAGGCCTTCTACAACCACCTGGTCAGGGTTATCATCGATCTCAATTATTGAGAGGGGCCGATGAGCTTTCTGCCGCCCGTTCTTCTTCTGCTTACGCTCGGCTACGCTGCCGCCGTCCTTTTTATCCGCGCCGGCCTGAAGCGCCTGCCGCAGCAGCGCAGCGACGATCGACCCTTCGTTTCCGTGGTGACGGCGGCGCGAAACGAAGAAGAAAACCTGCCGACCCTGCTCGACGCCTTGTTGCGTCAGGACTATCCCAGAGAGCTCTGCGAGTTCATCATCGTCGACGACCAATCAGAAGATGCAACTGCGGAAAAGGTCACGGAACGCCGCGATGAACGGCTGCGGCTTTTGCGCAGCGTTGGCCGCGAAAAAGCCCCTTCGCCGAAAAAAAACGCCATCGAAATCGGCATCCGCAACGCGCGCGGCGAGATCATCCTGGTCACCGACGCGGACTGCGTTCCGCCGCCGAATTGGGTATCGGGCATGGCCCGCTTTTTCACTCCCGAAACCGGCATGGTCATCGGTTTCTCCCCATGTGAATTGCCGCGGCTTTCGGGTTTCACGGATCGCCTGCTGGCGCTCGATTCCCTGGCGCTGGCCGCCGTGGCAGCCGGAACCTGCGGCTGGAATGCCGCCGCAACCTGCAACGGCCGCAACCTCGCCTACCGCAAGCGAACCTTCGAAGAGGTCGGCGGCTTTGCCAAGATCAACCGTCACCTCTCCGGCGACGACGATCTGCTGCTGGGGCTGGTGCAGAAAACCGCCTGGAAAATCCGCTATGCCGACGACCCGTCGCTCATCGTCCCCACGCGACGCGTCGAAAGCCTCGGCCGCTTCATCCGGCAGCGACTGCGTCATGCATCCAAAGGGTTTTCCTACGGCCCGGTCAAGACCGGCGCGCTGATGGTCGTCTATCTCTATCACCTGCTGCTGCTCGCTTCGCCCTTTACGACCGCCCCGCTGACCGCCGCCTCGGCCCTTATCATCAAAATCGGCGCCGATTTCCTTCTGCTCCACCGCTTCGCCGCCCGCATGCGCCGAACGGCTTTTCTCTCCGTGCTGCTGCCCGCCGAGCTGCTGTATGTTCCCTATGTGGTCATCTTTGGGGCTTTGGGCCCCTTCATTCACACCTCTTGGAAAGGCTCTCGAAGGTAAAGATATGCTCGAAACGCTTCTCAAGCTCGATAACGAGCTCTTTTTCCTCATCAACCGTGATCTGCAGAATTCCTTCTTCGACCTGATCATGCCGATCATCACCAACGTGAAAAACTGGATACCGCTTTTTGCCGTGCTCATCGTTGCCCTTTTGTGGAAGGGCGGCCGCCGCGGACGAGAAGCAGTGCTGCTGCTCATATTGACCGTCACGCTGAGCGATCAGCTCTCCTCTTCGGTCATCAAACCGGCGGTGCGCCGCGTGCGGCCGTGCATCGCCTTCGCCGACCTCGAGATGGTTCACACCCCAACCGGCGTCCATCGCTCGCCGTCGTTTCCCTCGTCGCACGCCGCCAACTCGGCCGCAGCAGCCACGCTGTTCGCCTTGTTCTATCCCCGTCGCCGCCTGCTCTGCTTCATCATTGCCGCCGCTGTGGCCTATTCGCGCGTCTATGTGGGCGTGCACTATGTGTCCGACGTGTTGGCGGGCGCCCTGTTGGGATTCCTTTGCGCCGTCGCCGTGTTCGGCGTTTTCCAACTGGCCACAAAGAGAAAAAGCCGAAAGGCCGCTGAAACAGACGCGCCGCAACACGATGAGGGGGCCGCCGACCAATAGCCGTTCGGCGGGCAGCGATCATCGGTTTGCAGGCAGGGGACATTGCCGGAAATCCGGCATCCGCTCGATTTGTTCTTTGAAGCAAGGCCGAACGGTTATGAGCACGGCGACCGTCGAAAAAGTGAATTTTCATAAAAGGTACAAGATGACGCTCAGCACTGAAACCGCAGCCATTCCCATGAAGACCGTGGGACCGATTCGCATTTTGGGGCCGGTGATGGAGGGCGAAGTGAACGTTCCGCTGGCCACGTTCGAAACGCCGTTGTGGCCTTCAGTTCAGCGGGGGGCGCGCGCCGCCGCCGCAGGCATTCATGCCTCTGTGGTGGACGAGCGCATGGCGCGCTCGCTGCTCGTCGAGGCGCCGAGCGCCGCCGAAGCGGCCGCCGTGCGCCGGGCACTGGAGGAAAGGCGGGACGAGGCCGCCCGCGCGGCCGAAAGCACCAGCCGCTACGCCCGCTTCCTGGACTGGCACTTTCAGTCCGTGGCCGAGCTGCTTTTTATCCGCCTGGAGATGAGCACCGGCGACGCCGCCGGTCACAACATGGTCACCAAAGCCGCAGACGCGCTGATGAATTGGCTGCTGCGCGAGTTTCCCCAGCTTCGCTATGTCAGCCTCTCGGGAAATTTCTGCAGCGACAAAAAGGTGTCGGCCGTCAACGGCTTGCTGGGGCGCGGCCGTTCGGTGATCGCCGAAACCACGGTGCCGGAAGCGCTCTGTCGGCGCATCCTCAAGACCGCGCCGCAGCAGATCGTCGACCTCAACATCAAAAAGAACCTTTACGGCTCGCTTGTGGCCGGCGGCCTGCGCAGCGCCAACGCCCATTTCGCCAACATGCTGCTGGCCTTGTATTTGGCCACCGGCCAGGACGCCGCCAACATTGTCGAAGGTTCACAGGGTTTTGTCACCGCCGAGGTTCGCGGCGGCGATCTCTATTTTGCCGTCACGCTGCCCAACCTGATTGTGGGCACCGTGGGCGCCGGCAAGCATCTGCCCTTTGTCGAAGCCAATCTTCAATCCCTGGGCTGCCGGCAACAACGTCCGCCGGGCGCCAACGCGCGACGCCTGGCCGTGATTGCCGCCGCCGTGGTTCTCTGCGGCGAGCTGTCTCTGCTCGCCGCGCTGTCCCGCCCCGGCGATTTGATGCGCGCTCACGAAATTTTGGAAAGACGCTGATGGACCATCTGACCAACGACCGAAAAATGGAGCACATCGCCATCATCTCCGGCGATGAGGAGACGGATCGGCGAAAGAACTATTTCGACCGTCTGCATCTCAAACACCGTGCGCTGCCGGAGCTCGACCTGCATCGCGTCGACCCGTCGATCGAATTCATGGGCAAGCGCCTCTCCTTTCCCCTGCTCATTTCGTCGATGACGGGCGGCATGCAGGAAACGGTGATGCGCATCAATCGCAACCTGGCGCTGGCCGCCGAGGCGACCGGTGTGGCCATGGCCGTCGGCTCGCAGCGGGTCATGTTCACCCACAAGGAGGCGCGCGCCAGCTTTGAGCTTCGCCCCTTTGCCCCTGCGGCCCTGCTGTTCGCCAACCTGGGCGCCGTGCAGTTGAATCGCGGCTTCGGCCTCGATCATTGTCGGCAGGCGCTCGAGGTCCTCGACGCCGACGCTCTCTACTTTCACCTCAATCCCCTTCAGGAGGCCGTTCAGCCCGAAGGCGACGTCGATTTCAGCGGACTGGCGGAAAAGATCGGCGCCGCCTCCCGCTCTCTGCCCAAGCCCGTCATCGTCAAGGAGGTCGGCGCCGGCATTTCGCCCCAAGACGCGCGCCTTTTGGCCTCTCAGGGCATCCGCTTCATCGACGTGGCCGGCAGCGGCGGCACCAGTTGGAGCCGCATCGAGCACTTTCGCAGGCAGTCGGCGCAACCGGACGATCTGGGGCTCCTTTTTCAGGATTGGGGCAACCCCACGCCCTTAGCCCTGCGCGCGCTCAGTCCCCTCCGTCCGCAGATCACCCTCATCGCCTCGGGCGGCATCCGTTCGGGCATCGACATGGTCAAAGCGATCGTCCTGGGCGCCTCGCTCTGCGGCCTGGCCAAGCCCTTCCTCAAACCGGCCATGGATTCGCCCGAGGCGGTCATCGAGACCATCGGACGGCTGAAACGTGAATTTACCGTCGCCATGTTCCTGGTCGGCGCCGGCAATATTCGACAGCTTCAGGGCAATGACGACCTGTTGTGGAACCCAAACTTTGACCTTGATTGAAAAGGAGCAGCCATGCTGGTGGGAATCGAATCGTTCGCCATGTACACCTCGCACTATTACCTCGATCTGAAAACATTGGCCGCCCAACGCGGGGAGGACCCGGCAAAATACCTCGTCGGCATCGGTCAGGAACGCATGGCGGCGCCGCCGCCGGACGAAGACACCGTAACCCTGGCCGCAAACGCCGCGGCCGCCGCCCTGGAAGGGATCGACGCGGAAAGAATCGATACGCTGCTGCTGGCGACCGAATCCGGCGTCGACCATTCCAAAGCCGCGGCCGCCTATGTGCACGGCCTTCTCGGCCTACCGAAGAACATGCGCGTCATCGAGCTCAAGCAGGCCTGCTACGCCGGCGCCGGCGGCCTCATGCTGGCCCTCCCTTACCTCCGGCAGCATCCCGAGCAAAAAGTGCTGCTGGTTGCAGCGGACATTGCGCGCTACGGCCTGGGCGCCGCGGGCGAGCCGACCCAGGGCGCAGGCGCCGCCGCCATGGTGCTGTCCGCCGAACCGCGTATCCTGTCCTTCGACATGGAAAGCGGCCTTTACACCGCCGACGAAATGGACTTTTGGCGCCCCGTCTATCGCGATGAAGCGCTGGTGGACGGCAAGTACTCGGTCAAGGTCTACCTGCGCGCTCTGCACGAGGCCTGGGAGCACTACCTCCGCCGCGGCGGCCGCCGCTTCGAGGAGTTTTACCGCTTCGTTTATCACTTGCCCTTTGCCAAAATGGGCGAAAAAGCGCACGCTCATCTGCTCAAACATGCCGGCGGAGCTTCGGCCGAAGGCGATTGGCTGAAGCAGATCGCCGACGGCGTCGTCTATCAGCGCACCGTAGGCAACAGCTACGCCGCCTCGGTGTTCATCGCCCTGCTGTCCCTTCTCGAATGCTCGCCGGAAGACCTGAGCGGCCGCCGCGTCGGCCTGTTCAGCTACGGCTCCGGCTGCGTCGGCGAATTCTTCAGCGGCGTCGTTCTGCCCGACTATCGGGCCGCCCTGAAAACGGAGCAGCACCGCCGACTCCTCGAGTCGCGTGAAGAGCTCGACTATGCCGCCTACCGCGACTTTTACCTCTACAAATCCAACCTGCCGACCGACGGCAGCTCGGTGCGCACGCCCAAGTTCGAGACCGGCCGCTTCCGCTTCGCCGGACTGGAGGGCCACAAACGCCTTTACGAGGCCCTTTCATGAAGGCTGCGGCCCCGGGCAAAATCATCCTCAGCGGCGAACACGCCGTCGTCTACGGCCGACCGGCGCTGGTCACGGCCGTCGATCGCTTCACCCGCGCACAAATCACCGGCGCCGGCCCCGCGGACCTCTCCCTCCATCTTTCCGACCTTGACCGCCGCAGCGACTACCGTTTCGCTGAGCTGCGCCGCCGCCATGAAGAACTGCAGGCGCGCTACCGATCTTTTCTGGCCGGCGAACTCGACGTCGGTCGAATAACCGAAAACGCCGACGACCTGTTCGTTTTTCTGCTGTTCGAAATCATCGACCACTACCGCCTTCACCCCGACGGCGGCCTGCAGTTGCGGCTCTCCTCGGACCTGCCGCTCGGCAGCGGAATGGGCTCGTCGGCCGCGTCGCTGGTCGCCGCGCTTCGGGCCATCGTCGCCTTTTGGGCTTTGGAGTTCGACCGTCATACCGCCTACAAACTGGCGCTGGCCGCCGAAAGACTTCAGCACGGCCGCCCCAGCGGCATCGACGTGGCCGCCGCCCTCTTCGGCGGCTTTTTCCGCTTCGAACAGGGCAAAATCCATCCTCTGCCTGCGCTCAGCCTTCCCCTTTCTTTGGTTTACACCGGCCGCCCCGAGGCTTCGACCGGCGAATGCGTGGCCAAGGCAGCCGCCTTCGGCACCGGCGACATTTGGGACGACTTTGCCGCCGTCACCGAATCGCTGCAGCAGGCGCTGCTCGAGCGCAACGACGACGAAATCAAACGATGCATCCGCGAGAACCATCGCCTTTTATGCGCCGTGGGTGTGACGCCCGAAGCGGTGCAGCGATTCATCGGCGAAATCGAAGCACAGGGCGGCGCCGCTAAAATCTCCGGCGCCGGCTCAATCCGCGGAAACGCCGCCGGCATGATCGTCGTCTTTGGCGTGTCGCCTCTCGAGACGGCCGAAAAATACGGCTTTACGGTGATGAACGTACAGGGAGAAAAACATGGCGTTCGCCTCATTTAGGGCCTCGGCACCCGGCAAGCTGATGCTTCTCGGCGAGCACGCCGTTCTGCACGGCAGCCGATGCCTGGTCTTTGCCGTGGATCAGCGGCTCAGCGTCGTGGCGGCTCCCCGCAACGACCGCCGCCTGCTCGTGGAATCGTCCCACGGCCGCCTGCTGTCCCATTTGGATGACCTGCAGGTCGCGATGCCCTTTACTTTTATGCTCACCGCCGTCAAAACCTTTCCCTACCCGCTGCCCGGCGGAATGGAGCTGAAGGTGGTCTCCGAGTTTGCCGCCGACGTCGGCCTGGGGTCTTCGGCCGCGGTGACGGCGGCGACCACCGCGGCGCTGCTGCACGCCGCCGGCCGCCCCTTCGACCGCAGGGAAATCTTTGACCTCGCGCTCAAAACCATACTGGCCGTGCAGGGGAAGGGCTCCGGCGCCGATCTGGCCGCAAGCGTCTTCGGCGGACTGCTGCTCTATCGGGCGCAGCCGCAACAGGTCGAGCCGCTGCCGCGGCTGCTGCCCGTCAGCGTCGTCTACAGCGGCCATAAAACGCCCACCACGCAGGTCATCGAACGGGTCGAAGCGCGGCGCAGCCGTCTGCCGCAGCTCTTCGAGTCGCTCTATGCCGCCGCCGACGCTTCCGCTGTCGCCGCCGCCGACGCCGTTCGCCGTGACGACTTGTCCCTCCTCGGCGAACTGCTCGATGTAAACCAGGGCATCATGGAAGCGCTCGGCGTCTGCAGCCGCCGCCTGGCCGACATCGTGTATGCGCTGCGCGCCTGCCCCGGCATCTACGGCGCCAAAATCTCCGGCTCGGGCCTCGGCGACTGCGTCGTCGGCCTGGGTCAAGCGCAGGGCGATTGCGGCTATCCGTTGCTGCCGATCCGCATGAGCGCCGAGGGGGTCAGCCTTGACTAAAGCAGAAACGGTAAAAAAGCTGATCGAACCACGGCTGCCGCTGCGCCCCGAAGGAAGAGCCTTTGCGCCGGCCAACATCGCATTGTGCAAATACTGGGGCAAGCGCAACCGCGAGCTCAACCTGCCGATGAACTCGAGCCTGTCGGTGTCGCTCGGCCCGTTGGGCAGCCGTACCCGCGTTTGCCGCGACGATCAGGACGTCGTCATCGCCGACGGCGTGCTTTTGCCGCCGTTCCATCCCTTTGCCCGCCGAGCGGCGGCCTACCTCGAGCTCTTCCGGCCCGAACCCGACTTTTTCTTCCGCGTGGAAACCGAAAACACCGTGCCCACGGCCGCCGGACTGGCCAGCTCGGCCTCGGGCTTTGCCGCCCTCGCCGCCGCTCTCGACGATTTCTTCGGCTGGAACTTGGACAAAAAGCGCCTGTCCATTCTCGCCCGCCTGGGCAGCGGCAGCGCCGCCCGCTCCGTCTACAGCGGCTTTGTCCTGTGGCACGCCGGCGAACGCGACGACGGCCTGGACAGCTTTGCCGAACCGCTGCCCGAACCATGGCCCGAGCTGCGGCTGGCCGCCCTCGTTCTTTCAGCCGACGTCAAAAAGACCGGCTCCACCCAGGGCATGCAGCACACCGTCGACACGTCGCCTTTTTACGCGGCGTGGCCCGCCTTGGCCGAACGCGACCTCGAACGGATTCGACAGGCGATCGCAGCTCATGACTTTACGCGGCTCGGCGAAACGGCCGAATGCAACGCCCTGGCCATGCACGCAACCATGATCGCGGCGCGGCCGCCGCTGCTCTATTGGAGGCCCGAAACCGCAGCCGCCATGCACGCCGTATGGGAGCTGCGCGCCGCCGGCACCGAGGTCTATTTCACCATCGACGCCGGCCCGAACGTCAAACTGCTCTTCTTGGAAAAAGATCAGGACGCCGTGCGCCGAGCCTTTCCCGAGGGGGAAATCATTGCGCCGTTCGAAGAAGGTAGTAAGGCCGGCACCTAACGGCCCCCTAAAAAAGCAGCGGATAAAAGCGCAGAAATGAAAGAAAAACGATGAACGACAAAAGTTCATGGGAGCAGTTCTTCGACGAGCACGCCCTCGTTTACGAGCAGAACATCTTTACAAAGAACACGCTGAAAGAGGTGGATTTTCTCCTCGAGGAACTCGGCCTTGCCCAAGGAGCCTCTGTTTTAGACGTAGGATGCGGCACGGGCCGTCATTCCGTCGAGTTGGCGAAGCGAGGCTTCAAGGTAACCGGTCTGGACCTCTCGACGGGCATGCTGGAACAGGCTGCCGAGGCGGCCGAAAAGGCCGGCGTTCGCGTCGATTGGATTCAAAGAGACGCCGTCGATTTCTCCTTGCCTCAACGCTTCGATGCCGCCATTTGCTTGTGCGAAGGATCGCTGGGACTTTTAGGCCGAAGCGACGACCCGATTGTGCAACCGCTTTCCGTCCTGTGCAATATCTCCCGCAGCCTGAAACCGCAGGCCAAGTTCATCGCCACCGTCCTCAGTGCCGCGCGTATGTTTCGCCTGCATTCGAACGAGGATGTTGCGGCAGCGCGTTTCGACCCTTTCTCGCTTACAGAATCGTCCGATTGCGCCCCCTGCGAAGGAGGCGAACAGGTTACGCTGCGCGAGCACGGTTTCGTCGGTACCGAACTCAGGATGCTCTTCGGCCTCGCGGGGTTCACCGTGCTCCATCTGTGGGGAGGAACGGCGGGCCGTTGGGGCCGTCGTCCGCTCGATCTCGACGAGTACGAAATCATGGTCGTTGCCGTCAAAACATCGGAACCTTTGCCGGAAGAAACAAAACTCCGTTTTGAACGCATCTCAAATTGAACGCATGATGCCGTTTTCACTCTGCTTTTTGTGAGGAAGAATATGGCGAATCGAAATGCTGCAAACCCGTCCAACGGCGCGACCGTGGGCTTTGAGCGCGAGCTGTGGGCCGCGGCCGACGCCCTGCGCGGCAGTATGGACGCCGCCGAGTACAAGCACGTCGTTCTCGGATTGATCTTTCTCAAATACATCTCCGACGCCTTTGAGGAGCAGCACGCAAAACTGGTCGCCGACATGAAAAACGGTGCCGATCCCGAAGATCCCGATGAATACCTTGCCGTCAACGTGTTCTGGGTGCCGCCCGAGGCCCGCTGGGCGCGTCTTAAGGCGCAGGCCAAGCAATCCGACATCGGCCGCATCGTGGACGACGCCATGGCGGCCATCGAGCGTGACAACCCGGCGCTCAAGGGCGTGCTGCCCAAGGACTATGCGCGCCCCGCGCTCGACAAGACGCGCCTCGGCCGGCTCATCGACTTGATCAGCAACATCAAGGTCGGCGACAAGGCCAGCCGTGCCAAGGATGTGCTCGGCCGTGTGTACGAGTACTTTCTCTCCCAGTTCGCGAGCGCCGAGGGCAAAAAGGGCGGCGAGTTCTACACGCCGCGCTGCGTGGTCAAGCTGCTGGTCGAGATGATCGAGCCCTACCGCGGCCGCGTGTACGACCCCTGCTGCGGCTCGGCCGGCATGTTCGTGCAGTCCGTGGAGTTCATCCGCGCCCACGCGACCGGTAATGGCAACGGGGGCCGTGCTCGCGCTGACATCTCCATTTACGGGCAGGAGTCGAACTATACGACCTGGCGGCTTGCCAAGATGAACCTGGCCATTCGCGGCATCGACGGCCAAATCGAGCACGGCGACTCGTTCCACAATGACCGCTTCCCCGACCTGCGCGCCGACTATATCCTCGCCAACCCCCCTTTCAACGTCTCGGATTGGGGAGGCGAGCGCCTGCGCGAGGACAAACGCTGGAAATACGGCATCCCCCCGGCAGGCAACGCCAACTTTGCCTGGGTGCAGCACATGATTTATCACCTGGCGCCGGGCGGTGTGGCGGGCTTCGTGCTGGCGAACGGTTCGATGTCCTCCAACCAGTCCAACGAAGGCGCGATTCGCCGCGCCATCCTGGAAGATGACCTGGTGGATTGCATGGTGGCCTTGCCCGGGCAACTCTTCTACTCGACCCAGATTCCGGCCTGTCTGTGGTTCCTGCGGCGGGGAAAGGGCGAGCACCGCTGCGGTCAGGTCTTGTTCATTGATGCGCGCCAAATGGGTCGCATGGTGGACCGCACCCACCGCGAACTGACCGACGACGACATCCGCAAGATCGCCGATACGTATCATGCCTGGCGGTGTAAGGGCGCAGCGGCGCTGCGCCCTTACGCCGACATCCCCGGTTTCTGCAAATCCGCCGCCCTGGACGAGATCCGCAAGCACAATTACGTCCTCACACCGGGGCGCTACGTCGGCGCGGCGGACAGGCAGAAAGACGACGAACCCTTCGACGAGAAGATGCGCCGTCTGAGCGCCGAGTGGCGCGCCCTGCAAGCCGAAGCCCGGCGGCTGGACGAGGCGATCGAAGCTAATTTGCGGGAGTTGGGGTATGGTACGTGAAAGCGATGTCTTATTAACGAATTCGGCGGTTTGCGAAAATAACGTCTTGCCTTATTTAACGAAATGAGAATAAGGAACAGAGCAAACATGAAAAGGGGGTTGAAGAATGGCGAATGAAAGAAAAGAACACCGGTTGACGGCGCAAAAGAGGGCTGTACCCGCGGCGCAGAGCCCAACACGGAAAGACGCATCATTCCCCGCCGCGCCGTCACATGCCGATATGCCGGCGGACTATTTCTCCGCCCTGAACGAAATCAAAGAGCGCATCCGCACGGAACGCCTGCGGGCAACCCTGGCCGCCAATGCCGCCATGGTGCTGCTATATTGGGAAATCGGGACAATCATCCTCGCACGGCAGCAGGCGGAGGGTTGGGGCGCCAAGGTGATCGACCGCCTCTCCGCCGACCTACAGGCCGCTTTTCCCGATATGCGCGGCCTTTCCGCCCGCAACCTCAAGTACATGCGCGCCTTTGCCGAGGCCTGGCCCGAGCGGGCAATTGTGCAAGAGGCTCTTGCACAAATACCGTGGTATCACCACATCGCTTTGCTGGAGAAGTGCCGTAATCCTGAAGAACGGCTTTGGTATGCAAGACAGGCAGCGGCTAATGGCTGGTCTCACAATATTCTTTGCTTGCAAATCGAAGGTAGACTCTACGAGCGCCAGGGAAAAGCCGTAACCAATTTTGCCCAGACCCTGCCGGCCCCAGATTCCGACCTGGCGGCACAGATATTCAAGGACCCGTACCTGTTCGATTTTCTCGGAACCGCCGATCCGCGCCGCGAACGCGAAATCGAACAGGCGCTGATGGATCACATACAAAAGTTCCTGCTCGAACTCGGCGCCGGTTTTGCCTTTGTCGGACGGCAGGTGCATCTGGCATTTGCCGATCAGGACTATTACCTTGACCTGCTCTTTTATCACCTCAAACTGCGCTGTTTTGTGGTGGTGGAACTCAAAGCCGTTCCCTTCGAACCGGAGTTCGTCGGCAAGCTCAACATGTACCTCAGCGCGGTGGATGACCTTTTGAGCGGGCCCGACGACAAGCCGACCATCGGGCTGTTGTTGTGCCGCGGCAAGAACCGGATTGTGGTGGAGTACGCCCTGCGCGGCCTGCACAAGCCTCTCGGCGTGGCCGACTGGGAGACGCGGATGGTCAAGTCCCTGCCCAAGGAACTTGAAGGCATCCTACCCACCGTGGAAGAGATTGAAAAGGAGCTGGGGTATGGCGGGTGAGTTCACAGAAACAAATCTCGGCCGTTTGCTTTCTTTCGCTAATGGCCGCTCCAGCCCCTACCGCGCAGAGGGTTTGCCGTACCCTGTTTATGGATCGAATGGCGTTATCGGCTACACAAACGAGGCTAACTCTAATGCCGGGTCAATCATTATCGGCAGAGTCGGTAGTTATTGCGGTTCACTGTATTTCAGCAAGGAACGATGCTGGGTCACTGACAACGCTATTCGCGCGGTCGCAATCAATGACAACGACCCAAGGTTTCTTTTCTATTTGCTTAGTAGCTTAAACCTAAACAACTGGCGAGCCGGCTCTGGTCAACCTTTGTTGAATCAAGACATTCTTAGCCGCATTTCCACTAAAGTTCCCGAGCCTCACGAACAGCGCGCCATCGCCCACATCCTCGGCACGCTGGACGACAAGATCGAGCTGAACCGGCGGATGAGCGAGACGCTGGAGGCGATGGCGCGCGCGATCTTCAAAGCGTGGTTCGTGGACTTTGAGCCCGTCCGCGCCAAGATGGAAGGCCGCTGGCGCCGCGGCCAGTCCCTCCCCGGCCTGCCCGCCCACCTCTACGACCTCTTCCCGGACCGCCTC
>FWPV01000545.1_pt1 | contig 117766 bp, 101 predicted proteins | sample 2228371 | NCBI WGS metagenome assembly FWPV01 (sample SAMEA103939776, study PRJEB20133) | metagenome | reverse complement strand
GTTACCACAGGATTGTTCCGCTGGGTGAAGAATAGGCGTCCATCGGGGGCAAACCTGAGGCTCCAGGGTACTCCTAGGTTGCTGGCCACCTCTTCGATCTGGAAGGCTGGGTGGGGTTGTGCCCAGGCAAAGCTGAACAAACACAGCAAGACCAGCAGGCGCATGGTCTTAGCATAAATGGGTAGGTGTGAGGAAACCGTATAGTTTACGCGGCGCAATGCGTGCATGGTTAGGGCTGGTCTTCCAAGCGCCAGATTTGGCCTCCTAGGCTGATCAGATACACTTCCCCCTGCTCGTCTTCTCCGAAGGAGGCTAGGCTGCGGCCTGCCGAGGAAACCTCGGTTTTGCGGGTCCAGGCATTGTCGACCAGGCGCAGGCTCCAAAGGTCGCCGTTGCCGTAATCAGTAAAGAAGTAGCGTCCCCGCATGCGGGGAAAGCGCGAGCCTCGGTAGACATAGCCCCCGGTCACCGAGATGCCGTCACCCCGGCCGTAAGAGTGCACGGGTGGGGTTAGGCTAGGGTGGTTGCAACCAGGGTCAATTTGGCTGGCATGGCAGTGGGTTCCCTCCATGATCTTCCAGCCATAGTTAAGACCCTTGCCTCCGTGAGGGGCCCGGTTGATTTCCTCCTGGGTGTTCTCGCCCACGTCACCAATCCACAGGTCGCCGGTTTGCCGGTCGAAGCTGGCCCGCCAGGGGTTGCGCAGGCCATAGGCCCAGATTTCCGACACCCGCCCGCCCAGGCTGGGGTTATCGGTGGGAATGCGGTAGTTCCGGCCTTGTTCGCCAGCGTTTACGTCAATCCGCAGCACCTTGCCCAAGAAGTGACGGTTCCCGTCCTGGGCCTCGAGGCGCTGGGCGTGGTTCTGGGGGTCGCCGCCAGCGCCGCCATCCCCCAGGGGGATGTAGAGCATCCCATCGGGGCCAAAACCGATCCAGCCGGCGTTGTGATTGTCGTAGGGCTGGTCTACGGTGAGCACCACCTGTTCGGAGTTGGGGTCGGCCAGTTTGGTGCTGCGGTTGGCAGAGTAGCGGGCGATTACGGTATCGCCGGCGCTGTTGGTGTAGTTCACGTAGAAGTAACCGTTGTTGCGGTAGTTGGGGTGGAAGGCCAGGCCCAGCAAACCCTGTTCGCCGCCCTTGGAGGTCTTACTGCTGATGTCGAGGAAGGCTTGCCCACGTAGGGTGCCCCTTTCAATCAGCCTAATGCGCCCGGCCTTTTCCACTACGTATAAATCGCCGCTGCCATCCCCGGCATGGGTCAGGTAGAGCGGCTGGTTCAGGCCGGACGAGACCACGGAGGCCTGGCGCACCTGAGGCTCACCGGGGGGCATGAGGCCGTTTTCCTGACAACCTACCAGGGTCAGGCACAGGCCTGCGGCAAGGTAGGCAGATTTTGCCTTGAGGTTCACCTTTCAAAGCTATGTAGCCTAGCTGAGTACCGCCTAAGGGCAGGGTTTCGTTTCCTTAATCAAAACTGCCACCCTCCCAAGGCCCTAGGGCAGGACTTTCAGCCCCATCTGGGGCGGTTCGGTGGGGTACAGGTCGCTTACCGCCACCACCGCGATGCGGATCCCGCCGCGCTTGCCGCTGAGCTGGGTGGCCAGGTTAACGAATTCCTCGAGGGCGATCCCTCCCCGGGCCAGTTTTTCCGGTAGCCAGCCGGCCTCGGCTAACCGGTTCTCGGCCAACTGGCGCAGGGTATTGAACTTGCGCCGCAGCTCATTGGGGCTGGCGGGAAGTACCAGAATGGTGCTGGCTAGCACATCGCCCTCGGCAAAAGCCTGTACGCGAGGCCAGTACTCGATGGCCACCCGGATTCGTCCCTCGGCGCTGACCCCCTGGACCCGGGCCAGGAGTACGCCGGGTTTGAGGGTATTCAGGCCGGGGCTTTCCACTATCTCAGGGCGCAGGCCAATCAGGCGTACGCGGTTTTCTGCTCGTCGGGTAACCTCGCTCAGCGCAAGCTGCTCTTTGCCGGGGAATACCGGTTCTTCCGCCAACAGGCTGGCGGCCAGGCTTTTGTCCAGGCTGGCGGCCATCAGCCGGTTGTGCTCGCGCAATTGTTGCAGCTCGCGCTGGGCCTGGTTCAACTTGGCCCGCAGATCGCTGTTTTCTCGCTGGAGAGTCTCGAGTGCGCGGCGGGTAGTATCGCTCTGGGGAGCCTGAGTCTGAGGGGTTCCTCCCAAAACGGCCACGTCGCCCTCGAGGATACGCTTCTCGGCCTCGAGCTGGCGCAGCTGCTCCTCCAGCTCTCGGGTACGGGCCTGCAGGCTGTTCAGCCGGTTTTGTGCCTCGCGGCGGGCGGCCTCGAGCCGCTCAAGCTGCACTTCGGCCCCGCGGGCTTGGGCCAGAAGCTGCTCTTTTTCTTTCTGAAGGGCCTCCTTTTCCTGCAGGAGGCTCAGCCGAATTCGCTTGAGCTGTTCTAGGGCCTGGCGCTGGGCTGTGCTGGCGGTTTGGAGTTTTTGCACCTCCTGGTGCAGGCGCTCCCGCTCGAGCAGGGCCCCCTCGAGTTCCTGCCGGGTCTGGAGCTGCAACTGGGCGTACTGGGCGAGCTGGCGGGCCAGGATGGTATTGTTCTTCTCGAACTCGTCGCGTTCGGCTTTGAGCTGCTCGTTTTGGGCAAAGATGCTGGCCGCCCGGTTTTCCAAGCGGTTGATCTCGTTGCGCAGCCGATCCCGCTCTTGGCGCACGGTTTCAGCTTGTAGGATGGTCTCGCGGGCCTCCCGCACTAACAGGAAAAAGCTCCCGAAAGCTCCCAAGGCGATCAGTACTCCGGTGCCTACCGCCACCAAGGTGGCGGTAGCCCGGGGGCGCAAGCCCAAAAAGCGCCAATGGCGCTTGCCCACCCGTTTGGCCACCTGGTCGCCCACGTAAGCCACCAGGCCCGCCACCAGCACCATAAGGATGAGAATGGCCCAAAAGGTCATGGTTGTGAAAGGAATAGGGGAAAGGGGTAGAAAGCGCTGGGGCCCTGGCTTTTTTCCCGGACTTCCCGCTTTTTCGCCAAGGCAAACCCCCTAGAGCTGACCGCTGAATCAAAGCTCGTATTCATCGCCCAGATAGTGCGTGCGCACGCCCGAATCGCGGGCGAATTCCTCCGGTGAGCCCTGGAAAGCCATCTGGCCGTCGTACATCAGATAGATGCGGTCGGCGATGGCCAGCGTTTCGCGCACCGAGTGGTCGGTGATGAAGATGCCTACCCCCCGCCGTTCTCGCAGCTCGGAGATGAGCTTCTGGATGTCCCGCACGTTTTTGGGGTCTACTCCGGTGAAGGGCTCGTCCAGCAGGATAAAGTCGGGGTTGGTGCACAGCGCCCGGGCGATCTCCAGCCGCCGCCGTTCGCCGCCCGAAAGGGTGTAGGCGTACTTGTCCCGCAGGTGACGGATGCCTAGCTCCTCCAGTAAGCTATGGGCCCGCTCGAGGCGCTCGGTTTTGGAAAGCGGTTGGAACTCCAGCACGGCCAATAGGTTTTCCAAGGCAGTCATACGGCGGAAGGCCGAGGGTTCCTGGGGCAGATAGCCTAGGCCCTGCCGGGCCCGCTTGTACATGGGCAGCCGGGTGACATCCTGGCCACCCAGGATGATGCGCCCGGCGTTGGGCTCGATGAAGCCCACCAGCATGTAGAAGGTGGTGGTTTTGCCAGCCCCGTTGGGGCCGAAGAGGGCGACAATTTCACCGCGGGAGAGTTCCAGATCTACCCCCCGCACCACCTCCCGCCGCCCGTAGCGCTTGACCAGGCCATGGGCTTCGAGGCGGGTGTTGGCGTGGGCGGATAAAGCCGGGGACTGCTGCACAGCCGCTTCCATTTATCCAAAGGGTACCATTTCCCGCTAAGTCAGCCGTGAGAGGCTAGGCTTTCCCCTTAGCGCTTTGGGCCTTAAGCTATCGCTTGTGGTTGTGACCCGTATTGCCCCTAGTCCTACCGGCGACCCCCATGTGGGTACGGCGTATCAGGCCTTGTTCAACTATGTCTTCGCCAAACAGCATGGCGGCAAGTTCATCGTCCGCCTGGAGGACACCGACCGCTCCCGCTACAACCCCACCTCCGAGCGGCGCATCCTGGAGATGCTGGACTGGCTGGGTTTGGTGCCCGATGAGTCCCCAGCCAAGGGTGGGCCCAACGGGCCCTATGTGCAGTCCCAGCGTCTGCCCATCTACCACCGTTACGTGCAGATACTCCTGGAAAAAGGGGCGGCCTACCGGGCCTTCGATACCCCCGAGGAGCTGGCCGCGGCCCGGGAGGAGGCCCGGCGGGCAGGCCGCCTCGAGCAGGGCTACAACCGGCGCTACCGCGAGTATCCCGTGGAGGAGGCGGAGCGGCGGGCTGCAGCAGGGGAGCCCCATGTGGTGCGGCTCAAGGTGCCTTTGGAAGGCAAGACCATTGTGCACGACCTACTACGCGGGCCGGTGGAATTCGACAACGCCATGCTGGACGATAAGGTCATCCTCAAGGCCGACGGCTACCCCACCTATCACCTGGCGGCCATGGTGGACGACCACCTGATGGGGGTGACCCACGTCATTCGGGCCGAGGAGTGGCTCACCAGCACGCCTTTTCACATCCTGATCCTGCGGGCTTTTGGCTGGGAGGAGCCGGTCTGGTGCCACACCCCCCTGTTGCGCAATCCCGATAAGTCCAAGCTTTCCAAGCGCAAAATGGATACCAGCGTGGAAAGTTATCGGGCCCAGGGGATTCTGCCCGAGGCCCTGCTCAACTACCTGGGCACCATGGCTTGGAGCATGCCCGATGGACGAGAAATTTTCAGCCTCCAAGACATGATCGAACACTTTAGCCTCGAGCGCATCAGCCTGGGGGGGCCGGTCTTCGACCTGGCCAAGCTCAAATGGATGAACGGTAAGTACATCCGCGAGGTCCTGAGCCTGGACGACCTAACCGAGCGGGTCAAGCCTTTCCTCGAGCGCCGTGGTCTGGCCTGGCCCTCCGAGGCTTACCTGAAACAGGTGGTGGAGGCCATGCGGCCCCGCTTCGACACCCTGGAAGAGTTTGTAGACAAGGCCCTGTACTTCTTCACCGAGGCCTATCCCTTGCAGGCCAAGGCCCAGGCCAAGCTGGAGGAAGGGCGGCCCTTGCTGCCTACGTTGCAGGCTTTGCTGGCCAGCCTGCCCGACTTCCTGCCCGAGACCACCGAGCCGGCCTTGCGGGGCTTCGCCGAGGCCAAAGGCCTTAAGCCAGCCGCGGTGATGCAGCCCCTGCGGGCGGCCCTCACCGGGAGCCTGGAGACCCCCGGTATGTTCGACCTACTGATGATATTGGGCAAAGAGCGGGTGCTGGCCCGGTTAGCCCGCTATACCTCCCAGTAGTCGTTCGGGTAGGGCAGGCCCACCGCCTGGGCGAAGGCTTCCAGGCCCAGCCGGTCGGGGGCCTCTAGGTGGTAGCGGAAGTTCCACAGGTAGTGTTGCATCAGGCGCTCGGGCACCCCTAGGCGCTGGGCCTCGGTACCCGCTACGGCGGCCAGGTTGCCCAGGCCCAGCGAGCGGGCGGCCCGTAGTCGCCGCACCACCTCCGGAGGCGGGGGGGCGTTTTTGCGGGTGGCCCAGACTGCGAAGACAAAGGGCAACCGGGTTTGCTCGAACCACTTCATCGAGAGGTCGGTGATGCGCACCCCCTCAGCCTGGGTGGGCACCTGGTGCACCGACTCGGGGATGATGGACAAGAGGCCGAAATAGGTCTGGATGGCTCGGTCGCCGATCAGGAGGACCGCATCGTAGCGATCCAAAAGCTCGAGGCCGCCCTGCTCGGGGGTGCAGGTTGCCGGGATACCGTCCTTTTGCAAAAGCCACTCTAAAAGCCGCACCGAGGTAGCGCTCTCGGTGGTTAGGGCAATGCGCCGCAGGTCGCGCCAGGGCTTACGGTGGAACAGGTTGACCGAGTACACCGGCCCCAGGTCAGCCACGCTAAAGTCCGGCAGGGGCCGCAGCTTGTCCGCATGTTGCAGGTAGAAATAGGAGGAGACCAGACTCAGGTCAACCGTACCCTCCAGCAGCCAGTGGTTGAGTTCGGTGGGCACACCGTAGCGGAAAGCCAGCCCGTCGCCCTCTTCCAGAAAGTGGTAGAGCGGCGCAGTGTTGGCGTAGCGGGGAACTCCGAGGATGTACATGTGAGAGGCCGAAAGCTAAAGAGAGGCGCTGGCCCTGGGCTTGGGGCCTGCGACGCTGGCTGGCGCTTCGTAGATGCGCAGCTCGTTGTACAGTGCGTCCCGCTCGACCGGAACCCGCCCGGCGGCCTGGATTAACGCAACCATTTTCTGGCGGGAGAGGCCCAGCGGGCTGGTGGCCCCGGCGGCGTGGGCGATGTGCTCCTCGATGATGGTGCCGTCGATGTCCGAAACCCCCCAGTCCAGCGAAACCTGCACCAGGTCGGAGGAGATCATCACCCAGTAGCCCTTGATGTGGTCGAAGTTGTCCAGATAGAGCCTGGCCACGGCCAGGTTGCGCAGGTCGTCTAGGCCGGTGGTGAACTCGGTCTTCCCCAGGTTGAAGGCCAGGGCGTTGGCGTCGGGCTGGAAGGCCAGCGGGATAAAGCTAAAAAAGCCGCCGGTCTCGTCCTGCAGGCGGCGCAGCCGGTCCATGTGGTCGAGCCGCTCCTCCAGGGTCTCGATGTGGCCGTAGAGCATGGTGGCGTTGGTGCGAATTCCGAGGCTGTGGGCTTCGCGGTGGATTTGCAGCCACTTCTCGGCCTTGACCTTGTTCCTGGCAATTTGCTTGCGCACCCGCTCGGCGAAGATTTCCGCCCCCCCGCCGGGCAGGGCCTTGAGCCCAGCCTCTTTCAGCTCGCGCAGCACCTCCAGGGTGGGCTTCTTGCTGATTTTGGAGAGGTGCTCAATCTCGGCGGCGGTGAAGGCCTTAACCTGCAGGCCGGGGAAGGTCTCGCTCAGGGTGCGCACCAGCTCGGGGTAGTAGCTCCAGGGGCGGTTGGGGTGGTGGCCCGAACTCATGTGCAGCTCGGTCAGGCCGGGCTCCCACTTCTCCCGTACCTTAGCCACCACCTCCTCCACGCTATAGTCCCAGGCCCGTGCCTCACCTTTTTTGGCGGCGAAGGCGCAGAAGGTGCAGCCCACGTAGCAGATGTTGGTGAACTCGAGGCGCATGGAGTGCACAAAATAGGTCTTCTGGCCGTGCTTGCGCTCGCGCACCCGGTTGGCCAGACGCATCAGGGTGTTGTAGTCGGGGGTGTGGTACAGCACCATGCCCTCGTCGAAGCTCAGCCGCTCTCCAGCTTCGACTTTCTCGACAATGGGGAGCAACCTTGCATCGTGCACGGGGGGAGTGTACCGGAAAGCGCCGACAGAAGACGAAACGGCTTTCATCAGACACAATCCTAGCACTGCCCGGTTGTGAAACCAGGTACCTGGCCAACGATTGGGGTTGTCAATCCGCGCAGACACGCTGGGTCTGGGTGGATTTTCGCACCACTAAAGTGGGCTCAAAGCGCCTGGCCCTGGGGCTTCCCTTGTGGCCGCGAATGCGATCCATCAACATACGGGCGGCCTCGGCTCCCATTTCCTCGATGGGCTGGGCCAGGGTGGACAGGCCCTTGGCAGCCGTCCAGGGGTGACCGTCGAAGCCCAGCAGACGGATCTGCTTCCCGACCTCGAGGCCCTGGCGCTCGGCTTCCTCCAGCACCCCTAAGGCCAGCAGATCGGCCCCTGCGAAAATGTTGTAAGGCGGCCTGGCCTGTCGCATAAAGTGCTGCAACGCCAGCCGCCCGCCCTCGGCGGAGAAACGCGACACGAACACATGGGCACTGGGCAGCGATTTGCCGGCCTTCCGTAGCCCTTCGCGGAAGCCCTCGATGCGCTCCTGGCCCACGGTGTTGTGCAGTACCTCGTCGAGTTCTTCTTGTACCTGGATGGCAAACATGGCACCGGGAGAGTGGGCCAGGTGCTGGGCGGCCATCTCCCCCCCTAAGCGGTTGTCCATGAAGGCCGAGTCGTAGCGAGGGCTGTAGGCATCAACCAGCACCACCGGGCGCTCGGTTGGAAACTTCTGGTCGGGTAGCAGGTGGGCCAGACCCTGAGATGAAACCAGCAGTCCGTCGGTCTGGTAGGCCAGCGAGCGGCTTTCCAGGTAGCGCTGAAGCCGTACCGGCGACAGGATGGGAAACAGGGCAAGCTCGTAGCGCTCCTCGGTCAGGACAGCCTCAATGCCCTCGAGCAGACGATTGTAAAACTCGGTGGAAACCACTGGCAGTACCAGCGACACGGTGTAACTCCGCCCCCCGGCTACCCGGCGAGCATGAGGATTGGGGCTGTAACCGAGACTGGCCATTGCTGCCATCACCCGATCGCGGGTTTCGGGACGTACAGAAGGGTGGTTGTTGAGGACCCGGCTCACCGTGCCAATGCCGACCTTGGCAAGGTGGGCGACTTCGTGGATGGTGGGTTTGCGTTTGGCCACGGCACATTCCTTATTTATTTGGAAGCGCTTTCTTGCAGAAACCAAAGTTAGTTTATCACACAATCTGGACTGCGAAAATAGACAAAACGACCCACAGGGCTTGCTTCTATGGCTTGATCAGGCACTTGACACAGCGAGCGGATTGCGGCTTTGTGCCTCATTACCCCAATGGCCCCGAAACGTCTACTATAAGTTTCTATGGATCTGGTGTGGGTGCTGGTGGCCTACCTGGTGGGTTCGCTCAGCTTCGGGCGTATAGCCGGCCTGGTCAGGGGTTTCAACCTGGCCGAACGCGATACGCCTGGAGCCAGCGGTACTTTTCGCCAACTGGGGGCTGGGTGGGGAGCTGGAGTGGCCGTGGCCGACGTGCTCAAGGGAGTACTGGTGGCTTACCTTAGTCAGTGGATCCAGGCGGCCTGGGCCATGCCCCTTATGGGAGTAGCGGTGGTCGCGGGCCATAACTGGCCGCTTTACTTCGGTTTCAGGGGAGGGGGTGGCATTGCCCCCACGCTGGGGTTTTTTGGCTTTTTGTATCCCGCGACCACCCTGGCAGCCGTTGGGCTGGGGCTGGCAGTAGCGGGCCTGTACTGGCAGCTGCACTGGAAAAACCATCGGGGCAGCTGGTATCCCATTCCGGTGGGGGCTCTGGTGGGCTATATCTATGCGCTGATTGCTTTGTGGCCCACTGGAATCGGGTTCTGGGCTTTTTTGCTGGTCAGTGTGGTCGTGGCTGTGCGGGGCTTACGAATGACCCAAGGGGGCCGATGAGCAGAATCGGATGGCGTTTTGACCCCGGTTCTAAATAGCATCCCGGAAAGAGAGACCAGCAACCGAAAGAACCCTCCCTGGGGGTGCAGGGTTAGAAAAGAATGGACAACAACCCACTGAACAGGCCCGCGACCCCTGGTTTTGCTTCTCTGGGCGCGCCTTCCAAAAATGTGTGCTTGCTAAACTGATGGCTATGCGGATCGTTTTAGCCGAAAATATCGAGTGCACCCTGGGGGCCCGCGACTTGCTGGATGGGGTGAACCTGGAGTTGCGCCACGGTGATCGGTTGGCTCTGGTTGGGGCCAATGGCTCTGGCAAGACTACCCTGATGCGCTTGCTGATGGGGGAACTCGAGCCGACTCGAGGCCGGGTGCACCGTGTCGAGGGGGTTCATCTGGAGCTGCTACCCCAGGATCCGCAGTACGGCCCGGAGGAGACCGTGGCCTCGGTGCTGAAGCGGGGGTTTGACCGCATTAAGGCCATGGAGGCCGAACTGGCCAGGCTGGAAACCAGCCTCGCCGACCCCGACACCTATCACCGCTGGGAAGAACTGCACGAGCGCTTCGAGGCTATTGGAGGCTACCAGCAGCGCTCACGCTACGAGGCTGTACTCAAAGGACTGCGCCTCGAGGGACGCGAACAGGAAAAAACCAGCGTGCTCTCGGGGGGGGAGACCCGCCGCCTGGCGCTGGGGGCGTTGTTGCTTTCGGGGTCGGATGCGCTGCTGCTGGACGAGCCGACCAACCACCTCGACCTGGAGATGGTGGCGTGGCTGGTGAATTTCTTGCAATCCTTCGGCGGGGCCACGGTTACGGTCTCGCACGACCGGCAGTTCCTTGACCGGGTGACCCAGCGCGTAGCCTGGCTGCGCAGGGGCAAGCTCAAGCTCTATGAGGGTAACTACTCGACCTTCCGCCGCGAGCGCTTAATTCAGGAAGAACAGGAAGCCCGCGAATACGCCAACTGGCTCAAGGAGAAACAGCGGCGCGAGGGCATTCTGGAACAGGCCCAGCGCTGGGCCCACAGCAGCGCCAAACACGCCAAGCGAATGCACAGTCTGGAAGCCCGCATGGAGCAGTTCATGGAAGAAGCAATCCAGGTTCCCGATACCGACGACCCCACCGTGCGGATTCGCTTTCCGCTAGAGGAGCCCCCCACGGCCGAGCGCGTGCTGGAGGGCTGGGATTTGCAGAAAACCCTGGGGGAGCGGGTACTATTCCAGATTCCCAATCTGCTGGTTCGGAATGGGGAACGCATCGCCATCATTGGTCCCAATGGCGCGGGCAAGACCACTCTGCTCAGGGTGCTCCTGGGGCTGCTGCCCTCCGACCACCCGGCGGGGCGGGTTAAGACCGGGCCGGGGGTGCGGATCGGCTACTACGACCAGAAGTTATCGGGCTTTGATCCCGAACTTACCCTCTTCGAGACCCTGTACCGAATGTTGGGCGAAAAAGCCCACGCTGCACTGGGAGGCTGGATGTTCCCCTACGAAGCCCAGTTTAAGCAGGTGAAGAATCTTTCCGGTGGGGAGCGGGCCCGGCTGGCCCTGCTTTCGCTCTCGTTGCAGCAGGCCAACCTGTTGGTGCTGGATGAGCCGACCAACCACCTCGACCTGCAGACCGTGGAAGCCCTCGAGCAGGCCCTCCTTAGCTACCCTGGCACGCTTCTTTTGGTCTCGCACGACCTTTTTTTCCTCGATCAACTGGCCACCCGCACCTGGCATGTCTACGATGGGCAATTTGCCGACTATCCGGCCCCGCCCAGCGAATATCTGGAACGTCGTAATGCCAAAGTGGTGCCCAGCAAAGTTGATGGCCAAGGGGCAAGGGCCGGGCGACAGGCTGAACGCCAGCATCCCGACTCCAAACCTCAAACCCCAGGCTCCAAGCCGCTCACCAGGGTTAAGGGCCGCTGGCATCTCGAGCGCGAAAAAGAACGCCTGGAAGCCCAGATTGCCGACCTCGAGGCCCAGCTTCAGGCGGTGCACACCCGTGCCGGGCAGCCCGGCCTGCACCACAGTGAATACGCCCAGATTGCCCAGGAGCAGCAAAATCTCGAGGCCAAACTCAACCGGGTTTTCGAGCAGTGGGCAGAGGTGTCGGAGCAGTTGGAACGATGGTAGATGGGTGTCTTATATCATGAAAAGGCAAAAAAACATCTCACTAGCCATTAATCACTCTTTCGGCAGCACTTTGAGTTCATAATGTCTACAAATGGACGTTGCTCTTGAGAGAGCCAAGGCAATATTCGAGTTCCTGAAAGAACTACAAAACGTTAGGAACCCGTTTACCCTCGCACTAGAGGAATACACCTGGGTATACAAACTCGACTCCTTACCATCTCATCAAAAAATCAGTTTCGTTGGCTACTCAGGTGATGAGTCCGATTACCTACTTTGTATAGGTCGGCCAGAGAGTAAGCCCTTTCCGGACTTACCAAATGCTCTGCAGAACTGGATAGCTCCTGAAATCAAAATCCATGACCCCTTTTCTCAGGAACCGACCTTCCTCAGATCTCGCCATCTTCAAACTCCAGGCGGCGTTTTAGAGGTTGCTTTTACCGACGATCAACAACGTGTTAGAGCATGGCAGGACTGGTTGGCTCGATGGCGTAAATGGGCTCTCGAGGAACGCCCTGCTCGACAAGCGTTACGTATCTTTGAGGAATTCTACGGGCTCAAAGGACGGCTTGACCGCGAGGGAGATCGCTTGGAACTGGTATTGGGGGACGGCATTCTAAGCTGGAAGAACCAGAGTATCGCGGTATATCACCCAATTTTGCTACAAAGTGTCCGGCTCGAGTTCGACCCAGACAAGCCCGAGTTTCGCATTGTCGAGACTGATGCCCCACCAGAACTTTACGGCCCAGCTTTGAGAATAGTAGCCGAAAAAGAACTTGGCGATAATGCTGCTGAGGCCGATATACGCAAGGAACTCGAGGCTAAAGAATATCACCCCCTGGCCCCTGAAACAAGCGCACTCTATAACTACGTAGCAAATCGGTTAAGTGCAAAGGGCCAGTTCATCGGAGAAGGCTTTCCAGCTAAAGCCGCTGAAGTACCGACTATCGGCCGAGCAGCGGTACTCTTCCTACGACAAAGAAGCCAGGGTTTCTCCAAATCTATCGAGGGCGTTTTGAAGGTTTTGCCCGAGCGCATAAATACCCTTGTGCCGCTGCAAAGGGTGATCGGAGTAGATAAAAAAGTAGGGCAACACAAGCCCGAGCCCGATACGCCAAAGCCTATCCGTGAATGGGATGTGCAGGATGTACTGCTAAGCAGGCCTACTAATCGCGAGCAGCTACTGGTCGCGCGGAATTTGCAAAACCACTCTGGCGTGGTGGTGCAGGGGCCACCCGGAACAGGAAAAACCCACACGATTGCTAACCTGATTGGCCACCTGCTGGCCCAAGGCAAGAGCATACTTGTTACCGCCCACACTACCAAAGCGCTGCGTGTTTTGCGCGACAAGGTGGCCCCAGAGTTGCAGCCCCTGTGCATAAGCCTGCTGGATAACGACCAGGAAAGCCGAAAACAGCTCGAAGATGCGGTAGCACACATAGTCCAAAGGCTAGGGCATGGCCTGGAGCATCTGGATAAAGAAGCCCTCAACTTTTCCAACGTTCGTGACAGGTTGCTGAAAGCGCTGGCGGAGAAGCGACAGCACATAATTGAAGCGTTGGGGGGCGAGTACCGCGAGGTGGTGGCCGTGGGTAAGGGTTATGCACCTTCAGAAGCAGCCCGGCTGATTCGCAGTTACAAGGAGGAGGGGCTCGACTGGATACCTGGACAAATTTTGTTCAATAGGCAGCTACCGCTGTCCTTGAGTGAACTAGAGGAGCTCTACCAGTCCAATACCAAACTTAGCCCAGCCGACGAGGCTGAGCTAAGCTCCGGTCTACCCGAACTAGAAGCCCTCCCCAAACCCGCACAGGTAGAGGAGTGGCTCAGACTCATTCACCAGCCGATTGAAGTAAATAGCGAGCGAAGTGAATTATGGCAACGCGAGCCCAGCTTGGATCAACTCAAGGATTTGTCCGAACGACTAAAACAGGTTCTTTCGCTTCTTCAAGGAACCGAACCCTGGCAGCAGGCTGTGATTTTGGCCAGCAGCGACAATCTCCAAGCAGTTCCCTGGAGAGAACTCATAAAGCAAATCAACGCTACTAGGGCGCTTGCCGCCGAAGCGCTAGAACAATCTATTCGCTATGCCCCTTCGTTGCCTGCCGATCTACCTCTGGCTGAGCAAATTCGTATAACTGAGGAAATCATCGGGCACATGCAAAAGGGTGGCAAGCTCAATTACCTCACCCTCTTACCCAAACCCCAATGGAAGACCTTCATCCAAAAGGCGAAGATCAGCGATGGCCCACCTAAGACCCTCGAGCACTTCCGTACTCTCCGAATGCAAGCCCGGTTGCGCAAAGAGCGGCACCAGCTCACACAGCGTTGGACTGTGCTTGTTGTTACGGCGGGCGGGAACAAGCTAGATTCGGTTGAAGCGGAAAAACAAGCCCATCCGTTTTTGCCCCTCTTGGAGGAGTGGCTGCGGTGGTATCCCGAGCAGTTCCTTCCTTTCTTGAAAAAGCTAAAGGATATGGGCTTCGACTGGGAGGCCCTGCTACGTCTTCAGCCACCAAACCTAACCCCCAATGGCGAACTCTTACGCTGGAAAACTTCTCTAGAGCAACTTGATTCCATCTTGCAGGCCAAACAGGTGCGGGCCCAAAAGGTGTTGGGCGAGCAGCTGATTAGGCAAGCCTTGGGCAGCATCAACCCGAAGCGAAGCCGGGTTAGCGCTGCCCTAGCACGTGCTCTGGGGCAGCATTCACCCTCAGATTATGCCGATGCATACAAGGAAACTCAGCGGCTACAAGCGCTGGTGCCATTACATAAGCGACGTGTAGCTTTGCTAAAACAACTGGGGCAGGTAGCCCCCGACTGGGCTCGAGCCATTGAGAAAAGAGAGGGTGTGCACGGGCTTCCGACCGTACCCAAAGAACCTGAAAAAGCCTGGCTATGCCGCTTATTAACGCAAGAGCTAGACGCTCGTTCCGCCCAATCTATCCACGCTCTGCAGGCCGAAATTGCGAGGGACGAAGAAGAGTTGCAGCGAACGACTGCTAAGCTAATTGAATTCAAGACCTGGAGCGCACAGATACGCAAAACAACCCTGGATCAGCAAAAAGCGCTAGTAGGCTGGTTGAACACAGTCAAGAAGATTGGCAAGGGAAAAGGCAAAAGAGCACCTGCACTCAAGGCAGAGGCCGCGCGGCTCCTGGCTAAATGTCGCTCTGCTGTGCCTGTCTGGATTATGCCGCTAGCACGTGTAGTCGAGCAATTCACTCCAGAGAGTGACCTGTTTGACGTCGTCATAATAGACGAAGCCAGCCAAACCGACCCCATGGGTTTGGTTTTGCTGGCTATGGCCCGCCAGGTCGTCGTGGTGGGCGACAACAAACAAGTCAGTCCACTAGCGGTGGGAGAAAAGATAGACATCGTGGCACCTTTGCAGAAGAATCTCGCGGCAAACGAAATTCCCAATGCTCACCTATATGATGGCACCCGCTCCATCTACGACATCGCTGCTGAATCCTTTGGTGGTCAGGTAATGTTGCGTGAGCACTTCCGCTCGGTGCCTGAAATCATCCAGTTTAGCAACATACACTTTTACAGTGGCGGAATTAAACCCTTACGCGAGTCGCGACACTCCAATCTGAAACCTGCCCTACGGGCCGTTCGGGTAAAGGGTTTCCTTGAAAAAAAACGAAATCCCGTTGAGGCTAGAGAAATCGTAGAGCAAATTAAGCGCTGCATTACTGACCCCATATACGCTGGCAAAACCATCGGCGTCATCTCGATGGTGGGGGAAGAACAGGCTTTGCTCATTGAACAAATGTTGCGGCAAGAATTGCCCCCCCTTGAACTGGAACAGCGCCGACTGCTCTGCGGAAACCCCGCACAGTTCCAGGGAGATGAACGGGACGTGATATTTCTGTCCTTAGTAGATGTGAGTAAGGGGGGTCCTTTACCTCTTCTTGATACCGAGGCGTGGCGGCAACGCTTCAACGTGGCCGCTAGCCGGGCCAGGGATCAGATGTGGGTTTTCTACTCGCTTGACCCATCCGTTGACCTTAAGCCCGGCGACCTTCGCCGCTTGCTTATCGAACATGCCTTGGATCCCGAGCGCTCGCTGAAGCAGCTCGAGGTCGAGGGAGCCAAAACCGAGTCGCCTTTTGAGAAAGCGGTTTTAGAGCGGTTAACCCACGCCGGTTATCGAGTATATGCCCAGTGGTCCGTTGGGGCTTACCGTATTGACCTCGTGGTTGAGGGTTCAAACAAGCGGGTTGCTGTGGAGTGCGATGGTGACCGGTACCATCCGCCGGAAAACTGGGAAAAAGACCTTGAGCGCCAACGAATCCTTGAGCGGTTGGGTTGGAAGTTCATCCGAATTCGCGGAAGTGTGTATTACCGTGATCCAGATGCCACGATGGAATGGCTATTTGGGGAACTCGGGAAGCTTGGAATAAACCAGAAGTCGGAGCAGAATCTTTAGGCAAAGGCTCAGGCTTCGTTCTAACGCCCGAAAATCAACAAAACGTGCCAAGGGTACAGAGCAAGGGGTTCGGTACGCTATCTTCGGGTGGCCCATCAGACAGCGACGTCCCTCGTGTTGACCCTCCGCTTTTAGCTACAGAAAATAACCCCAAGCGGTTCAATGATGCTGCAAATGAGAGTCCATCTGCTTCCCCTATGCTGGAACAGGTTGAGGGTATTGCAGCTGTGCACAATGAAACAGATTCGGAAGTCTTAATCAAGAAAGTACTCTCAACAGACCCCGAGATGTGGTTCAACCTAGCCCGTTGGGCTAAAGAGCACGGGTACTTTGAGTCATGGGAACGCAAGCTTGCCTTGGGTTTGGGAATTTTCATAAAGAAAGGCCGGATTTCGCACAAGCAAGCCAAACAAGCCCTACGTTTGCTAGAGCAAGCTCAGCAACTAGGCTTTAAGCCTTTAGACAAATAAACAGATAAAGGCGGCGAGGTTATTCGCCGCCTTTATCTGCAAGGTTCAATGGAACTGCGCTTCCTCGGTCGAGCCCACCAGGGCCGCCGTGGAGGCCTGGCCCGCGGTGATGGCCATGAGCACCTCGTCGAAGTAGCCCGCGCCCACCTCGCGCTGGTGCTTGACCGCGGTGAAGCCCTCTTTCTCGGCGGCGAATTCCAGTTGTTGCAGCTCCACAAAAGCGCTCATGCCGCGCTCCTTGTAGCCTTTGGCCAGCTCGAAGGTGCGGTAGTTGAGGTTGTGCCAGCCAGCCAGGGTGATGAACTGGAACTTGTAGCCCATGGCCCCCAGCTCGCGCTGGAATTTGGCGATGGTCTCATCGTCGAGGTTCTTCTTCCAGTTGAAGCTGGGGGAGCAGTTGTAGGCCAGCATCTTGTCCGGGTACTCGGCATGAACGGCCTCGGCAAACTTGCGGGCCACTTCCAGGTCGGGGGTCGAGGTCTCCATCCAGATCAGATCGGAGTAGGGGGCATAGGCCAGAGCACGGGCAATGCAGGGCTCGAGGCCGTTGCGAATACGGTAAAAACCCTCGGGGGTGCGCTCGCCCTCTTTCACGAAGGGCCGGTCGCGCTCGTCGATGTCGCTGGTGAGCAGGGTAGCGGCTTCTGCGTCGGTGCGGCAGATAATCACGCTGGGTACGCCCATCACATCGGCAGCCAGCCGGGCTGCATTGAGGGTGCGGATGTGCTGCTGGGTGGGGATCAGGACCTTCCCACCCAGGTGCCCACACTTTTTCTCGCTGGAGAGCTGGTCTTCCCAGTGCACTCCAGCGGCCCCGGCTTCAATCATGCCCTTCATCAACTCGAAGGCGTTCAAAGGGCCGCCAAACCCGGCCTCGGCGTCGGCCACAATGGGGGCGTACCAGTAGCGGTCGGTCTTTCCTTCGGAGCGCTCGATCTGGTCGGCCCGTTGCAGGGCATTGTTGATGCGTTTGACGATTGCCGGAACTGAGTTCGCGGGATAGAGCGACTGGTCGGGATAGGTCTGGGCGCCCAGGTTGGCGTCCGCGGCCACCTGCCAGCCCGAGAGGTAGATGGCCTCGAGGCCGGCCTTGACCATCTGCACGGCCTGGGCGCCGGTGTAAGCCCCAAAGGTATTTACGTAGGGGCGGGTGTGCAGCAGTTCCCACAGCCGCTCGGCCCCCACCTTGGCCAGGGTTTGCTCGGGCAGAATGCTGGGGCGCAAGCGCACCACATCCTCGGCGGTGTAGTCGCGCTGGATGCCTTTCCAGCGGGGGTTGGTTTCCCACTCACGACGGAGTTTTTCGGCTTCCAGTTTCATTTCAGGGGTCAGTTTCGACATCGTAAATCCTCCTGTTTTGAGTATGGCCTGGACAACAGAATTTCGATGCGTGTATATCCTGATAAGCGACACTTACAAAAGGGTGTACTATTTATTTGAGTACACCCAGATAGTGTTACACATATGTGTATATAGCCAGTTTGAACCACTTGTTCAGACGGCCAGGTGATAGATCCTTATGAGGTGTTGGGCAGAGGTGTAAGCCGACGGCGAAAGATAGCTTATGAAGCACGAAATCTGGCTGATGACCGAGAACCGCTCGCTTACCCCCCTAGGGAGTGGATTCAACCAACTTTTGTGTATGAGTCGAGTTCGACGTATCCGGCTATCCAACTGTGCTTCTCTTAAGCACGGCTAAAGATGGCCGCAAAAACATGAGCCGCATCTGAAGGACGACCGGGGTATTTTTCTTGGGTAGGAGAGGGGAACCCTATGAATCCAAACATCTGGCTAGCGCTGGCCCTGGCGGCCTGGTTGGCAGGCTGTGGCGATGCAAACGTAGAGAATCCACCTCCTGGAGGCACAAACCCTGGGGGCAGTGCGACTGCCTCGCCTGCCGAGAGCGCAGTGGCTTCCCGGAGCTTCGACGACAGCGCCAGCAAGGTCATGCAGAGTTTGCCGGGAGAACTGGCCAGCTATCTGCGTAACCTGAACGCACCGGTCAACATTGACCTGGGCCGCCTGTTGGGGCTCCCTGGGGCAGGGGCTGCCAGCGCAGCCCTGGCCGAAGCACCAGGAGGTGGGGTTACGCTACAGGCCACCGAAACCCGCCTGACCAGGGGAAGCTGGGACTGCACCAGCGGAAACTGTGTGCGCACCGACAGCGACGACTATCTGGTGCGCTGGCGCACGGCCCAGGGCCAGACCGCTGAGTTGTTGCTGGACTGGAATGGCTCTACCAGCGGAACCGCCTCGGCCACGGTGCTGGGACACTACAGCGCCAGCAACGAAGCGGTTTTCGAGGCTCCGACCAAGCTGGTGGGCTCCATCAAGGTGGGCAACACGGTGGTGGCCAGCCTGGTGCGCAGCAGTGTATTCCCCGATAGCCGCTGCGTGAACGGACGCAAGGTGCTGGATCTGCCCGATCAGATGAAGGTATCGGCCTTCCTCGACAAGACCGGTGCGGGGCGGCTTGTGGAGGTGAAAAACCTCGAGTGGAGCATTGGTAGCAATATCGTCACCAAAGGGGACATCGTGGCCAAGGGGAGCGGCGAGACGGTGAACCTGGTGTGGGATGTGACCACCAACGGCACCGTGTTGCGGGCCCGCTGCGGCAACTTTGCCAGCATTCTGGCCAACAACATGCGGGCCACGGCCTCGCTGGGCAACCTCAAGAAAACCTTTGCCCTGAGCTTCGAGGCTACCGAGTTTCGCCAGGAGCCGCTGCTCATTACATTCCCCAAAGGCAGTGTGCAGTTTGATGGCAAGACGGCTGAGTTCAAGGGTACCCTGGACGATGCCAACCGCAACTGCATTCTGGGCGACAACCTGACCCTGAGCTTTGCCAGTGGACAGACCACCACGCTGGAGAAGTACCTCACCGACCACCACGCCGCCAGGCCGTGTGCACGCTAGGTTAGGTGCGGGCAAGGTGCAGAGATGGCTGTTTGATGTAGCTACGCACTGGGCGCACATCCCGTCTGATCGTCGACTCGCCGATCCCTCAAGAGAGGTGCGAAAAGCACTTAGCTAGAGAGCCGGGTGTATGCGCTGTGCTGAAAGTCGGAGCAGCCCCGGTTTCTCCTGATGCTGGGCTGTTATGATGGGGCGGACTCTGGAGGAACCATGAAGCGACTTGTGGCCTTGCTGATTTTGGTTGTCGGTTTTGCCTTTGCCCAAGCTCCAGCCTACCCCGAAAATACTGTGGGAGTGGGGTTTGGGATTGGGCGTGGGTTGATGGTTCAGGGCAGCATGGGTTTGCCCTTCAGCCCGCTGGGGATTGACACGGGGTTGGACCTCGAGGTCATCGTGCCAACCAGCTTTGATAGCGTGGAAGTCTGGGCGCTGGTGAAAGCTAACCTGTTGCCAGCCCTTACCGTAGCAGACCTCTCGCTCTCCGCAGGCTTGGGGATAGACTTGAGCTTCAATACTGTGGGTAGCATTTTTGGCTTCCACCTGGGGCCGGTGGCCAGCCTCGAGATTCCCGGTGGGGCCATCTCGGGCTATTTGGGGTTGGGCATCGAGGGGGGCTTCAATGTGGCCTATGGGCTGGGCGGGCGGCTGTATCTCGACCCGGTGGCCCTCGAGGTGGCCACCTCCGACCGCTACCCCATCAAGATTGCCCTGCTCTACCTCTGGTAAGGAAGCACGCCCATGCCGACAAGCCCCGGCTTGTCGGCTTTTTTGCAGCACCCTGGCCCCGGACACAGCCACCAGACCCCCTTTTTGGCACAATACAACCATGCGTTGGATGATGGTTGCGGGTTTTCTGCTGGGCGTGGCCTGGGGTCAGTCGGTATTCGTGCTGACCCCCCAGGGCCGCCTGCAGGGCGGGGTCAATGAAAAGGCCCAGGTGGCCTACTTCCTGGGGATTCCCTACGCCAGGGCTGGGCGCTGGCAGGCCCCGCAGCCGGTTTTGCGCCTGGAAGGGGTCTTCCGCGCCACCCAGCCTGGCCCGGCCTGCCCCCAGCGGGGGGTCTTCACCACCCGGCTGGGGGGCTACCTGCCCCCGCAGGACGAGGACTGCCTGAACCTGGGGGTCTGGCTGCCCTTAGCCCCCCCACCCCCGGAAGGCTACCCGGTGATGGTCTGGATTCACGGGGGGAGCTTCACGGGCGGGGGTTGGGCCGAGCCCCTTTACGATGGCACCGCCCTGGCCGCTCAGGGAGCGGTGGTGGTGGGTTTCAACTACCGGCTGGGGCCCTTGGGCTGGCTGGCCCTACCGGCCTTGCAGGCCGAGGATGCCCAGGGCAGCACCGGCAACTACGGGCTGATGGATATGCTCGAGGCCTTGCGCTGGGTCCGGCGCAATATTGCGGCCTTCGGCGGCAACCCCGACAATGTGACCCTCTTTGGCCAGTCGGCGGGGGGAATGGCGGTCTGCACCCTGCTGGCTAGCCCCAAGGCACAGGGCCTGTTCCATAAAGCCATTCTCCAGTCGGGGGGCTGCACCTATGTGCGTACCCTGGCGCAGGGCTTCCAGGCCGGCCAGAAGTGGGGCGCAGGTATGGGCTGCCAGGCCCACGACCTGACCTGCTTGCGCCGGATTCCTCTGGAGCGCATCGTTCCCCCCGAGGATCGTAGCCCCGCGGCCCTGTTGCAGAGGGTTGAAGCCGGAGAGTTTGCCGAGGTACCCTGGAAACCCCACTTAGACGGCGTGCTGCTGGATAAAGTACCCCTGCTGGCCCTTCAGGAGGGGCGCGCTGCGGGGATTCCCCTCATCGTGGGGGCTACGGCCCAGGAGACCTGGGGCGACCGCCTGAACGGGCCTGCTAGCTGGGCCGAGTTTGCCCGGCGGGCCGAGGAAAAGCTGCCGGGACGGGGAAACGAGGCCGCCCAGCACTACCAGGCCCGCTACGCAAGCCCTGCCGAGGCCTGGGCCTACTTCCAGACCGACCGCATCCTGCTCTGCCCCAGCCTGGCCGCGGGGGTGGCCCAGGCTGCGCACGCCCCCACCTACGCCTACCTGGTGCGCTGGCACTCGCCGGTGCTGGAGGGGCTGGGCAGCTTTCATGGGGTTGAGTTGCCCCTATTGTTCGGAACCGAGATGAGCTGGCCCTCGCTGGCGTTGTTTCTAACCCAGGAAGCCCTGGAAGGCTCGAGGCCCCTGGCCCAGGCCCTCCAGTCCTATTGGCTTCACTTTGCCCGCAATGGCGAGCCCTTTTTGCAGGGCTGGCCCGAGATGAAAGCCAGCTACGCCATGGGGTTTGATACCCTCCCTGGCCGAATTCCCGACCCCTACCCCGAGCGGTGCGGGTTGTTCCGCTAGGCTGGGGCGAATAGCATAGAAACATGCCGGTACTACGGGTTTCTGCTGCCGACCAGTACCTCATCGCTTCGGGTGACACCCGGTTGCTCGAGGTCTGGGATGCCCTGCCTCAAGGGCTCTTCCCACCCTTCCCGCCGGTTGAGCTGCCCGGAGGCCTGGACGGCCTGCTCAAGCGGGGTGGGTTCGGCCAGACTTTTTTCATGGGGAGCGAGGTACTGGGCCTGCAATTCAGGTCGCCCAATGGCTACACGGTGAAGGCGGGAGGCCTTACCGTCAAAAACGTCCAGGGTTACGACCTGGTGCGCCCTTTTGTGGGTAGCTTTGGGGCTCTGGGGGACGCGCAGGAAGTCACCTTGCGGTTGCGTCCAGGCCGGGCCTTTGTGTTTTTGCGCCGCCTGGGCGAGCTGGCCGAACCCCCACTCAGGCCGCGCTTTTTGTGGCAGGAGCTGGCTCATACCTATGCTTTCCATTTTGGTCATCCCCAGGAAATCAAACGCTTTCAGCAAACCTTTGGGGGAGAGGAAGTCCAGGGGCCGCTGGACTACACCGGGCTTTTCCCAAACGGGATGGGCGTGGGGCCGGGCAACCTGATGGATCTGCGTTATAGCTGGGCCGACGGGGGTAGCAGGCCCGAGATGCCCGAAGCCTTCAGGCGCCTGGTGGAAGCTTTTTGAACCGGAAGAGCTGCACGAACTTCTTTTCGACCGCTGCGAACCATCCGACAGTATGCTCAAAAAGGTTCGTATACTAAAGCACCCAGAACTTATGAAACCTCTATTTGCAGTTCCCGATAACCTGAAGCCTTACCAGCGCAGGGTACGAGCCAATGGGGTTGGTTTGCATCTCTACGACTCTGGTGCAGCCCCGCCGCAAGACCCCACTTTTGTGCTCATTCATGGGCTGGGCGACGAGGCCGATAGCTGGCGCAAGGTGTTTCCCCTGCTCTCGGGACGGGGGCGGGTACTGGCCCTCGACCTGCCCGGTTTTGGCCGCTCAGAACACCCCAGGCGGGCCTACACCCTCAACTTTTTTGCCGATACGGTAGTGGCCTTGCTCGAGTCGCTGCAGGTACCACAGGCGATCCTGGTGGGGAACTCGATGGGAGCTGCCGTTGCCCTGCGGGTGGCCCTGCGCCGTGCCGACCTGGTGGCTCGGCTGGTGCTGCTGGATGGCCCCCCGGTGCGGAGCAAGCTGGGTAAGGTGCAGCTCATGTTTTTGATTCCAGGCCAGGGTGAAAAAATCTACAACAGTTTTCGCAGCTCCCAGGAGATGGCCTTTGAGAGCCTTCGGCCCTACTATGCCAATCTGGATGCTTTGCCCCCCGAAGATCGCCAGTTCCTGCGGGAACGGGTCTGGGATCGGGTCTGGAGCGACGACCAGCGGCGAGCCTTTTTCTCCACCTTCCGCTGGTTGGCCCTCGAGGGGTTGCTGGGCCATCCCGCCCCGGCCTGGCTGCGCCAGCTTACGACCCCGACCCTGGTGGTGTGGGGCGATCAGGACTCGATAGTTCCTATCGAGGCTGGCAAAACCCTGCAGAGCTTGATTCCCGATGCCAGCCTTCATATCATTCCCGGCTGCGGACACCTACCCCAGCAAGAAAAACCGCTGGAACTTGTGCGGCTGATTTTGCAATAAGGCGCTACTCGGAAAGAACCTGGCCATTCATACCGGATTCAAAAAGATAGACTTTCAATCCAAAGATTTTCAGAGGCCTGATTGCGCCGCGCGCGGCGCAACCTGAATCCTGGACTCACCCCATCCTCCGGTCGGCGAAAATAGCGTATACCTTCCAAGGGGCGGCATCGCCCTCTGCTACGAGGATAACTTCCAAGGGGCGGTATTGCCCTCCCATAAAGGGATCACTTCGGTCGGTCGCCCCTGTGCCAAGCTAATGCGCGGCGTGGGCGAGGCGGAGCCGCCGTCCGACGCCGAACTAATCGAATCTGCTATCAAAAAAAGTTCGTCCAGGTTAGAAGCCTTCGGCGGCTTGCCTGATGCTTCTTGCTAGGGAGCCACGGGCCTGCGCAGCGGAAAGCGGGGCCGGCCTAGCCTGGATTGTTTCGCGTTGCTCAAGCACACGCCATGACACCCACACCGGCAGCCAGAGCATGCTTTATGCGCAAAGGTATCATCCCTTTTCTCGGCATTCCGGGCAGATCCCGTGGTACTCTACCTGAACATCTTCAATCTCGTAGCCAGGATACCGGGCTTTGACCTCGCTCAGGAGGTCGGGCAGCGGTTGTACGATGTCGAAAAACCGATTGCATTTCCGACAGACCATGTGCAGGTGTCCATCCAGGTTGGCCTCGTAGCGCAGGGCTTCGCCAGGACGGGAGAGCGGCACCAGGTAGCCCTCCTCGGTGAGGGCATCCAGAGTACGATATACGGTTCCCAGGCTGATGCTGGGCACGGTTTTACGAACTTCGCTGTACACCCAAGCGGCGTCGGGATGGTGGCCTTTGGCGTGACGAACGACCTCGAGCACGGCTTTGCGCTGCTTGGTCAAACGTTTGATTCCCATGATTGTCCCCAAACTATAGCCAGGATCAGGGCATAAGCGTAGTCCCGGCTTGCAACTTAAGTTTACTGCAAGGTCACAGCTCGAAAGTGGGATGTTGGGGAATGCTGCGCTGTCTAAAGCTCCTTATCGGGTCTGTACCACGCCCAGCAGCTCCCGTCCTCCTTCGGTTAGCAAGTCCTGGGCCAGGTCGTGTCCGAGTTCGGCAGCCTCTTCGGCGTCACCCTCGATCTCGGCCCGGATGAGTTCACGCCCGTCGGGAGAGGCCACCACGCCCTGCAGGATCAGGGTATCGTCGCTTTCCAGGGTTGCGAGTGCGCCCGCGGCACAGTCGTCGCCGGCTCCCAGGCCCCGCAGGAAGGCCCGCTCGGCGGTCACCCGCACGAAGGAGGCGCGATGGTTGAGGCTATAAGCCAGTTCCTCGGCCCAGTCGTCTCCCTGGCGTACCTCGAGGCCCAGGGCTCCCTGGCCGGGCGCAGGCAACACAATCTCGGGGTCTATCAGCTGGTCAATGCGGTTTCTCAAGTCCAGCCGCAGCAGACTGGCTGCGCCAATCAAGATGGCGTCGAACTCGCCGGTTCCGAGGGCGGTCAGGCGGTCATCGACGTCGCCCTCGAGGTTGCGCAAGCTCAGATCGGGGCGGTGGGCCAGTAGCTGGGCTTTACGCCGTAAGCTGTTAACCCCCACCACTGCTCCTTTGGATAGATCTTCCAGGCGCTTGGCGCTGCGTCCGACCAGGGCCTCACGGGGCTCTACCCGTTTGGGCACTGCCACCAGATTAATGCCGGGGATTTCCTGGGTGGGCAGATGCTTGAGGGAATACACCGCAATATCCACTTCACGTTTGCTCAGCGCCTGCCGCAGGGCCTCCGCCGCGCTGCTCTCGGATGTGTTTTTGGACTGCACGGTACGTATTTTGAACTCGGTCTCGGGCCAGTTTTCCTTCAGGCGTTCGACCACCCAGCGAGTCTGGGCTTGTGCCAGCAAACTAGCTCTGGCCCCAATTACGATGACGCGCATAACGCCCAATATATTAGCGGGAAATGGTGGAATATGAAACGCAAGCAGCGCCCGGAACCGGGGTGGGCGGGTCAGCGGAAGCCCCTTTCATCCCAGATTATGGTAGGCAGGGGGAAGCTGCTGAGCCTCGAGCTCAAAATCCTCGTCCACACGCTGGGCCTTGCCCTCTCTGGCCAGCGAATGCAGGGTCTGGTTTACGTACTGCTGCACACGCCGCAGCGGTAGGGCATGGGCCGATAGCTCTGGGCGGTGCAGCTGGAGGAAGGCCCGGTGGAAGGCCGGTAGCTCGTGCAGGGGTATTCGGGCCTCGAGCTCTGACCAGCGCACGCGCTTGCTCATCTTGAGTTATAGCCTAACGCAATTCTGTGGCTGCCCGGTGGCGAGAAAGTCTCGTGCCGAACTAACCCGACCAACGGGATACGCTTTTTTTCGCCGAGACGCCTTTTTCGCCGACCAGGGGGAGGGGTGCAGAGTTAGGGGTGTGCTCTAGGATTCTAGTTGCGCCGCGCGCGGCGCCACCAAGCCTCTGGATCTTTTTTGAATGACTATCTTTTTGAATCCGGTATTACCCGTGCCCTACCGGGCCCTGCCAAAGGCATAGACCAGCTCGTCGCCCTTGCGCACCACAAACAGAATGGCCGCCTTGCCCGCAGCGTCTTTGAGGTCGTAGCGGGTGCGCGTTTCGCCTGCGACCTGGGTTTCCTGTTGGTTTTCCACGAAGTAGCCTGCGGCTGCAAATCCGGTCAGAATCTGCTGCACAAAGCCAGGTTGCAGACGAGCAGCCAGCCCACGGGCCGCGTAGACTTCCAGGTTGAACCGGCTGGCGTCGGGAATGCGGGCCACAATGGCCTCGCTACCCCGTCCAGCTCGAAAAGAGCCGGAGGGAAAGCGCACACTGGGGTCAAGGGTGGAGGCAATGGCAGCAACGGTGGTTACCTCGACCAGGGTTTGGGCGAGGGCCGTGGGGCCCAGCAGCAGCACAAAAGCCAGGAAGAAAGTCTTCATGCCTCGAGGTTAGCCCCAGGTGGGCCGGGCGCCGGGTTATTTGACTTGGGCCCCGTGTCCGAGCTTACCCGCTAACTGCCTCCGTATCCTTCGATGGCAGCGGTGGAAGCCCCAGGCGTGACCAGCGCTCCTCGACCCGCCGTACCACCTCGGAGGCCATAACGATTTTGGGAGGCCAACGGCGGGTAAAGCCCTCCTCGGCCAGCTTGCGGGTGCCGTCCAGCACCAGCACCGGCCCGGCTACCCCTGGCCCCACCCAGGCATCGCGCTCGGGGTCGATGTTGTTGAGCACGGCCCACATCACCTCGTCGAAGTCCAGGTGGGTGTCGCTATCGGTCAGGAGCAAAAGGCGGATGCCCTCGCTCTGGGGGGTAGCCAGCAGCCGCTCGGCCACCTCGCGGGCCTGGTGGGGGCGGGTCTTTTCTAAGGTGACCATCCAGATGCCGGGAATCTGCCGCTGGGCTACCCCGGGCAGGCTGGGCAGGTGGGGGTGAGCCTTGGGGGTAAAAGCTACGGGGCCTCCCTCCTCCGCCAGCTTACGGGTGCCGTCGATGATCAGCTTTCCGCCGTAGCCCATGGCCCGGGAGGAGTGGTCGAGTACGTCGATGGGCCCGCGCGAGACCAGGGTGTCGCGCCCCGGCACGGCGTGCTCGAGGGCAGCTTGCAGGGCCTGGGGGCCCTTTAGGGGGGCCCCAGCGTCCAGCACCACAATCACCTTGGCGAACATCATCTGGCCCAGGCCAAACAGGCCGTTGGCCACCTTGTAGGCCTGGCCGGGGTAACTTTTTTCGATGCTCACGTTGACCCAGTTGTGGGCTACGCCGGCAGGGGGCATGTGGTAGTCCTGGATTTCCGGCAGGATGAGCTGGGCCGCGGGCAGGAAAAGCCGCTCGGAAGCCTCGATCAGGTAGGCATCCTCCATGGGAGGGCGGCCCACGATGGTGGCGGGGTAGATGGCGTTTTTGCGGTGGGTGATGGCGGTGAGGTGGAAGCGGGGGTAGAGTTCTTCCAGGGTGTAAAAGCCGGTGTGGTCGCCAAAGGGCCCCTCCACCACCAGGTCTTCGGCCGGGTCGACATAGCCCTCGAGCACGAACTCGGCCTCGGCAGGTACGGGTAAATCGACGGTGATACCCCGGGTTAGCTCCACCGGGCGGCCCCGTAGGAAGCCGGCCAGGTTGAACTCGTTGACCCCCGGGATGGGGGGGACTGGGGCGGTGGCGGCGTAGGTCAGGATGGGGTCTCCACCCAGGGCTACGGCCACCTCGAGGCGCTTGCCCAGTTTTTTGGCCTTGTCGTAGTGCCGGCGCCCCACCTTGTGTAGCTGCCAGTGCATGGCCGTGCTTTTTTTGTCCAGAACCTGCATGCGGTACATGCCCAGGTTGAGTTCGCCGGTCTCGGGGTCCTTGGTGATGACCAGGGGCAGGGTGATATAAGGGCCCCCATCCAAAGGCCAGCACCTGAGGATTGGTATTTTATGGAGGTCTACCTCCTCCCCCTTCCAGACCACCTCCTGCACCGGGCCGCCGCGCACCCTTTTGGGAAAGAAGCCCTTTAGCTCGCCCAGTTTGGGTAGCAGGGCCAGGGCGGCTTTGAGACCACCCTTGCCGGGGTTGAGCTTCATCAGGTTAGCGACCCTTTGGGCCAGGTCGTCGAGGCTTTTTACCCCCATGGCCAGGGCGGTGCGCTCTGTGGTGCCAAACCCCCCAATAAAAACGGGGAAATTGCGACCCGGTATGTTTTCAAACAACAAAGCGGGGCCGCCCGACTTGACCATACGGTCGGCTATCTCGGTGATTTCGAGCTCGCAGGAGACCGGCTCCTGGATGCGGATGAGCTCCTTGCGGCGCTCGAGGTCGTGGATGAAGGCCTGCAGGTTCTTGTACATCCATTCCAGAATAGCCGATGCCGCTCCGGCCAATTTGGATGCAGATTTCGGTAGAAAGATCCACTGCATTTCCTGGAGAATCCCCTCCCGGTAGGGGTTGCACCGACACCACGCGGATGGTCTTCGCTCAAGGGGGTTTCAGCCTTCAGCCTCTGGCTTCATGGTTCGAGGTGCAGGTGCTCAAGGCGAAACCGACGGGGGGTTCCGTAAACCAGGATGGCCTCCAGCCGCACCGGCGCATCATCGCGGCCCAGCAAATAAATCACCGACTGGTAGATGCGTTTGTATTTGCTGGCGGTCAGGGCCTCGAGGGGGGTGCCAAAAGCAGCGTCGCGGCGCTGCTTGACCTCAATAGCCACATAGGTGGGGCCATCCTGCATCCAGAGGTCAATCTCGCCGAAGGGCGTGCGTTTGTTTTGCCCCAGCAAGATATATCCTTTGGCCAGCAGGTGTTTGCGGGCCAGCGCTTCGGCCCAGGCGCCTTTCATAGCGGGCTTTCCAGCACCTGTTGCCCGTTGACCACTACCCGCAGCACCGCTGTACCACGTACCACAATCTCCTGGCTGAAGCTCCAGGGCTGCTGTACTGGCCCTTCAAACACCGTATTCACCAGCACCTCGTCTTGCACCGTTATGACCACTACGGCATTGGGGACGTTTTCCGGCAAAGTAAAGCTCACGTTGACACGGCGCTCTAGCGATTCGGCGGGTGCAGGGGGTGGGGTGGGCTGATTGACATCGGGGTTGGCCGGCTCGGGGGTTGGCAGTGGGGCGGGAATGGGCTCAGGCTCGGCGGGTGGAGGAGGTGGTGGTGCAGGCAGACGCGGCGGCTCGAAGGGAGAGGCTTTGGGCACGGTAGCGACGGGCTGTGCGGCTACCAGCACACGGACCAGGGTTTCACGCGGTAACACCACCCCAGGGCCTGGCTCCTGGCCAATTACGATACCCTCGGGTGCGCCGGAGGCCACCCGCACGACCTGGGCCTGAAGCTCGGCTACGGTAAGGATATAGCGGGCCTCCTCGTCGGTCAGACCGGTCAGGTCGGGTAGCAGGGTTTCGCGCACCGGGGGGCGGGTTCCGGTAGAGACCAGCAAACGGACCCCCTCGCCCGGGCGGAGGGGCTGGCCCTCGCTGGGAATGCTCGATAGAACGGTGTCGGCCGTGTCGCCCGAGGCAATGCGGGTAATGCTGGCCACCCGGTAGCCGGAGGCCTCGAGGGCCTGTCGGGCATCCTCTAAAGAGCGGCCGCTTACAGTGGGCACGCTGCCAAAGCGGGGTTTGTTGATGACCAGCTCGAGCCGGCGCCCCGGCTTTACACGGGTGCCGGGGTCGGGGGTCTGTTCCAAAACCTGATCCTTGGGCAGCGAGACATCGCTCCCCTCGATAAACTCCACCTTGAGGCCATAGGTGCGCACCGCCTCGAGGGCTTGCCGGGGGGTTTTACCCACCAGGTCGGGTAGCACGTATTCAGGCGGGTTCAGGTAGCGGGTGGTGGCCTGCCACAGCGCTACGCTGCCCAGCGCTAGCATCAGCAGGCCCGGAAGCCAGCCAGGCCAGTTCCAGCGATAGGTGCGCAGGGCGACGCGGGAGCTGGCTTCTGGATGAGCGTTGGTTTTGCCGGCTCTGGATGGCAGCTTGGCCTTTGCAGGGGGTTCTTGTGTAACTGGCAGTGGCGCGGTCGGCTGGGGTGGCAGGGCCGGGAGGGTGGGGCTCAGGTCGGGGCGACTAGAACCCCTGGGAGTCGGAGTAACCTGAGGGTAAAGCTTCCCGACCAGGGGCCGCCCGCTTTCCTCGGTGGCCTCGAGGTCGCCTTCCTGGTAGCCAAAGGGCTCGAGGACTTCCAGTAGCGGCTTGAGCCGCCGGGCTTTGAGGGTTACCCTGGGCTGTTCGGGCCAGAAAACGTAGTATCGTCCCGGATTGGCCGAAACCAGTACCCCTTGCGGCAAAAAGCCCTGGGCCTCGAGGCGCCGGATGGCATTTTTGTAGCGGTGAAAGGCGGTGCGGGCCTCGGGGGAGTGCACCTCAAACCAATACAGCTGTCCCTTCAGGCCTTCGGGAGTCTGTACCTGATAGGGTCGCAAAAAGCCTTGCGGCGGCTCTTCGCTCAAAATGGCAAACTTATCGTCCAGTAGCGACACCACAAGCGATTATACAAACCGCTCAGAGGGCTGTATGAGTGGCGCCGAGTGGATCTGCCTGGGCCTCCCTTCACGCTTTCCCTGCTGCTGTCATCCGGCCCGAAGCCGGTTTTAGCTGCACTGCGCACAAAAAGACCTCTTTAGCAGCAACCAAGCCTGTCGGCAAGGGAGGAGCCTATTTTCACACTAAAGCCGGCCGCTTTGCGTTATCATTTGCAATTTGACACTGCATTGCTATCATAAAAACCGAGCATGACTTCTCATTTTAGTCGGGTAGCCTTTACCTACGACCGGACGCGGTATCATCCGCCCGAGGTTTCAGGGCGCATCGCCACGGCGCTCACGGCTCCTGTCGAGAAGTTATTTCGCGACCCGTTGTTTCTAGAAATCGGGGCAGGAACGGGTCGCATTTCAGTTCCCATCATTGCCCGGGGGTATCGTTATATTGCCCTGGACGACAACCCGGCCATGCTCGAGGTCTTGCGGCAGAAGGTGGCCGGAGTGGCCCGCAAGGCCCGCCTGGTCGAAGCCGATGCCCGCGAACTGCCTTTTGAGCGGGGCAGCCTGCATGCTGTTATAGCGGTACACTTCTGGCATTTGCTCGACAACTGGCAGCAAGCCCTGCAGGAAAGCCTGCGGGTATTACGCTCAGGCGGCTTTCTTTTTGAAGGCTGGGATCAGTCAGATGAGGAGAGCGAGGACTGGCGCATTCAGCAAAAGTGGAAGGAAATCCTGGCTGGGCTCGGTTATAAGCTGGTGCGGGGCCGGCATCAGGCCCGCCTGGCCGAGGTGGAAAAAGAACTGCTGCGGCATGGCCTCGAGCCCAAATCCAAAACAGTCGCCGACTGGATTGAGCTTCGCAGCCCCCGTACGAGCCTCGAGATGCTCCTGGAGCGCATTTACTCCTTCACCTGGGATGTGCCAGAGGAGGTTTTCAGGCCCTCGGTAGCCGAGTTAATGCAGTGGGTCAGCGCAACCTACCCCGATCCGGACTTGGAGTACCCGATTCACTGGAAATTTGTGGTCCGGAGCAGCAGGGTGCAGTAGCTTCGCGACCTGCTCGTTTCGCTACCAGACCAGCGAAAGCCACAGTATCTCAGACCCGAGCAAGGCCAAACCGCGAAAGCCGCCTCCTGATTTCGGTGTCCATGGGCGGGCGGGCCCCGAACCGCCCAATGACCCAACCCGCGACCTGCACAGCGAGTTGGCCGGCGGCCAGGGCATCTTTAGAGCGCAGGTAATGCCCCAGAAAAGCCCCCCCAAACGAATCGCCCGCGCCGGTGGCATCGACCGGCTGGTCGCGCGTGGCCTCGAGCTCGATTAGCTTCCCCTGGTCGAGAATCAGGGCGCCATCGGCGGCCAGCTTGAGCAGGATCATGGCCTCGGGGTAAAGCTTTTGCAAGACCTCGAGCACATCTTCAGGCTCCCTTGCACCGGTAAGGGCCTGGCCCTCGTCCAGGTTGGGGAACACAAAATCGAGCGAAAGATCGCGGGTCATGCGGCGAAACTCCTCGCGTCCGATTTCCCGGATCATCTGAAAAGAGCCGGGGTCAAACGAGATGGTCAGGCCGGCCTCGCGTGCGACCTGTACGGCCTTGAGCGCGGCTTGCCGGGGAGGGTCGGTAAAGAGCGACCAGGCTGTTACGTGGAGGTGCCCCGCTTGCTTGATTACCTCTACGGGCACCTCTTCGGGGCGCAGGTCGAAGTCGGCTCCCTGGGAGGTTAGCATGGAGCGTTGTCCCGCCGCGTCAATCAGCACCAGAATTACTCCGGTGGGCGTGCTGCTGTTCCAGATAATGTGCGGTTCGACGCCCTCAGCGGCCAGCTCCTGCACGGCAAACTCGCCGAAGCGGTCGCGCCCGACCTCCCCAATGAACCCTGCTGGAAAGCCCACCCGTGCCGCCCACACCGCCACATTGGCAGCGCTGCCGCCCCCCATCAACAAAACCCGTCCGGTGGTGTCGCCGCCGGGGAGCAACAGTGTATTGGGCTTTGCCAGTACATCCCAGGTGAGGTCGCCAATGGCAACAAGTGGTTTGAGGTTAGCCATTGGGCCGATTGTACCCTGCTCTGCATCGGATGCATGGGGGTTGACTTAGGTATGTCTACCGGACTAAACTACCCTTTGCTGCGCGGGGCCATTGCCATAAATGCGATACGCAAGGCAAAACATGGGCCGTTAGCTCAGTCCGGTAGAGCGTTCGTCTCCAAAACGAAAAGTCGGAGGTTCGAATCCTTCACGGCCCGCCAAAAGAACAATCCTCTGGACGAAATTCCAGTGATGAATATTCCGCTGACTACTGTCTCACAAACAATCCGTGGGTAATACCCCCACTGCTATCGAACCTATGCTGAACTAGGGAAAACAAGCTGGTGTCCCCCTTCTCGTAGTATCTGTAAATCGCATAGGCTAAGAGGTCTGCTAATTGAATCAGCCTCGAGGCTTTTGAGTCCAAAAATAGCGGTACTTCGGCAAAGTTGCGAATGATTCCCCAGGTGTACCCCTTGGTTCGGAAATCTGTTGCGAGGGTCTGAATGGTGGATTCATAGGTAGTTTTGTCGAAAACGATAAGCCCGCGTTGGGTATCCCCATTTTTATGAAGACGGATCAGGTACTTATCAAAACGGCTTGCCAACTGCTCAAAGGCTATTTCAACGGGGTCTCGTGGTGATACGGCGCTTTTCTTTACTACGCTTGCGAACAGCCGATTGCTGGGGTGGGAATTAGCAAAAACATTCAGTGCATCGCGCATGGCTTCAATGCGGTCAGCTTTGGGAAACCTACGCCACGCATTCCTGCCTACAAACATGGGGCTACCGTGCAATTCAACGGAGGTCGGATCGGCGGGGTTGAACCTACTGGCAATTTCATGGAGTTTTTTTTCCAACCACCAACCCTGACGCTCAAAGGCGCAGAATCCCGCCAGAACAAAATGTTGTTGCGCTGGGTCGTCTATTCTGCCCGATTCATCGGCATACAGCATATACATGCTGAAATCTTAACAAAAAGTCAGTCGAGGAGAGACCATGCTCTCGCGGCCCGTAAAGACAGACCTCTCGACTGCTAAAAAGAGTATATCATGATATATATCAATATATACATAGTATGTCACACTCTTTACCACAATGGCATACTGGTACATAACCATAGGGTGCATCCTGATTTGTTAATTCTGTTACATGCATGACCTAACGCCTCGAGGCAAACTGCGCCCGCAGGGCCTTGAGCCGTTCGCGCACCTTGCCTTCCCAGCCCTCCCCGGTGGCTTCGTAGAGGGTCAGACCCTCGAGTGTTTCGGGCAGGTAGGGCTGGGCGAAACTGCCCTCGGGGTCGTCGTGGTAGTAGGCGTAGCCCCGCCCGTAGCCAAGCTGCTGCATCAGGGCGGTGGGAGCGTTGCGGATGTGCAGCGGAATGGGGGCATCGGGGTGCTGGTGGGCCGCGTTCCGGGCATTTTTCCAGGCTACATAGCTGCTGTTGGACTTGGGGGCCAGGGCCAGGTAGATGACCAGCTCGGCCAGGGCCAGTTCGCCCTCGGGGCTGCCCAGGAAGTCGTAGGTGTCTTTGGCAGCCATGGCCAGGCGCAGGGCGCCCGGGTCGGCCAGGCCCACGTCCTCCACGGCCATGCGGGCCAGCCGGCGGGCCAGGTAGAGGGGGTCGGCACCGCCCTCAATCATGCGGGCAAAGTAGTAGAGTGCAGCGTCTACATGGTTACCGCGCACCGACTTATGCAGGGCCGAGATCAGGTCGTAGAAATGTTCGCCGCCCTTGTCAAAGTTGAGGGTGCTGCTGCCCAGGGCTTCTTTGGCTGCGGCCAGAGTAACGCGGCCCTCACCCAGGCTGCTGGCGAGCTCGAGCGCCGACAGGGCCCGCCGTGCGTCGCCCATAGCGGCCTGAGCCAATAGGTCCAGGGCCTCCGGGTCGGCCTGGGCTTTTAGACCCTCGGGGTGGACCAGGGCCCGCTCCAGGAGCCTGCGGGTGGCCTCTTCGTCTAGCGGCTGAAGCACGTACACCCTGGCACGGGAGCGCAGCGCGGGGTTGACCTCGAAGCTGGGGTTTTCGGTGGTGGCCCCAATCAGGGTCAGGAGGCCCGACTCCAGGTGCGGCAACAGTGCGTCCTGCTGCGACTTGTTGAAGCGGTGAATTTCGTCCAGAAACAACACCAGGCTGCCTTCTTCCTCGGCCCTGGCCACAATTTCTTTGATGTCCTTCACCCCTGCATTCACTGCCGATAGCGCCACCATTTCTAGCTGGGCCCCCTGCGCCAGCAGGCGGGCCAGGGTGGTCTTGCCGGTGCCGGGTGGCCCCCACAGGATAAAAGAGGACAGGCGGCGGGTCTCGAGCATCCGCCGCAGGGGCTTGCCTGGCCCGGTCAGGTGTTCCTGGCCCACTACCTCGTCCAGTGTTTTGGGGCGTACCCGCTCGGCCAGAGGCACTATGCTCACAACGTAATTGTACCAGAGCGGGGTAAAAGACCCCAGACCCCGGCCCTTGCGCACTGGCTACCGAGCACCCCTTTTCGGACTTTTTCAATGGTCATTCTTGGCATATGGGCAGGCCCTTTGGTTCTATGCTAGGAACCATGTGGCTATCCTTACTGCCCTGGGCGTTTGTCCTGCTGGGCCTGCTGCCGTTGTGGCTATTCCCCCGGCAAGAGAGCGTTTACCCCGGTGTGGTGTTTTTGGTTGCAGCCCTGATTCTAGCCGCAGCCGCAAGCCTCTATGCTAGGGTGCCGCTGGGCCCTCAGGTTCGCTTTTTCTGGGTATTGGGCCTGAGCATCCTGAGCAGTGTGGTGGCGGTGGCGGCCAGCCGCGACCTGGCTCAGGTTCCCGATGATGTAGCGGTCATGGCGGCGGTGGCGAGCTTGATGGGGGCTTGCGTGTTCTTGATTGGGTTGTATTTCCTGCTCCGGCGCGAGACGCCCAGCCTACCCACGCCTGTGCAATTGGGCCTTCACAACCAGGAAGGCGTTATGTCGTATGCCGCCCTGCAAGCCCTGGCTCCAAGCCTCGAGACCCTCGCGGCGGTGCGGCCTGTCACGCTATTGCTGCTGCACACCCGCGCCGATCAGCCCGGCCCCGAACTGCTGCAATTCCTGCGCCAGCCCGACATGGTCTTCCAGCTCAAACCGGGCCAGTTTCTGATTGCCCTGCAAGGCAGCAACCTCGAGGGCGCCCAGATCGTCTTCCGCCGCATCCGGCAAAACCTGGTGATTCGGGCCTACGGGGTTCTGCCCCTTCAGGGTCTGAGCCTGCAGCAAGCCCTGACGCAGCTCGAGGGGGAGCTCGAGCACTTCTACCTGACGCAACACTGAGGATGAGCCAAAAGCTGAAGGCCCGGTACCACGATACCCAAGAGGACTGAAGGGACTGCGAGATATCGAAGCAAAAGCCGGGAAGTGTTGCGCTATGCCCAGTAAAAAGCCAGCCTGGATCCGCCTTTGGCTCTTGGAGACGGTCGTACTCTCTCCAGCCGCCCTAGACCGCCATCAGGCCAGCACGTTCTTCGAAGGCCAGCTCGAGGCCGCCCTTGCCCAGTATCTCGCCCAGCGCCTTGAAGAAAACCCGGTAGTGTTCGGGCCGGGCACTCTCGCCCATCAGGCCTAGCCGCAGTACTTTGCCCGCGGTGGGGCCGATGCCGCCTGCTACCGAAATGCCTCTCGCATAGAGCGCTTTGCGTATTTCGGCCTCGTGCAGCCCCTGGGGTGGGCGCACCACCAGCACTGTGGGCAGCCGGGCGCCTTCGGCGGCGTAGGCGCTGAAGCCCAGCTCTTCCAGGAGGGAAAGCACCGCAGCGTACAGGGTCTCGGCCCGTTTTTGCCGCTTTTCCAGGCCTTCTTCCAGGGCCAGCTTCAAGGCTTCCTCCAGGGCATAATGCAGCAAGACAGGTGAGGTACAGAAATAGCCCTCCTGCTCCCAGTACACTGCCACCCGCGATAGGTCGGAGTACCAGCCCCGTACCTGTCCCAGGCACTCGCGCCCACGCTGTGAGAGGGCAAAGGGGGCCAGGCCAGGTGGGGCCGAGAGGCACTTCTGACTACCTGTAAAGGCATAATCTACGCCCAGTTTTTGCATCGAGAGGGGCATCATACCGGCCGTGGTCACCGCATCCAGCATGAACAGGGCTCCGTGGGCCTGGACCAGGGTGGCAATCTCTTCTACCGGGTTGAGCACGCCGGTGCTGGTTTCGCCATGTACCAGGGCGACCAGTTTATAGGGGCGGTGGTTCAACTCCTCGGCTACTGCCTGAGGGTCAATGGGGTGGCCCGGCTCGGAGCGCAGCACCTTGTAGTCGAACCGGTAGGCGTGGGCGATCTCCACCATGCGCTCGCCAAAAGTGCCGCTAACCAGCAACAACACCGCATCCCCTTCATCGGCCAGGTTGTTCAGACCGGCTTCCATGCCCAGGCTACCTGATCCCGGCATGGCCGCCAGCAAAGCGCCCTCGCCTGGATCAAACAGAAGATTCAAGTGCTCACGTATGCGTCGGTTGGTGGCCAGCACCTCGGGGTCGAGGTGACCGCGCATCTCCTTGGCGAGTGCGGTCTGAACTCTGGGGTGAATGGGTGTGGGGCCGGGCGTCAAAAGAACCATGGATATCCTCCAAACAAAAATACGGCTCTCCGCTGGGCATACCCCTACGGCCTCTTCCGGAGAAGAGCGCCACTATAGGGTAGCTCGTGCGAAGAACCGCATCTGGCCTGAATATACAGGGCTTTATGCAGTTTGTCAAAATAGCCCGAGAAAAACCCGGCCACCCCACTAACCTCAGGGTATGACCGGCGATGGTCCAGCCCGGCCCCAGGGTGTTGGTCTTGAGGATCTCCAGGATGTGGCTGCGGGGCGACCCCCGAACCGCCCGTGTCTAAACACACAAGAAAAATACCTAAGCCTGGTAGACTAAACTTCGATGAACGATTACTACGCAACCCTGGGCGTAGACAAGAATGCGAGTGCCGACGAAATCAAGCGGGCATATCGCAAACTGGCGCTCCAGTACCATCCCGATAAAAACCCCGGCGACAAGGCTGCCGAGGAACGGTTCAAGGAAATCAATGAAGCTTACGCGGTACTCTCCGACCCCGAAAAGCGGGCCAATTACGACCGCTATGGCACTGCGACACCCGGCGGGCTGGGTGGGGCTGGCGGCAACTATGGCGATATCTTCGACCTGTTTGAGCAGGTTTTTGGCTTTCGCTCGCCCGGTGGTGGGGGAAGCCGTGCACCGCGGGGCGAGGACCTGGAAGCCGCGGTCGAGATTGAACTGATCGATGTGTTGCACGGCGTTGAGAAAGAGATTGAGTACGACCGCCTGGTAACCTGCGAAAGCTGCAACGGACAGGGTGGCAAACGCCAGAGCTGCCGCTCGTGTGGAGGTCGGGGCACGCTCGAGCAAATCCAGCGTACTTTTTTTGGCAACATGGTGGCCCAGGTGCCCTGTACCGCCTGCCGGGGCCGGGGCTACACCCTTTCCGAGAGCTGCCAAACCTGCAAGGGTCAGGGGCGGGTCAGGCGCAGGGAAAAAATCAAGGTCAATATGCCAGCAGGCATCGACGAAAACCAGCTCTTGCGGGTTTCGGGCATGGGCAACCTGGGGCCCGGTGGGCCGGGCGACCTGTTTGTGCGTCCGCACATCCATTCCCACCCACACCTTCACCGTGAGGGTTCCAGCCTGATTTACGAGCTAAAGCTGGGGCTGGCCCAGGCTGCACTGGGCGCAAAAGTCCAGATTCCGGGTTTGGAGGGGGAGCTCGAGCTCAATGTACCTCCCGGCACGCACGACGGCGAGGTATTCGAGCTCGAGGGCCAGGGCTTGCCCTACCCTGGTAGTCGCAGCCGGGGCAAGCTACGGGTGGTGACTCAGATTGCCGTACCGCACAGCCTCTCCAAGAAGGCTCGAGACCTGCTGCGTCAGTATGCCCATGAGGTAGGGGAGGAGGTTGCGCCCGAGGGCTTCTGGGACAAGGTGAAGCGGGTGTTTAGAGGGTGACCCAGCCGACTCCCCATCGGGCACAGGTTTAGCGCACTTGCGGGAAGCCCAAATCTACCTTGCTGCTGCTGGGGTCGGGCCAGCGGCTGGTGACCACCTTGGCCCGGGTGTAGAACTGCACGCCTTCGGGGCCGTACATGTGGAGGTCGCCGAACAGGCTGGCCTTCCAGCCGCCAAAGCTGTAGTAGGCCACTGGCACCGGAATGGGCACATTGATGCCTACCATGCCCGCCTCTACATCGAACTGGAACTGCCTTGCTGCACCGCCGTCGCGGGTGAAGATGGCGGTGCCGTTGCCGTAGGGGTGCTCGTTGACCATTTTTACGGCCTCATCGTAGGTCTTGACCCTGGCTATACCCAGCACCGGCCCAAAAATTTCGTCGTCGTAGCACTTCATGCCGGGCTTCACATTGTCCAACAGGCTGGTGCCCAGGAAGAAACCCTCTGATGAGGTGATGGGGTCCTGTCGCCCGTCCACCACCACCGTAGCCCCTTCCTTGGGGGCATTTTCGATGTAGGAGGCCACCTTGTCGCGGTGCTCGCGGGTAATCAACGGCCCCATCTCCACGCCCTCTTCCAAACCAGGCCCCACCTTGATTTTGGGAAGGCGCTCCTTGATGGCGGCGATCAGGGCCTCGGCGGTCTGGTCGCCCACCGCCACCACCTGCGAGATGGCCATACAGCGCTCGCCCGCCGAGCCATAGGCGGCACTCACGGCGGCATCGGCGGCCATGCCGATGTCGGCGTCGGGCAGCACGATCATGTGGTTCTTGGCTCCGCCCAGAGCCTGCACCCTCTTGCCGTTCTTGGTCCCAGTCTCGTAGATGTATCTGGCGATGAGGGTGGATCCCACGAAGCTCACAGCCTTGATATCGGGGTGCTCGAGCAGCCGGTCTACTGCGAGTTTGTCGCCCTGCACCACGTTAAACACCCCATCTGGCAAACCCGCCTGCTGCAATAGCTCAGCCAGGAACAGGCTAGGGGAGGGGTCTTTTTCCGAGGGCTTCAGCACAAAGGTGTTGCCGCACGCGATGGCGTTGGCGAACATCCACATCGGCACCATCGCGGGGAAGTTAAACGGCGTGATGCCCGCCACCACGCCCAGCGGCTGGCGAATCTGGTAGACATCTACCCCGCGGCTGGCCTGCTCGGAGTAACCCCCCTTCAAGAGGTGGGGAATGCCGGTGGCGAACTCCACGTTCTCCAGGCCACGGGCCACCTCGCCCAGGGCATCGGCCAGGGTCTTGCCATGCTCTAAGACGATTAGCTCGGCCAGTTTGCGGCGGTTCTGGTCGATCAGCTCGCGGAACCTGAACATGATCTCGGCGCGACGCGAAAGCGGGGTCTGCCGCCAGCTCTTGAAGGCCTCCTTCGCAACCGCAACTGCTGCGTTGACCTCCTCCAGCGAGGCCAGGTCTACGCTGGCCTGCTGTTGCCCGGTAGCGGGGTTCCAGACTACCCCGCTGCGTCCGGACTGCCCCTCGACCAGCCTGCCGCCAATCCAGTGCGAAACGCGCTTGATGGTGATTTCGGGTTCCATGATCGCCATATACTGCCTCCTTCACAGAGAAACTCGAGTGTTAGCCAAAAGACCCCAGGTGGCCTCATGGTAGGAGCTAAGGCTCGTGGAGCGCAATGGACAGTTTGTCAAAACAGTCTAATACCAGATTCGGTTAGTTCGACAACGAAGGGTACCGAACTAACCCGACCGAAGTTATCCGCGTAGCGGAGGGCGATACCGCCCCTTGGAAGGGATGCGCTTTCTTCGCCGACCGTAGGGAGACGTTTGTTTCGCCGAGACGCCTTTTTCGCCGACTGCAAGGAGATGCCTGTTTCGCCGACCGTAGGGAGGGGTGGGGTGGGGTGTGCTCTAGGATTCAAGGTGCGTCGCGCGCGGCGCAACCAAGCCTCTGGTTATTTTGGTTTGAAAGACTATCTTTTTGAATCCGGTATGGCTGGCTATTTTTTCGGTTCGGTTACTTTGCGTACTCTACTGCCCGGCTCTCCCGCACCACCGTGACCTGCACCTGGCCCGGGTAGTTCATGTCACGCTCGATGCGCCCGGCTATCTCGCGCGCCAGCAGGGTAGCCTTGGCGTCGGAGATGCGGTCGGGCTTGACAATAACCCGTACCTCGCGCCCAGCCTGCACCGCGAAGGCATTGTCTACGCCGGGGAAACTGAGGGCGATACGCTCCAACTGCTCGAGGCGCTGGATGTACTCTTCGAGGCTCTCGCGCCGCGCTCCCGGTCGGGCCGCGCTGATGGCGTCGGCGGCAGCAGCCAGTACCGAGTAGAGGGTCTCGCCATTTTCGGGGTCGTGGTGGTGGGCGATGGCATCGATGACCTCCCTGGGCTCGCCAAAGCGGGAAGCCAGGGTAATGCCAATCTCCACATGAGTGCCCTCGATCTCGCGGTCGACCGATTTGCCCAGGTCGTGCAGCAGCCCGGCCCGGCGGCCCAAAGCGGCGTCCAGGCCCAGCTCAGAAGCCATGATGCCGGTCAGGTGGGCAACCTGTACCGAGTGTTTGAGCACGTTCTGGCCGTAGGAGCTTCTGAAATGCAGCCGGCCCAGGAGCTGCACCAGGCCCGGCTTGAGGCCTACTACCCCGGCCTCGAGGGCAGCCTCCTCACCGCGCTCGTAGATGAAGGTTTTCATCTCGTTTTTGGCTTTTTCCACCACTTCTTCGATGCGGCTGGGGTGGATGCGCCCATCCTGCACAAGCTGGTCGAGGGCCATCCTGGCAATTTCGCGGCGCATGGGGTTGAAGCTACTGAGCAATACGGCCTCGGGGGTGTCGTCGATGATCAGGTCTACCCCAGTCAGGGCTTCGAAGGTGCGAATGTTGCGGCCTTCGCGCCCAATGATGCGGCCTTTCATAGCATCGGAAGGGATGGGCACCACCGAAACCGCCAGGGCGGCGGCGGTCTCGGAGGCCTGGCGCTGGGCAGCCTGGGCCAGGAGCTTTTGCGCCTCGCGCTTCACCTCGAGGCGGATTCGCTCCAGGTTGGCCTTAATCCGGAGGGCCTTTTCTTCTTCTAGCTCGGCATCCAGCCTCGAGAGGAGCAGGCTCCGGGCCTCCTCCCGGCTCATTCCGGCCACCTCCTGAAGCTTGAGGTCGATTTGCCGTTCGCGCCCGGCGAGTTCGGCCTGCTGAGCCTCCAGGGCCTTCTCCAGTGCATCGAGCTTTTCTTCCTGCTCATCGAGTTTGGCCGCTCGTGCATCGAGCTGCTCACCCCGCCTTGCCAGCCGCTCGGTCTCGCGCTTGAGCTCCTCGCGCTCGGCCCGGCTGGCCTGCAGGTCGGCTTGCAGTCGCTCGCGCTCGGTCTGAATGGAGATGCGCTCACTGGCCAGGGCTTCGCGCTCGGCTTGCAGGCTGGCCTGTAGACGTTCGCGCTCTTCGCGGAGCTGCTGGCGCAGCCGCTCCTCGCCCTGTGTGCGGAGGCGCTCGAGTTCGGCCTGGGCGCTCTGGCGCAGGCTTTGCACCTCGGCCTGGGCACTCTGACGCAGGCTCTGGGCCTCGGCGCGGGCGGTCTCGAGCTGGGTTCTGGCCTGGGCCTGGGCCTGCTCGAGGGCGGTCTGGGCCTGGCGGCGCGCCGCTTCCAGGGTTTGCTGGGCCTCGCGGCGGGCGGCCTCCAGTTCGCTCTTATTGTCCTCGGCCTGGCGGTTGCTGCGCTGTAGAAGCAGCACCACGACCACCGCCAGCACGATCACGATCAGCGTGAGGATCAAATCCAGGGGAGTAAAAGCCATCGGTACCTCCAGGGGTGCAAGGAGGTTCCCACAGTTTCAGGTCTGGCAAGCGTCTTGTTTAGATAAACCCTCTATCTCGAGCGCATCCCTGCCTGGAGTGGCTTTCCCACATCCTCCACACAATGAGGGGGGTATGGGGTGAGCCACCCCCTGGAGTGAGGGTGGAAACCGCCACCGGATTTGCTCGAGCTAAACGCCCAACCAGAGGTAGACCACTCATAAGCTCTACACCAAGCTGCCCTTTGGCCCGGTAGAAGTCCACCGGGCATTTTGTTTGAACAACGGCTTCCTGGCCCTTCATACTGGGAGAACCCCGTCTAGCAAGCAGTTTAAGCTTCGGCAACCACGGTAGAGGACTCCACATCCTCTTCTGGGGCTGCCAGTACCGATAGCTTACCAGCTTGGGCCAAAACTTTCTCGCGAATCTCCTGAGCCAATCGGGGCTCGCCCTTAAGGAACTCGGCGGCTTTCTCCTTGCCCTGGCCCAACCGGGTCTCGCCATAGGACAGCCAGGAGCCGGATTTGTCCACCACCTCGGTCGCAATCGCCACCGTCACCAGGTCGGCCAGGGGGTCTATGCCCTTACCGAAATACAGCTCGATCTCGTGCTCGCGGAAGGGGGGAGCCAGCTTGTTCTTGGTCACTTTGACCCGCACCCGGTTGCCTACGGCGTCGTTGCCTACCTTGATTGGCTGGCCCTGTTTACGCACATCCAGCCGCACCGAGGCATAAAACTTGAGCGCCCGCCCCCCAGGGGTGGTCTCGGGGTTGCCGTACATGGTGCCTACCTTTTCGCGGATCTGATTGATGAAGATGGCGGCGGTGTTGCTCTTGGAAAGGGCTGCGGTCAGCTTCCGCAGGGCCTGGCTCATCAGGCGGGCCTGGAGACCCACGAAGGCATCGCCCATCTGCCCCTCAATCTCGGCCTGGGGTACCAGCGCAGCTACCGAATCCACCACAATTACATCGATGGCCCCCGAGCGAGTCAGAAGTTCTACAATCTCCAGGGCCTGCTCGCCAGTGTCGGGCTGGGAGACCAGCAGATCGTCGATGTTGACCCCCAGGCTCCTGGCGTAGATGGGGTCCAGGGCGTGCTCGGCATCCACAAAAGCTGCCACGCCCCCAGCGGCCTGGGCCTGGGCCACAATCGAAAGGGCCAGGGTGGTCTTACCGCCTGATTCGGGCCCATATATCTCGATAATCCTTCCCCGGGGGATTCCACCTATACCCAGGGCCATGTCCAGGCCCAGGCTTCCGGTGGAAATCACGTCTACTTGCTGCCGGGGCGCCTCGCCCAGGCGCATGACCGCACCCTTGCCGAATTGCTTCTCGATGGACTTTAAGGCCCCTTCCAACGCTTTTTGTTTCTCTTTATTCATATTCACTCCTTCAGACTGCCGGGGGATGCCATTCAACCAAGTGGAAACTGCTCTATAACACGGTATTTTGAACCCGAACGCTCCAGCTTAGACTCCACCAAGCATACTGCTTCGGCTTTGAATTGCAGATTCATCACCATCGGGCCGATACGGGGAGCGGGGCCTTTTTTGCGGGCCAGGGTGAGGTGGGGACTGAAGGCCTTGGATTCTATCGCCAGGGATTGCTGTAACCCCCTGGCCAAAGCTTCCAGACCTACCCCGGTGGCCTTGACAAACCAGACCCTGGGAGAGCCTGTGGCAGGAAAGTACCCGGTTCCGCCGAGCTCTACCTTGAAAGCGGGCACTGTGGCTGCTACTTCTCGCCCGATTCGGCGAAACTCCGCCAGGCGCTCTTCGGGCTGTTGTCCCAAAAAGAGAAGGGTAATGTGGAGCTGGTGGGACGGGCTCAATTTCCAGCCCTTGAAGGACTGTACCCTTTGCTGGGCCTCGCCAAGGGCTTCTTGCACCTTGCGTGGGGGAAAAATGGCGTAGAAAAGCCTCACAATGACCCCCTGTGATCAGGCCGAACGCCGCGGATTGAGAACCCAGGGCCAAACGAAGCTTGTGGGATTTGTGTATTCAACAGAGCCGGGGTCGAGGTAGCTGAACCCGCCTCGAGACCCAGCGGCTCCCTACGATGGGTCATTGGGTCCCCCGCAGTTCGGATACCAGAAAGGCCAGGGCGGCGTGGGCAGCTCGCTGACGCAACACATCGCGGTTGGCTCCCGGTAAGAGGTAGTGCCTGGATCGGGTGCCGCCGGGGCCAGCCAGACCCACATAAAGTGTACCCACCGGCTGGCTTTCAAGGGTTTCGGGGCCTGCGACCCCAGTGGTGGAGAGGGCATAGGTTGAGCCCAGCATGTCGCGGGCGGCGGAGGCCATGGCCTCGGCGAATGCAGCCGAGACCACCCCATGTTGGGGGGCCAGCTCCGGAGGGATGGGAAGCCGCGACTTGGCAGAAAGGCTGTAAGGTACGAGCCCTCCCAGGTAGCTTTTGGAAGCGCCGGCGACCCCCGTCAGGAGGGATCCCAGCACCCCTCCGGTTACCGACTCGAGGGTAGCCAGCGTCGCCTGCTGGCCCTCCAGCGTCTGGAGGGCCAGCGACGGGAGGGTATCGCCTTCCTGGCCCCACAGGGCCTCGCCCAAAAGTGAGCGAATGCGCGTTGCCAGCTCGTCTACCCGGTTTGGTTCTCCCCGCACCACCACAGCGACCCCGTCCACCTTGGCGTAGGTGCCGACCTCCACCGTGCCGCCCCGCTGAAACAGGTCGCCCAGAAGCTCCACGATGCGCGACTCCCCCAGGCCAAAAGTCTTGAAGACGACCTGCTTGTAGGGCTTTTGCGGCAGGTTCAGTCTGGGCAGCACGGAAGCCCACATGGGCCGCCACTCGCCAGGCGGGCCCGGCAGGCAGACCAGATCTCTGTCGTCCTGGTGAACCCACCAGCCAGGGGCGGTACCTCGAGGGTTTTCAATCCAGGAGGCGGAAGGAATTTTGAGGGCCTGTTTGCGGTTGGCCTCGGGCATCCGCCAGCCCCGGGCCTCGAACAGCTTTTCCAGCCCCTGCAAGACCAGGGGGTCGAGCACCAGCTCCTGGCCCAGGGCAGCCGCAATGGCCTCGCGGGTGATGTCGTCGGGGGTGGGGCCCAGCCCACCGGAAAGTACCACCAGCCGAGACTTTTGCCAGGCCTCTTGCACCTCCTGGGCCAGGGTTGCTAAGTCGTCGGCTACCCGCACCGTCCGGTGCACAACCACGGCGTAAGGCCGAAGACTGACCGCGATTTCGGCCGTGTTGGTATCCACGGTTTCGCCATACAAGAGTTCGTCCCCTACACCGATGATTTCTGCTAAAAACATAATAACCTCTATAGATTACAACATCTTTTGAATTGCGTCAAAGGTGCTGCTCCCCATACATCATAGAGGGATTCCTGGCAAAATCGGACGCCCCCAAGGGCCGTGAAGCCGTGCAGGACTTGTTTGCTGCGAATAGGAAGCTCAAAAGCGTGGGCCGGCGCCGAGGCGACGCGGGCTTGGCTTGCGAAGAAGAACAAAAGAACCATAACCCCGCAACTTTGCAACCTGGGGCTGTTGGAAAGCTTGCTCGGGAGGGGTTAATTTTGCTGAGGTCACGTATGATTAGGCAGCCGAGTTTGGACTGTTTATCGCTCAAAGCATGGGCAGGGCCGCAACCGTGGCCGACCAGCCCTCAACCTGCACCTGGTCGCCGGGGGCCAGTTCCTTGCGCAGCAGGGCCAGTGCTACCGCGCCCAGACGAGGGGAGTCCACCGCAGTACCCACCCTGCCTACTCGCTTGCCCTCGCGGAAGACCTCGGCCCCGGCAGGGATTTCCTTTTGCCCCAAAAGACCCATCAACTGATAGCGGGTGTTGCCCCGTGCCTCGAGCCGGGCCATAATTTCTTGCCCCAGATAGCAGCCTTTTTTGTAGTTCACCCGGTTGTCCCAGCCGACTTCCTGGGGCAGTTCGCCCAGGGCTTCGGCAAGGTCGGCCCGGCCCCGCTCGACCCGCCAGATGTGCCAGGCTTCGCGACCCACGGGGGCTGCCCCGCTTTCTAACATCTGGGCAAGCAAATGGGCCTGATTGTTGGCTAAAAACAGCCAGAGCCCAAACTCATCCCTGGTCATAACCAGGGCCTCGGTTGCACGCATACCCCAGCGGGGGGGCAGCGCGCCCAGCCGCTCTGCAACTTCCCCAACCCTGGAACCCTGCAGCCGCAAGGTGAGCCACCCCTCGGGTTCGCTCACCTCTACCTGATCGAACACAATGTATCTGCGAAAGCGGTCGGCCAGGGCCTTTGCACTGGGCGAGCTAATCCAGAAGGAGTCGCCAAGATTGAGTACCAGGCCGGTGTGCTCAATCTGTCCCTTGGCGTTTAGAAAGACCGTCTCGAGCCAGCTTTCCCTGGGCATCTGACGTATGTCAGAGGTGCACTGGTTGTGTAAAAAATCGCGACGATCGGTTCCTTTTAGCTCGACCAGGCCATACTCGGAAAAGTCGAGCAGCGCCGCACCGTACTGCAGGGCCTCGAGTTCAGACTCGACTCTGCCGTAGTTCCAGGGAATCTCCTGCGCTCCTTGCATGCGCCAAACAGCACCCAGCGATTCGTGCAGCGCTCGCAACGACATGCCTTCATTTTAGGCCATCGAAGCCTGAAAAACCTTTCCAGCTTACGATCAACCTGGGGGGTTGGGGCGGTCCCTAGCGCACCTGAACCCGATAGAGAAAGTACCCACCCTGTGCGGGTAATAGAGCCGGTGCAGTGCCGCTGCCGCTGGGGTTGGGGGCGGTGCTGAGGGTGCAGAACGAGGCCAGGTTGAGGCTAATGCTCCCCACGCTGCCCAGATCGGGGCGGACCAGGGTGCCACCCGGACAGGCCAGTTCCACCTCCCCGGTGCCACCGTAGGCGTTTTGCACCAGGTCGGTGAAGAAGGGGATGGGGTCAAGGAGCACCACGTTGAAGATGGGCTGGCTGCCGATATTCTGATAGGTGATGCGGTACTCGAGGATCTCGCCCGGGCGCCCCTGTGCATTGGCTGCGAAAGGGCTACCGCTGCTCACGTTGCGGACCTCTTTTTGCAAGCGCAGGGTTCCAGTGGCTACCACCGTGGTGGCATCGAGGAGGGAACGGCTCTCCAGCACAGCGGGGTTGCCCGCCCACTGCAAGGCCGCCTGGAGGGTGGCCATGTCCAACCGCCCACTCGGCAGGCCTGCCGGAACCACCACCTGCACCTCCAGGGCACAGGCCCGCAGGCTGCCGTCCGCCTCGCGGGGCCAGGAAGCCCCCACCATGAAGGAGAGGGGCAGGGGGCTAAAGCCCTCGGTGCTCTCCCAGGTGCCGTTGCAGTTGGTATCCAGCCGGGCCTGGTAGCTGAAGCTGGGCGTGCTGGCCAGGCTAAGGGTTACGCTCCCTAGGGTTCCAGGCCGGAAGAGGTGGCTGTAGGTAATCGCCCCAGGGCTGGGGGTCTGGCCCGACTGGTCGGGCTGGAAGGCACTTGGGCGCACCACCCCAAAGTTGCGCACCAGGCTGGCCGGAAGGCTGCCGGCTGCCCCCAGGAGGAGCGTCGCCCCGGGGGAGGTAGGCGCGGTGGCCTGGGCCCAGCTTCCCACCAGGCTTGCCGTGCTCCCATCGTTCCAGCCGGTGGCCGGGCGCAGGGGGTGGGAGAGGGTGACGCTTCCCCAGGCGTAGGGAATCCAGAGCAGGTAGTCCCCGTTCCCGTCGGTCGTGGTGGTGCGGGTATTCGTCCCATCGGTGGCCGTAACCACCACCCCGCTTGCTCCGCGCTCGCCCCCTTGTTGCAAGGCATCGTTCGCTGTGGCGCCCCCTTCCCCGTTGTCGTAGAAGACCCTTCCACTAAGCCGACTGCCGTGGAAGAGGCCAAAATCCTGCCCGGTCGCATCGTTATTCAAGTTCAGACTACGCACCCCACCCGTGGGGTGGATGAAGTGCCAGCCGGAGGGCGGGTTGGGCGTGGTATCGGCGGGGTTGTTGTTATCGTCCACAATAAGGGTGTAGCTGCCAGGGGCCAGGTTGGGGAAGCTGTAGGCCCCGGTGCCGGGGTTCACCGTGGCCACCTGAAGCACGCTTCCCCCCTGGAGGAGCTTGACGTAGACCGTCACCCCGCTGGTCCAGTCCTCGCCCCCGTCGCGCACGCTGTTGGGCTGGAGGTCGTGGTACACCTGGCCGGAGAGGGTATACCCCACCACCGTCGAGCTAGCCGAGACCGAGGCATTTTGGTTGAAGCCAGTACCCAGGGTCTGGCTGTTGTAGCTGACCTGGGCGGTGTTGGTGAGGGTCTGCCCCGCCGCACTGGGGAGCACCTGCACCCGGAAGCGTACCGTGGCCCCCTGGGCTGGCGGGATAAGGCCCCCTGAGGTGGCGTTGGCCCCTACCCCTAAGCGGAAACGCACCCGGTTGTTGGCGCTATCGTACTCGGCGATATCGTCCCCGGAGGCATCGGTAAAGCTGCCTGTAGGGGCCCCTAGTGCGTTGGAAACCACCACCAGGCTACCTGGCACGTACTGGGTATAGGCTGGGATGGGGTCGGTGAGGACCACGTCGGTGGCCCCGTCTAGGCCGGTGTTGGTGAAGCTCAGGGTGTACTCCAGGATATCCCCCGGCAGAACATCCCCCCCGTTTAAGTCCTGAACGGCCTTGGTGAAGGTGGTGATGAGGTTGGGGACATAGAGGTCTATCTGGAAGGTCAGAACGGTGGGAAAGTACGCATCCCCAGTACTGGTGAACTGGAGGGTGGCGCTGGTGGCCCCGTTGGGAATCCGGCCCGTGGCGTCTACGATGTCGGCGTCCACCGCCATCTGGTTGATGTAGTCAGGGGTTTTGCTGCTGAAGCGGGTGCCTAGAATGGAAACAGAGGAGTTAAAGAAGTTATTGAAGGGGTTTTGGCCATTGCTAAGGGCAAGGCCGTTGAGCAGAAGCTGGTCCCCGGTAATCCCCCCGTCCCCCTCAAAGGCCACCGCCCCCACCTGGGCGTTCACGGGGCCGCTCAGGGGGGCGAGGAAGCCAGATGGGGTAATGGTCACCGGGTTGCCACTGCTAACTACGGCCAGCCCATCGTAGACCACCAGATTGCGCAGGGATTCGTTGAGGTTGCGGTAGACCACCACCAGGCTCCAGCCGGCGTAGAACCCCAGGCCGTCGTTCCCGGTGGCGGCCAGAATCCCCCCCACCCAGTAGGTGCCGCTGCCCACAGCCTGCACCAGGCTTGTCAGGTCGGCAAAGGCGGTGTAGGGGCGGCTTGTATTGGTGCCCTGGGTCGTAATGGTGCCCAGTAAGGTGCCGCTGATGCTCTGGTAACTGCCGCTGCCGGGGGGTTTGACGGAGATCTGGTTCCGGCCTGCAGCACTGGAGCCAGCCCTGGCCCCCCAGTAAAGTCCAGCGAAGAGCACCTGGCTACCCGGAGGCAGGCTTAAGGTGGCGCTGGAAGAACCGCCCCGCCCAGTGGGCCAGGCAGGAGCGCTGGGGTCGGCGTTGATAAAACGCATGGAGCGGGTTGTGTCCAATTGGTTCGATGAGGTAAGAATCGCGTTGTTCGCCGCAGGGTTATTCATCACCGCAGAATCGCAAGCCGTATTGGTGGCATTCGGATAGCAAATGAGGGTGTTGGCTACCAGGCTAATGGCCCCCCGGTCGTTGGTCTGGTAGCGAGGGGCAAAGGGGGTGACCACCTGGGCGAAGGCCATACCGGAAAAGAGCAGAAGGGCCAATACACGTTTCACCATCCACCTCCCAGGAAGTCGAGGCGCAGGTACAGGCCAGGGGCGGTATCCGGGGTGAGGCCGGTAAAGCCGCCGAAGGTGTAGCCCAGATTGAGCCACAGGCCCTCCAGCAAGCGGAAGCTGGCCTCGAGGGCCCACGCTGCGGCCTCGGTCTGGGTGCCGGGCTGGAACTGGTAGTAGGCTGCCGCCCCCAGGCCCAGCCACTCGGTTAGGTAGTAGTTGGCCCCCAGGCCAAGCTGGTAGGTGTGGCCCGCCGGGTCGTCCAGCCTGAGCCGGTAGGCCAGGCTGGGGCGAAGCTGGAAGTGTAGACCTGGGTGGTAGCTGGTGGCCAGGGCCCCCTCGAGGGTGCGCGCCTCCCCGCTTTGCAGGCGGTGGTAGGTGAGCAGTGAGACCTCGCGGCCCCGCAGGGCATAGGCCAGGGTGAAGCGGCCCTCGGAGGTGGGCAAAAGCTGATAGGTGGCGTCAATGGAGAGGGTTTGCTGGGCGTCGAGCTGGCCCGAAGCCCCGGCCCGCACCACCACCTTGGGCTCTCTTGCTATGGCGGTCTCGCCGCCTAAAGTAGCGGTGAAGCCCTCGGCCCGGTAGTGGAGGGCCAGGCCAAAAGCCGCCTGATCTGCGCCGCTGGTGAGGCTGCGCTCGTAACCGGCGCTGGCATTCAGGCTCCAGTGTTCATCCAGCGGGAGGGGAGCCTCGAGGCCAAAGCGGGCCCGGTTGCCCTCTCCGCTCACCCCGGGAAGCTGGTAGGAGAGGGCCAGGTTGGCCGCCCCTAGCTTCTGCTTGAGGCCCAGGGTGCCGGCAAAACCCAGCCCCCAGGTCTGGAGCAGGTCGGCCTCGGCCATCAGGTTGGCATTGAAGGCATAGCTGATGCTCAACCGGGTGGTGGCACTGGCAGCCAGGCTAAAGGGCTGGGCGTGGGTTAGCTCGCTTTTGAAGGCCCCATCCTGTAGGCCCAGCCGCCCCAGGGCGCTTGTGGCGGCGCTTTCCCAGGTGTAGCCCAGTCCCGCCCCGATGGAGAAGGCCGGGCTCAGCCGACGGATGTACAAAAGGCCGGTGCGGTTGGTCTCGCTGGCCTGGTGCTCGAGGGCAAGCCTATCGGCCTCGCTCAGCCGGTAGCTGACCTGGGCCTGGCCCTGTAGCCTATTTTCGTAGGACAGGCTGGCGCTGGACTCCAAAGCCCCGCTTTGGCCGGAGACCTCGAGGCCAAACCGCCCCTGGGGTTGGGTGGCCATCTGGCTATAGCTGGCCTTAAGGCCAAAGCCCACCCCCTGGTAGGCGGCCTCGGCCCCGTAGCGCCAGGCCTCGCCCGGCAGGAGGGCGGCTCCTGCGGACAGGCTGAAATCGCCCAGCTTCCAGCGGGCCCCCAGCCCGTACCCCAGCTCCCGCGCCCCGCCCAGCGGGGCATAGACCACCCGCAGCCGTACCGGCTGGAAGTCAGGGTCGGTGGGCCAGAGGGGCTGGGCCAGGGTGAGGGTGCCGCTGGGGGCATCCAGCACGTAGTCCTTGAGGCGCTCGAGGCGCACTTCCCGCGGGCCAATCTGCAAATACACCTGCTCGCTCCCCGCTTCGGCAGGCCCGGAGAGCCTGTAGAAGCGGGTGCCATCGGGCAGGATCAGGTCGGTTTTGCTGTTTACCGGCACAAAGCCCACGAAGCCCTGCGCCGCCAGGTCGCCCCGGGTTTCCAGGCGCAAGGCGGTGGCCTGGGGCAGCCCGCTCAACCCGAAGACACCGAGTCCTTCGGCGTAGTAGCCCAGGCTGAAGCGGGCATCGTCATAGCGCAGAGCCACGGGCTCATCGGAGCGCAAGGGCAGGGTGGGCTCGGTGCCCGCCCCGGTGAGGGGGAAACGCAAGGTGGGGTCAGGTTCCTGCCGCAGGCCGCTGCTCACCTCGGGCTGGCCCTGATTGAACCGCAGCGAACCATCCAGCGCAGCCCGCAGGGTGCCGTCTGCAAAGGGGCTTTCCAGGTAGCCGCGCCCCAGGCCAAACACCTGGATGCTCTCACCCAGGCGGACTCCCAGGCTGCCCTGGAACTGCCACAGGCGGTTCTGGCGGCCCAGTACGAAGAACTCGGCCTGGCCCAGGAGATCGCCAAAAGCCAGCCGCAGGCGCAAAGAGGTGGGGGTGGCGGTCGGTTTGAGTCGCAGAACGGCCTGTCCATCCCGCAGCAGCAGCTGATAGCCCGAGAGCAGCGGAAAAGCATCGGGCTCGAGCGGCTCGCTCGGGGTCTCTACAGTTAGAGCACCGAAGCCCGATGGCAGGCCCATCGCGTCCAGGGCAAGCACCTCGAGTTCCAGCGGGGTGCGCCCATCGGCCAGCAAGCGCAGCGGACGCACCACCAGCCGGGTGGGGCTGCCGACCAGGAAAACCTCAACCCGGTCGGAGCCTGCCGCGGTCTCCACTTCAATCAGGTTACGGCCCGGTTGCAGGGGCAGGCCGTAATACTCCAGCCGCTGGATGCCTGTACCGCTATCGTAGGTGGCCTGGCCCAGGTTTTTGGCCTCCACTGCTTCTTTGTTCAGGGTCAGGCGGGCCTCGAGGCCCAGAGGCATCTGCAACACCACCCGGGCTTTGTCCACGCGGAACAGGGTGCCCGGCAGGGGCTCCTGGATGAATCCCTGGCGGGCCCTGCTTTCGGGGGATCTGGCTTGCTCGAAGCTGGCAAAGCTCTGCTGACCCTGCAAGTAGACCTCGCGGTCGGCCACCCGCAGGGTCAGGGTGGGCTCGGCCAGGGGGCCTAGAGCCTCGCGGTGGCGTAGCTGATACGAGAGCAGGCCCTGGGTTTGATAGGGCAGCTCGAAGTACAGACGGCCTGCGTCGTCGATCCGGGGGTCGGGCAGGGGTCGGCCGTCGAGCCGGGCTGAACCCGGTTCGTAGGTAGCCTGGCTGGGGGGAAGGTGGGTCAGCAGCAGGCGTTGGGCAGCGCTGTCACTCTGGATATTGAACTCCAGGAAGGCGGTCGAAAGGCGCAGGGGTTCCAGGATGGGCAGCACGGTCAAAATAGCCTTGGTGGGGAAGGAGGCCGGAATCCCATTTACAAAGGCCGTGACCTGGTTTTCCAGCAAGCCTACCCGACCTGCCTCGGCCTCGAGCCGTAGCTCCCGCACCTCGCCGGGTTGCAGGCTGAAGCGCAGGTCGTCTGGCAGCTGCACCTTGAGGCCTTCATCGGGGGATTCTTGCAACTCGAGGGAGAGCGGGTGGTCGGTGGGGTTGCCCAGACGGATGGTAAATGCTGTTGTGTTTCCGACCACTACCCGCGCCGGCTGGACGGATTTTTCCAGGCGTATCAGGGTGCGCTCGAGGCGATCCGGTGCGTTATGGTTGCCGCCGTTGGACACCAGCTGGGCCAGGAAACCCCCTTCCGCCGGGGTGCCAAAGCGCACCCGGGCCGGGTAGGAGTGGGTCACGCTTGCGCCAGGAGCCAGCATACCGCTGAATTCGGGGGCCTGGACCACCTCGAGCCACTCGGGGTAGGTATCACGCAGGGTGTAGCTCAGGGGGGCCTGGCCGGCGTTGCGCACCACCAGCCGCACCTCCACCACCTCTCCAGGCACCACCAGGCGCCTGTCCAGCGAGCGCGTGAGTTCGGCCACGGGGCGCAGTACCTGCACTTCTGCCTGGGCCTCGGCCAGGGCCAAGCCCTCCGGTGCCAGCAGCCGGGCAGTGTTCGCGATGGTCTCTGGGGCATCGGCGGTGATGCGGGCACGAACCTCGAGCAACCGTTCTTCACCGGGCAAAAGCCCCAGAACCTGGTCGAGCGGCTGGCCCTCTAATCCTGGGGCCAGGTTGTCCTGCACCCGCACCCGGCCGGCCTCGTCGCCGGTATTTTGTACCACCAGGCGGTAGGCCACCTCGCTGCCCACCGCGGCACGGGGCTGCAGGGCCTCCTTGCGCAGGGTGAAGGTGGCTGGTTGGAAGGCCCTCAGCCGGGTCTCCTCGGTCTGCTGCCAGGGGGCCAGGGTGGCCCGAACGGCCAACTCGCCCTTGCAGGTAGCCTGCACCGGCAGCCTCAGGATGACCGGACGACCCTGCGCCACCGGGGCGCTGAGGCGGGTCGCACCCAGGGGTTCCAAGCAGGGGGGCAGTTCCAGCTCTACCTCGGCGGGCAGCAGGCGGGGAAAATCGGTGTGAACTAGGGCCAGCAGGGTGGTTTGCTCACCCACCCGGAGGCTGGTGGCATCGGCCTCCAGGGACAGCCTGACCCCTGGGTAAACCCGGAAGCGCACCTGCTGGGTCTGGCCGCTCTCCAGACGCACCGAGGCTGGCCCTTCGATACGGGCGCCGCCTAGCTGGGTGGCGAGGTCGTAGCCGCCGGGTTGCAACAACAGGCTGGCCCTGCCCTGGCGCAGGCTCACTGCCTGTTCGCCTACCTGTACCCGCAGGTCAATGGATTGTTCGCCATCCGGCAGCACCAGCACTGCCTCGAGCACCAGGGTGGCCTGCGGCGGGGGTGGGGCGGGCTTCTCCAGCACAAAGCGAACCTGGCCCCCTGCGCATCCGAAGCGCGCGGTTTGGGCATCCAGCCGTTCGCCGCCCTGCACTTCCATGCGCACCAAGCGGTAACCCTCGGGCAAGGTGGGCAGGCCAAGGGTGCGTATTTTATCGCCCTGCTGGGATAGGGGCAGGTTCAGCGGGTGACCCTCTGTGTCCACCACGGTGGCCGCGACCGGGCGCGGGGCTACCATCCGGAAGGCATTCTGCTCGACCTCCATGCAGGCATCCACGCGGAAGCCGATGGTGTTGGAGTACTGGGTGGCGGTTTTGGGCTGACGGAAGCCGAAGGTGATAATGCCCGGCTGGCGAACTTCGTAGTAGGCCCAGTCCCGGTCGCCCGAGACGCTTCTAGGCTCGATGCGCCCGTCCGGCAGCCGTACCCGGCCTTGCATCTCACTTGCGCCGTCTTCGTCGTAGAAGCCTACCCGCAAGGGCAGCGCCTCGGGTTTCACGTTGAGTACGAAGGGCTCGAGCCAATCCTGCCCTTTGATGGTCGCCACCGAAAGGGGATTGCCAACCTGGAACTGCCGCACGTCGTAAAGCTGCAGGGTAGGATCCACCAGTAGCTCAGCGGCATTGGGCACGCTGGTCTGGATGCGGTAGCGAAAGGCGTTCTTGCCAAGCCCCACAAGTCGGCTGGAGAGCTGGTACACGCCAGGCTCGACCTGGCCCCGATAGAACAGCACCCAGCGGTGGGGCTCGACCTTGAATGTCTGCTGGGCCAGTACCTCTCCGTCGCGCGAGAGCACAAACTCGGCCACCATCTCTCCCCGGCCTTTGTCGTAGCGCTCGTCGCCCAGCTCTTCCTGTCCCTGCAGAGCCCGCCGATAATCGCCTGGGTCGAAGCCAGGCGAATAGATTTGCAGATTGAGGATGGTGGGTTTGCTCACCACCACGCTGGCCCGCAACTCCTGAATCTCCCAGCCCAACTGGTCGCCCGGTACGATGCCCCGCAGGTCGGTACGGGCCTGGGCCAGGGCGCTGCCGAAAACTAAAAGCCAACACCAAAGGGCCAGGAGCACAAGCCCAGAGCGAAGAGTCAGGGGCCGAGCGCCAGGGGTGTTTTTCTCTGGCCTATGGCCTCTGGTCCCTGGTCTCACGGGTACCTCCAGCGGGCTTGTGGGTCGGTCAGGTAACCGCTTGGGAGGTCGTAGGTGAGGGTCTCTTGGCCCTGGAACTGTGCGAACTGGAAGGTGCGTTCGCCCCCGCCGGGTAGCGGGTCGGTAAGGGTCAGGTCGTGCAGGGTTTCGGCGGACTGGAGCACCAGCACAACCCGGATGCCACCCGGAAGAGGAAGCAGTTGTTTGCTCACCTTGAGGGGGCCAAACTCCAGCGTGGTTTCCCTCAGGATCCTGGCCAAACCGGCGGGTCGCTCGAGCGGGAAGTCGCTCAGGGTCAGGCCCTCCACCCGTACCCTGTGACGGTAGCCATCCCCCTGGGCTTCGGGGTGGGGCAGGGGTTTGAAGGGCGCCGAGGCAGGCTCGAGCATCACCTCCCACAGCCCGCCGGCCAGATTGCGGAAGCTATAGCGACCCTCCCCGTCGGTCAGGGTCTGCAAGCCATTGGTCAAAACAAGGCGGGCACCCGGTAGCGGAACATCCACACCCGGGGTGTATTGACCATCGCGGTCGGTGTCCAGGAAAACCCGTCCCAGCAAGCTGTGGGGTGGGGAGAAAACCCCTCGCTGGAGCTGAACCACCGCTGCGGCCACCGCACTGGCTACGGCAGCGTTGCTGCCTGTGCTGCCGATGGCCTGGGCCGTGTTCCGCAGCTGGGGCCCTGCTCCGACACGAATGCGCATCTTGTAGCTCACAACGGTGCGGGCGCCGGGGGCCAGGGTCAGGTTGTTCCAGATCAGCTGGCCCCCTTGCAGCAGAGGCTCATCCGGAGCAGCACTACCGGGGACGTAGACCAGGCCGGCGTCCGGGGTGTCCAGGAGGCGGACTGAGAGGGCCGCCTGGCCCACATTGACCAGCGTGAGGGTATAGGTTAGCAGGTCACCCACACTGGCCTGGGTCGGTAGAACCTGCTTTTCCAGCAGTAGTGCCGAAGCCAGCACGTTCAGGGTTACGGAGTTGGAGAGCAGCGGGTTGGCTATGGCGTCGGCACGCAGAGAGAACCGATTGGCAATGATCGCATTTTGGGGGGCGCTGGCGCTCACACGGGTCTCGAGGGTCAGGGTGCGGGTGCTGTTGGCCGCCAGGCTCAGGTTCCAGCGCACCGTGCGGCCAGAGGCTGTGTAGCTCCCGCCATCCGGGGCCGCAACGAACTCGAGGTTCGCATCCAGCAGGTCCTCTACAACAGCATTCTCGAGTGCGATGGGCAGGGGATTTTCGATTTCCAGCGTGTAGACCACCCTTTCGCCGGGGGTCACGGTGGGGCCCATGCGGCTCATTTTGCGCAGCACCACCTGGGCGAGATCCAGCACCTGTGTAACCCGGTTGGTGGTCGGGTCGGTGTGGCCGGTGGCAGCCGAGCGGGCTTGCAGGATGAACTCAAAAGGCGCTGTATCTGCCGGTAATCCGGGCAGGCAGGCTGCAAAGCGCAGGCTGGCACCTGCTGGCAGGACGATGGGATAGGGCAGGCTGCCGGCCGGGTGCGCGCGGTAGCTCAGGCTGACCCCGCTCGGCAGGCCCACCGCCTCCAGCGTATACATATCGGCGGTATTGCCGCTGTTGAGCAGGGTATGGGAAAAACAGTAGGGTTGCCCTGCCAGGATTTGGGCGCTTTGCTGATCGGCGGCGCCCACCGCCTGGGGATTGTCCAGGGGCCCCAGGGCATGGGCGTACTGGGCCGCGACTTGCAGCTCGACGGAAGCCTGAGCGCTGCTGCTGGCCGACTCGGCGGTGGCGATGTTGCGCCTCGAGCCTGCCGTCGCGCCGGCCCCGACCTGCATCCGGAAACTGAACAGCGCTTCCTCACCGGACTCGAGGCCATCCAGCACCAGGCGGATGCTCCGTACCGCGGGGGGCTCGAGGTCGCTCCAGGTGCTGCCGTCGCTGTACTCGAGGCGTCCTTTGGCAGCGCTGGCCGAAGCTGCCATGTAAGTAAGGCCCTGTAGCTCCGGTGTGTCCAGCACATCGCTTACGTAAATGGGTCCGGCAGACCGTGCGTTACCCAGGTTCCAGACCCGGATGCTGAAGAGTACCTCCTGCCCCTCCCGAACCAGGGCAGTATCCACCGATTTGACCACGTTGAGAGCGGCCCCGCTGCCTATGCTGACCCGGCTGTAGTTGTCGTCATCACGGGTGCCATCGGGGCAGGCTGCAACCGGGCTGATGTGGAGGTCGCCAGCAGCCGACAAAGGCGTTTGCAGGGCCAGAATCAGCCGAATTTCCTGCGCTGGAGCCAGGGTAACGCTGCTCAGCTCCACCTCGCCTGCATCCAGCCGGGCGTTGCCGTTGGCATCGTGATAAAAACGCACCGAACTGGGGGTCCAGAGTGCACTGTCCTGGGCCCAGCTCAGGCTGAAGACAAAGCTCTGGTTGCCGCTGTTACGAAGCAGGTAGGCAAAGTAAACGAACCCACCGGCCGGTACGACCGCCCGTTGGGCTGGGTTGTCCAGGGTGCCGCCTGGGGTGAGCGAAGGTACACAAACTGCCTGCACAACCGTTTCAATTACGTTGGAGAGGTAAGTCTGCCCATCCACAATCGCCAGGGCCTGGTTACGAATGACGGTGCCAGCGGGGGTGCCCCAGGCCAGGTTGAGCAGCAGCGCCAGCACCAGTGCCCACCCGATGAGCACTCCTTTGGAGAATGCCATCGAGCTGGATCGAGTTTGTGCGGGCGAGGAAAATTTCATCTGGTGTTTTACATGCAGCAAATATCTTCGAGAAAAGTTGTGCGAGAGCCTATCTCTATCCCACTCAGGGTCAATCATAGGCTCTCGCACAGCGTTTGCTGGGTTATTTCCCCACCCCCCCTTGGGGGGTGGGCAGGCCTCACTGCACCTGAACGCGGAAGATGATGGTGATGGTGGCCGAAGGTGGCATCAGGTCGGCGCTGGTGATGGTGCTATCGCCGTTGGTGTCCACCGCCACGTAGATCGAGCTACCCGCGCTGAGGGAGGTGGGGGCCGTGGTGCTCCAGGTGGTTCCATCGGTGGAGTACAACACCGTACCGCTGCCAAAGCCACTGAGGGTGGCGCTCACGCTGACAAAGCTGGTGTAGGAGGGCAGTGGGTCGGTGATCACTACCTGGGCGAGGTTGCCCGTACCGATATTGCTGGCGACAACCGTGTACTCGATGGTATCACCGGGCAGGGCGGTGGCGGCGTTGGCGTCGCGCACGGTGCTGCTGGTACCCACATAGCTCACGCCGGTCTTGGTCAGACGCAGGTCGCCGCCCACCACGGTGGTGGTTTCGGTCACGCTGTCGCTCACGCTGGCGCTGTCAACGGTACAGGTTGCGGTCAGGGTATTGACATCGGTGCGCCCGATGGGCTGCCCGGCAGGGGTCAAGACCCGCACGTAGACGGTCTGGCTTCCGCCGTTAGCGGCTACCGAGACCCCGCTCAAGCTGGTGGCCCAGGTGCTGCCGTCCAGCGAGTACTGATAGGTCCAGCCAAAGCTACCGCCATCCCCCACGATGCTGCAAAGCCCGCTCTGGTTGGAGTTGTTGACCAGGGTGTGAGTGTAGGTGAGGGTGCCTGGGGTGGTGATGGTGCCGGTGCGAGGCGGCTCGAGGCTAATCTGGGCTACCAGGTTCACATCCACCGCGCCCCGGATGGTATCGCTCACGCTGCCCAGGGTGGTGCTGGTCACGGTGAAAAGCACGTTATCGCCGGTTACAGGTGTGGCATCTACAGGCGCCGTACCAGCGGGCACCTGCACGACCGCAATGTAGCAGCCGGTGCTGCCATTGTTCAGAAGTCCCGTGCCGCTGATCGGGGCCGGAATGGGCGTATCCATCAGGCCATCGCAATCGCTGTCAGGATAGAAGACAGCGCTCCAGCCAGAGGGCAACGTCGCTGTGAAGGTGTAGGTGTCGGGGTTTTGGCCGGTGTTGGTAACTTCGAAGGGGAACAGCGCGGTGCCGCCGGGGTTCACGGCGGGGTTGTAGCCCGCACGGCTGTCGTTGGTGGGGTCGCCGGCCTCTCCTCCGGCTGCGCCGTTGGTGTTGTGTGCAGCATCCATGCTGTAGCCCGAGGCTACGCTGGTTACAGCCAGGGTGGTCGCATCCACGCCGTCCAGCAAAGTAGCCACGTCTCCACTGGGGTTGCTGACCGAGGTGGCCGTCAGGGTTACGCTACCGCCGCTGGTCTGGCTGGCAGGGATGGTACAACGCACCACCACGGTATAAGTGGCACCAGCTGCCAGCGGACCCACTGGGCCGGAGAGCGGGGTTACGCCGTCGGACTGGAACAGGGTGCAGACCCCAATGGTGCTGGTGCCCAGGCTCAGGGTGAAGCTATCTGGGGCATTGCCGGTGTTTTGCAGGGTGGAGTTGAAGGTTACGCTGCTGCCCGAGAAGGCCGAGGCCAGGGTCTGGGTATCGGCTCCGTCTATGGCGCTGGCGCCCGTACCGCCGATGGCCACGCTGAAGCGGCTGGCGGTGGTGTTGGTGGTGGTGTTGGTGGTGATGGTCTGGTTGCTCGAGCCGTTATTGAACTGCACCGTGGCGCTGTTGAGGTAGGTGGTTCCAGCCGCCGAGGTGGTCGGTACAGTGGCCTGGAAGCTAAAGGTGTAGGAGGCGGTCTGAGGGAAGAAGGCCCCGCTGCCGCTCACGAACATCCCAACAGCAATGGTGCCGTTGCCGGTGAGGGGCAGGCTACCGGCGGTCAGGGCACTCCAGGTGCTGCCGTCAGTGCTGTAAACGATTTGCACCGTTCCAGCCCCAGCACTGCCGGTGGGCAGGGTGCTTACGACCAGTCCGCTGGGGATGGTGTCCCGAATCAAAATGCCACTGCCGCTGAGGCCGCTTACGCTCACGCCGCTGGCCGCGCTACCCCCTACATTGGAACCGCTGATGGTGTAGGTGATGCTATTCCCGGGGGTTACAGCTCCGGAGGGGCTGGCCGACTTGGTAGCGGTCAGGGCGGCGCTGGTGGTCGCAATGGCCCTGGCCCAGTTGTTGCTATCGGTCACGCTGGAGTTGCCCGCCGAGGTGCCGCTCAGGTTGATGTTGGCGAACTGACTGTTGGTGGCGCTGGCCGGAATGGTTCCCGCCAGTATCACGCAGGCGCTGGCTCCAGGGGTACCCTGGCGACTCAGGTTCACACTGGTGATGGGGGTGGTCTCGCCGGGGTCGATGGTGCCGTTGCAGTTGGCGTCCAGGTAAAGCGCCGCACCGGTCAGATCGAAGGCATCGCCGCTGTCCTGTACAGTGGTCAGATTGATGGTATCACTGCCGTTACCGGTATTGCTGACCGTGTAGCTGAAATAGACGGGCGCGCCTGGGAGGGCGGTACGGGTCTGACCTGGGGTGGTTTGTGTGCCGTCTGGGGTGATGCTGAAACTATAGACCTGTTGCACCACCGTAATGACCTGGTTGGAGGTGGTGGTGCGGGCCTGCCCGGCCGAGTCGATGTAGCTGGCCGAGGCCTGGTTGGAGATGTTGGTTCCGGCAGGGGTCTGCTGGGCCATTACGCTCCCAAACAGCACCAGCACCGTGATCAACAGGGCGAAAAGTTTGTTCATTCCTGAGTTCCTCCTTATATGCCCGCGCCTTGGCGTGGCACGAGGCGCATTACCGCACGATGGTGCGAAGTTTGAGCAAGACGGTTTGTTTTGCGCTCATCTGAGGCAAAACCCAACGGGCATGAGTGAATTCTTCGGGCTTGACTTCGACTTCCTTTTCGACCTCCTTGCCGTTTTCAACCACCCTAACTTTCCGTTTGAGCGGAAGTTTGCCAAAGGTGCGTCCCCCATCGAAGCTGAATTCTGCCGTTACCAGGGTTTCGCCCAGCCGCAAGGGCTGAGCGCTCATGGCCTGGTAGACGGTGCTGGCAGGAATGGGGATGATGAGCGCAACCTGTCTGAGGGGGTTGTCGGTGGTGTTCTGGGCGCTGAGCTGGTACTCGATGAGCTCACCGGGCTTGGCGTCGAGGGCTGCCTCGAGCTTCTCCACCGTGCGTCCTTGTTCCTGCACGCTCAGAACCCGAAAAGCCTTCAGATCCAGCCGAATATCGTTACGAGACTGTGCCAGCGCAAAAGCCAGTAACAGCCCCAGGCCCAACACCCACCATTGCTTCAAACGCATGTTTCCTCCGAGGGGCATCCTGGCCTGCTAAACCAGCCTCGATGCCTTCCCAAGGTTGAAGCATAGCGGAAACTTCGGGGGGCCAGAGGGTCAAATAACCATTACCCCCTCGGGGTGTTTTCAAAGCTCTTTCACAAGTAAGATAAAGCATCAAGGCTACGACAAAAACAGACGTAACGCTTTTTCATAATGGTTCTATGTTTTAGTGCTATCCACCAGCCGGTATCCCTGTCCGAAAACGGTCTCGATGTAGCGGGGGGCTCTTGGGTCGTCGCCCAGCTTGCGCCGCAACAGGGCCACGTAGCTGTCCACTACCCGTTCGTCTACCGCACTGCCGCGCTCGGCCCCCCAGACCCGCTGCAACAGGCGTTCTCGGCTCCAGACCTCGCCAGGGCTCTGGGCCAGGGTGAGTAGTAAATCGAGTTCGGTGGGGGACAAATCCAGTGGAAGGTCTGCTCTAAAGGCCTGACGTCGCTTTAGCACAATGCGCAGGTCGCCGACACAAATCTCCTGTTCTGGGCGGGCGCGTCTTAGCAAGGCTCGTACCCGGGCGACCATCTCCCGTATGCTCATGGGCTTGGTGAGGTAGTCGTCGGCGCCAAGTTCCAATGCCCTTATGCGCATATCTTCCGAACCCTGGGCGCTCACCACCAGGATGGGTAGGCTCCAATCGGCCTCGCGCAATTCCCGAATCACCTCGAGGCCCCCCAGTCCGGGTAAGCCCAAATCCAATACCAGCAAATCGGCCTGTGGAGCCATCTGCATCGCATCCAGGCCGTTGATGGCCAGCATGGTTGAATACCCCTCGCGCTCCAGGGCCGAGGTCATCAAATGTGCCAGTTGAGGGTCATCCTCAACAATCAATAACCGTTCCATAACTGCCCGAAGTATATCGTTTTCTCATTCATCCTTAATTCAAAAGCAAAGGGCGGCGCATCGGAGGCTTTACTGCCTGTGGAGAATTATTGCGCCGTTTTCGGGAAGAATGTCCCGGACGGCTAGGGTATGAGCGCTACTTTGGCAATCATCTTGCGAAACTGTAGGGTTCCCGCCGTGATGCCACCGGCATCCAGCCGTACGCCAATCCACAGATTTCCGCTGTTGATGCCATCTTTGAGGCGACGGCCCGAGAGTTGCAAAGGCTGAGTGGTTCCGCTAGCAAAGTTCGCTGTGCCGACCTGCTCAATGTGGGAATCCCCGAGATTACAAATGTAAACGCCGCTAATCTGGATGTTGCAGGGCTCGCTGTCGCTGGCAAAGAAAGTGAAGCTGGCGGTGGTTAGTGGAAAGGTGAGGGTGCCCTCGAGGGTTAGCTGGGTAAGTGCCACCGGGGGCTTATCGAAGTTGGCTTTTACAAAAGCCGCCTGACCCGTTTGAATTGCTGCAATATTTACATCAAAGTCCCGGATCGGCACCGAAAGCGGCGCATTGGTGCAACTTGCCAAAGCCAATAGCGTTAGCCAAAAAATCCATCGCATCATGGCACGAGTCTAGCAGGGGGTTATCCGTTTTTCTGTCGCTGGTAAACGATGCGCCCCTCTACCAGCGTTACAGAGGGCCAGCCCCGCAGCACCCAGCCTGCCCAGGGGCTGTATTTGGCCTTGGAGGCAAAGGTGTGGGGTTCTACCGGGCGTTCGTCCTCGGGGTCCCACAGCACCAGGCTGGCCTCGGCCCCCTCGCTCAGGTGAATAGGGGAGAAGCCCAGAAGTCGCCTGGGGCCATCGGTCAAGCGCGCTACCAGGGTGTGCAGGGGGAACCCTCGTTTCTCCACCAGTTCGGTATAGAGCAGGGGCCAGCAGACTTCAATATTGGGAATGCCAAAGGGTGCTCTGAGCATGTCCAGCTCTTTTTCATCCTGCGTATGGGGGGCGTGGTCGGTGCCGATGGAATCAATGGTGCCGTCCAGAAGCCCCTCCACCAGCGCTTCTACATCAGCCTGGGTTCGTAGCGGTGGGGCCACCTTGTAGATGGGGTTGAGGCTTTCCAGATGTTCATCGGTGAGCGTCAGGTGATGCGGCCCAACCTCGGTGCTGACCGGCAGCCCCGCCTGCTTGGCCTGCCGCACCAGCTCGAGCCCCCGGCGGGTGCTCAGGTGCTGTATGTGCAACAGGCTTCGCCCAGGCGCAAGCTCCCTGGCGCCCGGCCCCTCCATTACATAGCGCACAATTTCCAGGTCCCGGGCAATCCGCGCGGCTTCGGCATAGCTGGTATTACCGGGAAGCCCCAGCCGAAACGAGACCGCTCCTTCGTTCATCACCCCGCCCCGGCGCAGCCCGGCATCCTCGGCGTGCACCGAGACCAGAAGCCCCCACGAAGCAGCGTACTGAAGCCCCTGGGCCAGCACGCCAGCATCTTCGTTGGTGCGGCCATCGTCGGTCAGCATAACCGCTCCTGCCTCGCGGAGTAGCCGGGCTTCGCTCAGCACCTTGCCCTCCTGCCCCTGGGTGAGGGCTGCGGCGGGGTGGAGCCGGGCGCGTCCAAGCTGGGCGGCTTTTTCCTTTAGGGCCCGCACAATTTCGGCGCTGTCCACCACGGGGGTGGTGTTGGGCATCGAGACCACGTCGGTGTAGCCCCCCTGGACAGCCGCCGTCAGACCGCTTTGCAGGTCTTCCTTCACTTCCTGTCCGGGCTCGCGCAGGTGGGCATGGGGGTCGAAAAACCCCGGCGACAAGACCTTTCCTGTGGCTTCCAGCACCACAGGGGCCTCGCCTCCAGAGAGCGAAAGAATGCGCCCCTCCCCAATCAGCACATCGGCCTGGCCGTGCTCGCCGCGCCCATCTACCAGTTTTGCATTTTTGATCAGGATTTCACCCTTCATAAAGCTCCTTGTAGTGCCGATGGCCGATAGCGAAAGATGCTATGTGCTATCCGCTATTAGCCCTTGTTTCCCACCAGCAGGTGATACAGCACCGCCATCCGCACGGCCTGCCCGTTGGCGACCTGACGCTCCACCAGGCTACGGGGGGAGTCGGCCAGGGGGCCTTCCAGCTCCACATCCCGGTTCATGGGGCCGGGGTGGAGCAAGGGCGCCTGAGGCGCTGCCCACTGCAGCCGCTCCTCGGTAATCTGGTAGCCCGCCACGTACTCCGGCAGCGAGGGCAACAGGCCCTTGTCCATGCGTTCTTTTTGCAACCGCAGCACCATTACGGCGTCGGCCTCGGCCAGTGCTGCCCGCAGGTCGGTGGTCAGGGTGGTGCCAGGCAGGCTCCCCGGCAGCAAGGTGGCCGGGCCGCAGGCCACCACCTGGGCCCCCAGCATGGGCAGCAGCTCGGCGTTGGAGCGGGCTACGCGGGAGTGCAGGATGTCGCCCACAATGGCGATTTTTTTACCCTCGAGGCTGCCCAGCCTTTCCCGCAAGGTAAAGGCGTCCAGCAGGGCCTGGGTGGGGTGGGCCCGCCAGCCATCCCCGGCATTGATGATGGGTTTTTGCAGCCAGCCATAGGCCTGGTGGCAGACCCCTGCGGCGTCTACCCGCAGAATGTAGGCATCAATGCCCATCTGGTCGAGTGTCCGCAGGGTGTCCTTGTAGGTCTCGCCCTTGGTGGTGGAACTGCTGGCGCTGGCAAAGCTGACCACATCGGCAGACATCCGCCGGGCGGCCAGCTCAAAGGACAGGCGGGTGCGGGTGGAGGGCTCAAAAAAAACCGTGGCCACAGTAAAGCCGGTCAGGGCTGGTACTTTCTTGACCGGGCGCGAGAGCACCTCCTGCATCATCTGGGCGGTCTCGAGGATGCTCTCGAGCTGCGCACGGTTCCAGTCCCGGAAGTCCAGCAGGTGCCGGGGGAAGGTGGGGGTGGCCGACTGGCTCATGCGCCCTCCATTTCCCAGAGCTCTACGGCGTCCTCGCCGTCGTCTTCCTGGGTTTTGACCTTAACCACTTCGCTCCTGGCGGTGGGCAGGTTTTTGCCCACAAAGTCGGCCCGGATGGGCAGTTCGCGGTGTCCCCGGTCCACCAGCACCGCCAGGTAGATGCGGCTGGGCCGGCCCAGGTCAATCAGGGCATCGAGGGCTGCCCTGGCCGTGCGCCCGGTGTAGAGCACGTCGTCTACCAGCACCACCGCTTTGCCGTTCAGGTCGAAGGGGATGCGGGTCTCGCGCACCTTGGGTTGCAGCCCGATTTCGGTCAGGTCGTCGCGGTAGAGCGTAATGTCCAGAATGCCCATCGGAACCCGCTTGCCCTCAAACTTCTCGACCAGGTCCACCAGCCGCCGGGCCAGGCTAATGCCCCGGGTATGAATCCCCACAAAGCAAAGCCCCTCGGTGCCCTTGTTTTTCTCGATAACTTCGTGGGCGATGCGGGTCAGGGCGCGGCGGACTTCCTCGTTGCTCAGCAGTTTGGACTTGAAGGTCATGACTCCCCCGTGGACAAAAAAATGCGCCCAAAACGGGCGCATGGCTCTGGTTTTTTGGCTTCCACAAAGTGCATTGAATCTCCTTTCCGACCTCGCGGGATCGGGATTAAAGGTGCGGGATTGCTCCCAACCGATATGCTACGCTGGCGGGCAAGCGCCGTCAACAACTGCTAAACTGAGGGCATGCCCAAGGTCAAGGAAGCCACCCTGGATGACCTGATGAATGAACCCGGCAAGGCCGAGCTGGTGGGTGGGGAGATTGTGCGTATGCCGCCGACTGGATTTCTACCTGGATTTGCTGCGATGCGGATTCTTTTTAGCTTACATGAGTACGCATTAACGCACCGTAACGGCTATGCGGTGGGTGACAATGTGGGTTTTGCGGTAGATTTGCCCAGACGCAAGAGCTTCAGCCCCGATGCGGCCTATTATGTGGGCCCTCACTCGGGGATGAAGTTTCTGGAGGGGGCTCCGGTATTTGCCGTGGAAGTTCGGAGTGATGGCGATTACGGTAAAAAAGCCGAGCAGGAGATGGCCGAAAAACGCACCGACTACTTTGCGGCGGGTACCCTGGTGGTCTGGGATGTGGACATGCTGGGGGTAGATGTGGTGCGGGTCTACCGGGCCAGCGACCCCGGCCACCCGACCCTATACCGCCGGGGTGATGTGGCCGAAGCCGAGCCTGCCCTTCCGGGTTGGCGGATGCCGGTGGAGGATTTGTTTCCTTACTATGTCGATAGCGGTGAAAGTGAATCCTGACCAGGGCTTCTTAAGTCGCAGATATTTTCTTACACCTCCCACATCCATGTTTCTTGGAGGGATTGACGTGGAGCTCCCTCCCTACATTGTAGGGAGGGTGGGGGAGGGTTTTGGATTGGGCCTCAAAACCATATGGCTGTACGAAGTCGCTGCGCAGCAACCCCACCTATCGCGCTCTTCACAGACGTTGCTGCCCATCCCGGCGGCCACAGTTCTGTCCAGGGCAGAGCTTTTTTGAAGTCGGGTGGCTCAAAATATGCCAAGAGCGCTCTAGATCAGGCGATTCGTGATCAACGGATCAAGTTAATCAGAATTTTTCCGTCTGCATCGTAGAGGGTGAGCCGCCGGCCCACAATGCGGAAGCTCTCGGCTTTTTCCAGGGCTTGCAGGAAGACCGCTTCCTGGCTGGCGGCGGCCTCGTTCTGGCAAGCCCGCCGGGTGCTGGCGGCGGGGCCAATCTTGAGGGAGAAACCCTCCTGGGTATAGCGGGCCGTGAACTGGTTGCAGCCGGTGTTACCCCCCACACGGCCTGAACCAAAGTTCATGGTGGGCTGGGCACCTTCCACCACCGAGACAATGGCGTTGCCGCGCTGGATGGCCGTTACTTTCCACTCGCCCAGGATGGCCTGGGGCCTGGCTCTGGCCAGGATCAAGAGGGTCTGACCGTCCTGATTTCTCAGGCGCAGGGCGCTTCCTTCCAGGCTGAACCCCTGCACCTGTCCGAGGGCCTGCAAGTAGGCGCGTTCCAGACGATTAATGGCTTCGTCGGGGCAGGCCATCATGGTTTGCATCAGGGGGCCAAAGCGCAGGGTGTTGCCCTCCAGGGTATAGCTGCCCCCAAAGCTGTTGCAGCCGGACTGGCCTCCGACGCGGTTTTGGGCGAACTCGAGCGTCGCCCCCACCTCCGGACTCACCGGTACCATGCGACCGCCCTGGGCATAGGCAGCCAGCGTCCAGCGGGTGTCCAGAAGAGGATTGTTCTGAGCCAAAGCCGTGCCCATCAGTAGTGCCCAAAGTAGGGATAAAAGATGCTTCATGTTTCACCTGCGAACAGTCTAAATAATAGAAGTGTGTCCTGTCTCCTAAAAGCATCAGGTACACTTAATCTTCGGGAGCGAGCTCCTGAGGTTCTTTGTGGGTAAGCGTGTACTGGCGGCCATGAGCGGGGGGGTAGATTCCTCCGTAAGCGCGGCTTTGCTCAAGGAGCAGGGTTACGAGGTAATCGGGGCCATGATGCGCTTCTGGCCCGACAACAAGCAGGACGACTGCTTCGAGACCTGCTGTTCGCCCGATGCTGCCTACGAGGCCCGGCGGGTCGCGGATATTATCGGCATTCCCTTTTACCTGCTCGATTACCGCGAGGAGTTCCAGGCCAAAATCATTGACCCCTTCATTGCCGGCTACCAGGCGGGGGAGACCCCCAACCCCTGCGTGAACTGCAATACGCGGGTCAAGTTCGACTCGCTGCTCAAAAAGGCCCGCATGCTGGGCTGCGACTACGTGGCCACCGGGCACTACGTGATTAACCAGGACGGTGGGTTGTACCGGGGCGACCCCAAGAAAGACCAGACCTACTTCCTGTGGGGCACGCCCAAAGAGGCTATTCCCCACATGCTCTTTCCGGTGGGGCACCTGGAAAAGCCCCAGGTTCGTGTGCTGGCCGAGCAGTTTGGCCTGCCCACCGCCAAAAAGCCCGAGAGCCAGAACATCTGCTTTGTGCAGGGCGACCTGAAGGACTTTCTGGCGGGTCACCTGACCGCACGTCCGGGGCCCCTGATAGACCTGGAAACCGGCGAGCAGATAGGAGAGCACAGCGGGGCGCAGTTCTACACGGTAGGCCAGAAAAAGGGCCTGGGCCTGTGGAAGAGCCACCTCGAGCGCTACGTGGTGCGGGTCAATACCGCCACCAACGAAGTGGTTGTGGGGCCTCGGGAGGCTTGCTTGTGGGGCGGCCTCGAGGCCCGAGAGGTCAATCTGCTGGTTGAAGCGCAGGATTTACCCGAGCGGGTGGAAGTGCAGGTGCGCTACCGCACCCGGCCCGTTCCGGCCCGGATCGAGCAACTTGGCCCCGGCCACATGGTGATTCGGCTCGAGGAGCCCCAGTTTGCCGTGACGGCTGGGCAGTCGGCGGTGTTGTACCAGGGCGACCGGCTTCTGGGCGGGGGTTTTATTGCCCGACCTTTGTTCAATCAATGGGGAACGGGCGCGATGGCTACATCACCTGCTGCAAGACCTCAGTCAGCAGTTTCCGACACTCGATGAAGTATTGCCGTGCGGCTTCGGTGTTGACCTGAGCGATGGTGGTATCCATCAGGCTCAGGCAAAGCTTTCCCATCTGAATGAGCCCCGTGTCGAAGGAGCCACCCTGGGCAAAGGTACGCAAGAAGTTCTCGGTCAGCGAGTCGGGTTCGTAGTTCAGAGCAACCTCGTCGGGGAGGGGTTGCTCCAGGAAGTTTTGCACACGTTGCTCGAGGCTACGCATATTTCGTAAGTGTACCCGCCTCCATAGTGTTGGAGGCGGGTAGGGAAAGGAGCTTCAGTCAAACTTGTTTTGCTGCAAGGTGCTGGCAGTCTGTTGCAAATCAGGCAGCGAACCGCGCACCTTGCGGATAGCCACGCGGGTTCCCTTGTACCACGGAATGGTGGTCTTGGGATCGGTATAGCCCGAGACCATGCTGTTGGAGGTGCCCCGGTGGTGGTATTGCAGGGCAAAAATCATTCCCGGCCTGACCGCATCGGTCACGTAAACCATGAAGGTGCCGTTGCCTTCTTCGTTCCAGACCTGTGCGAGGTCGCCACCTTTCATCCCGAGGGCCTGGGCATCTCGAGGGTTCATCTCGATATAGGGCATGGGCATCCCGAGCATTTTTTCGGGGAGGAAGCGGTCATTGTACATGGTCTGCCAGATGGCCTGGGCACGTCCGGTGGTCATCCAGAAGGGATACTGCTTGACCATGTCTCCCTGGAGGTATTTAGCCACTTCTTCGGGATAGCCTTCCCAATCGTCGGTACCGTACCAACTAAACTTACCGTCCTTGGTACCGAACTTTACGCTGTAGCGGCGCAGGGTGCCCACCGGCCTGCCGTTCTCTATGCGCACCGGGGTACGGATGCCCTGCTGCCCCACCTGACGTAGGAAAGCATAGGTGACACCCTTGTAGCACTCGGCGGGCAAGGTAGCTTCCTCGCTGGCTGGAATGGCGTTGTTGGGGTACGAGTTTCCGCCATCCAGGAAGACATCCTCATCGGTGCGCCAGTTTTTGCCGAACTCAAAGCGTTTGGCTTCCTCTTCCTTACCCTCTGCCCGGTACAGCTCAGCCATCTTGAGGCCCATCAGCTTGCAAATTTCCCAGTCCTGCTTGGCCTCGCCGGGCGGATCCATGAACTTTTCGTATAGCCGCAACAAGCGGCTGTTGCAGTTGATCGAGGTCTGGTTGGCCTCACCCCAGGCACTGGCTGGCAGTACCAGATGGGCGTCCTGGGCGGTATGGGTCAGGTACAGATCCTGCACTACCACAAAGAGGCCGCCGGTGGCATCCAGACCCTCGAGAATCTTGGCCACCCAGGCCTGGGTGGTGCCTGGCTCGCCGGACTGCCCCAGGAAGTCCGAGAGAGCCGTGGTGCGTTCACGAATACGCTTGCGGAAGAGCTGGTTGTTAGGGGTAGACAGGTAGGGGTTGGTGCCGATCACCCAGTAGAGCTTGCCTTTGCCATCGGTGAGGTATTTGTCCACGTTGACTGGAGGCCCCCCATTGAAAATCGAACCTGGCGTGGGAGAGCCAGGACGCACATAGCCCTCCTGGTGGCCACCCAGGCGTCCGCAGCCCGTGCCAGCACGCCCTACGTTGTTACCCAGCACGGCCATCTGCACAACAGCAGCGATCTGGTCATAGTTTTTCATGTTCCAGATCATGCCTTTCTCGTAGATGGTCAGCGTACGGCGGGCGAAACCTCCAGCCTTGGGCTTGGCAATCCAGTCGGCGGCTTTTTCAATGTCTGCCCGACGCACCCCGGTGATGCGTTCCACGTCGGCCATGAACTGGGCGTAAGGCACACTGAGTTTGAGGCTCTTCGCCTTGTAGTCCTCGAGCTTGGCCATGTCGGTGCGGGTTTCCAGGAACCGCTGGTCGTAGTACTTGCGTTCCCACATGACCCGCGCAATGGCGTTGGCCAGAATGTAGTCGGTGCCCAGGTTGGGCCGCAGGTGTAGGGTTCGGTCTTTGGCGATGTTTTCGGCAATGGTCAGGCTGCTGGTGCGGCGCGGGTCTACCACAATCATGTAGCCTGCTTCTACCGGCTCGCCCCGGCTTAGGTTACGGCGCTTTTCCTCGAGGGTCGCTCCCTGGATATTGGGCTGCATGTGCTCGGTGTAGAAGACGCTGGCGGTCTCATAAGGATTAGCCCCCCAGAGCACGATGGTGTCGGCCAGACGGGCATCAATTGCGTCGTAATTGAGCTCGTGTACGCCTCGCTCACGGCTGCCCCAGACCTCGGAGTTGTAGGCCGGGCGGTTGTGGATGGCGATGTGCTTGACGCTAAAGCCCTTGAAGAACAGACTGCCCACGCCCCAGTTGTTCTCGAAGCCTGCTCCCGAGCCACCGTGGTCGAAGGCCTTGACCGTAATGTTGTCGTCGTTGCCATCCTTATCGCGGATACCCTTGGCTACCCCGGCCAGAATGGCCAGCGCCTCATCCCAGGTGATGACCTGAAACTGGTCGCCCATTCGCAAAAGAGGATATTTGAGGCGTTCTTGGGTACCCCTGGCATCGCTCCACGTGGCGATTGCATTGGTGGCCCCGCGGGAGGAGTGGTCGCGTTTGAGGTTGATGGGGGAGTCACTCGCAGGCACGATGACCACGTGGTATTGACGGCCATCTTTTTTGGTCACGATGGAGTGCATGGTCTCGGTATAGACCAAACCTCCCAGTGGGTTTTGTGGGTTGCGTAAATCTACTCCGAAAGCATTCTGATTGGCTGCGAGCCCCCCCTGGCTCCCTACCGGCCAGGTATAGACCTTGTAACCACAACCCACGGTGCAATATTGGCAAACTGTGTTTTGCACAGTAGCGCTGGTGGGCGGGATGGGCAGTGCATCACGGCGTCCAACATTCGACATAGATTCCCCCTTAAACGTTCCTGACCCGGCCCCAGATCAGGCCATTGATGGCATTGGCAAAGATGTCCCCGTTCTGGGTGATACGAAGCTGTATTTGCGGCAGGCTGGTACTGGCCAAGCCCTGATAAACCTGGGCGGCCTTGGCTGGGTCGAACATCGAGTAGTGGCAGGGGCACAGCAAGCGACCATTGCGATACTGAACCCCACAACCCATATGGGTGCAGGCAGCCGAAAAAGCCACGATGTCCCGTCCCTGACCCACCCCTCCAATGGCCGGGCGGCCCAGCTTGACCAGAATGCCTTGGGCGCGAGCGTCGGGGTAGTTGAAATAAACAGGCTGATTGTTTTGCAGGTTGCGGATGTTGCCCACCCGCACCGCTGGATAGGTTAGGCTTGGAGCAAACCAGAACTGAGCCTTCCCCACACCCGTGATTGAGGCCATCGTGACCCCGCTCAGCACCTGCACGATATGCCTACGACTGACCACCATACTATGCCTCCTCTGGCTTTTGCCACCGTGGAATAAACTGGGTTGTAAACTACAGTTCTATGTATATCGAATCAGATTTACATTTGTCAATCTCGTGTCGCAAAAGCCTGCAACTCGGTGAAGATGGATTTTGGCTTTTTCCTCTAAACTACATTCAACAATGAATGAATCACTCACGGTTACCAGACTGAAGGCATTGGCAGACCCGGCACGGTTGAGATTGGTTCGAATTCTGGCCGAGTTACCTGACGACCACACGGTCTTTGACCCGCGTTGTGGCCCTGCTTATGGGGTTTGTTTTTGCCACCTTGAAGAGCGATTGGGCCTGGCGAAAGCGACGGTGAGCCACCACTTGAAGGTTCTACGCGAAGCTGGGCTGATTGAGGTGGTGCGGGTAGGGAAGTGGTCGTACTACCGTCTGCTTCCGGCAGGAGTTGAGGGGATTATTCAGGATATCGTTAGTTTGCGCCCTACTCAGAAGCTCATTCAGTTGGAACTTGCCCAATGACCCTGCTCTCGACCCTCACCTGCCCCTCCTGCGGCCACCAGGAGCGCCTGACCATGCCCACGGAGGCTTGCCAGCGTTTTTACGTTTGTCCTCAGTGCAACTTCTGGATGCGGCCCAAACCGGGGGATTGCTGCGTGTTTTGCAGCTATGGCGACGTGCCCTGTCCACCCAGGCAGCAGGAGTCTTGCAGCTAGTGTCAACCCTGCTGAAGCGTGGGATGATTGCACCTGCTACGTGATATTGGGTATGGTGCGGGGAGGAGTGCCCTATGCTGCTTCTCTTCCTGACTTTTGTGGCGAGCCTGGCCTTGCTGCTTATCTCGGCGCGTTTGTTCACCAGCGCTGCTGAGCGCATCGGGCTGGCCCTGGGCCTCTCCACCTTTATGGTGGGGGTCATCATTGTGGGGGTAGGCACCTCGCTGCCCGAGCTGGTTTCGGGGCTGATCTCGGTTAGCCAGGGGGTCTCGGAGATTGTCAGCGGCAACGTGCTGGGGGCCAACGTTTCCAACCTGCTCCTGATTCTGGGGGTGAGCACGGTTTTTTCGGTGTTGCGCCCGGTGTACCTGGGCGAGGCGTACATTGCCATAGACCTGCACTTTCTGGTCGGCTCGGCGTTTGTGCTGGGGGTGGTGATGTTTGATGGGGTCGTGGGCCGGGTGGAAGGGTTGTGCTTGCTGGCCGTTTATGGGGTCTATGTGGCGTATTTGCTCAAGGAAGGCAGCAGCGGGCAAAAAAGCGAAACCAGACCCTCCGTTGCACCGCGCGACCTGCTCATTGTGGCGCTTAGTGCGGTGGGCATCTACTTTGGGGCCGACAGGACGGTGAACAGCCTCCAGGGACTGGCCACTGGCCTGGGTGTTCCCACGGCCATTGTGGCAGTTACGATTCTGGCCTTGGGCACGACCTTGCCCGAGCTGGTGGTGAGCATTACCGCTGCTCGGCAGGGCAAAGCCTCGCTGGCGGTGGGCAATATCCTGGGCTCTTGTGTGTTCAATGCGCTGGTGGTGGTGGGGGCGGGGGCCCTCTACGGTACGATCAAGGCCCCGCCCGAACTCACGGGGTTTGCGCTGCCCTTTGTGGTGGGCTCTTCGCTTTTGTTTTATTTACTGGTGCAGGATCGGCGCATCTCGAGCTGGGAGGGCATGCTCTTTTTGGTGATGTATGGACTGTTTATCCTCGAGGTCAGCGGCCTGGCCTAGACCTTACCCTGAAGCATCTCCTGAATCTGCCGGGGTGAGGGCACAAACCCGGCCACCAGAACCTCTTCACCCACCACGAGTGCCGGGGTCTGCACCACGCCATAGGCCAGAATTTCCGGGATTTCGGTGATTTTTTGCACCTCGAGGGGTTTGCCCATGCGCTCGAGGGCCTGTTTTACATGGCTCTCCAGCTGGTTGCAGCGCTTGCAACCCGTCCCCAAGACCTTAATGGCGGCGGTGTGTACTGCTTGTGGCATGTTGGTTTCGATGTTCATGGTTACCTCCTACAAAACGGCGTTGAACAAATAGCCGGTCAAAACAATGCCCAGCCCCACCACCAAGATCCAGATCATGATCAGGCGAAGCTTTAGCACCTGCCGTAGCAAAATCATCTCCGGGAGCGAGAGAGCCACCACCGCCATCATGAACGAAAGCAGCGTGCCCATCGGTATACCTTTCTGGTGCAGGACTTCTACCAGGGGCAGAACCCCCGCCGCGTTGGAGTAAAGAGGGATACCCAGCAACACCGCAACAGGCACCGCCAGGGGGTTATCGGCCCCGGCGTAGCGAGCAAACAGTTCAGCCGGAACCCAGCCGTGAATCACTGCCCCCAGCCCGATGCCCAGGAGCAGGTAGGGCCAGATTTTCCCCAGGATATTCTTGACTTCCTCCACCCCCACCGCAAAGCGCTCGTCCCAGCCCATGCCACGCGAGGGGTCAAAGCCGGTGTGGCCTACCCTGGTCTGGTAGACAAAGGGCTCGACGTAGCGCTCGAGGCCCATCCGCCCCAGCACCAGCCCGGCCACCACCGCCAAGGTGAGCCCCGATACCAGATACAAGGCGGCAATCTTCCAGCCAAACAGGGTGTAGAGCAGCACCAGAGCTACCTCGTTGACCATGGGGCTGGCAATCAGAAAAGTCAGGGTGATGCCCAGCGGCACCCCTGCCGAGACAAAGCCGATGAAAGCCGGAACCGCGCTGCAAGAGCAAAAAGGTGTGACTACCCCCAGACCAGCGGCCAGCAGGTTGCCCAGGCCGGTGCGCTTTCCACCTAGCAGTGCTCGAGTGCGCTCCACACTGAAGAAGCTTCGCAGCACCGCCACCGCAAAGATGATAGCTATGAGCAGCAGCAGAATTTTGCTGGTGTCGTAGAGAAAAAAGTGAACGGCCTCTCCCAGGCGGGTATGGGCCTCCAGCCCCAGAAGCTCGTATACCACCCAGTCCCAGAAGGGCAGGATGCTGCGGTACAGGACAACCCAGGCCAGGGCCGCTAGCCCTACCGTCAGCCAGGGGGAGGTTCGCCGTAGCGGTACGCTGTTCATAGCGCCTCACAGGTGCATAGAGTGGAATGGGCCTGGGGTTGGGGAATGGCCTCGCGGAGCTGCTTCAGGGTTGCTCCGTTCAGCGAGTAGTCAATCCAGCGCCCCCGCTTTACTGCATGTACCAGCTCGGCCTCGCGCAGCACCCGCAGGTGGTGAGAGAGCAGATTTGGGGCGATTTCGGGGAGGGCTGCTTGAATCTGGCACACGCAGCGCGTACCCCCCTCGAGTAGCCGCAGAATACCCAGCCGGGTGGGGTCAGACAGGGCCTTGAAGCCCTCGAGCTGCTGCTCGAGTTCTGTCACTTCAATCATGATTGAAGTATAAGGTTTGCCGTCACGAAGCGTCAGGGGCATTTGACCCCAGGCGCTCTAGCCTGCAACTTCCACCCGGTTGCCCCCCGCTTGCTTGGAAAGATACATGGCGGTGTCGGCCCTCGAGATCAGGTAGTCGGGGGTATCGTCCGGCGTCGCCGTAGCGATGCCAAAGCTGGCCGAGACAGGCCGCAGGTTGTCCAGGGGGTTCTCGGCCAATCGCTGCTGGAGCTGTTCGCATAACTGCTGGGCTTCCTGAAGGGGGGTGTGAGGTAGCAGCAGCACAAACTCCTCTCCCCCCCAACGCCCTAACAAATCGCCAGGGCGCAGGCTTTGCTTCAGGATCCGAGCGGTGTGAACGAGCACTTTATCGCCCATCTCGTGCCCGTGCTGGTCGTTGATTTGCTTGAAGCGATCCAGGTCCAGCAGCACCAGCGAGAGGGGCTGGGCGGTTTTCTGGCTTTGCTCGAGGAGCCGGTGCAGGGCTTCCATGATGGAGCGTCGGTTGGCGGTGTTGGTCAGCGGGTCGGTATGGGCCAGCGCGTAAAACTTGGCGGCCTCGAGGCGCACCTGCATGGAGTGCTCCTTGGAGAGCACCAGCAGCCGGAACAGGATCAGATAGCACAACTGCGAGACGTAAAGCTGTACTATCGCGTTCTGGTCGAGGGGCAGCCCCTGCAAAGACTGCGGTAGCAAGGCCAGCAGCCCCACCAACACAAATGCGGCAAAAATTCCCAGCGAAACCAGCCAGGCCTGGCGCGGCGAGAACACAAAGTAGGCCATTACAAATACCACCGCAACCCAGAGCGAAGAGTTCCAAAGCCCCTCGCTGCTCAGGGCCCGCAGGTTGTAGTAGACATTGAGCACCATCAAGAGCGCAGCGCTCCAGAAAACCCCCCGTTCGACGGTGTGAAAATTGACCCATTTGGGAACCAGCAACCCAATCCAGCACAGCCCCAGCCAGATGGCCATGATCAGCAAAGAATACTTCTCGTAAAAAGTTTCCTCGCTAGCGATGTCGAGCTGCGACCAGGCAAAGAGTGCCGCCCACGCCACCACCGGCAGGATGAAAAAGGAGGCCCTGGCCCGCAGGGGAGCGGTGGTGTCTGCGTCCTCGAGGATCGGTTGCGGCGGCATAAAACTTTCCTATCATTGTGCAACAAGTTTGAAGGTTGGCAAATCACCCGACATTAGAGCGCTCTTCACAGATATCGAGCCATTGGGGACTAAAAATCCTTTGTCCTGGACGGAACACTGGCCGCCGGGAAACTCGAAACCCAAGTACCCATGGGTCGGGCCCGGCCCAAGCTTGGGTGCGTAACATGCGCCTGGGCCCGAACGCAACGCAGACAAGCGTGCCTTACCCCGGTGAGGCACGTCTGCTTGTCTCTTCTCGTTTTCGTGGGCGGCTACGTCTGTGAAGTGAGCGATATCTACCCAGGTAAAGTTGGCACCATATACAAAAAACCCCCTCCAGCTTGCTCATGGCATCCCGGAGAGGGGCGTAGGCTACCGCACTATTCAGTCATCAGCCGCCTGACCATTGGGCTCGGCCCGTTTCTTGCTGCCGAACAAGCGCCGGAAGAAGCTCAGCACCGGGTCGTAGTACTCGTCTACCAACCGTTCCTTGAGTGGAATAATCGCGTTGTCGGTGATGTGGATGTGCTCGGGGCAGACCTCGGTGCAGCACTTGGTGATGTTGCAGTAGCCGATGCCGCCCTCGTTTTTGAGCATCTCCAGGCGATTGGCAGTGTCGAGGGGGTGCATCTCGAGGCTGGCGGTTCGCACCAGCAGGCGCGGCCCGATGAAGCCCGTTTTCTCGCCGTGCTCTCGGAGCACATGGCAGGTGTTCTGGCACAGGAAGCACTCGATGCACTTCCGGAATTCCTGTACCCGGTCCACGTCTTCCTGGAACATAACCCAGTTGGTGTTGGGCGCTGGGGTAAAGGGCTTAATCTTCTTGTTGGCTTCGTAGTTCCACTTCACGTCGGTGGCCAGGTCGCGGATCACCGGGAAGGTTTTCATGGGGCGCACCGTAACGGGCTTGCTGGTGTCAATGGTATCCAGCCGGGTCATGCACATCAGGGTGGGTTTGCCGTTGACCTCGGCCCCGCACGAACCGCACTTGCCGGCCTTGCAGTTCCAGCGCACGGCCAGATCGGGCGCTTGCTCGGCCTGGATTTTGTGAATGACATCCAGTACCACCATGCCTTCTTGCACCTCGACGGTGTAGTCTTGCAGTTCCCCACCGTTTTGGTCGCCCCGGAAAACTTTAAAGGTAACGGTTGACATCTCAGGCCCCCACCTTTTCGCTAATTTCTTTGAGGTCTTTGGCCTCGGCTACTTTACGCAGTTCTTCTGGCATCTCGGGCAGGGGTTCGGCCACCACGCTCAAGGTGCCATCGCTGCTGCGGCGGATGATATGGTTGAGCTTGGCAAAGGTGGGATCGGGGTCGGGGTAGTCGAGCCGGGCATGGCCCCCACGGCTTTCCTTGCGGGCCAGCGCTGCCAGCACCACCGCCTGGGAAATCTCCACCATGAGCCGGATATCCAGGGCGGTGTGCCAGCCAGGGTTGTAGGCCCGCCCTCCCGAGACCGAGGTATTCCAGGCTCGTTTCCTGAGGCTCTCGAGAATCTCGAGCTGGGCTTTGAGTTCGCCCTCCTCGCGCATGATGCCCGCATTTTTCTGCATGGTTGTGCGCAGCTCTTTCATCAGGGTAAAGGGGTTCTCGCCCTGGGGGTTGCTGAAGGGTTGCAATGCTTCGGTAATGTACGCCCGTACCTGGGCTTCGTCCACCTGATACGAACCCGACTGCTGGGCAGCATACTCGGCAGCAGCCATCCCTGCCCTGCGCCCAAACACCACCAGGTCGGATAGCGAGTTGCCGCCCAGGCGGTTGGCGCCGTGCAGACCACCGGCCACCTCGCCGGCGGCAAACAGGCCCGGCACATTGGTGGCCTGGGTGTCGGGGTCTACCCGTACCCCGCCCATCACATAGTGGCAGGTAGGGCCTACCTCCATGGGCTCCTTGGTGATGTCCAGGTTGCCGAGCTTCATGAACTGGTGGTACATGCTGGGGAGTTTCTTTTTGATGTAATCGGCGGGACGCCGGCTGGCAATGTCCAGGAAAGCTCCGCCGTGGGGGCTGCCCCGGCCTTCGTTGACCTCCTTGCGGATGGCTCGAGCCACCACATCACGGGTGAGGAGCTCCGGGGGCCTCCGGGCGTTGCGGTCGCCTTGCAGCCAGCGCTCGGCCTCCTCTTCGGTCTCGGCGAACTCGCCTTTGTAGCGCTCAGGCACATTGTCGAACATGAAGCGCTTGCCTTCGCTGTTCTTGAGTACCCCGCCCTCGCCGCGGACCCCCTCGGTGACCAGAATGCCCATCACACTGGGGGGCCAGACCATGCCGGTGGGGTGGAACTGGATGAACTCCATGTCAATCAGGTCGGCGCCCACCATGCTGGCCAGCGAGAAGCCGTCGCCGGTGCACTCCCAGGAGTTGGAGGTAATCTGGTAAATACGCCCCAAACCCCCCGTTGCCAGCACCACCGCCTTGGCCCGGAAGACCAGGAATTCGCCGGTCTGACGGCTAAAGCCCAGCGCACCGACCACCCGGCCCGCATCGGTGAGGAGGCGGTAGATGGTGGTTTCCATGTGGGCGTTGATGCCCATCTTGACCGCGTGGTCTTGCAGGGTTCGGATGAGCTCGAGGCCCGTGCGGTCGCCGACGTGGGCCAGCCGGGGGTAGGAGTGCCCGCCAAAGTTGCGCTGGTTAATGCGTCCGTCCGGGGTGCGGTCGAACACAGCGCCCCACTGCTCGAGCTCGCGTACGCGGTCGGGGGCCTCCTTGGTGTAGTTCTGCACCATTTTCCAGTTGTTGAGCATGCCCCCGCCCTTGAGGGTGTCGCGGAAGTGAACCTTCCAGTTGTCCTCCTGGCGCACGTTGCCCATAGCGGCGGCCATGCCTCCCTCGGCCATCACGGTGTGGGCCTTGCCTAGAAGGCTTTTGGTAACCACCCCTACCCTGGCTCCTTTTTCGATGGCGGCGATGGCGGCCCGCAAGCCCGCGCCGCCGGCCCCAATCACCAGTACGTCGTAATCGTAGGTTGTGTAGGATTCCATATGGCTCCTTTTAGAAGAAGCGGACATCGGTAAGAATGCCCTTGGAAAGCAGACGGATGTAGATGTCGGTCACCCATACGGTCATCAGGCTCAGCCAGAACCAGAGACCATGCTGTTCATTGAGCTGGCTGATGCGCTGCCACAGGGTGTAGCGGCCTTTGTGCCTGGAGAAGCAGTTCAGGCAGCCACCCGCCAGGTGCCGCCAGGAGTGGCAGGAGAAAATGTAGAGCGAAAGAAAGGTCACGTCCAGCAGCATGATCAACGTACCCAGCCCCATGCCGAAGCCGTCCTCAAAGAAGAAGGCTTTACCTGCTTCGTAGATGTGGAAAAACAGCGCAAAAACGGCCAGATACCAGAAGTAGCGGTGCAGGTTGTTGAGCACAAAGGGAAATTTGCGCTCGCCAAAGTAGCTGCGCTTGGGTTCGGCCACCCAGCAGGCGGGCGGATCCCAGAAAAAAGCCCGGTACATGTTGCGCCGGAAGTAGTAGCAAGTAGCCCGGAAGCCTATGGGAATCCAGATCACCAGGAAAGCCGGGGAGAAAGGCAGCCACTCGAGTTTTTCGGCGCTGGTGAAGGGTATGGAGTAGAAGGGGGACGTGTAGGGACCAAAGTGAAAGTCTGATCGTTGTAGCACTGCCCAGATGGTGTAAATGACAAAGGAGGTAAGTACCACGGCGACCAGAAGGGGCTCGAGCCACCACAGGTCCTGGCGTTCGGTTAGCCGTTTATCTGTACCAATCACAGGTTTCGTGCTCATTTCCCCTAGACTATACCCGCTTTTAGCCTGGTGTGAAAATAAATGAGGCCCACAACGCCGGATGAAAGGAACTGGTGTAATTAATAACACTCATTCCAATCTACCCGGCCTGCATGGCCCACCCATCAGCTTCAGAACAGCTTTTTCTGCCTTCGATTGACAGCTAACCCCCTTTTGCCCATAATGATGGGCTGTTGAGACGACCCCAGGGTGGCCGTCTTGCAGGGCTGCGGACAAGGTGCAGGGTAGGCCCCGGTGCTTGAAAGCCGCAAGCTTTTGGAGGATACGAGGTTGGAACTATTCGGTTTTGGCCCGCACCTGATGATAGACGGCTACCACGCAAATGCAGAAAAACTGGCCGACTTCGAGCTGATTCGGCAGGTACTCGATCAGCTACCCGAAGAGATGGAGATGACCAAGGTGCTGCCGCCGGTAGTGCAGCGCTATCCGGCCATGCCCGGCCAGGCGGAAGGGATTACCGGGGTAGTGATTATCGCCGAAAGCCACATCGCCATTCATACCTTCCCCAGTCAACGTTTTATCAGCGTGGATATTTTTTCCTGCAAGGAGTTTGACCTGGGCAAGGCCCTCAAGCAAGTGGTGGAACACTTCGAAATTGGGCGCTACGAGACCTATCTGATCAACCGGGGCAAGGAGTACCCCAAAGACATCGAACTCGCCCGGCAGATTGTGGCAGGCGAACGGGAATACGTGGAGGCCCGTATCGGATAGCTGCCAGCAACCGCGCATGGGCGTCAGAGCCGGGAGAAATCCCGGTTTTTTTAGAACATGGGAACCGTCATTCTGGTAGGAGGGGCGCTCAGGGCCGACAACCAAGCGGTGTTTGGGAAAATCCTCGAGCACTGCGGCCCCCGCATCGGCATCTTTACCACCGCTAGCAGCGACCTGGCCCAGAGCTGGGAAGTGAACGCGGCCCTGTTCAGGGCGCAGGGCTTTGACCCCCAACACATCGGCATCACGGTTGAAAACGCCCCTATCCTTGCCCAAGACCCTGCCGTGCTCTCGCAAATGCAAAGCTGCTCGGGGTTTTTCTTTGCCGGGGGGGATCAGCGCCAGATTACCCAGGCTTTGCTGGGAACCCCTGTCCTGGCGCTACTGGGGCATATGTTTGCCGAAGGAGCCGGGGTGGCCGGCAGCAGCGCTGGCACGGCGGCAATGGCCGACCCGATGATTGCCGGGGGCCAGAGCCTGGATACCTGGTTGGGCGAAGGCGAGATGCTTTGTATGCAGCCTGGGCTGGGTTTGGTCAAAAACCTGCAGGTAGACCAGCATTTTCTGGCCTGGGGGCGCTTTGGGCGGCTGATGCGGGCGGTGGAGCATGCCGGGGTAGGGCTCGGCGTGGGGGTGGACGAAAACACTGCGCTGGTGATGCCAGAGGGAAGCCCCTGGGAAGTGGTGGGCGAGAGCCACGTGGCCTTCCTCGAGCGCACCCTGGTTGGCTGGCAGGTGAGTCTGCTGGCCCAGGGGGACCGCTACGACCCGGCCCAGGGGGAATTCCAGATAAACCCCAGCCGCAGCCCCATCCAGGCACCCGACCCGGAACTGAAAAACCTGGTGAGCACCGATATCTTTGCGCTGTATGCCTTACCCCGGACGCTGACTCGCCTGGTGCAGAGCGCCGAACAGACGGCCATCGGGTTGTCGTTTCGAGCCAGCCCGGAGGATGGCTTCAGCACCCTGGGGGTTCGGGTGCGTTTCTTCAAAACCCCCCAAACGATGGGCTACAGTGGCCCTTCGACGCCTGGCGAGCGCTTCAGTGTGGTGCGGGTGGGGTTGGCGCTCGAGGCGATTCGGGTGCAGGTAGAGCCGGTGGCCTGAGGCCCGGCCCGCTACCCCGACCAGCCCAGCCGTGCCGAGACCGCGTCGGCGGCCTGGCGCACTCGAGCGCCCAGCTCGCTCAACCGTTCGTCGGGAACCCGGGTCGCGGGGGCCGAGAGCGACATTGAGGCCACCACTTTACCCCGGTTGTCGTGGATGGGCGCGGCAATGCAGCGTACCCCGTCCTCGCGCTCTTCATCGTCGAGTACGTAGCGGCGCTGGCGGGCTTCCTGGAGGGTGCGTAAAAAGTGCTCCAGGGTGGTGATGGTCTTGGCGGTGTAGGGCTTGAAAGGCCCCGCACCCACAATGCGCCGCACCTCGGCCTCGCTATGCTCCAGTAATAGCGCCTTGCCCACCCCGGTGCAGTAGATGGGAGCCCGGGCCCCAATGCGGGTAAACATGCGGATGAGCTGCCGCCCCTCCACCTGGGCGATGTAGATGACCTCGTGGCCGTCCAGCACCGCCAGGTTGACGGTCTCGTTGAGCTCGTCTACCAGTTTTTCCATCTCGGGGGTGGCCGCCTCGATCAGCCCGCCCCGCGTCAGGAAGGCCGAGCCTACCTGGTAGGCCCGCAGGCCTACCTTCCACAGGCCCCTGGCCTCGTCCCAGTCGGCAAAACCCCGGCGGCGCAGGGTTTCCAGGAGCCGGTAAGCGGTGCTGGGGGAGAGGTCGGTCTTGCGGGCCAGTTCCGAAAGGGAGAGGGTCTCGGCCTCGGACAGCACTTCCAGCAGGTGCAGGCCGCGCTCGAGGGTGCGTACCTCGCCTACCTCCGAAGAGCGGCTGCGCCCTGGACGACGCTTGGTTTCCATGGCTTAAGCTTAAGAGAGCAGGAGATATTTTTCAACTAATGCAAAACAATCTCATTGGTTGACAAACTCATTTTCCAGGGGCTAGGCTTGGGCCTGGAAAGGGGCAGGGAGTTCTGTGCCCCGTTCACCCTACCAGGAGACCCCTATGAGCCAGATGCCCAAAGGTGTTCAGATTATCGGCCCCAAACTGCCCGCCTCCGATACCGTGCTGACGTTGGAGGCGATGGCTTTCCTGGCCGGACTCCAGCGTGAATTCAACGCGGTTAGGAAAGGTTTGTTGCAGCGTCGCGCCGAAGTCGCCCGGCGCATCGAGGCCGGCCAGAAGCCGGATTTCCTGCCTCACACCCGCTACATACGGGAGGGCGACTGGAAAGTCGCGCCCGCGCCGCCCGACCTCAACGACCGCCGCACCGAGATTACCGGCCCCACCGAACGCAAGATGATGATCAACGCCCTCAACTCGGGGGCCAAGGTCTTCATGGCCGACTGCGAGGACTCCCTTTCGCCTACCTGGGAGAACGTGGTGCAGGGCCAGCAAAACCTGATGGACGCGGTGCGCCGTACCATCAGCCTGAGCACGCCCGAAAAGGAGTACCGGCTGAACGAGAAAATCGCCACCTTGCTGGTGCGCCCAAGGGGCTGGCACCTGGTAGAGCGGCACGTGCTGGTGGACGGCGAACCCATGTCGGGGAGCCTCTTCGACTTCGGACTGTACTTTTTCCACAACGCCCACGAGCTACTGCGGCGGGGTAGCGGGCCCTACTTCTACCTGCCCAAGCTCGAGAGCCACCTCGAGGCCCGCCTCTGGAACGAGGTCTTCAAGTTTGCCCAGAGCTATCTGGGCATTCCGCAGGGCACCATCCGGGCCACAGTACTTATCGAGACCATTCTGGCCGCCTTCGAGATGGAGGAAATCCTCTACGAGCTGCGCGAGCACGCAGCCGGTCTCAACGCCGGGCGCTGGGACTACATCTTTAGCTGCATCAAGAAATTCGCCACCCACGATGTGCTCTTCCCCGACCGCGCCCAGGTCACCATGACGGTCCCCTTCATGCGGGCCTACACCGAGCTGCTGGTGCGAACCTGCCACAAGCGCGGCGCCCACGCCATTGGGGGCATGTCGGCCTTCATCCCCAGCCGCAAAGACCCCGAGGTCAACGCCAAGGCCATCGAGCAGGTCACCAAGGACAAAGAGCGCGAATCGGGCGACGGCTTCGACGGCACCTGGGTAGCCCACCCCGACCTGGTGCCGGTGGCCCTAGCAGTCTTCGACAAGGTGCTGGGCGAAAAGCCCAACCAAAAAGACCGCCTGCGCGAGGATGTGGACGGCAAAATCAGGGCCGAACACCTGATCGACTTCAATGTGCCGGGCGGCAAGATTACCGAGGCCGGGATTCGCAACAACATCAGTGTGGAGCTTCAGTACATGGCGGCCTGGCTGGGGGGCAGTGGGGCGGTGGCCATTTTCAACCTGATGGAAGATGCCGCCACTGCCGAAATCTCCCGTTCGCAACTGTGGCAATGGCTCCGCAAGGGCGCAAAACTCGAGGACGGGCGTACCTTCACCCCGGAGCTGTACGCCCAGCTCAAGCAGGAGGAGATGGCCAAGCTGGCGGGTATGAAGAACCTCGAGGAGGCCGCCCAACTGCTGGACGAACTGGTGCTGCAACCCGAGTTCAAGGAGTTTCTGACCCTGCCCGCTTACGAGCGGCTGGACTGAAAATACGGGGTTTTTAACTCAGAACCGAGGTCGTTATCGCATCCTCCAGGCTCATACTGAGAACGGCTGCAACAGCGGCATAAGGGTCGTCGAATCTAACAACCAAACCACCTGTCATTCCGAGGAGGCGTTCGCCGACGAGGAATCCGGTACAGCACAGGGCTAGTGAATGTTGGGGAAGGTGGCGTATCGGATTCCTCGCTGCGCTCGGAATGACACTTTTGACTGGGTTTTTGTGCCTTTCGCTTCACCGTCCTGAGTATCATTTGCATGGACATCGTTGTTGCAACCCCTCACCCATCGACACCGGGTTACCGTCAGAAATGTTTTTTCGGCAAAATCAGCACCAAACTGGCTGGCGGTGTCGCCACCCTCTCCCGCAAGGGGAGAGGGAAAGGGGAAAACGACAAAAGCCTGTCGCACCCTTCACAGAAGTGGCCGCCTGGATAGGCGGCCATTGTTCTGTTGGAATAGAGCGTTCTAGGCGGCTTTGGTCCTGGTTTTTGCCTTGCTGACTTTGACCATTGAGGGTTCTTCCGGGTTCCGCTCGTCGCTGCGGAGGCGGGCCAGGGGGGTCACGCGCTGGACTTCCAGAACGCGCTTATAGCGCCTGGTTTTGGTTTCCTGGTCTTCCCAGACCTCGGTTTTGAGTGAGCCTTCCAGCAGTAGCTGTGAACCCTTCTTTAGATCGGCAAACTGCACCGCCAGGTCGCGCCAGGCTTCCAGCTCGATGTAGTGGCTGCGGGCCTGCCCTGCCGAAGCATCCCAGCTCGAGAAGCCCAGGCTGGCCCTGGCCACCGGGGTTTTGAGCGAGGTCTGGCGGATTTCGGGGTCGGCGGTCAGGCCGCCCGACAAAATCACCCGGTTTTCGGCCCCGTAGAGCACCGGGCCCTTTTCTTCCTCGCGCACGTCGGCGTTCTCGAGCTTGAAGAGCTCCTCGCCTACCAGGCGCAGGCGCGAGCCCTTTACGCCGTCCGCATCCCAGGACTCGTAAACCAGGCGGCCCATGGCCTGGTAGGCCTGTCCGTTTACCAGTTGATCGGCCCAATACTCGGCCAGCTTGCCATAGAAGGTGAGGTCGGCGCGGGAGAAGAGGTGGTTCTCGCCGACGGCCCGCTTGCCGATGAGGGAAACCTCGAGCAAAGGGGTGCCTTTGGGCGTGTAACGAAGCTCGTGTTTGCTGAGGACACCGCTGATGAGGACCAGGTTGGTGGACATGTTTTACTCCTTGTGCGTTACGGTCAGATACAGATAGGGCTTAGTAAGTCTTGGGGTTTAGAAAGTGGTCAGTGGGAAGACGACATTGAAGTGAAACTGCACGGGCTATCCGCTATCGGTTATTTGCTACACTTAAGCTGCTTCCTTCAGCTTGCGCTGCTCGTACAGATAGGCCATGGCCTGGCGGGCTTGCAGGCGGGTGAAGGCGCCGGGTTCGCTGGGCTGCTCGAAACCCAGGGCCTGATAGTCGGCAGGCTTCAGGTACTTGAAGGCGAAGCTTGCATAGCGCTGGTCGATTTCGCCGTGCTGGGTTACGGGCTCGAGCTGGGTGGCTTTTAGTTCGTCCACAAAAGCCTCGAGCTTCTGGAACGATTGCTCGGCCTCGGCCTCGCTCATCTGCCCCAGGGTTCGCAGCACCTGGTAGTAGTGTTCAACTGTATCCCCCAGAATGTAATGCTGCTTTAGAGCCTGGTGGAGGAGCAGGGCGAACCTGGCACGGGTCTGGAGGTTCTCCTCCACCGGTACCTCGGGGGAGGCTACCACCTCACCCGTGTCGCTGGTAATGACAAAGCCCTGCACCCGCTCACTGAGAGTTCGGGTGGTTTCGCGGTTGCGGGTGCCCTGCAAAACCTGGGCGGTTTCGGGGGCGTCGCGCAGCTCAATGCGACTGGTGGGAAAACCATCCTTGCCCTTGGAGACCGTCACGGTCAGCAAAAAGGGCACCCCGCTCAGATCGCCCTCGGCAGCTTGTTGCAGTTGGCGCAGATAGCCGTCGGCCCGTTCTACCCCCACCCGGCCCTTGATGTCGAGCTGGTAGACCCCCACGCTGGGCACACCCACTACCTTGAAGCCAAGGGTTCCGATGGGGCGGCAGGCAGGGGCCTCTCCTTTGGGGCCGGGCTGGGCAAAGGGGCAGCCGCGCAGGGCGCAGTCGCGGGCCTTCAGGTAGCCATCGGCCTGGACTTCCTGGCCCACGATGCCGTCGCCTTTGCAGGCCAGGCCGGAGCGGGTATAGCGCTTGTAGAAAGCGTCCCAGACCGAAGGGCTCAGGTTGTCAGGCAGGTAGATGGGTACCTGCTGGGGCCGCTCACCATAGAGGGCCTGTACCGGTTCGGCTCCTTCAACGATGCGAAAGTAGTCCAGGGCCACCGGCTTCTCGAACTTGCGTTCGCCACGTTGCACGGTCTCTTTGAGGCCAATCTTGAACTTCCCGATGCGAACATAGCGGGTGCGGGTTTGCAGTCCTTGGATCATGTCTGTTTTGCTCCTTTGCTGGTGAGATGTGTTTCGGTTTGGAAGATGTTTTTAGGCTGCTTTCCGGCTTCCTGTGCTGGTTCCCAGCCAGATCACAAAGTCGGCTAGGAGCTGCTGGGCTTCCTTCCAGGGGAGGGTTTGGGTGGCCTCCTCGCTCCCGTAGTTCTCGTCAGGCTCGGTGTATTCCCCCACGTGCAGGCTCAGATCGGGCACCCCTGCAACCTTGAGGACCTCCAGGGCTTCGGCGCGGCTGACGCTGTAGAGCTGGCGCTTAAGCCGCTCGAGCAGCAAGATGGGGTGCTCGCTTTGGGAGAGCAAGGGCTTGACCGTGGGGTGGGCGGTCCAGATCAAGTAGGCCCAGGCGTTGGCGGTGCCGCTCTCGAGGCCATCGTCGTACATCAGCTTGTCGTTTTCGGGTTCCCAGTAGAACACCACTTGGGGGGCATCGCCAGAGTAGCCAAAAATGGTTTCCAGGTGGGGGTACAGGGGTAGCTCGAGCTTTTTCATCATCCACTTCCGTTTCGGTCTGCGCCACGGGGGCGCTTCTGCTAGGGGCTTGGTGTTTCGGGCGGCTCGTTCGTGCGTTGCGGTCAGTTCTTCAGTTTCTCTACGTTTGGTTCCTTCCCCCGTTTGGTTTTGTACCAACTCGGACGAAATAAGAGTATAACATAATCACTCTTTTGTCCAGTCGGTTCAACCACTTAATCAAGAAAACTGTTCCAGCCTATTTTTATGCCTAAAGCAGCACGGCCCTCACCGCTCAGGTAGAGCCTCTTGAACCACTCGCAAAAAGTAGTATTCTGTTTATATCAGAATCAGGGGTCTTGCTCAAAGGCCTGATATGGAGACTTTATGCCCCGCCGAACCAGACCACACCCTGGCCCCGAAAGCGCCCCTCAGGATTGGGTTGCCCTCAGCCCGCCCGATCTACCCGAACCTCTGGCCGAACCTCTGGCCGAACCCCTGGACGCTCCACCACCCGCCATCGCTTTTTTCCTTCAGCATGCCAAGCATGGCGAGCTGGCTGTAGCCTACAAGGCCTTAGTGGGCCTGCTGGTAGGCGGTGAAGAAGGTTTGGATGACCAAGAAGCCAGGGTTGCCAGGGAGATGTATCTGGCGTTTCAACGCGAACTGGATCGCAGGCTCCACAGCACAATCATGCCCCATGGGAGGGAATCACCGTTGCCGTTTTGAAGGCCGCAAGTAGTTCAAGACCCACCTGAGTGCTCCTGTAAAAGCTGTTTGTTGCCCGATTATCCCCAAGCCTTTGTTGCCAAATCATCGCGGAGACCTTCTATGAAACGCATCATCATCGAACTCGAGAACCTTCCCAGACGCTCCATCACCCCGGTCAGTGGGGAACGGCTCGAGTGGGCGGTTCGCAAATACGCCAGCCATTTGCAAGGAACCAGGCCGGTGCGGGTTTTGGTACAAGAATATGATGCCCGGCTCTCGTCCAAGTTCCGCTACTCCCCGGCCCCAGGGCTGCTCGAGGTTTTGCTCAAAGAGCTTCGGGCAAACCCCAGGTCTGGGATCGAAACGGTGAGCGTTAAGGACGAGTAACGACTTCTTAGAGCCCAAGAATCTACCCCACATCATCAGGCTGGGATGCTGGCTTTGGGCGTAACCAACCGCGTAATTGAGCGAATACTTTTTTGCGATTGGAACGGAGGTTATTCGTAGTACAATCCAATACTAAATGAGAGAACTGCCCGGTTTGATCAAGGTAGACCTTGCCGAGTTTTTCAAGCGGCTGTGGCGCTATAGTTGGATCTTAATTTTACTGGCCATTGTAGCAACGGTTGCGGGCTATTTTATTTCACGCCTGCAAACCCCTGTATACCAGGCCACAGCCCGACTGCTAGCGGCCCAACCCACAGCCTTTTCTGGCACGGGTATCAACAGCGTACCCACTGCCAGCCCCCTGGATAGCCAGGCCTACCGCGAGGCAGCCCTGAGCAGTCAGGTACTCAAGGACACCCTCAACGGTCCGCAGAACCAGCGTACCCTCGAGGAATTTCGCCGCAAACTGCGGGTGCGTACGGTGGATGGTCGGCAATCTGGCATCATCGTACTCAATGTGCGCGATACCAATCCTGCACGCGCGGCCCAACTCGCCAATGAATGGGCCGATGCCCTGAGGCGCTGGGACGACCAGCGCGTACGAGGCAGCTTTAGCCGCTACCGCCTGTCGCTCGAAACCCAGCTGCGCTCGGTACAAACCGATCTGGCCAGGGGCAACAATACCCCTGAACGCATCGAAGGATTGCGTAGCTTGCAGGGTAGTCTACTGCGCGACCTAGATCTGGTGCGGGCCCTGGAGCAGGGGGCTACGGGTCAACTGAGCCTGCTGGATATTGCCGAAACCCCCATTCGCCCGGTAGCACCCCGCTCTTTGCTCAATGCCCTGCTAGCGGGGGTACTCACCCTGGTTCTCGGTGTTCTGTTCTTGCTATTGCGCGAAGTCTCGGTGCGTACGGTTCGTAGTAGTGAAGATGCAGCAGAACTGACCGGGTTGCAAGTGCTGGGGGAGTTTCCCAAGCTGGCCAACGCTAGCCGCGACCTGCCGCGCGAGGCGGCCAGCTACCTGCGTACTTACGTCAACCGCGGCCTGATGGATGAGAACGATCCCAAAATTATTGCCGTCACCAGCCCTGAAGCCAAGGAGGGCAAAAGCAGCGTGGCAATTGCCCTGGCTCGAGCCTACGCCCGCACCGGTAAGCGAACCTTGTTGATTGACCTCGATTTGCATCGCCCCATCCTGCACAGTGAATTCGACATTAAGAGCGGCCCTGATGTGATTACGGTGCTACGCGACCCGCTTTTTGGTATGGCTACCCATCAGCTCGAACGTGGGCTTTCTCTGCTACCTTGCTTGCAAACTGTTGAAGACCCTTCGGGTCTTCTATCCCAACAGTTCCGGCCTTTCTTGCGCCGCCTGCGCGAATCGGGCGAGTGGGATACCATCATTATTGACACCCCCCCCGTGCTTGCCGTGACCGATACGCTCGTAATCGCGCCGCAGGTCTCGGGCATGGTGGTGGTGGTGAATACCAGCACGACCAACCGCCGTAGCCTGGTGGCTGCGGTAGACAACCTCACCCGCATCGGGGCAAAGGTGCTGGGACTGGCGGTCAATCAACTGCGCGCAGGGGAGGGAATGCTGGTCTCCTCCAAAGGCTACGGCAGTTATGGTAGCTATGGCAACCGTCCCCGCCCGGTTCCCTCTGCCTCCCCCACCGAGACCCAAGAGCAAGACCCGCTACGTACCCAGTGGTGAATGTCGGTAAAGTTCCCGAAAGGTCAGGGCAACGCTTCGGAATTTTCCAATGTCAAGCCGTACCCCCAAAACCGGCTTTTCTAGTGACCGGGGGTTGTGGTACACTTTGAAGGCTTGTGTTTTGACCTCCACACGAATGCTGTGGTGCGAACAAACCAAAATCCTGGGCTGTCCGATATCCAGCCAGGGGAAAAGTTTCGGAGGAAGGCAATGGAATACCGCATCAAAGCCCAAAACCGTGGGAGCGAAAATCCTACGGCACTGCGTGACGCTGGCAAACTGCCCGGCGTGGTCTACAATCGGCAAGAAAACTACAAGGTTGTGGTAGATCTCAAAGAGTTCAACAAGGTCTTCATGGCCGCGGGCATTCACCATGTGATTACCCTCGAGATGGAAGACGGTAAGACTGTAGATACCCTGGTACGCCAGATTAACCTGGATAAGCGCCGCCGACGTCCCGATCACGTGGACTTCTATGCCCTCTCCGATGAGCCGGTGCAGATGTGGATTCCTGTCAAGATAGTGGGTACCGCCCAGGGTGTGCGCGAGGGGGGTGTACTCCAGCTCGTCAACAACGACATTCAGGTCAAGGTTTCGCCCAAGGCCATCCCACCCTTCATCGAGGTCAACGTCAGCCAACTGCGTATTGGCGATAGCATCCATGCCGACGAGCTAACCCTTCCCGAAGGGGTGAAACTTGCCATGAACGCCCGCGATACGATTGTTGCCATCGTACCCCCTGAAGATGCCGAGAAGCTCGCAGCCCAGGCTGCTGCTGCACCCGCTGAAGTGGAAGTGATCAAGAAGGGCAAGACCGAAGAGGAGAAGTAGGCCCATAACCCTGCGCCAGGGGCCGAAGGCTGAGGTTTTCCCGGCTTTCGGCCCTCGACTTTTGAGCCATGTTCCTGATTGTTGGACAAGGGAATCCGGGGTTGCAATACGCCCGAACCAAACACAATGTAGGGTTCTGGGTACTCGATCGGCTTGGTTCGGATTTCCGGCCCAAGGGCAATGCCCTCATTGCCGAGATCAAGTTTCTGAGGGCCTCCGGAGAGTGGGTTTCGGGTCTACTGGTCAAGCCCACCACTTTCTATAACGCCACCGGCGAAGCCGTAGCCCCTCTGGCACGGTTTTATAAGGTTCCGCCCGAGCGCATCCTGGTGATCCATGACGAGCTGGATTTGCCACCTGGAAGGCTACGCTTCAAGGCAGGGGGTAGCAACGCGGGGAATTACGGCTTGGAGTCCATTTCAACCCATTTGGGCACTCGAGACTTCCATCGCTTACGTATAGGTATTGGCAAGCCCCCTACGCCTGAAGAGGGGGCGAGCTGGGTGCTGACAGGTTTTCGTCCCGATTTGGCCTTGCTGATGGATAAGGTGATCCAGACCGCCGCCGAAGCAGCCCAGACCTGGGTTACCGAGGGCATAGATGTCTGCCAGAAAAAATACAATGGCCTCAACCTGGCCCTACCGCCCAAGCGAACTGAGCCTGAACAAGCCAGTTGATCGCTACAACGAGTTTTTACAGAATTACCAATGCCAGCCCAAGATATCAAGATTTATCCGAAACGACCTGTGATGTAGGCTTCCGTGCGCTTGTCTTTGGGGGTAGTGAACAACAGGTTGGTGGGGCCAAACTCCACCAGGTCACCGTTCAAGAAGTAGCCAGTGAAGTCTGAAACGCGGCCCGCTTGCTGCATGTTGTGGGTCACGATGGCAATGGTGACGTGGTTTTTGAGATCGGTCAGCAGATCCTCGATGGATTGAGTCGAGATGGGGTCGAGGGCGCTGGTGGGTTCGTCCATCAGCAAGACTTCGGGCTCAACAGCGAGCGCTCTGGCGATGCACAAACGCTGTTGCTGCCCCCCCGAAAGGCTCATGCTGGGTGCATGGAGCCGATCCTTGACCTCGTCCCACAAAGCAGCCTGGCTCAAGGAACGCTCCACAGCCTCGTCCAGAAGGGATTTTTTGCGAATACCCACCAGTCTTAGCCCTGCTACCACATTGCCGTAGATGGACAGGGTGGGAAAGGGGTTGGGCTTCTGGAAAACCATCCCGATCTTACGCCGTACTTCCACCGGGTCTACGCCGGCGGCATAAACGTTAACCCCGTCGAGCAACACCTCGCCGGTCACACGGGCGTTGGGGGTTAGGTCGTGCATGCGGTTCAGGGCACGCAGAAAGGTGGTTTTCCCACAACCAGAAGGGCCAATCAGGGCCGTGACCTTGTTGGCGTAAATGGGCATGTCTACATCTTTGACGCCCGCTTTTTGGCCGTAGAAAACCGACACCTGTCGGGCTTCAATACGGACCTTCAGGCTGGGATCGAGGGTCATGACTTCGGTATGCCCGCTTTCAGGGTTGGCCATCGGTCTAAAATCGCTCATCATCTACTCCCTTAGCGCCCACGGGTCACCCAGCGGGCCAGCAAACTGGTCAGAACAATCAAGCCCAGCAACACCACTGCTGCCGCCCAGGCCTGGCGGTGCCAGTCCTCGTAGGGACTGATGGCATAGGCATACAAACGCAGTGGCAGGGCGTCCATGGGCTGTGAGAGGTCGAAGGTTAGCAAGCTGTTTCCGAAGGCGGTGAAGATGAGTGGGGCCGCTTCCCCTGCCGCTCTGGCCGTTGCCAGCAGCAATCCCGTCACTACGCCGCCTCTGGCAGCGGGCAACACCAGCGAAAGAATGACCCGCCAGCGCGGCAAACCCAGGGCCAGCCCAGCCTCGCGGATGTTCCAGGGCACCAGCTTGAGGACGCTCTCGGTGGTTTTGGCGATGATGGGAATCATGATAAAGGCCATCGCCAGCGACCCGGAGAAACCTGAGAAGGAGCCCTGGGCCTTGACCACCAGCACATAGGCCAGCAGCCCTTTGAGAATGGCCGGCATTCCGTTGAGGGTATCGGACAGGAGGCGAAGGGTCGGGTTGAGTTTATTGTCGGGGTACTCGGCCAGCAAGATGCCCGCTCCGATTCCGAAGGGGGTTGCCATTAGCAAACCCACTCCGGTGATGACGAGAGTACCAACAATGGCCGGGGCCATACCCCCGCCCAGCTCGCCCGGAGGCTTGGGGCCTTTGGTAAAAAAGTCCCAGTTGAGCGAGGAGAAGCCGTTCACCAGGGCATAGCCCAGCACCAGCGTAAGCGGCAATGCGGCCAGGATGGTTCCAGCGATGACCACGATGAGAATCAGACGGTCGCGGGTGTAGCGTGCTTGAAGGTTGCGCATGGATACTCCTCTAAGCCCGTTGGCCCCCCACTTTTAGCTTGTTGAGCAGGTAGCTGGCAGCGGCATTGACGATAAACGCAATCAGGAACAGGTAAAAACCAACCCCAATGATGGCTGAGTAGTGCAAATCTTCTACGGCTTCCTTGAGCTCGAGGGCAATCACGGCGGGCATGGTGGAGGCGGGGCCGAAGAGGGTATAGGGCAGGATGTTACCGTTCCCGATTACCATGGCTACCGCCATCGTTTCACCCAGCGCGCGGCCCAGGGCCAGCATGGCCCCGGCGAATATGCCACCTCGAGCGTAGGGCAGGATGACCATTTGCATCACTTCCCACCGGGTAGCCCCGAGGGCATACGCCCCTTCCCGCTGGGCTGCAGGTACAAGGTTGATGGCATCACGCGAAAGCGCGGCGGTGAAGGGGATCACCATGCTGGACAGAATCACAATGCCGGTAAACATTCCATAACCCGCTGGGTTACCCAGATAGCGGGACAACCAGGGAGCATTTTCGGCAGCCCACATAAAAACCGGCAGATAAAAGACTTCTCGTAAAAATGGTGCCAGTACAAAGATTCCCCAGATTCCATAAACGACACTGGGTACCGCAGCCATGAGATCGACCAGGTAGTTGATGAAACCGGCCAGCCAGCGCGGCGCGTACTCAGCGGTAAAAATCGCCGCAGCGAGGGCCACAGGAACCGAGAGAACCAGTGCAGAGAAACTGGTAATTAGGGTCCCTACCACGTAAGGCCAGATGCCAAACTCGAGTTTCAGCGCCGGGTCCCAGGTGGTTCCGGTCAGGAAGCCAAAAAAACCTTCTTTGTTGATGGTCTGCGACCCGCCCAGATAGAGGTAGTAGCCCAGCCCCAGGGTCAGGGCCACGATGCTTAGGGCCAGGGCCAAAACGATAGCCAGAAAAATGCGGTCGCCCAGCACTCTGTAAATAGCCGAGGGCTGGCGTTTGATAACAGAAGGTTGTACCGGGGCCTGTTGCATGCGCACGCCTTTAGTTTACAAAAGAGGTGGGAGCCCAGCAGACTCCCACCTCCCGATCATGCTTATTGGCCTACAATCTCCTTACCAATGGGCTTGCCCTGGTAGGTGATGCGCGAGATCATGGCCAGCGCACGGGCCTGGGCAGCATCGGTAATGCGGGCATAGGTGAGCGGCTCGTTGAACTTTTGCGCGTCTGTGACAATCCACTTCAGCAGTTGGACAAAGGCACGGGCCTCGGCTTCGCTCTTGAAGGCTTTGTTTTTGTCGAGCTGTTCGTAGACCAGGAGGTAAGCAAAGCTAGATACTGGATACCCATCGGGAGCTTGGGTGTTGGTCAAGGAAACACGGGCATCGCCGGGCAATACCACATTGGCAGCAGCAGTAATGGCTGGCAGTTCGGCCACCATGAACTTGCCTGCGCGGTTCTGAACTGCACCAAACTGAATGCGGTTCTGCACCGCGTAAGTAACTTCGTTATAACCGATAGCGCCTGGGGTGTTGCGCACCACGCCAGCGACGCCCTCGTTGCCGCGACCCCCCACTTTGTTAGGCGCGAGCCAGTTGACGCTGTTTCCCCGGCCCACTTTCTGAGCCCATTCTGGCGAGACCTTGGTCAGGTAGTCGGTCCAGACAAAGGTCGTACCCGAGCCGTCGGAACGGTGTACTACAGTGATGGGCAGAGGGGGGAGCCGCACACCTTCATTGAGCTTGGCAATGGCCGGGTCGTTCCAGGTTTTGATGTTGCCCAGGAAGATGTCGGCCAGCACTTCGCCGGTGAAGTTAAGGCGCTGGGTTACGCCGGGCAGGTTGTATGTAGGCACTACCGCCCCCAGCACGAACGGGATGTTGAGTGCGGGCGAGCCTGTGTTCCTGCGAATCTCGGTCATTTGCTGATCGCTAAAAGGGTTATCGGAGACGCCAAAGTGTACGGTTTGCTCGATAAACTGACGCTGACCCCCACCCGACCCGATGGACTGGTAGTTGACGCGCACCTGGTTATTGGTCACTTTCAGGTACTCATCGAAATACTTGGACAGTACCGGAAACGGGAAGGTCGCCCCAGCGCCGGTCAGGTTCACCTGCGCCAGACCAGCGCTGGCAAGGCCCAGCAGGGCCATAGTTGTAATGAGTAGTTTTTTCATCTAAAGCCTCCTGTAGCGATTTGTGGTACACACCTGCACCACCTACGGCTCATAGCTTGTCAGCCCTGTGTCAGAAGATTGTCAGGAAGACGGCAAAAAACTCATGATGAACGAAAGATTTGGCTTGTGGACTATCCGCACCAGTTCCATCTACAGCTAAACCAGTGAGGCCCTCTTCCAACCTTTACAGTATTGGGCGAAGTGTCCAACCATCCGACGAGTTTGAGGGGTAAACCCCTTCTTTGGACGTGCTCAACCCGCTGGTATGCTACTAACGATGCGGTGGAGTGGGGCCATTTTAGCCGGGGGACTGTCCCGTCGGTTTGGGCAAGACAAAGCCCTGTATGTATACAGAGGAAAGCCCCTGATAGCCTGGGTCATGGACTCACTGGCCGAGGCTTCGGAGTGCTTTGTGGTTTCCAACCGTGCCTACCCTGGGCTTGGAACGGTCTATCCCGACCGAATGCGGGGTGGCGATACCTTTTCGGGGCTGCATTCGGCCCTGGTACATGCCAAGCAGGACTGGGTGGCCGTGGCCGCCTGTGACCAACCCTTTCTGAGCCGGGACTTCTGGCGGTTTATGCTGGGTTGGATCAAACCTGATATACAGGCCGTGGTGGCTGCTTCGCAGGGTTTTTTTGAACCCCTGGGAGGGCTTTACCATAGATCCCTCGAGGGTGAGGTTTTACGCAGGCTCGAGGCCGGGGAGCTCAAGATGCAGGCGCTTTTACATAGCATTCCCCATGTGGCGCTGGACAAGACCGAGCTCGAAGATCGTTTCGGGCCCTATCTGTTTATCAACGCCAACCACCCAGAAGACTTGCCTTGATGAGACTCGAGGCCGAAAAGGCTGTTACCAACACCAATTCTGTTGGCCGGTTCTTGACCGTGGTCGTAAGGTCTGTGGCACCTGGCTTTCAGCCTTAAGCTTTTGGCTTTTTGTAACCAAACGCTCTGTTTTGTGCTTCTCATCCAAACCTGTACAATGAAGCGCTATGGCTGGGATGTTCTCGTTTCGCGGCGAAGATGTGGGTATTGACCTGGGCACCGCCTCGGTGCTGATTTATGTGCGCGGTAAAGGTATTGTGCTGCGCGAGCCTTCGGTTATTGCAATGGTCAGCGATACCAAAGAAGTCAAGGCAGTAGGGGCTGAAGCCTACCGGATGCTGGGGCGCACTCCGGGCAACATCGTAGCCGCTCGCCCGCTCAAGGATGGTGTAATTGCCGACTATACCCTGACCGAGCGGATGCTTACCCTTTTTATCAAGAAAGTTTTGCCCCCTTTGCGCTTTTTCAGACCGCAGGTGATGGTAGGGGTGCCCTCGGGCGTGACCGAGGTGGAGCGCCGAGCGGTGGTGCAGGCCATTGTGGAGGCTGGGGCGAAGCGGGCCTACCTGATTGACGAACCCCTGGCAGCGGCCATCGGGGCTGGCATTAAGATTGCCGAACCCACCGGCAGCATGGTGGTGGACATTGGAGGAGGTTCCAGCGATATTGCGGTGATTTCACTGGGCGGTATTGTGCGCTCCACCAGCCTGCGGATTGCCGGAAACGAGTTCGATGAATCCATCATTCGCTACATCCGCAACAAGTACAATCTCCTGATTGGAGAGCGCACGGCGGAAGAGCTCAAGATCAAAATCGGCGCTGCCAAGCGCACGCCGGGCGAGCAGGACGCGGTGGCCGAGGTACGGGGCCGCGACCTGATCTCGGGCCTGCCCAAGAGCATTGAAGTGACCACCGAAGATGTGGTGGAAGCCTTGAAGGAACCCCTGGAGAAAATTGTCCAGGGGGTGAAGAGCGTACTCGAGACCACCCCACCCGAACTGGTGGCCGACATCATAGACCGGGGCATTTTGCTCACCGGTGGGGGGGCCTTGCTGCGAAACCTGGACCTGCTGCTACAGGAAGCCACTGGGGTACCGGTGGTGGTGGCCGAAAATGCGGTGGAAGCGGTTGCGCTGGGCACGGGTAAGGCGCTGGATATGCTGCATGTGCTGCGGGATGCTCTGGTCACTTCCGACAACGTATTGAAGCGGTAATGCTGGGACAAAAGCCGGAGGGGTCAAGGAAAGCCAAAAAGGTTAGGGGGCTTTTCATCACTTACTATGGACTTTGGATCATTGGCCATAGATGCCCTCCAGGGCTATCGGCTTGATTGAACCATGTTGCTTTCTGAAATTGCCCAGCATCTTGGAGGCCGCCTCGAGGGCCCCGATCTGGAAATCGCCCGCCTGGCCGCGCCGGATCAGGCCGGACCGGGTGAGCTGGTGGTGGTGCGCGAGGCGAGGTATCTCGAGGCAGCCCTGGCCAGTGGCGCAGCCCTGGTGCTCAACGAAACCAGCTCTTGCCCAGATACCGTCAGTCGAATTCGCGTTCCCGATGTACCAAAAGCCTGGCCTCGGGTGCTGGCCCTCTTCGACAGGCGCGAAACCTGGGCCAGCGCTGGTATTCACCCTACCGCTACCATCGAATCCGGGGCCCAGGTAGACCCTACGGCCTCGGTGGGAGCCTATGCGATGGTCTGCCGGGATGCCCGGATTGCGCCGGGGGTGGTGATTGCACCCTATTGTTACGTGGGGGAGGGGGTGGAAATCGGGCCCCGAACGGTGCTGGAACCTCGAGTAACGCTCTACCCCCGTACCCGCCTCGGTGCGGAGTGTCAGATTGGGGCCGGAAGCGTGCTGGGGGTGGTGGGGTTTGGCTTTCAGGATCACCAGCGCCTGCCCCACACCGGTAGGGTGGTGTTGGAGGATGGGGTTGAGCTGGGGGCCAACTGCGTGGTGCAGCGCAGCGTGGTGGGGGAAACCCGCATTGGGGCCCACAGTAAAATAGGCGACCTGACCGATATCGGCCACAACGTCCAGATTGGGAAAGGGGTGGTGATGGTGGGCAGTAGCGCGATTGGGGGAAGCTCGGTGGTGGAGGACGATGTGTTGATGGGCGGGTGGGTGGTGCTTTCCGACCATGTGCGCATCGGCAAGGGAGCCCGCATCACCGGCGGCAGTGGGATTTCGAAAGACGTGCCTCCGGGCCAAACCTGGGCCGGTGGCATCCCCGCCCAGCCCCTCCGGAAGCACTGGCGGCGCCTGGCAGTGTTGGACTGGCTGGTAACGGTGGAGCGCAGCCTGCGGCAACTCTTGAAACAGCCGTAGTAGCAAAGGTTTCGGACGGCTTTTGATTGGACACCCATGATGATTCGGGGAATAGGCCTCCACAGCGGCGAACCCAGCACGGTGCGGTTTCACCCCGCCGAGGGGCCGGTACGTTTTCGAGTGGGGGGGCTCGAGTTTCGCCCCCTGGCTTCTTCGGTGGTAGATACTACGCGCTGCACGGTGCTGGGCCAGCAGCACCTGCGGCTCATGACGGTTGAGCATCTGCTGGCAGCCCTCTACATTCGGGGTATCTGGGAAGGTCTGGTGATAGAGGTGGCCGGCCCGGAAATTCCCATTCTGGATGGCAGCGCCCAGGAGTGGCTGGCGGCTCTCCAGGGCTTCTCCTCACGGAGCCCCCAGCCCAGGCCTGTAAGCGGCATCATCCGGGTGGAAGAAGGGCGCAGCAGCGTGCTGGCCCAGCCAGCCGAGGGTTTTTCGCTCACCGCTACGATTCTTTTCCCACACCCCAAGATTGGCTATCAGCAGGTGCAGTGCCCCCCTACGCCCCTGGAAGAGCTGGCCAGAGCGCGAACTTTTGGTTTTTTGAATGAAGTGGAGGCCATGCGAGCCCAGGGGCTTATCAAAGGGGCCTCTCTGGAAAATGCGCTGGTGTTCAGTGAGCACAGTTTTGTCAACACCCCCCGAATGCTGCATGAGCCTGTCTGGCACAAAGCCCTGGATTTTCTGGGCGATTTGTACCTGGCAGGTCGGCCTTATCAGGGCCGTTTTGTAGCGCATAGGGGCTCGCACCGACTGCATGTAGAACTCGCGAAGCTGTTGCAAAACTGATATGGAGCAGCCTTCGGCGAAGCCTGCTGTCCAGCAAAACGCTTTTGGCTGAAAGTGGATCGTTGCTGTGAAAACACGCACAGAACATGCGTTCTAATGAACGTAACGAGAACGCCAAGTAGGGGCAGATGTAGCGAAAGCGCTACGGGCCTGCCGCTTTGTGGATTTCCTGAGTTATTCCTAAAGGCTACCCTGGCGAAAAGTGGTTGTAATTGGGTGTTAAGTGTATCATCCTGCTTGGGACGCAGGGTTTGTGCATCACGTTACGAGGATTCTATGGAGCTAAATGTGGGCGTTGTGGGCGTGGGGGTGATGGGAACGTACCACGCTCAGGTTTACGCAGGGTTGCCGGGGGTTCGGCTGGTAGGGGTAGCCGACCCCGATCCTTTTCGCCAGGCTGCCATCGAGCAGGATTTGGAGGTGCCTGCCTTTACCAATCCCGAAGATCTGCTGGGTAAGGTACAGGCCGTTTCGATTGCCTCCCCTACCTCTTTTCACTACGAACAGGCCCGCATGTTTCTGGAGGCAGGGGTCCATGTGCTTCTGGAAAAGCCCATGACCCGCACCATGCAGGAGGCGCGCGAGCTGGTGCGGCTGGCCGAGCAGCGTGGGGTCATTTTGCAGGTGGGTCATATCGTGCGTTTTTACCGCGCCGTGAGCGACCTCATGAACATGGTCAACACCCCCTGGGTGCTGGAAGCCCGCCGGATGGGTAACAACCGCCGGATACGGGATATCGGGGTGGTGCTTGACCTGATGATTCATGATCTGGATTTGGTCATGCTGCTCTTGCGGGAAAAGCCTTTGCGCTACAGCGTGGTGGGCCGGCAGGTGGAGGGGTTGGACGAGTATGCCCAGGCGGTGGTGGATTTTCCCTCGGGGGCCAGGGCGCTCTTTACCGCCAGTCGAATCTCACCCCAGGCCGAACGTTCGCTGACCATTACCCAGCCCGGCGAGGTGCTGCGGCTGGATTTCAACAGCGAGTACACCGAGCTATCGCTACACCGCTCGCCGCCCGTACAACCCGACCCTGACCGGGTGGAGCCCAACGGGCGTACCCAGGTGCAGACCGAGCGAATCGCCATCCATAACGATAATCCCCTGCGCCGCCAGCTCAAGCATTTTGTGGATCGGATTCAGAAAGGGGAGCCTTCACCCGTGACCCTCGAGGACGATTTACAAGCCCTCGAGCTTGCCCTCGAGCTCTCCAACGCCTTGCAGCCCGTGATGGTTCGGTGAAGCACAGAGCAGAAGGTCGAAGCCTAAAAACGTCATCGGCGTGGGTGGGCTGGTTTTTCCCCCTCACCCCTAGCGCCTAACCCCTTAGTATTAACCCGTGGACATTTACGAAATCCTCAAGTTTCTGCCCCATCGCTACCCCTTTTTGCTGATTGACCGGGTTCTGGAGGCCGACCAGAAGCGCTTTCGAGCACTTAAAAACGTCACCTTCAACGAGCCCCATTTTCAGGGGCACTTCCCCGGCTATCCCATCATGCCGGGGGTGTTGCTAATCGAGGCCATGGCCCAGGGCTCGGTGGCGGTGGTCACCCAGCAGCCCGAGTTCAAGCCGGGGGGGCTGGTTTTTTTGGTGGGGGTTGAGGAGGCCCGCTTCAAGAAGCCTGTGGTGCCGGGCGATACCCTCATTCTGGAAGGGGAGCTGCTGGCCTACCGGCGGGGGCTGGGCAAGGTTAAGGTTGAGGCCACAGTCGAGGGTGAACTGCGGGCCGAGGCCACCCTGACCTTTGTGTTGCGCTCCGACACAGGAGGCGCGGTCACGTGAGCCGGCTGGCCATTCATCCTACCGCCGTGGTCTCGCCCAGGGCGCACCTGGCCCCCGACGTGAAGATAGGGCCTTATGCCGTTATCGAGGGGCCCTGTGAGATTGGCCCTGGGGTAGAGATTGGTGCCCATGCGGTGATCCACCCCTTTGTGCGGCTGGCGGCGGGTGTCAAGGTGGGGCCGCATTCGGTGCTGGGCGGGGAGCCCCAGGATCTGAGCTTTCGGGGTCAGGAAACCTGGCTCGAGGTCGGTGCCGGTACGGTTTTGCGGGAAGCGGTCATCCTGCACCGCTCCACAAAGGAGGAACGGCCCACCCGCATCGGAGCGGGCTGTTACCTGATGGGCCATGTGCATGTGGGCCACGATGCCCAGGTAGGGGATGGGGTGATCCTGACCCAGAGCGTGGCCGTAGCCGGGCATGTGGAGATTGGCGATTATGCTGTGGTGGGGGGGCTGGCCGGCATCCACCAGTTTGTGCGCATTGGAACCCGGGCCATGGTGGGGGCCCTTGCCAAACCCACCCGGGACGTCCTGCCGTTCTCGCTGGCTGAGGGCAGCCCGGCCCTGCATTACCGCCTAAATACCGTGGGGCTGCGCCGGGCCGGGGTGAGCGGCGAGCGCTACCGGGCCCTCGAGCAAGCCTTCCGGGCGGTGCGTGAGGGCAGGCCCCTGGACAACCTGCCCGACACCGAAGAAGTGCGAATCCTAAAGGCCTTTTTGGCAGCCCCTTCCAAACGCCATCTGTCGGGTTTTGTGCGGGGGGAGCCACGTTTTGAGGGGTAATGCAGCCGGGTGAGTCCTATGCTTGTACCAACTTCAGGCGTGTGGCCCCTTTCAGCGATACACAAGATGGGGGTGGGTGGTGGGGGGCAGGCGGTGCGTATTGAATGTCTAAAACCCTAGTTCCTACCTCCTTGGGTACGTAAGGTGTTCCCGTAAAGGTATTTGGATGTTCAAAGCCAACGCCGATACCCAAGCAAAAACCTGTGGCTACGTACTGGAATGACGCCGAACCGAGCTCAACATGCTGGATGAAATCCTGCTCCTGACCAACGGCCCTGGCGAGCTTTCGACCTGGGTTCCGCCGGTGCTTTCGCGCTTGCGTCGAGAAGTACCTGGAGCCCGGATTGAACTCTTTCTGATCCGGGATCAGTTTGCCGCCGGAACCGAGCAGGCCAAGGCCAGGGAGTTGGCACTGGAGGCCATCTCGGGCCGCTCGGCGCTGGTTCGGCGGCTTATGAAGGGCAAAGCCAGAGGCCGGGGGCTGGTGTTGATGCTGGGGGGTGCGCCGCGCGATGCCGTCTGGCTGGGCCGGGCCACGGGGTATCCGGCCTTTTCCTACACCTTCGATGCCAAGGCCCATCACCCCGGTCTGCGGGCAGTGCTGGTTGACTCCGAGCGCACCAAAAGCGCCATGCAGGCTCGAGGGGCCGACCCCAGCCGTGTGGTAGCGGTGGGCAACCTGGTGGTGGATGCCCTGAACGAAGCCCCCCGGCAACCCACCCAGCCCGCCGATGTGCTGCTGTTTGCGGGCAGCCGCCCTTTTGCAGCCCGCTACCTGCTGGGGTTTTTGCTGGCAGTGGCCGAGCAGATGGCAGCCCAGAAACCGGGGCTTCGCTTTGCCTGGGTCAGGAGTCGCCTTTTGCCAGATGCCGTGGTGGCGGAGGCGCTGCAAGCCCATCTGGTGCAAGATATCGGGGGTGTGGGGGCTAGTTGGGCGGGGTGGGGCTTGCGTACCCAGCATGGCCTCGAGGTAGCGGTGCTGGACGAGCCCGAGCGCTATGCAGCCATGCGCCAGGCTTCGCTGGCGATTACCATTCCGGGCACCAACACCCTCGAGCTGGCCCTGGCCGGTCTGCCCTCGCTGGTGCTTTTGCCCCTGCACAAGCCGGAGATGCTCCCGCTGGAGGGCATCTGGCACTGGCTCCTGAGCCTGCCGGGGGCCCGGCCCTTCAAGCAACAGTTTGTGCGGGGCCTGGTCTCGCGCATTCCCCACCTGGCCCTGCCCAACCAGTGGCTGGGTGAGCGGGTTTTCCCGGAGCTGCGCGGGGTTTTTAGCCCTACCGAGGTCGCGGTGGCCGGGTTGGAGCTGCTGGTCCCCCAGCGAGCCCAGGAAGTCCGGGCCAAACTCGAGCGCCTCGAGGCCCGGCCCGGAGCCGATAAGCTGGTGGGGTATGTACTGGCTAACTGCTGATGTGGATTTTTTGCATGGGGGATTTTCCTGTCATAAGTGGTCTGGCAGCAAAGTAATCGGGATGCCTCCAATGAACCTAATACCAACTCTGCGCGTGAGCGGCGCTAAACGCGCCCCTCACTTGCCGCCCCAGGGGGCGCGTCCGAGGGACTTGTATATCGCTTTTGGGTCACTTCTGAGCAGATTTGGTATAACTTCTGCCCTTGACTTCCTACGGTAATTTCGAGGCGTGCACTGTGCAACGAGGAATCTGCTGCGGCATAGGTACAGTGTGTACAGTGGACTGTACGGCATCCGATTTCTCACTTCGCTTCGATATGTTCGCAATGACCGGGAAATAAAGTCTTCAGAGCACCAAGCTGTGAACCCCCCATTGCCCTGTCACCTGCCCCCTGTCCCCCCTACATGAACCTCCTCCGCCTATTGCACCCCTTTCTGCCGCACATCCTGCTGGCGGCGGGGCTGGCGGTCTTGCCTGCTGTGGCGCAGGCCTGGCTGCCGGGCCGGGTGGTCAAGCCGCTTTTTGACCAGGTACTCGCAGGGCAGTTTGACCGTTTGGGCGAGGTACTTGGGGCGGGGGCGGCCCTGCTCTTGCTGCTGGTGGTGAGCGGGTATGTGCTGGAAGCCTTTTTAGGCTACCTTTCGGTCAAAATGCCGGCAGTCTGGCGGGAGCAGGTTTTCCAGCACCTGCTCAAGACCCACCTGATGGCCCTCCCGACCTCGTCCGGCGGGCTGACCGGGCGGCTCATTGCCGACTTGAAGGAGCTGGAAGGTTTTTTGTTCTATAGCCTGGGGGGGCTTCTGGTACAGGGAATTTTGTTGCTGGCTCTGCTGACCCAGCTCCTGCTGCATTATGCTCAGCTCACCCTGTATTTACTGCTGGTGCTGCCCCTCATGGCCCTGCTGCTCGGCTGGCTGGGGGCCTGGGTGACCCATTACAGCCGCCGTACCCAGGCGGCACTGGAGCGCCTCGCAGGGCGCATGGCCGAGGGCTTTGGCCGCCTGGAACTGATTCGGGCCTTGCACCTGGAGGACTTTGCCCTGGCCCGGTTTCGTCAGAGCAACCAGCAACAATACCGCCTGGGGCGCACCCGCAGCCTTATTGGGGCCTTGAACCTGCCCCTGGGACAGCTTGCCACTACCTCTCTTTTGGGCCTGCTGCTCTTTTTGGGGGTGGGCGCGGTGCAGCGTGGCCAGATGACCCCCGGCGACCTAACCGCCTTCCTGACCTTGCTGGCCCTGGCCATTGCCCCCTTGCAAGTTTTGAGCCGGGTGGGCACCGGCTTTGCCCAGGCCGAAGGGGCGGCGGCCCGCGTGGTGGAGTTGCTGAACCTCCCCCAGGCGCCTCCAATGGGCAAGCTGCGCCCCGAAACCCTGGAGGGGAGGCTCGAGCTTTGCCAACTGAGCTTTAGCTACCCTGGCAGTATGGCCACGCTGCAAAACCTGAACCTGCGCCTGGAGCCCGGCTCTTTCACCGCTGTAGTAGGCCCCTCGGGGGCGGGCAAAAGCACCCTCCTGCGGGTGCTGCTGGGCCTTTACCCGCCGGGTGTAGGGCAGGTTTTGCTGGACGGGCGCGACCTGCAAAGCTACGATTCGGCCTGGCTGCGATCCCGCATGGCCTGGGTGCCCCAGGAACCTTTGCTCTTCGCCGGAACCGTACAGGAAAACCTGGCAGTGTTAGCCCCTGGCGCAAGCCCGGAGGCCATGCAAAAAGCCCTGCAAACTGTGGGTCTCTACCCCGAGGTGGGCCTGCCCACCCTGCTGGATGATGAGGGGGGCGGGCTTTCGGTGGGCCAGCGGCAGCGCCTGGCGATTGCGGCGGCGCTCTTGCGCGAGGCCAAAATTCTTCTGCTGGACGAAATTACCAGTGCCCTGGACAAACAGAGCGAGGGGCAGGTGGTGGCGGCTTTGGAAGCTGTTCGTCCGGGCCGTACCATGATTGTTGTGGCCCACCGCCTTTCTACCGTTCAGCACGCCGACCAGATTGTGGTAATGGAGAATGGCCGCATTGTGGAACTGGGCACCCATGCGGAGCTGATGGCCCTGGGGGGGGTGTACGCGGGGCTGTGGAGGGGTTGAGATGCAAGATGTCTATGGTTGATGGTCTATAGTCCATAGCCAGGGGTAAAAGTCCACCAGCAGGGCGCTCACCCCCACGAAGGTTGTGCGGACTACCATAGACCGCTACCACTCGAGTTGAACCCCAGCCGTTGAACTACTTTTGAACGCGACATGCGACTTGAGACCTGTAACCTGCGACAATCTATGGAGGAGACCATGCAGGAGTACCTGAAAAAAGCTCGAGGGGGCCGGGTGGTACAGACCTCGTTCCTGGAGGCCGATGCGCTGGACGAGCTACGCCGACTGGCGAAGCAAGAGGGGATTCGCCTCGAGAGCTTTGGGGGCCTCCCACTGGCCTCCCGTCAGGTGGCGGTGCTGTTCCCCGAGCACATCCCGGCAGTGGCCGACCCTACCCTGGTGGTGTTTTTGCGCTTTGAGGGCGACCTCGAGGCCCTCGAGGACAGGCTACGCGGGCTGTTGGAGCCAGGCCTCCTGGGCGATTTGGAAGAGACCGCAGAGGGCTTTTTGCTGGCGACGCTGCCCAGAGGACTCAAAACCCTGGAGGCGGCTGGTGTGGAGGCCTATCCCGCCACCCCCGAGCAGTTGCCCAAAACCCGCGAGCGCACCCGCAGCGTGGTGGTGCCCAGCCTGCGGGTGGACGTGGTGGGGGCCAAAGGCTTTGGGGTCTCGCGCACCTACTTTGCCCAGGGGGTCAAGGCGGGCAAGGTCAAGCTGCGGGGCAAAACGGCCTCGGCCAAGGACGAACTGGCCGAAGGCGACGCCCTGCTGGCCGAGGGGCTGGGCAGCCTGGTGGTCAAGAGGGTGTTGGGCCAGACCAAGCGGGGGAACGTGAAACTGGAGCTCGAGGTTCGCCGATAGCGAGTAGCCGATAGCCGACGGTCAATAGCCGATAGGGAAAATCTCAAAAAAGGGCTCGAGCGGGGTTTTTTACCCATGCCCTACAGAGCCCGTATGTTTTTGCAATGGTGCACTATCTTTGCGCTGGGAATATTTCCAGTAGCCAGGCCGCTATATCGTCGGAGATTTGCTGGGCCAGGGGATCCAGAAGCATATCGTGCTGGCTGTTGTAGGAGCGATACTCCTTGTGGGGGCCGCCAATAAGGTCAAAATAGCGGCGCACGGCTGCCTTGGGCACGGTGTCGTCCTGGGTGGCCTCGAGCACCAAAGCAGGCGCCCAGACCCGCGGCAGCAGTTCCGGCACGCGCTGCTGGAGTGCAATCAACTGGGCCAGCGCCCTGGTGGGAAAGTTGGGGTAGTTGGGGCTTTTGGCACGTCTTTTGGCCTCTTCAGCGGGGTCGGTGCTGAAGGCCCAGGGTTTGATGAAGTGGAGCCAGGGGGCCAGGGAGGCTGTGCGATTCTTCAGCCCCAAGGCAGGGGCCAGGGCTACCAGCGCAGCGGTTTTGTGCTCAGCGGCCAGCCAACCCGCCAATAGCCCTCCCATGGAAAGCCCCACCACAGCCCTGGGTTCAGGCAGCGTCAGGTAGGCCGCACGGGCCGTTTGCAGCCAGTCCTGCCAGCGCACGCCCCGCAGGTCTTCGGGTCGGGTTCCGTGGCCGGGGAGGGTGGGCTGGGCTACGTTGAATCCGGCCTTTCGTAGCGTCTCGGATAGTGGCCCCATGGTCAGGATGGGATGGGAGGTAAAGCCGTGCAGCACCAGTACATTTGACATCTACCCCAGCTTATCGCAAAGAAAGGTCGGCTGGCAGGCCAGAAGTACAGAACTGTCGGTGGACATTACAAACCGCTGGGGTGTGGTTAGAATGAGTTTGCGATGCAAAATAGCGTCGGTCAAAGCGGACAGTAACACCCACGGAGGGGTATTGTGCTCAGCGGCAACCTGGCGGAGTTTCCCCTTTTGCGGCTCCTCGAGACCCTGATGGGCGCGGCCAGGGGAGGGGCTTTGTTCATCGAGCACCCCCACTTCGCAGGGTGTATCTACTTATCAGGAGGGCATCCGGTACATGCTGAAGCGGGTTCGCTGCGGGGTTTGGAGGCCCTCGAGCTCCTGGCTGGCGTTCGCTCCGCGCCGTTTCGTTTCGAGTCCGAAACCCAAACCCAGGAGCGCAGCATCGAGCCGAGCCTCGAGACCCACCAGCTCATCCTGCATCAGTTTGAAGCCTGGAAGGAAATCAGCCTACCCGACAACTGGGGTCTGGTTCTCGGGGGAAAGGGGGCCCCGGAGAAGACCAGGCTAAGCCCGTTGGAGCTGGCAGTGCTAACCTACGCACAGGGGCAGAGCATTGCAAAAACCCTTATGAACCCGCGTCTTTCGCCCCTCGAGACCGCCCAGGTACTCAGCAAGCTGTTGCGGCTGGGTCTGCTCGAGGCCCGGCTGCACCTGAAAATCAGACCCGAACCCCTGGTGGTACTCTCTTTATACGGCGGAGGGCAGGGGGTGGCTGTGATAGACGAAGATTTATACGCCCAGTGGCAGGGTTTGCTGGGCGGCCCGTTTCGGGTGCGGCTGCGTACAAAGCACCAGGAGACCACCCTGCGCCCTGAGCCTCGCATTAACATGCAAGGCCGCCTGGGGCTCTTCGAGCACGACTTGCGCCAACTGCGCCTTAGCCGGGGAATGCCGGTAGAAGCCTGGCCAGAAGTCGGGTAAACAAGGGCAAGCTATGGATATTCTTGCGCTAAACGATTTTGTCAACCGAGCAGTTTACGGCGAATGGATGATGCTGGTCTTCATCCTGGTGGGTCTGTATCTGTCGTTTCGCGCCGGCTTTCCCCAGTTCAGTCGGCTGGGCATTGCCCTGCGCGAGACGTTCGGGGCCATCCGGGAGCGCTTCCAGAGCTTCGGAGGCCAGATCACGCCCTTTCAGGCTGCCATGGTGGCCATGTCGGCCACCATCGGAACCGGCCACATCATCGGCATGGTGGGCGCCGTGCTAATCGGTGGGCCTGGGGCAGTGCTGTGGATGTGGGTTGCCTATCTGGTAGGCATGGCTACCAAGTTTGCCGAGGCTGTCCTGGCGGTTCATTTCCGCCGTCAGTACACCGATGGTTCGGTTATGGGCGGGCCCATGGTCTATATTCGCTATGGCCTGGGCAGGCGGTTGGCCTGGTTGGCCGGGCTATTTGCGCTATTTACAGCCATTGCCGCTTTTGGTATTGGCAACCTTTCGCAGGCGGGTGCGGTGGGTGCTGCCTTCGCTCAGGAGTTTAATGTGCCCCCGGCCCTCACCGGCTTGCTGGTAGCCCTGCTGGTGGGGGTGCTGCTGGCTGGCGGCATTCGCCGAATTGCCCGCTTCGCCCAGGTAGTGGTACCGCTCAAGCTACTCCTGTTCCTGGTGGGGATTCTGCCCCTGCTCTTGATCCACCTTGGGGATATTCCCGGTGCGCTGGCCCTGATTGTCTCCTCGGCTTTGAGCTTTCAGGCTGCGGCGGGGGGGGCTGCTGGGGCTGCTGTGTCACTTGGCCTGGCTGAAATCCTCAAAGCAGGCGTGGGGCGGGGGATTTTTGCCAACGAAGCGGGGCTGGGCTCGGCAGCGATAGCCCACGCCCAGGCCCAGGTAGACCACCCGGTGCGGCAGGGCTTCTGGGGCCTGACCGAGATGCTCGTAAGCCTGGGCGTAACCACCCTGATGGCCCTGACCTTTATTGCCAGTGGCCTCTGGCAGCGCTTTTTGGGGGGCGACCGGGTGGAGGCCGCCCGCTTCTTGTTTGCTGAACACCCGCTGGGGGTGGCCGTACTTGGGCTGATGCTGGCTATTTTCGCCCTGGGAACCATGGTTTCCTGGGGCTTTTATGGCGAGGAAGGGGCCGCCTATCTGTTTGGCGAGGGCATCCGCTGGCCCTACCGCCTGACCTTTGTGGCCTTTGCTTTTGTGGGGCCGCTGGGGGGTCTGGCGGCCCTGACCAGTGTGGCCGATACCCTGAACGGCCTGATGGCCATCCCCAACCTGATTGCCCTCCTGGCCCTGGGGGGGCTGGTGGGTCGGCTGGTGCGGGAGTTCTTCGGTGGTATGCCCTGGCAGCCCCCCCAGGAAGATTGAGAAGGGTTGAAGCCTGAGGTTAAGAGCTGAATGCTGAGAGCTCGAATAGTCTGATTACGAGAGTAAAAGTCTTGGAATGGTTTGGTAGATATTTACTCCGCTAGTACTCTGGTAACTTTATCTCCTTGTCATTCCGAACGTAGCGAGGCGAAGTGAGGAATCTACTGCGGTGCAGTCCAATGCATTCACTGTCCCTTTGCAGAGCCAGATTCCTCGTTGCACTGCGTGCGCCTCGGAATGCCAGTTAGTACAGCGTCGTAAAGGAGCCTATACATTCTGGCGAACGTTGGCCCGAGTGCCCGCCAACCAGTCTCCCAAGTGGCGGCCGTCGTTGCGAGGAGGCCAAAGGCCGACGAAGCAATCCAGAACAAGTTCGCCAAACTACCGGCTGGGTAGGGCGATCTGGATTGCTTCGCATCCTGCGGATGCTCGCAATGACTAGAAGACTTCCAGGACTCCAGTGAAAAGGTACAGGCATCTATACGACTGTGTAGTTAGAGGGAAAAGCCAAGGGCAGGGGCCTACCTGCGGCCCGTGCTGCATTTGCAAGCCTTGCCAGCCAGTACACTTGGGCCATGAGCGTACCCAAGCGTCTGGTGGTGGGGCTTTCGGGAGCTTCCGGGATGCCCTATGCCCTCGACCTGCTGCAAACCCTGCGCCAGATTCCGGGCCTCGAGACCCACCTGGTGATGACCCAGGGGGCCAAGCGGGTGTTGGTGGAGGAAACCGAGCAAAGCGTGGAGGCGGTAGAAGCCCTGGCCCACGTGGTACACCGCAGCAGCGACCTGGGCGCGGCGGTGGCTTCGGGCAGTTTTCGCACCGTCGGGATGGTGATTGTGCCCTGTAGTGCGACCACCCTTTCCAAAGTGGCCTATGGCCTGGCCGACAACCTGCTGACCCGCGCGGCCTACGTCACCCTGAAAGAACGCCGCCCCCTGGTGCTGGTGCCGCGCGAGGCGCCCCTGCCTTTGCCCAGCCTCGAGGCCATGGTCAAGGCCGCCCAGGCCGGAGCCACCATCCTGCCAGCCGCACCGGGCTTTTACCACAAGCCCAGGCAAATAGACGACCTGTTGGCCTTCATCACCCAGCGCATCCTGGACTTGTTTGGCCTGGATTACCCCCGCGCCCCGCGCTGGAAGGAGCTGGTGGAACTCGAGCTCGACTAGCGTAGAAAAAACACCGCGTACACAACGCCAATTACAATGCGATACACAGCAAAGGGCACAAAGCTATTGCGGCTCACGAAGCCCAGTAACCAGCGCACCGTAAGCAGGGCCGCCACAAAAGCGGTCATGAAGCCCACTGCCAGTAGACCCCAGCTGTCGGCCCTGAATTCGTTCAAGTTGCGCAACAGCGAGAACCCGGTGGCCGAGAGCATGGTGGGCACGGCCAGAATGAAGGAAAACTCGGCGGCTGCCTTGCGCGACATCCCCAGGGCCATGCCCCCCACAATGGTAGCCCCACTGCGCGAGACCCCCGGCATCATGGCTACGGCCTGAAACAGGCCGATCAACACCGCCTGAGGCACGGGCATCTGGTTCACATCGTCGTAGCGCTTGTGGCGCTGTAGCCAGCGGTCCACAAAGAGTAAAAGAACCCCCACCCCAATCAGGTTCACCACCACAATCAGGTCGTTGCCCAGGAATACATTTTCAATCACATCGGCCAGCAAGAACCCCAGGATGCCGGTGGGAATGAAGGCTACGATGATGCGCTTCCACACCTCCATATCCCGCAAGAAGCGCTTGAAGTACAGCGCCAGCACGGCCAGGATGGCCCCAAGCTGAATCACGATGATGAAGCTCTTGATGAAGGGGTCGTTTTCGATGTCGAGCTTGAGCAGATGGGCGGCCAGGGTCAGGTGGCCGGTGGAGGAAATGGGCAAGAACTCGGTCAGGCCCTCTAAGAGCCCCAGGATGAAGGCCTCAAAAACGGTCACGCCCCAGAGAATACCACGCGGCGTTATGGCCCGATGGCGATTTTTGAGCAGACCTTTTCAGCAGCTTCCATGTGCTTCTCCCCAATTGCGGTACGATGCCAGGCGTGAAGGTTTCGGTACTGTTGCCCGCTGCCGGTTCGGGTGAGCGAATTGGACGGGGGCCTAAAGCGTTTTTGCAGGTGGGCGGGAAAGCCTTATTGGACTGGGCCCTCGAGGGGTTCGCCTGGGCCGACGAGCGGGTAGTAGCGCTGCCCCCAGGGCATAATCTGGATGTGCCTGGCATCAAAACGGTTTCGGGTGGCAAGACCCGCCAGCAAAGCGTGTTCAATCTGGTACAGGCCGCTACGGGCGAAATGGTGCTGGTGCACGACGTGGCCCGGCCCTTTGTGGTGCGGGCCGCCGTGGAGCGCCTGCTGGACGCGGTACGAGGCTCCGGGGCGGCTACCCTGGCGGTGCCGGTACCCGATACGCTGGTGCAGGAAGCGTCCGGTGAATACGGTGCGGTGATTCCCCGCGAACACTATCGGCTGGTGCAGACCCCCCAGGGCTTTCGGCGCGAACTGCTGTGGAACGCCCACCAAAAGGCCCTGGCCGAGGGCCTCGAGTTCACCGACGATGCCCAGCTGGTGCGCTGGCAAGGCCACCCCGTAGCGCTGGTGGAGGGCGACCGGCGGATGTTCAAAATCACCTACCCCGAGGATCTGCTTCTGGCGGAAGGGTTGGCGCAGGTATGGAGCTCCTAGCCCCGGCCAAGGTGAACCTGGGCCTCTCGGTGCTGGGTCGGCGGCCCGATGGCTACCACGAGCTGCACACCGTGTTTGCGGCTTTGCAGGTGGCCGACCGGCTTTTTCTGGAGGCCATTCCCGAGGGGGTGGAGCTGGAAGTGCGGGGCTCCGCGCTGCCCGCCAACCCTGACAACCTGGTCTACAAGGCGGCGGTGGCCTACCTGAACGCCGCAGGCTGGCCGGGGGGGGTAAAGGTGGTGCTGGAGAAGAACCTGCCCCTATCGGCGGGGCTGGGTGGGGGTTCGTCCGATGCGGCGGCGGTGCTGCGGGGCCTCAGCCGGCTTTACCCGGCCTCGCTCGACCTGCCGGGCATGGCCCTCAAGCTGGGAGCCGACGTGCCGTTTTTCCTGGAGGCGGGCCTGGCCGAAGCGCGGGGGGTGGGTGAGCAACTGAGGCCCCTCGAGCCCCTCGAGGCCCACCTGGTGCTACTTAATCCGGGCATTGCGGTCTCGGCGGCGGATGCCTACCGGCACCTTCGCCCCGAGGAGTGGCAGCCCGAGCTGGACGTGCCGGGCATTCTGGCAGCCATTCGCATGGGCGAGGAGCCCCCCTACTGGAACACCCTCGAGCAGCCCGTTTTCCGGCTGGTGCCTTATTTGCAGGAGCTGAAGCTCGAGCTACGCCGCGCCGGACTACGCGGGGTCTTGCTGTCGGGGTCGGGCTCGAGCCTCTTCGGGCTGGCCCGCAGTGCCGAGGAAGCCTGGTTTGTGGCCCAAACACTGCGAACCAGGTATCCCCGCTTCTGGGTGGTGGCTACGCAAACCGTAAGCTAAGGCTTTGCAGTTGGAGGCAATGGTAATATCATCGGATTGTCACCGGGGGTGCTTGCACACTGTGCAGGCTGAGAAATACCCTTGGAACCTGAATCGGCTAACACCGACGTAGGAAGCGTGACAAGGGCTAACCACCCGCCGCTCAGGTTCGTTCCCCTCCCGGTGATAGGAGGGGATTTTGATGTGGATAAAGCTGTGGATAAGTGCTTTGCTACTGGGATTGCAGATTACGGCAGCCCAGGCCACCAACCTGACCGTCCTGACCCACAATAGCTGGGCCCTGGACAAAAACCTGATTGCCCAGTTCGAGCGCCAGTCGGGGATTCGCCTGCGCTTTCTGAAGGGGGGCGATGCCGGGGAGATGCTCAACAAGGCCATCCTGAGCAAAGGGGCGCCCATTGCCGATGTAATTTACGGCTTCGACAACACCCTGCTCTCCCGCGCCCTGCAGGCCGACATCCTCCAACCCTACCGCTCCCCCGAACTACCGGCCCTGCGCCCCGAACTGCTGATTGACCAGACCTTCCGGGCTACCCCGGTGGACTTTGGCTACGTGGCCCTCAACTACGACCGCGATTACTTCAAGGACAAGCCTCTGCCAGAGCGCTTTGCCGACCTGGCCTCGCCCGAGTTTGCGCGGCTGCTGGTGGTGCAGAACCCCGCCAGCAGCTCCCCAGGGTTGGCCTTTTTGCTGGCTACGGTGGCCGCTTTTGGCGAGGACGGCTACTTGGGCTTCTGGGAGAACCTGCGCAAGAACGGCGTGCGGGTGGTGAGCGGCTGGAGCGACGCCTACTACACCCACTTCACCCGCGCCGGGGGGGATCGCCCGCTGGTGGTCTCCTACAGCACCAGCCCGGCTGCCGAGCTTTACTACAGCGAGGCCAGACCCAAGCCTGCCGAGCCCCCCACGGCCAACCTGTTCTTGCCCAAGAGCTCGTTTTTCCAGGTGGAGTATGTGGGCATTCTGAAGGGCACCCGCAACCTGCGGGCGGCCCAGCGCTTTGTGGACTGGCTCCTTTCCCGCCCCGCACAGGAGAACATCCCCACCCAGATGTGGGTCTATCCGGCCCTGCGCGAGGCCCGCCTGCCCGAGGTGTTCCGCTTTGCCGAGGTGCCCTCTGAGCCAGCTCGTCTTTCGCCGCAGCAGATTGCCCAGAACCGCGAACGCTGGATCCGGGAGTGGACGCAGGTGGTGGTGCAGGGCCAGAGCGCCGATGTGGTCAGGGCGCGGCGGTAAACTGGGCACAGGATCCCCACGCTGGGGGCCCCATTAGTGGCGTAACGGTAGTCCAGGGGACAATCGAAGTTTTCCGCCTGGCTATAGACCATCGGCCATCGGCATTTTGCTTTCAAATATGCAAACTCCCAGGGAAACCTCGAGGCCCCGCGCCAACCTGCACGGATGGCTGGGCCTGCCGGTGCTGGTATTCCTGGCCCTGGCGCTCCTCTATCCCCTGGGGCGCATTCTGGCGCTCGGCTTCGGTGAAGGCTTGCAGGCGGCCCTGGCCAACCCCTACTACGGTTCGCGGCTGGTGTGGAGCCTGGTCTACGGGCTGGGCTCCTCGCTATTGTGCATCGGGCTGGCCCTGCCGCTGGCCTATGCATTTCGCTATCGCTTCCCTGGGCGGGATTTTCTGCTGGGTTTTTCCACCGTGCCGTTTGTACTGCCGACCCTGGTGGTGGCGATGGGCTTCCTGAGCCTGGTGGGGCCCAAGGGGGTGCTGGGCCTCAACCTGTACGGAACCGCCTGGGTGCTGTTCTGGGCCAGTGTGCTCTACAACCTGGGGCTGGTGCTGCGCCCCCTGGTGGCGCTGTTACCGGCCCTGCAAACCCCCCTGGCCGCCGCCCGCACCCTGGGGGCTTCCCCGCTACGGGCTTACTGGCGGGTGGGGGTTCCCTTGCTGGGGCCGGCCCTCTTTTCAGGGGGCAGTCTGGTGTTCCTGTACAGCTTTACCAGTTTTGGGGTGCCGCTCTTGCTGGGGGGCCCCCGGTGGGCGACCCTCGAGGTCGAGACCTATTACGCCTTGGCCCAGCGGCTGGCCTTCCCCGAGGCCACCGCCCTGGTGCTGATGCAACTGGCCGTTACCCTGGTGGTTCTGACGGGCTACCTGCGCCTGCAAGAACGGCTGGCCCTGGGCATTGGTGGCTATGGCGCTCCCCTGCCGCTGGCGCCCCGCCGAGCCGTGGGTCTTGCGCTCCTGGTTTGGGGGTTCTTTCTGGTGCTGTATAGCCCCCTTTGGAGCTTGCTGCTGCGGGCCCTCGAGCGACCCCAGGCCTGGGTCAGCGTGTGGCATAACCCCGACTTCACCCCTGGAAGCACGGCCCTGCTCAACACTTTGGGTTTTGCCGGCCTGGCCCTTCTGCTGGTGTTGCCCCTCGGGGTGCTATACGCCTACGCGGTCTGGCGGGGACACCGCTTGCTGGATGGGCTGGGCCTGCTGCCGCTGATGGTCTCGTCGGTGGCCATCGGACTGGGCTACCTGCTGGCCTATCCGGGGTTGCGCGGTTCGCTCCTGATTCTGATTGCGGCCTATGCGCTGCTCAGCTACCCCCTGTTAGGGCGGGCCTTGCTACCCGCTTTTCGGGCCATGCCCAGAGGGGTTGTGGAGGCCGCCCGGGTGTTGGGCGCGGGCCCCTGGCGTCGCCTGGTACGGGTGGAGTGGCCCCTGGTGCAAAAATCGGCACTCTCCGGGGCGGCGCTGGCCCTGGCCGCAATTATGGGCGAGTTTGGCGCCACCCTGACCCTGCAACGCCCCGAATGGGCCACCCTCTCCCTGGCCATTTACGAGCGTCTGGGCAGGCCAGGTGCGCTGCCCTTTCACGAAGCCGTGGTGTTGGCAGTGGTGCTGATGGGGCTCAGTATGGCTTTGCTGGCGCTGCTGGAGCGGAGTTTTCAAGAGCGCAGAGAGGGCGGAGGGTTTTGACCGTAATCTTTGGAAACCATTTGAGGAATGCAGGTCTGGGTTGCCGATCCCGTGGCCTGGTGGGGCTTGTGGATTGCTTGCCTTTCAGCTCTATCTGTCGCTCAGGAAAGGGGGGCTTTGCATAGGCAGCAAAGATGGTGGTCTGCGTATAGCAGGCATCAGACCTGTTCGGTTTCGCTTTGCCTGGCGGGGCTATTTTGCAGGGTGGCTACCAGACTGAGGAACTCCTCGTAACAGCCCAGTAATACTTCATTCAGCACCGGGTGAATCTCGAGCCAGCCCATGTCCTTGGGCACCACCCAGTTGAGGGCCTTGCCCACTTTTTTCTTGTCGCGGCTGAGGAAGGGGGTCAGGTCGTCCCAGCTAAAGCGGGGGGGTGGGGGCGGGGAGAGCCACTGCAAAAACTTCAGCACGGTGGGCACCAGGTCGTTGCCGCCGTGGGCCCGGCCCAGCAGGGCCGCAAAGAGCAGGCCGTAGGCTACCGCGACCCCGTGGGGCATGGTGCCAAAGGTGGCGCCCTCGAGGGCGTGCGCCAGGGTGTGCCCCAGGTTCAGCTTGCGGCGCTCGTTCTGCTCGGTGGGGTCGGCCTCCACAATCTGCAACTTGACCGCAACCGCACGGGCCAGGTAGTTCTCGAAACCTTCCCAGTCCAGCGAGAGCGGTTCTACATTCACCAGCAGTTCGTCCCCGGCGATGAGGCCGTGTTTGAAGGCCTCGACCAGCCCTTGCTTGAAGGTCTGGGGGGGGAGGGTTCGCAGGGTCTCGAGGTCGGCATAGACCCCGTCGGGGGCATGGAAAGCCCCGACCAGGTTTTTGCCCTCCGGCAGGTTGAGGCCGGTTTTGTTGCCCAGCGAGGCATCTACCATGGCCAGGGTGGTGGTGGGCAGGCTGATGTAGCTCACCCCGCGCAGGTAGGTGGCCGCAATAAACCCTCCCAGGTCGGTGAGGGAACCGCCGCCCACAATGTAGAGGGTGGTGTCGCGGGGCAGGGCCTGCCCCGCCAGCCAGGACAGGGCTTTGCCATAGGTGGCCAGGCTCTTCACGCCCTCGCCGCCCGGCAGGCCCAGGCCCGCCGGAATATCCAGCCGGGCGGCCAGCTTCTTGGCGTAGTCCTGTACGGCCAGGTCGAAGATCATGGCCCGGGGGCCTTCGGACTGGGGCACCTCGAGGTCGAACCCAATGTGAATCGGGTAGGGGATGGGGTGTCTAATCTTCAGCTTCCGCATAATCCCACAGTCGATCAATAATCTCGTCTACTACGTCGGGAATCCGTCGGCCATCGGTAGAGACATGCAGGGTGGCCTGGCGGTAGATGGCCTCGCGTTCGGCAAGGAGCCTCTGGATGCGCTCGAGGGGGTCGGGGTTGTCCAGCATGGGGCGCTGTCCTGGGCGGCGGCTAACCCGCTCGAGGATGGTCTCCGGGCTGGCCCACAGCGCCACCACTGGCCCCCGCCGCAACAGCCGCTCCCGGTTTTCCGGGTTCACGAAGGTGCCCCCTCCCAGTGAGAGTACCAGAAAATCTTTCTGGGTAAGTTCATTTACGGCCTCGGCCTCGAGTTGGCGAAAGGTGGGCTCACCCAGGTGGCGGAAAATGTCGGCAATCGAGAGGCCCATCTCACGCTCGATGTACCGATCCAGGTCAATAAAATGCAGCATCAGTTCGCGGGCCAGTTCCCGTCCAATGCGGCTTTTGCCCACACCCATAAAACCCGTGAGGGCCACCCAGGTGACGGGGCGCTCAATCTCAATCATAAAAAGGGGGTTGGGGGCCAGGGGTT